>ENA-OSET01002298-OSET01002298.1-sediment-metagenome-genome-assembly--contig:-NODE-2298-length-18611-cov-3.608072_pt1 | contig 18611 bp, 11 predicted proteins | sample MGYA00237882_ERZ534229 | MGnify/ENA primary metagenome ERZ534229 (study PRJEB26408, sample SAMN06266212) | sediment metagenome | isolation source: Hudson Canyon methane seep mesocosm | place... | reverse complement strand
TATCACTGGACAGTCTTTTTTCTATACTTTCAATTAGTTAACGCTTAAGTAAGTGCCATTCAACCCTGACCCCTTTTGCCAAAAGCACTACCTTTCAATTGCAGAGGAAGTGCTCTATATCAGTGCAAAAAGCAATATATTTAATGCAGTTTAATATAACCGCTTGCTATATTATTGTACCCGGACAATTGAAAACACTGTATCGTTAGGTGGATCCAGTGTCAGCACACCTCCAGCAATAGAAAACTCAAAGTTGGTGCTAGAACAGGCAGTGCCCTCGTCCTCATTACAGAGCAGCGCATCACCATCATCATTTTGGATAGTAGTGAATGAAACATTATTACCATCTATTTCGTATGTTCCACGTTCGAAACCAACTGACCCTAATTCATTCTCCCACTCTATACCAAAGTATCTGCCATCTTCCAGAAATGTGAAAATTGTACTTGTAGCTGCGAGTTCCCAAACTCCTTCAATTGCAGAACCTGATAGCGGTTGCTTATTAATTGAAAATGTTGTGTCGTTAGACGGATCAAGTGTCAACACATCTCCAGCTATAGAAAATTCAAAGTTGGTGTCAGCACATGTAGTACCAACATCCTCATTACATAACAACGCATCGCCATCATTATTTTGGAGGGTAGTGAATGAAACATTACTATTATCTATATCGTATGTACCACGCTCGAAACCAACTGCTCCTAATTCATTCTCCCACTCTATACCGAAGTATCTGCCATCCGTCAGAAATGTGAAAATTGTGTTTGAAGCTGTGAGCTCCCAAACACCCATGACCGAACCAAACGTTATTTCGTTAAGGAACGGCACTGTTTCAGCATCATCAACAACGCCATTATCATTGTCGTCAAATGAAAGCAAAAGCGTGCTGCCAGATACAGAAGCAAAATGTATAATATCTTCAGACAAACCTCTGCCAGAATTGCTGTCAAATGTTTGAACAGTGTCCAATACACCCGTTTCGGAATTTAAAGTGTATGTACCTAACTCCATTCCGACTTCATCGAGTTGCGTTTCGCTGCCATAGGTAGAGTACAAATAAGTGTCATCGTCATAAAAAGTAACTGAAACAAAGTCATTGTCAGTTACTGTGCTTCGCCAGCTACCAACAATCCCTGTAGTATCTATCTCGGAAAAATTCGCTGACTCCCCAGCATCAACAACGCCATTATCGTTGTCATCAAAAGAGAGGGTTAGCGTGCTACCTGATACCGAAGCAAAATGTATAATATCTTCAGACAAACCTCTGCCAGAATTGCTGTCAAATGTTTGAACAGTGTTCAATACACCCGTTTCAGAATTTAAAGTGTATGTACCTAACTCCATTCCGACTTCATCGAGTTGAGAATCGCTGTCATATACTGAATATACATAGGCACCGTCACCATAAAAAGTAACTGAAACAAAGTCATTTTCAGTTACAGTGCTTCGCCAGGTACCGACAATCGAACCAACAAAAATACCATTTTCTAGAAGTTCACTCTCAAAGTGTGCAACTGCGCTATCAGTGCTAACTAGTTCCCCGACAACACTATCCTGCCCACCATTAGCAATTAAAGTGTTAACGGCAGATGATGCCGCAAAATCTGATTCAGAAAGAGTAAAGTCGACTTGTGTCGCTGTAGATATTGCAGTTTCGGTTATCGTTATTCCGTTGTCTAGATTACCGTCTTTATCTAAGGTTTGAAGTAAACGAATAATATTGACCACTTCTGAGTTACTTGGGTCTTGCGAATCCGCGATATCTAAAGGTGTGACAGTGCCATTAGCCATTACAGTGGGAAGTTCAAGATCGCCTATGAAAAATGTTACTGTTTCTCCCTGTAAATATTCATACTGACCAAGTGAATTGGTGACGCCTTCAAGTGTTTCGGTTCTATACCCTATATTGACAACTGGGCTATCCAAGAATACACCTATCTTAGTTTTATCTTTTGAAGAACTTGACTTGCCAGAGCTAGAGCCACCGCCACAACCGGCTAACAATACCCCTATAGTGATTGAAGCAATTAATAGTTTATTTATATACATAACTCTCCCTGAACTTATTATTAGTTTTGGTACAAAAAAATATTTTACTATCACATACCAACGATGTATATGTCATACGTACCCAGTGGTCACACCTTTTGGGTCGAACAGGCTAGCATTAATTATGAAGGGGTTACTTTTGCACTTAATTTAGCGGTCTTTGGAAGTCTAGAAAGGTATCGCTTTTATACTCTCATCATCAGCTACTCACGAACCCAAAAGAGAGCGCTTTCGGGTGCACTCTCAACAGGTCAGACACTTAGCAGAAGGCCTTCAATTTGTGTGCTATCAAAACTATCTAAACACGTATTTAAACAGTGGCACTCACATATTCAGCAAAAACAGAGAGAAGCGCTAATCGCCTTGGGGAAAATCAATAATGGTGATGACTTCGATGATACGCCACTCGCTGAAATTAATACCACGCCTTTAGTGGATGTCATGTTGGTACTGTTCGTTATTTTCCTGGTGACCCACCAATGCTAACGCATACGGTTAAATTGGAACTTCCCAAAGTAACGGAATTTAGTGTTACTAATGCAGAGAAAACAAACACCCTGGCGATCGACAGTAAAGGGCTGCTGTATTGGAATGAGGTACCACAGAGTTTTGAAATACTGGAAACTAGTTTAAAAAAAACGGCACAAAATCAGCCCAACGCGCCGATTGAATTACGTATCGACAAATCCATTTCTTATGCACTAAATAGCCAGGTCTTATCTTTAGCCCAGCGACTGGGGCTCAGTCACCTTGGCTTTGTCATGGTATCTCAATAAACCTTAAATTTAGACGCTAGTGTTTGTAAGCTTGTCGCTAACTCAGCCTGTTCCTGTGCCGCACTTGAAATTTGTTGCCCTCCAGCAGCAGCCGATTGAGCGCTGTCACCAATAGACAGACTGTTGTTTGAAATTTCCTGACTGACAGCAACTTGCTCTTCCGCTGCTGCCGAAATTTGTATCGACATATCTTTGATTTCAGAAATAGATATCACAATTTCATTCAACGCTACTTGTACTTTGCTTGCTAACTGGACACTGGTATCAGCTTGTTCTCGGCTACTATTCATTTGGTTAAACGCTGTTGTACTGTCATTCTGGAATGACGTGACGATGTCTTCAATTTCTTGTGTTGATTCCTGTGTGCGCTGTGCCAGTGAGCGAACTTCATCAGCAACAACTGCAAAGCCTCTTCCTTGCTCTCCTGCTCGGGCGGCTTCAATTGCAGCATTAAGCGCTAGTAAATTGGTTTGTTCTGCAATACTTTTAATAACCTCAATGACTGTCGATATACTGTTGCTACTTTCGTGTAATTGGCTAATGGTATTCGAAACTTCTTTTATTTTTGAGGAAACACCTTCAATAGCGTTGACGGACTCAATTACTAAATAATTGCTTTCACTGGCGAGCTTATCGGCTGCGTTCGCTGCATCGGATGTGCGGCTAACATTTCCTGAAACTTCTTGTATGGATGCACTCATTTCTTCAATAGCTGTTGCAACCTGCATGACTTCAGCTTGTTGGTATTCTAACGTTTCGGCGTTAATTGAAACCGTAGTTGATGTTTGTTCTGCAGCAGCGGCTAGCTGTTCACTGGATTGAAAAATTGTATGTACCGCATCACTGAAGTGACTCATCATGTCATTTAATGATTCTGCAATTGTACCAAGCTCATCTTCTGCTACTTTCTCAGCTCTAACGGTTAAATCCTGTTGTGATGCCTTTTCTATTGTTTGAACTAAGGATTTCACCTGTTTCTCTAATCCTTTAAGCAAAATTAAACCGACTAAAATTACCAAGGAAATAATGACGACAGATACTATTAATGACATCCAAAACAACTGACCTTTTTCATGCTGAATATACCTTGAATGTTGTAATATTGACTCGGCAATAAAAGTATCTACTGACTTAAGAATATTAATGCGTTGAGTCGCCTCATTAAACCACTCTTGAGCATTTTGATTTAGGTCACCCTTCAATGCTTTCTGACGAAATTTTTCTACGTTTCGTACAGATGAATGGTTCATAGCCTCTTGATAAAACGATACTTGTTCTTCTGATGCATAAGCTTTAAAGTTATTAAAGAAAGCATCTTGTTGAGATACGAGCGCGATAAATTTAGCGAGCATACCATCAGGGAAATTTTTATTCGCAAATGCAACATTTAATACTGCACGCTCAATACCGGCTCTTTCTTTACCTTGCAAGAATTCATAAAAGGCAGATAGACCAACAGTAACTTTTGGTTCTTGAGAATGATGAATAATAAGGCCGTTGACGTTTAAAATATCATTATTATTTTTCGTGTAATACGCAAGAGCCTCTTTTAATGTAATCTGAAGTTTATCTACACGCAGACGAATAGCACTTAGTTGTTGCAAGTGTTTATCTATGCTTTGTAATGCGTCCCAGATATCCTTAAACTGCTTTGTAGACGTGTCGCTTTCTATATATGACTGAAACTCAGCGTATTTGGCATCAGTACTATCACGTTGCTGGCGTAATGCATCGCCAAATGATGCACTTTTTGAACCCACAAAGCCGGCAGTTAAACCTCGCTCCTTTTGCAGCTCATGAACTAGACGACTTTTAATCCCTGAAAGCTGTACAAGCTTTTCAACCAAGAAAGCATCTTGACTACTCTGATAGCTGTTTGAAATGACGATATAAGAAAAAAGAATTAAGCCTAATAGGGCAGGAATTATAAGTAGCAATAACTTTTTACGTACTGTCATTTTCACTCTAATATCCTTTTCTTATGCATCGAAATAATGCTACTAGTAGTAAATGTATATTTTTAATATAGATAGTAGTAGGTTAATTCTGGGGTGGTTGAACTTAGCAGTGCAAAGAGTATTTTTTCGAGGTTGTTCTTGATCCATATCAATTAATATTTCTAAGCATAAGAGTGATTAGGTTAAGTCTTGCATACCGCATTTATTGTGTTCTTTAGTCTAACTGCCTGTCTGCATAGTTAGTGCTGAGCTATATCTTCCAACAAGTTGGTTATTTATCGGAGGAGGCGTGCTATCGTTATTAGGTACAGTGAATCACTGTATTCATGCCTTTCAGTTTTTCGACTTGGGGTATTGGTTGGTCGTTGCAATACTAAAATCAGACCAAGAGTAAGGTAATATAAGGAGGAGAATTCTCCCTTATATTATTTTTTTTCAGTATTACTTATTGACGGTGCTAATATTCGATAAGCGCAAGGAATAACTTCAATGTGAAGTGAATCGCTGCAGTCTACGGCATCACCATCAGCCTGGATAAACATGGGTTTCTTTGCAATTACGTCAAACTGTTGTCCCTTTCCATAACGCATCCAGTCTCGATTGATTTTTCTTCGCTGCGCCGAAGCAAGTGTTTGACTTGTAAAAGCAATAAAATCAGATCGTTTGCTCGCTGAGAAATCCAGTTCTCCATCGTCGCACTTAGCCCCGGGCGTCATCGACCATCCTTTTGAATAAGTCTCCATGCAAGCAAATACTGCGCGTTGATAACCGCTTTGTTTATCGTTGTTTTCCACCTTTAGTGAAAAGTCATTCATAGGCTCTTTTTTTAATGCCATAAGACCCGCGATGATATAGACCAAATCACCCCACCAACGATATATTCGTTTAAGCACGCCTTGACGTAGTTGGTCGACAAGATGAACTACTTTTGCGCCTTGGCCAACCTCAACCATCGCTAAAAAATAACGGAGAGTTTGGTTTTGGGTTTTAAACAAACCAACATCCGCAGTACGAATTTCATAACCGGGTAGTCCAGCGATAGCATGTTCTGGGTTAAGCGGTATACCAAATTCACGCGCGACAACATTCGCATTTCCAAGAGGCACGAAACCCAGCAAGGTATTGCTTTTAATATTTAGTAAGCCGGTGACGACTTCACGTAATGTACCGTCACCAGCTACGACGATTATCACGTCTACCTTCTCACTCCAGGTAGGCACGATATCTGTTTCAGCATGTCCCGCATATTCGGTAGCGATCACCTCCAAAACTTCCCAGTTTTGTTGCTTAAGTTTTGACTTAGCAAGTTGCGCATAATGCTGCCCCTTCCCGCGTCCAGCCAATGGATTATAGATAATGATTGCGACTTGCTTGCCTGATGGCTTCTCAAATGGATTGTCTAATAAACTGTCTGCTGGCTTATCCAATACTTATCTCTTTATTTAGGTAGAAGTGTATTCAATGATATGAATTTTATTTGTATTGAGTATACCTTCAAAATTTATTCATTATTGATAAATGGTTATTTTAGCACTCTATTATTACCCTATTCATACTAGTATTATTTCCGTCCACGTAACGAAAGTTTATACGCTGTTATTGAGGGTGAAATGAAAATAATAAACTGGTTGTGCTTCTGTAGAAGTATTCGGCTTACTATATTCATCCAACTAAGAACTTAACGGCAAAAAATTAAAGGTATTTTTATGGATTCACTTCAAATTAAACGCTTTTCCTCTGCAGGATTGGTTTTTCTTGTTTTCTTATTAAGTGCATGCAGCTCTAAAGAGTTACAAACATTTGCTAAGGATGTAGGACATAACTATGGCTGTACTCACCAATATGAAAATTCACCTAACAGGCCGGCTCTGCAAGATAACTGCATCAATAGGCGGTAAATCTAGAATTTAGGTACAAATGAGCGTTATGCTCTTTACTCTCAATTTTTAGTCGTCAGCGTTATAACATCAGACTTAGCTATCCTATTAACACCATTGAGCAGATAACCACATAAATATAGGCAAGCTAATATCACTAGCGAGATGCCTCCCTTCTCTAGTAAAGAGAGGTTAAATTGCTCGTACAACAGGTGCATGATCAAGGGTAATGTTATGCAAAAAATAGCGATTGATAAAATTTTACGCTGAACACTTATTTTTGGGTCGTACTTCTTATATTGATCAATGTCATAGGGCTCCCAAGGATCGCTCTGCATCACATCCGCTGGTCGCCATCCAGTTGGCATAAACCAAAGTTTAATCTTGTCGCGCCATTGCTGGGTATGAACAGCGTCTACCCAAAGCCGAGCCCACCAATCTACATGAGCATACAAAGGGTCCCAACTACGATAAGGTTTACGAACACCAAAGACACAAGGTTCATCTTCACGCTCGGCTACCCACGTACCAAATAGTTTGTCCCACAACATAATGAAACCACCATGATTTTTGTCGACGTAAATAGGGTTAACGGCATGGTGTACCCGGTGCGCTGATGGCGTATTGAGAATACCTTCAATAAAAGGAACACGCCCGATCGCTTGAGTATGTATCCAAAACTGATAAAACTTATTCAGTAAAAGCACCGTAGCGAATACCTCTATTGGGCATCCCATTATCGCCATTGGTATAAATACCGGAAAGTTCAAAGTATCTTGAAAAGCCCCCTGCCTCAACGCGACGGTGAAATTATACTCTTCACTTTGATGGTGCGGTAAATGGCCACTCCACATGAAGTTTATATTATGGGCTAAGCGGTGTCCCCAATAATAAAAAAAGTCATACACGAAGAAAAATATCACCCACGTGAAGCTGGCTCCCATATCCCAAGCTATCAAACCAAACTTGCGAGATAGGAAATCAAAAAACAGGAACAGCCCTGCTTTGGTAAATAGCTCAAATATCAGGGTCACAATGCCACAACTCAGGTTGGTTAAACCGTCATTCAGACGTAGCTTATTAAGGTTTTTACGCCAGAAGAGAAGTGCTTCGAGCGCAATAAGCACTAGAAAAAATGGGATAGAGAATGCTACGTAATGATCTGCCACTTACTTACCTCTCCGTTGTTATAAACGTGCAACAATACCGTGTCTAACAACTTACACGCTTTGAGAGCTATAACTTGTCAAAACACGTCGAATTCTTGTTATATCACGCCACGGTATCTTTTCGGCAAAGGTTTAACGCTTTTGTTTCCCACCATAGTCACTAGACAAGCAAGAGTGAACTCGTTCTGATCGATATCAATAAAGTAAATTTTATGACTGATCATCCTTAAGCTTTTTTTTCGAGACCTCGACAAAACCTCTCATTTCACCTGAACTATTATCGATCGTTTTCATGCCCGCATAGAGCATCTTTATGGGTACCCAAGTGAGTGGATATTTATGCGCTGCGGCATCCATAATTAGCACGCTATCTGATACACGATCGTAGGCTGAAAGGGGCGATATATGCCCTACCTTACCCTGCCCTAAAACTGCTCTTTGGTAGTTCACGATCAAGTAATCATGCTCTGTTTTAAGGTTGCTTTCGACCATCGAACGAAAATCATTAAGACTGAACTGACTGGCATGGTGAACAAGCACCTGTACGCCATGTGCCGTTAAAAGCCCGGCCAAATCATTTAGGGTCATACCGCCAAACATAACCTTTAATTGAGGCCTTATCTGGCTCGCTTCATCATTAAAAAACTTATATTGATCAGTCTCTATGCCTAAGGAATTAAGTACCGAGACACTGCTGGCAACGCCGCAATAACTTGCCAAAATTTGTGCCTGAAACGACCGAGACAGATGTTTATAATCTGTAAGCGCTTCAGCATTATGGAGTCGCGCTATTCCTTCGTTGACAGAAGACGATAGCAAAGGTGCATTCAGCGGCAGTGGATTATGGTGGGGGTATAACTTCCAAGCAGCAAATGCAGAAACACCCAGTACCAAGGCTATAAAAGTGCTGCCGATAAAAAGTAATATTTTTCGCATTTAGTTCTCGTTTAGCTTTATTTTAGTTATCAAATAATTTAGTTTTTCAACCTGCTTCAAAAGCCCGTTCCAAAGCAGCAGAATTTGACCAAATATCGCAGCGTTCTTTACTACGCGTGACAGCAGTATAAAGTAGTGGCCTAGATAATAACTCTTGCGCGTAATCCGCCAGCACCACGCCAACATGCTGATATTCTGAGCCCTGACTTTTATGCACTGTCATGGCATAAGCTGGCTGCCACTCTCTCAACCTACCCGGTGCGATAATAATGGCTTGCTGATTTTTAACCGGAAAGTGAATCGCGAAGTCTGCTTCATGCGATATCACAAAGCCGATATCACCATTATATATGCCCAAATGAGGATGATTACGCGTCACCAATATCGCCTTGCCATGGTACAAACCACTGGCGTTTATGCCTTTACTACTTTTACTACTTTGAGCACCTTGTTGATAAACGTAGTGGTTCTCGATCAACTCATTCATTCGCTTTACACCAACAGGGCCCTCATGCGTTGAGCAAAGTAGCTGAAACAATTCAAACGCCGTTGACAGCTCGGCCAGGGTGGCGTTATTTTGTTGTAGTTCGAAATAGCCTTGATAGGCTGAAATAATTGTTAGTAGGTGTGTTTCTTCGCCATTTAATGCTTGCCATTTTACCGCCGCCTCGGTATTCGAAAACTGTTGTTTAAATGCCTTAAAGTCTCCCGTTTTAATTTGTTCAGCTGCCGCTTTTAAGTCTCCTGAGAAACGATAGGTCTTACGTAACTGGCACAAGGGGTGAAATTGATTGATCAAATTAATGGGGGCAGAGCAAGTCGAAGCTTGGCCTGTGTTTGTGCTCTTATTCATGGGCATACCCACAGCAGATATCAAACTGCCTTGCGTGAGTTCGTTTACTGAAAAAGAAGTCAGCGTTGAAAGCGAATTAGCAAACTCACTGGGGTAAGCTTTTGAGGCATATCGTTCCACCATGCTGGCAAAGACTTGTCCTGGCTCAACCGCAGGCAACTGGTGGTGATCACCTAAGAGAATCACTTGCGTACCCTGCGATATGACCTTGATCAGTTCAACCATTAGGGCTAAATCGATCATCGAGGCTTCGTCGATCATAATAATATCAATCTGTGCTTTTTGGCTCTCCTGCTTGCCCAGTAACACTTCGGCACTACTGAATGCTTTATGCTGATTCAAACTCTCGCGAAGCGCGCCGCATTCGTACAAGAAGCGATGAATGGTTTCTCCGGTTTCGGGTAAACAGTCACTCATGCGCACGGACTTAAGGTCTGCCCCCAGCAAACGATTTTCGATCGTCACTATTTGGTGGCGAATTGAATCGGCCAATTTTACCGCGGCTTTACCCGTGGGCGCTAATAAACGCACCGACAAACGTTTACATGAAACCACGCCCTCTTTTATTTGTAGAGTATGCCGCTGCATTAGTAAAAATAAAATACTGGCCGCTGTCGTGGTTTTCCCGGTTCCCGGTCCACCAGTGATAATGCAGAAATTTTGTAATAAAGTATGTGCTGCAGCGACTGCTTGCCAATCTATATCAGAGCTAAGATTATTTTCATCAGAAAGCGAAAAAACATTTTTAAGCTGTCGTTGAAGAGCGTGTTTGTGGCTGTCGTTGAGCGTTTGACTTGTTCTGGCCTGATCAAACAACCATTGTTCTAGAATGTGCTGTAAACGCCAATATCGGGCGAGATATAAACGTTGGTTCCACTGTATCAAGGGTTGAGCAATATTCTTTCCGTTTTGATACGCCTCATTCCCAAGTGGAAATTCTACAGTGGCGTCCGTTTTAATATATCTTACCAATGGCAAATTGCAGACATTTTGTACACGCTGCGTCACGGCAATATCATCAAAGCAGTAACTAGGCAATACATCTAAAGGCAGCTCATTTAAATCTAAGTACGTTTGGCCTCTGCTACTGACAAAAGAACACAGCACCGTTAGCGCAACAAATTCATCACTGATTGTTTGTTCAGCCGTCGTAAAGTTATCGAGAATATATTGACTGGCATACAAATCGATCCAGCGTAAAGCGCAGGATTTTTTGTCCACAGCCTTAGCGCACTCTTTCAGTAAGCGGTGAGATAATAAGCTCATATTGTTGAGACCTGTCGATCCAAAGCTGCAATTAATTCATATTCAGGTTTGATAAATAAAACACCCGTCTTTTTATTTATCGCGTTAGCCAAGGTAGTTGTGCCCTCTGATTGAGGCGCTTCCTGCATTGATGTCACGGCTGTTTGTACATCGGAGTCTAATGCCAGGCCTCGAAGAAACAAATAATAAGCTCCGCCAAAATCCCGCTGATAGTCATAGGCATCACCGAAGCGGTGTGTTAGAAATCGATGCGTTGCCAAGGTATAAAGCAAATACTGAACATCGTACCGATGCTCCTGCATTACCACCTTCAAGGCCGATTCTTGATAATCATCGACCGAGTCACCCAAGAAATTAGATTTATAATCGAGAATAAAATACTGCCCATTGGCTTTAAACACTAGGTCAATTGCGCCCTTTAGGTGGCCATCAAAATTGCTAAATTCTAGGGTCTCAGTTTGTCCCGAAAATTGTTTCAAAGTGGCGTTAAATTCATTCGCGCGGAACTGATCAACTGAAAAGTAGAATGCCATCTCAGAAAAATAATCCGCTTCTTTTAAATCCGCTAAGCATTTTATTGACAGCTCACTGGTGCTTTGTTCAGGCACTAACAAAGGGAACGCCAAAACCGTCTTCAGCCAAGTTTCCAGATAAGCTGACCATAATGAAACGCTGCTATCATCAACCAATTTCGTCAAACTCAGTTTAGCGTCAATCAAGTCTTTCAATGAGCCGTATTGAGCTTGTAATTTACTTATCGGTTCAGTTGTTTCAAACACAATACTTTCAAATAAAGTGTGTAAAAAAGTACCTGCGCGACTGCCCCGAGGAAAGGCAAAAATATTGATCGATTCATCGTTATGGCTAACAATCGATGCCGCTAAAAAAGAGGCCGCAGGTCTTAAGGATTGTGCGTGATTTTCGTGCATCAAACCGGTAAAGCTTTGCACACGCCAGTCATTGCTTATTTTGCCCTGGAGTTCTTTTGCTTGATAACTTGTTTGATAAGAACCAGGTAAATTTAATTCTGCTGACAGGCTCTCATTTTCATGTTCAAGCGCCTTATCAAAAGGCAATGAATTCGTACTTTGATCTAGATCTGTTAGATGAATGATACTGACGATATCGGCATTACGTTGCGCAAAGGTGTCCAAACATTCTGTATATTCTTGATCCTTTAAGGGGGAAGATGGCGCGCCCTGAAATAACAAATAAGCCCATGCAGTTTTCGCGGTACCTAAGGATTTTTTAGTTCCACCTTTATACGCCGCTGTACCGATATAACATTGGAATTTTGCCCGCGTCAATGCGACATATAAGAGTCGAACATCTTCCGCTAAACGTTCTTCATCGGCTAATGCCAGATTTGCTTCGTCGTTTAACAAATCCAAACTCAAATTTTGCTGTTGAGTCTGTTTATCGCGACTATAAAACCATGCTTCATCTGCACCGCGCCCACTATAGAGAAAGGGAATAAACACGTAGGGATATTCTAAACCTTTGCTTTTATGAATGGTGACGATACGAATCAATTGTTCATCGCTTTCTAGCCGCAAGCGACTTTCGTCATCAGCCGATACGGCACGAGAAATGCTATCACGCAACCAACGCACTAATGCAGAATGACTACGAAAGACACGTGACTGTTTCTGTAATAATTCTGCAAGCTGATTGATATTGGATAAACTTCTCTCCCATTCAGTATTTTCAGGCTTTGTCGACGTTTGCCAAACAGAGAATACCTTCAACTGTTTTAGGGCGTCACGCACCATGGCTAACACGCCTGATTTTTGCCAGCGTTTATTCAGCGCATCGCTTAACTGTAGATAAACAGACAAGGCGTGCGCTTGTTCATTTAATTGATTGAACTGCTTATCTTTTAGTCCAAAGAAGGGCTCCGCTAGGCAGCGCCGTAGTAGGAATTCGTTTTTTGGCTCCGCGACCGCTTGCAACAAATAGTAAATCGCTAAGGCTTCACTGGTGTCGAAAATACTCGACTTAGCCTCATAACTGGCACTTAAACCAGCATCACCTAAGTGCGTTCGGATCAATTCAGCTTCAGCACCAGAACGCACTAAAATGGCAATATCAGAATTCGCAATATGTGTGCCGCTTAACACGTGGCAAACCTGGTTCACACACTGCTGCGCTAAGGCAAATGAAAGCTGCTCTTTATTTAAACCCTCTGCCATCACCTGGCTTATCTGCAGTGCCTTTTTATCTACTGTCTGACCAGCTAACTGGTCAATTGAGTCATCACTAGCGTTCGCTGCTTTAACAGCCGTAAAAGGGATATCAATCGCTTTAAAGGGGTTAGTTAAGCCAGTAAATAAGGCATTCACAGCGGCGACCATTTGAGGAGATGATCGCCAATTGGTATCCATCGTAAAGACCGTGCCACGCGGGTGCAAGGTGATATCTTTTTTGGCGAGCAGGTAGGTAGATATATCACCTCCCCTGAAAGAATAAATAGCCTGTTTTGGGTCCCCAATCAACACCAGACGAGAAGATTCTGTTTGTTCATTTTGGACAGACAAGACACCAAACAAAGTACTGAAAATATGGTATTGGGTTTTATCGGTATCTTGAAACTCATCAATTAACGCCACCTGATAACGCGACTTTACACTTTGAGCAAAGCCTTCATTTTGCTTGAGTGCGGTTGATACGTTTAAGATCAGGTCATCAAAACCGAATACACTTTGCTCTCGTTTTTCGTCAACAATTTTCTGCTGTATTAGCGGGTAAGCCTGCACAATAAACTGTGTTGTTAAGGGGGCTGGGGCACCACTAAGATGCCGATCTAAAAAATCAAAATAAGCATGCTCAGGTGGGCTGCCTTTGGCTTTAGTCTGCGCGAGTAAGTTGTCAGGTAAAAAGTCATTGAATAAATTTTTCCGCTTACCTGCGTTTGGAAAACTAAAATCGACGTCATCAATTAATGACCAATTGACAATTTTGGTCAGCCAGTTTTGTTTATCTTTCAGGCGCTTTAGGTCCGATTTGGCAATAATCTCTTCGATCTCAGCAGCTGATTCTCTGGTTTTGGCTTTCAGTAACTTGAACCAAGTTAATGATTCTGCGTAACTCTTTTGCCAGGCCGATATACCACCTGTTTGAATGGCAGGAATCAGCCTGTCTGGTCGACGATTTAACAGCGGTGCAAGCGAATGAAGTAGATCCTCTGGTGAAGACCAGTTTGAACAGATGAACACCAGCTCATGCTCATTTAAGCTCAGTATTTCTTGACGCCAGAAGTCTTCAATAACCTTCGTTAGTAGCTCTTTTTCATTTTCGATTAAACTCTGCTTAAACGGGGTGCTTGCTTCAAGCGCATGGGTTTTTAATATCTGCTGACAAAAACCATGAATGGTATGAATTTCGGCTTGATCCATTTGTCGTTCGGCTATTTTCAAACGCAAACGATCCAGCTCAGCATGTTCTGAGGATTGAAAGAGTTCTAATAGAAATGCGTCTGTTTCGTCCTCTATTTTCGTTTGATTATCAGGTGCAAGCTGTTGATCAAAGACCGCACATAACTCTCTTATACGGCTACGAATGCGGTCTTTCAATTCTTGTGTAGCAGCTTCAGTAAAGGTGACTACTAAAATTTGATCAACACTGAATTGTTTCTGTAATAGATAGCGCAAATATAAATTTGCTAGTGCATAGGTTTTACCTGTACCGGCACTAGCTTCTATTAAGGCTAAGCCATCTAACGGAAAGTTTCTCAAATCAAGAGGCGTCATACAGATCTTGCCTCAAGTTCTTCACATGTAATTTGGTCTTGATGCGCTAAAACCTGTTGGTAAAAAATTGAATTCGTCAGATCTGGTAAGGTATCCAATGCCTGAATTCCATCGCTGAATGTCTCAGACAATAAACAATAACGCTGCCAGTAGGGGTCGTCTCGTTCACCCTGAATAGTGACACCCCCAAAATTTACACCTTTAAAGGCCGACTTCACTTGTGTCTCTTTTTCAAACAAGGCGGCAAAGCTACATTTGGCTAAAAAGGCCGTTGGGTTTTGTTCAAGGCTGATATATAAATCGAGTATTTCTCTGGCATATTGTTGGGCGACCGAGTGATCGAGTGCAGGAAGCGTCCATAATGCATCCACGGTAATGATTCTACTAGTGCCTTGCTCTACATGTCCTTCACCCTGCTCCATACGCCCTTGACAATGTAGGTTCCAAAATACATGTTTTACCCAAATGCCGAAGAATCGACCCGAGATATTCTTGCCGACACTTAACTCGATGCAGCCTGTTGAAGAGGCTAATAACTCAGCCTCAACATATTCATCGCCTACTTTAAGTTCAAATGGATGAAGTGCAAAATCACTGTGTTGTGCACTTAAGTTCGACATGTAGTGTTGCAGGGTTGATAAAGATTGCTGCGCATCGTCATAGTAAATCTTATCCACTGGCGAACGTGGAAAGCGGTCAGCTAGGCGCCATTGTTGATAGACATTCTTAGCCGAACTCTTTATCGAACTCTGTGCCGTTTGTTGCGTTAAGGCCTCGCCCCATGAATGGGCCAGATCAGACTTTAATTGATAACTATCCAGATGATTCAGCGAAAAAGGTTCACTGTCTTGGGTATCTGGCTGAAGTGCTGTGAAAGATAAACCCAAGGTCTGTTGATAGTAGCAACGTAAGGGGTGGTCTGCCATTCTGGCCAAACTGTTGAGGCTGATATGACGCTCATGTGTTTCTTGCACATTAAACAAATCAAACGATGACGACTCTGACGGCTCAGTTTTTTGGGTGTTGGGGTCGTCGCCCTGTTGAGCTTCTTCTTGCCCCGCGTCTACGTTTTTAAACAAGCCTAACCAGTCGGTGCTATAAGTTTGTATAAATGAGGTTTGTTTATTACCCTCTGACGAAAAGTAGCTTGGATGAAAAGGTTGGAGCCGATGTTCATCGGTCCAGTGCGCCAATATGTCTATTTCGCTATTTTCCAGAACGAAGTACTTCGCGCAATAATCGCGTAATTCACTCACCAATATGGACGGAAAACGCTCTGAATTGTCTCTGATATCATGACCGCAATAGCTCAAATACAAACTGCTACGCGCACTACAAATCGCCTCTAAATAGAGATAACGGTCATCTTCGCGCCGTGAGCGGTCCCCTATTCTGGCCTCGCCTAAACTTAATAAATCAAAACTGACTTTCTGTTGTGGCCGTGGGTACTGACCTTCATTCATGCCGAGCATGCAGACAGATTTAAACGGAATACTGCGCATCGGCATCAAGGTACAAAAATTTATGCGTCCAGCCAGAAAACGCTGACTCACCCTTTCCTTTTCAAAGCCACTAGAAACGCATTGAGCGATCACGCCAAACTGAAGCGTTTGTTCAAAGACGGCATAGTTTACTTCTTCCGCCAAACTATTTAGCGCTTGATCCATCAGGCCTTGAATATCATCACTTAAAAAATCAAAGTCAAACCAATTCCCCCAACACTCGGAAATCCTGGCCAGCCACTCATGGACCAATAACGTTCCTTTTTGTTGTTGCGCGCTTTGCTCAATAACATCCACGAAACGAATCAGTTTACCCGCTAATAACTGCGTATCTCGGGTAAATTGTGGCTGAGCAAGTACCTCACCCGAATCGTGTACAACGGTGTCATCTACACCAAACAGATAACCCGCTAACAAGCGCTTAAAAGCACTTAGCCAAGTATTGCCCTGCCCAGAATCAACTAAAGACAGCTGTGCATCACGATGTGCTTCAGATAAACCCCAGCGCACACTTAAACCTTCTACCCAGGCATGAATTTGTTCCAGCTCGGTTTCTTCAATAAAAAATCGTTCACGTATCGCTTCAATATCCAACCATTCCAAGACCTCTGAAGCGGTAATGCGCAATTTCGACAAATTCAATATGCCGATGAGTACATCCAACATAGGCTGATCAAGAGATAACATCTGGTCAGAGATACCATAAGGCAGATAATGCGCCTGACCGTAACGATCATAGGCTGGTCTTGAGAAAACAGCATCGATCAAGGCGGCAAAATCCTGTACGTCCGGCATCATCACGATAATATCTTTGGGGGCGATATCGTCTGACTGATCAAGTAGATTAAATAGATAATCATGTAGTGCTTCGACTTCTCTTAAATGACTATGACAGCTAGCAAAACGGATTGAATGATCACTCTCTGACAGCACATGCTGATTCGCCTGCAGATCCAGAATATCGTCTTGCAGTAGACTTAATGCACTGTGTGGGTCTTTTTCATCAAGCTCGTTGGTCTCATAGAGCTCAACCGGCATTTCTCTAATAGCCTCGTTTTGATAAATAATAGATATATAATCTCGCCCTAAACTTCCCCAAGATGCTAATAGCGGGTTACTTTCTAAAAATGTATCGGCAGCTGTTTCACTACTCACACCTTTTGACACCAGTGAGTGTTCAAGTTTCAATTGCTGTGTTTCGGAGTAAACATCACCCCAATAATATCGGCAAGGGTTTTGAATTAAAAAGTGAACATCACAATAAGCACTTAAGGCTGACATAATCGGCAGCCATTGCGGCGGTAATGAAGACAAACCAAACACAAATATTCGTTCTGGAAGCTGTTCTTTAAGCTCTTCAGAGCAGGTCTTAAGCTTTTCACCCAGTCTGGCTAATAAAATAGAACGGTGTTGTCGTTGATCTAGAGGCAAGTCAGGGTAAAGACTGTTCCACAAATCAGACTGCCATGCCTCTAGGGTGTTAAGCGCCCCTTGCTTGGCATTTGGAAACTCACCACGCTCCCATGCCGCGATCCAATCAGGTCGATAATTTTGATATGCATCATATAGATCAGCTAAGACCTCACTGAGTTCAAAAAGTACTTTTTCAGAGTAATCGGATTGAGTGGCGGAAATTGAATCTAGATAATCTGCCAGGATGACATACTGCGGGTCATTTAGTTTTTCAGGTAAGCGCTTAAAAATTTCCCAACGGACATTATTCTTCTCAAAAACAGGAACATGAGGGTCATCGGGCATTAAGGTCTGTAATAGTTGCCAGATAAAAGACGCAGGCATCATACAATCAATCATGGCAGCAATACCCAGTTTCTCAGAAATCTGTTGCTGCAACCAAGTACCCATGCCATGACTTTGGATTAATATCACTTCTTTCGAAAATGCCTTTGAGAGCGGTTTTGCTTTCATAATTTCAGCAATGACCAGGGCCAAATTTTCGGTTTTATTCGAAGGGTAAAGTCGTAACATAGTCTGCTTTGTTGATGAGTTTTTTCACTACGGTATCTTAATTCCTACTGTCTTTCACCTGCTTTCTTCACTGACCTCATAAACTTATCATTCAATGTTAAAGTAAGCTCTCAAGTATACGTCGTATCCTAGCTTATCCATTGATATCATTAGATTTTTTACTTAACAAATAAAATTGGGAGATGCATGCATTTTCTAAAATTTAATGACATTTTTTGAACATGCTCACATTTAGTTACAACAACGAAAGCAGTACTTGTTTTCATACACAGGAATGCCTATATTTTTTGCCATCAAGGATGTGTACGACTTTTATAAATAGCTGAAAACACTAATAAACATGTTATTTATACAAAAATACTCGAAGTCGTGTGGAGCTATAAAAATAAAGGGAGTTGGGGAACCTTGCTAAGTTCAAAAGGGAAAAACAAAAATCAAATGGGAACCTGGTCCAAACTCGTCGCTTTATGCACAAAGTCGATGGGCGGTT
>ENA-OSET01002297-OSET01002297.1-sediment-metagenome-genome-assembly--contig:-NODE-2297-length-18620-cov-3.019306_pt1 | contig 18620 bp, 16 predicted proteins | sample MGYA00237882_ERZ534229 | MGnify/ENA primary metagenome ERZ534229 (study PRJEB26408, sample SAMN06266212) | sediment metagenome | isolation source: Hudson Canyon methane seep mesocosm | place... | reverse complement strand
GCATCTTTTAAGCGACCATAGAATGGAGGCATTAAAGTCTCAAAACTGCCTGTCATAATCAATGTACGCAATGCAGTCGGGCTGCGACCTTTTAAGGTTTCTGAGTTTAATGCAGGAGCAAGATAACCGCCATGATCAGAACCATGACAACTTGCACAGTTATCCTCATATAACTTATGCATATCAGATTTAGCATGGACACTACCAGCTAACAAAAGCAAGCTAGCAGTACCTGCTAATACCGTTTTATTAAAGTTTATTATTGTTTTTTTCATATACAGTTCCTTTCTCCCCATGAGTGATAATTAAATGATAACCTTTTATGAGATAAAAAACATTATCGATATAAACTTAAAGAGCGGCCTTATTAATAATTAAAGGTTGGATTAGATTTTTGAGCATAGCGAAAAAACGTAATCCAACATTTCAGCATATATGTCGGGTTACGTTATCACACTGCGCAAGATAAGCTAAACCAACCCAACCTTAATCTATCAAGGTAATATTCACGTACTACATATGTTGCTAAAGTTATTTTTTAAAGGCCCATTTTATAATGCTTATTTTTTAGTAACTACTCAGCGTAATTTTAAAATAGAATTCTTATCTCTGGAGCCCTCTCTTGTTGGAGAGGGTTGGGGTGAGGAGAACTCAAATAATTCTCTTTTACAACTTTTTTGTTTTTTTTCATAAAAACCAAGAGAAAAAGAATTATTTTAATACCTCCTCACCCAACCCTCTCCAGCAGGAGAGGGCTTTAAAGCAAGAATATTACAATTTAAATACGCTGAGTAGTTAAGTTTTTTATTAAATACCCTTTCCACTGTAGGCTGGTAAACTTGTGACAAAAAAAGTATTTCATTTATTGATTTTGACAGTGCTTCTAACTTCTCAGTCTGTGGTGGCAGATGAGCAGTTTCTAGTTGAAAATATTAAAGTTAATGGGCTGCAAAGAATTTCAGCTGGAACTGTTTATAATTATCTTCCTGTTAATGTGGGAGAGAGTTTTGATTCTTCTAAGGCAGGCTCTGCCATCAGAACGTTGTTTAAAACAGGTTTTTTTAAAGATATTTCATTAGAAAAAGAAGGTTCAACACTGGTTGTTAATGTTGTTGAACGTCCCTCTATTGCAAAAATAATATTTGATGGTAATGATGATCTCAGTACGGATGATTTAACAGAAGCTTTACAAAAAATTGGTTTATCTGAAGGTAAAGTTTTTAACCGCCAAATGTTAGATAAAGTAGAACAAGAGCTTAGGCGGCAATATTTTAGTCATGGTAAATATGGCTTAAAAATTGATACTAAAGTCGCTAAACTAACGCGTAATAGAGTGGGAATTCACATTGATATTACGGAAGGAAAAGTGGCGACTATCCAGCAAATTAATCTTGTTGGAAATCATTTTTTTGAAAATGATGAGTTGTTGAAAAATTTTGAATTAGCAACCACAAATTGGTTATCTTTTTATTCTAAAGATGATCAATATTCAAAACAAAAATTATCGGCCGACCTTGAACGCTTACGTTCGTATTATTTAGATCGAGGTTATATAAACTTTTCAATTGATTCAACTCAAGTTGCAATAACACCTGATAAAAAAGAAATTTATATCAATATTAATTTAAAAGAGGGGGATTTATTTACCCTTGAAAAAGTCAAAATATCGGGTGATTTGGTGGTCGACCCTGAAGAAATTGTTAGCTTGTCGCAAGTAGGGCCAGGGGAAGTCTTTTCACGAAGAAATGCTTCAGCAACCTCTAAAGCCATCTCTGATCGCTTAGGTGAAGAAGGCTATGTTTTTGCCAACGTTAATATGGTGCCGGAGATTGATAATGAGGATAAAACGGTTGTTATGACTTTCTTTGTTGACCCTGGCAAACGTGTTTATGTTAACCGCATTAATATGACTGGAAATACTAAAACACGAGATGAAGTTTTAAGACGAGAATTAAGACAAATGGAGTCTAGCTGGGCTTCTACCCGTAAAATTGAAAGATCAAAAATAAGATTGCAACGGTTAGGCTATTTTGAAGAAGTGAATGTAGAAACGCCACCTGTTGTTGGTACGAATGATCAGATTGATGTTAATTACTCAGTTGTTGAGAAATCATCCGGTAATTTAATGGCGGGTGTTGGTTTTTCTCAGACACAAGGCATTGTATTTAATGCGAATATCTCACAAGATAATATATTTGGTTCAGGAAAAAGAATTAATTTAGCTTTTAATAATAGTGATGTCTCAACACGTTATAGTTTTGGTTATTTCAATCCCTACTTTACTTTAGATGGTGTGAGTTTTGGTTATGATTTAGGTTATAGCTCACGCGATGCAGAAGAAGCCAATATATCTAATTATTCTACCGATGTGATTAATAGTAGTTTTAACTTTGGGCTACCATTAAATGAGAATGATCGTTTACGGTTTTCTATTGATATTAAACACACTAAATTAACCACATCACTTTTTTCTTCTGATGAGATTCGTCAATTTGTTATTGATGAAGGCGACACTTATTTAACATATGCCGTCTCTCTTGGCTGGACACACGACACATTGAATCGTGCTATTTTTCCAACGGCGGGCTCGCAGCAACGGTTATCAGCATTTGCAACTATTCCTGCCAGTGACTTGCAGTACTATAAAGTGGGATATAAGCAACAGATATATTTACCTTTGGCAAAAGGATTTACTTTTCGCTTATTAGGTGAGCTTGCTTATGGTGATGGTTATGGAAATACTGATGAGCTGCCTTTTTTCGAAAATTATTATGCTGGGGGGGTTAGAACTGTTCGTGGTTTCGATGATAATACCATTGGACCAAGAGACTCTAGAGGTGATCCCTTTGGTGGATCCGCAAAAATTATAGGTAAGGCTGAATTATTTTTCCCCATCCCTTTTGTGGACGAAATAAAGTCGATTCGTATTGGTTCTTTTTTTGATGCGGGAACTGTGTCTGACGGTTTTAGTGTGAGTAATATGAAATACTCTGTCGGTGTTGGTGGTGAATGGTTATCACCCTTTGGCGCTTTGGCTATCAGTTATGCTATCCCTTTAAATGCGGATGAGCAGGATGAAGAGCAACATTTTCAATTTTCTTTTGGAACAGGGTTTTAGATGTATCTGGTAAACTGAACTTTTTACTGTTTTATTTGTCATTAATTTGACCTATAATTCTCTAGCTTAGAGTTGTTTATATTAATATTCACAACGGTTATTTTATTGCCGTTTATATCATGTTGTAAAAGATGGAATTATCAATGAAAAATAGAATTTCTTTATTTGTATTGCTTTTGTTTGTTGTTAACGTAAGTTATGCCGAATTAAAAGTGGGCGTGGTCAATGTCGCAAAAGTTTTGCAAGGTTCGCCACAAGCAAAAAAAGCACAAAAGCGAATGGAAAAAGAATTTTCTCCTAGAAAAAAGCATTTAGAATCACGTGTTAAAGAGATTATAAAACTAGAAGAAAAGTTGACCAGAGATGCTTCTGTTATGGGAGAATCTGAACGTCGTAAACTTGAAAAAGATATCTTTGATAAGAAAAGGGAAGCGAAGCGAGCTCAACAAGAGTTTAAAGAAGATGTCAGCATGTGGAATAATGAAGAAATGGGAAAAATTCAAAGGGGTGTACTTGATGCCATTAAAGCTTTAGCAAAAGATGAAAATTTTGATTTAGTACTTATGGATGGTGTACAAAATGGTGTTGTTCATTATGCAAGTAAAATTGATGTGACTGACAAAGTTCAGAAAAAATTAGCGGCTTTATCTGATTAATTAAATATTTTTTTACAAGGTAAAACTGATGTCTGGACAATTAGATATATCACAAATTCAAGAGTTATTACCTCATAGATACCCTTTTTTATTGGTAGATAAGGTTATTGAATGTGAGCCCAAAGAGCGTTTGTTAGCATTAAAAAATGTAACATTTAACGAGCCTTTTTTTCAAGGTCACTTTCCAGGTAATCCTGTTTTTCCTGGTGTGTTAATGCTTGAGGCTTTAGCTCAGACAACTGCTTTATTGACATCGCAGTCGGATGATAAATACGGCCCAGGCTCCATTTATTACTTAGCGGGTATTGATAAGGCGCGGTTTAAAAAACAAGTTGGTCCTGGTGATCAATTAATGCTTGAGGCTGTGGTTGTTAAGGCTAGACGAAATATTTGGACATTTGATTGTCGCGCTGAAGTCGATGGTAATTTAGCAGCAAGTGCGACTATTATGTGCGCAGCAGTGGCAGGTTAACTTGATAGATTCTAAAGCAGTTGTTCATGTGAATGCAGAAATTGCCGATGATGTTACGATCGGGCCATTTTCTGTTATTGGGCCTGAAGTTAAAATTGATTCAGGTACCGTTATTGGGCCGCATGTTGTCATTAATGGTGCAACAATAATTGGCAGAGAAAATCATATTTATCAGTTCTCTTCAATTGGTGAGTGTCCGCAAGATAAAAAATATGCTGATGAGGAAACGCACTTAGAAATTGGTGATAGAAATGTTATTCGTGAGTTCACCTCTATTCATAGGGGGACGCTACAAGATCATGGATTAACTTTGATTGGAAGTGACAATCTATTTATGGCATATACACACGTCGCACATGATTGTATCGTGGGAGACCATGTCATTATGGCTAATGGGGCTTCAATAGCGGGGCATGTGCATATGGGAGATCATGCTATTTTAGGTGGTTTTACTTTGGTTCACCAGTTTACTCAAATTGGAGCTTTCAGCTTTTCTGCAATGGGGAGTGCAATTACTAAAGATATTCCTCCTTTTGTTATGGTGGGTGGTCGGCCTACTGCACCGCATGGCATTAATTCTGTGGGTATGGAAAGAAATGGAATCTCACCCGATGTTGTGAGACAAATTAGAAAAGCCTACAAAATTTTATACAAAAATAATTTGCGTTTAGATGATGCTATCGAAGAAATGGAAGACTTGGCTGGAGAAAGTAAAGAGCTTTCTGATATGGTCAGTTTTTTACGCAATGTGACACGAGGTATCTTGCGATAAATGCAAGTTGTAGCAGGGATAGATGAAGTAGGACGAGGTTGTATTGTTGGGGCTGTCATTGCTGCTGTGGTTATTTTAGATCCTAATAAACCTGTTTTAGGATTAACGGATTCTAAAAAACTAAGCGATAAAAAAAGACATGTTCTTGCCAGTTTAATTAAAGAAAATGCCAGAGCATGGGCTGTTGGGCGCGCTGAGCCTTGTGAAATAGACCAAATTAATATTCTGCAAGCAACTTTACTGGCAATGAGCAGGGCATACTCGCAATTGAGCGTTACTCCTGACTGGGTTCAGGTAGATGGAACTTTTTATCCTGATATTCCTTGTTTAGGGGAAACCATTGTTAAAGGTGATTTGAAAATTGCTGAGATCTCTGCGGCATCTATTTTAGCTAAAGTTGCTAGAGATGATGAAATGAGTACTTTAGATCTATTGTATCCAGGCTACGAGTTCTCAAAGCATAAAGGGTATCCAACCAAACTTCATTTAGAAAGGTTACATGCGCTAGGCGTTACCGATCAACATAGAAAATCATTCGCACCTGTAAGAAAACAATTAGCATTGGCTATTTAGGTAGAGTGATAGACACATTTTTATCGTTCGTAAATAGTAATTGCTAAATTACTTTATCCTGTTTAAATCTTATACCTGTTTTTATAGGGTAATCTGTAATCTATTACTGTCATTTAAATCATATTTATGAAGCCAGAGTTTGTCCATTTACGCGTTCATTCTGAATTTTCTTTAGTGGATGGCATTGTTAAAATCAAACCCTTGGTTAAGCGCTTGGCAGACTTTAATATGCCAGCGGTTGCTATTACAGAGCAGTCCAACCTTTTTTCTTTAGTTAAATTCTATCGAGCGACTCAAGCACAAGGTATCAAACCTATTTTTGGGGCAGATGTTTATATTTTTAACCCTGAAGAACCAAGTTCACCCTCACGTCTAACTTTGTTAGCAAAAAATCAGCAAGGATATACCACCCTAACAGAATTAATTTCAATCGCTTACCAGAAAGGGCAACATTTAGATGTGCCTATGCTAAAAAAAGAGTGGGTGGAACAAAATCATAATGGGTTGATTGCCTTGTCGGGTGCAATGGATGGAGATATAGGTAAGGCTTTAATAAGAGATAATGAAGAAGAAGCTGAACAAAATGCTATTTATTGGTCATCAATGTTTAAGGATAGTTTTTATCTTGAGCTTCAGCGTGTGGGGAAGGTAGACGAAGAAAATTATATAAAATCAGCTGTCGATCTCGCTATCAAACTAGATTTACCCGTTGTCGCCACAAATTATGTTTGTTTTCTTGATAAAACTAATTTTGACTCACATGAAGTGCGTGTTTGTATTAATCAAGGGCGTGTGCTTGATGATTCTAGAAGACCAAAAGATTACACTCCCGAACAATATCTTCGTAGCTCAGAAGAAATGCTGGAATTATTCTCAGATATTCCTGAAGCCATAGAAAATACAGTAGAAATAGCCCAGCGTTGTAATGTTGAATTAACATTAGGTAAAAACTATTTACCTGATTACCCAGTGCCTGAGGGAATGACTTTAGATGAGCTCTTTGCAGAAGAGTCTTATAAAGGCTTGGAAGAAAGACTAAAGCAATATCCAGCATTTGGAAGTGGCTCCGATGAGGAAAACCGGCAAATTTATTTAGATCGCTTGAAATTTGAGTTGGATGTGATTGTTCAAATGGGATTTCCTGGCTACTTTATGATTGTGGCGGACTTTATTATCTGGGCAAAAGAGAATGCTATTCCTGTTGGTCCAGGGCGTGGCTCAGGCGCTGGCTCGCTCGTGGCCTATGCACTAAAAATTACAGATTTAGACCCTATTGAATTTGATTTATTATTTGAACGTTTTTTAAATCCAGAACGGGTTTCTATGCCCGATTTTGATATTGATTTCTGTATGGATAGGCGAGATGAAGTTATTGACTATGTGGCTCGGCATTATGGACGTGAAAAAGTATCTCAGATTATTACCTATGGCTCTATGGCTGCTAAAGCGGTTATTCGTGATGTGGGACGAGTGATGGCTTTTTCTTATGGTTTTGTTGATGGTTTATCTAAATTAGTGCCTATTGAAATAGGCATGACATTACCAAGAGCGCTAGAGGAAAGTCCTGAGTTAAAAGATCGTTATGAAAATGAAGATGATGTAAAAACTTTAATTGATATGGCGCTTTCCTTGGAAGGGACGTCAAGAAATGCAGGTAAGCATGCGGGGGGGGTTGTTATTTCTCCTACTAAATTAACCGATTTTTCTGCGCTTTATTGTGACCAAGAAGGTAATAATTTAGTCACTCAATTTGATAAAGATGATGTTGAGGCTGTTGGGCTGGTTAAGTTTGATTTTTTAGGGCTACGAACACTGACTATTATTGATTGGGCTCTACAAACAATCAATGCTAAGAAAGAAAAGTTGGGTGAGGCTATCGTCGATATTAGTCAGATTCCTAGGAATGACCAAAACACTTATGATGAGATTTTTCTAAAATGTCAGACAACGGCGGTATTTCAATTAGAATCTCGAGGAATGAAGGAGCTGATTCGTAAACTAAAGCCTGATTGCTTTGATGATATTATTGCTCTGGTAGCATTATTTCGACCAGGCCCATTGGAATCAGGCATGGTTGATGATTATATTAATGTAAAGCATGGTGCTAAAGCTGAATATGCACATGATTTATTAGTGCCTATATTAAGCCCAACTAATGGGGTTATTTTATATCAAGAACAAGTGATGCAAATCGCGCGTGAATTGGCGGGTTATTCCTTAGGTGAAGCTGATATGTTACGGCGAGCTATGGGTAAGAAAAAACCCGAAGAAATGGCTAAGCAACGGACTATTTTTACTGAAGGCTCGATCAATAATAATATTGATGAATCCATTGCAACTTATGTTTTTGATTTAATGGAAAAGTTTGCGGGTTACGGGTTTAATAAATCACATTCAGCAGCCTATGCCTTAGTTGCTTATCAGACTGCTTGGTTGAAAAACCATTTTCCAGCCGCTTTTATGGCGGCAGTTATGTCTGCTGATATGGATAATACCGATAAAGTGGTCATTTTGATCGAAGAATGTCGAGAGATGGAACTCACGTTATTACCTCCTGATATTAATATTTCTCAATATCGTTTTACAGAAAATGAGCTAGGTGAAATTGTTTATGGTATTGGTGCCATAAAAGGGGTCGGTGAAGCAGCAATTGAAGATTTATTGGAAGAAAGAACAGATAATGGCCCTTTTTTAGGGCTTTATGATTTATGCAAACGTGTTCAGCTACGTAAGGTAAATCGACGTGTATTGGAAGCTCTAATCAAAGGAGGGGCTTTCGATAGTATTAACGATAATAGAGCTTCACACCTGGCTGAATTAACCACAGCCTTAAAAGTTGCTGAACAGCATGGAAAAATGAGTCTGGCTGGACAGAATGATATGTTTGGCCTCGCTGTTCAAGTGGATAAAGGAGATGATTCGGAAGCCTACTCTACCGCAGTTGAGCGATGGACAGATAAGGAAAAGCTTGATGCCGAGAAACTGACTTTAGGCTTGTATTTAACAGGCCACCCTATTGAGCGATATGAAGCTGAATTAAAGCATATTAGGCATGCAAGTATTGGTGAATTACTTGCCGATGCCGAACGTTCAAAATCTAAAATGGAAGGAAGAGTCGCAGGCCTGGTTGTTGAAATGCGAACGCGTCAAACCAAAAAAGGTACCATGATGGGGTTTGCAACATTTGATGATCGTACAGGACGACTAGAGGTGGCTGCTTTTAGTAAAACCTATGAAAAGTATCGTGATATTTTATCTAAAGATGTCTTGTTAGTGGCAGAAGGTCCTTTAAGTATTGATGATTTCTCTGGTGGTTTAAGAATGACCGCGGATAAACTTTATACCTTTGAAGAAGCAAGAGAACTTTTTGCACGTTGTATTGTGCTTGGGTGGAATAAAGCTGAAAGTGAGATGGATTCAGCCTTATTTGTTGATGGTCTTAAAAAGGCATTGCAGCCCTTCGCAGGCGGGAACTGCCCAGTACAAATAGAATATTCAAATGATCAGGCAAAAGCGGTTATTCAATTAGGCGATGAATGGCGTGTTCATCCATCGGATGAGTTGATTTTACGTTTAAATAAGTTTTTATTAGAAGGGGTGGTTGAGGTGAGATACCGCTAATTGCATAATGTTACTAAATTAATGAGAGAAAGTTTTTAAGGCTTCATTAATTTTGTCTTTTGCATCGTGTAATATACTTAAGGAATTTTCTGGTGAAAGGGTAATCGATTTTAGTTTGGCTGCTGCTGGAATTGAAGTAATAGCAGGTAGGTGAGGTAAATTTTTACCAATTTTAGTATGTAGCCTGGATAAAACAACGATATCGGTATAAGAGATACTCTCTTCATTGTGCTGATACCAATCTTCAGAAAGTAAGGGTACTTTGATAAACTCTTCAGCAAATCCCCATTTTTCTAGGATATTAGCGCCTACAACCCCTTTAACAACAGGGATTGCTTCTACTATTTCTTTTTCGTCATAATAATCAGAAGGTAGATTGGCAACGAAGTTTAAAAAAGGGATAGCCCCAATTTCGGCAACTAAGCCTGCTAATAAGGCTTCTTCTGGATTGATTTGTTTATCAGCAGCAGCCAGTATGAAGCTCAGGCTTGAAAGATAGATGCTATTTTTCCATTGTTGATCAAGATGTTTTTTTATTAATACAGATTTACTGGAAAAAATGTTCTTAATACTTAAGCTAGTCACTAGGCTTCGTGTTGCTTTTAAACCTATGCGTTGTACTGCATCAAAGCAACTTTTTGCAGGATTGATTGAAACATACAGTGGACAATTAGCCACTTCAATCAGTTTTGCTGTAATAACTGGGTCTAGTTGAATAATATCCACTGCTTCAGAAATACCAATTTCATTTTGCATGGCTTTACGTAATTGAAACGCAACAGTGGGTAAAGATGGGACTTCAATGTCATTATCAATAAAGTGGTGAGCAAAGGTTTGTAATAAACGATTATGTTTTAAGTTATCGGGTATTTTGATCTCAGATATCGTATGTTGCTCGGTATTGATAGACATGACTTTTTGAGACACTCGTAAAATATGAATCTCAGATTCTGCAGTGGCGGTTGTTGTATATTTTGTCCCACTCGTTAGGGGAAATTTAGCTTTAGTTTCAGTCGCTTCAATATTAAAAGACTGTCCTTTTTCATCTGCTAAGGACACGGTTCCTTTTAAAAGGTAAATGGCTGAATCAGTGGAATCATTTATATTAAAAATGACTTCCCCTTGAGCTATTATTTCGGTTTTATGCTCTAAGACAAAAGATTCCAGTTTATCTTCACTTAAATTCCTAATAGGGATTAATTGTTTCAGGGCTTCAAGAGTTAGCTTACCGCCTTCATGAGCTATATTGGAGGCTGTCTTTTTTCCTTTAAAAAATGAACTCATTAAAGCCATTGATATACCTTGATAAAATAGAGCTGGAGATAATAAAGGCGGCGCCTCATTTATACTGTTGAATAGGATTATAGCAGACTCATATATCTATTCATTACTATAAGGGATAATTTATCATTCTCCTTTGAGGAAGACGATAGGAGTGAGAGAGGGAATCGATGGAAAGAGCTTTTGGGACGAATGGATATTTAAGAAAAGATTTTATAAATTAAAGTGGAAACTGTTTCCAATATATCAGTCTCTATGTTTTCGGAATACTGTGAATGGCGAGCGGAAGGTTCAAAATGAGAGGGGGATGAAGGCTTTTTATTGGTTTTTATTTTTTCGTTAGCATGAAGTAATTCTCCGCCTGCCTTTTTCCATTCCATTAGATGTGTTATTTCTCCACTATCAACCCAAATGCCATGATCTCTACACTGGTCAATAATTACCCCACTACGATGGCCAAAATTAATCCTTCTCATATATTCGCTACACACGGGACATTTAATATATTTAACTTTTTTATGGGAAGAAAAACGATCTTTATTAATGTTTTTTATCAGGTCTAAATTGATATTTGATACATTGGATACTGAACTTTCTAGTAAAGTCTCTATTTCACCTAAATCAAAAAATAAACCAAAACAGCTTTTGCAGCGTTCGATCAGAAAAGGGCCATTAATATCAAGCTTTATTGTCTGTAAAGCGGTAGTGCAATGCGGACAAACTCTGTCCGAATGTTTGGTTTGTACGCTAAAGTTATGTTTGCTATGCAGGTCAATATCATTCCGTACATTACAATATCGACAACGGTTAATATTGCTAGGTAAAGGTGCTGAACAACTGCTACATTTGGCCATATTACATTTGATCCAAAATAGCTTTCTTTTTTGCGCTGTACTCTTGCTCGGTTATGAGTTTAGATTCAAACATATTTTTTAATTGTGTTAGTTTTGCTATTGCATCATTAGGCTGAGCTTGATTGGTATTTTGCTCAGTCATAGTTTGAGCCATATTTTGTCCTAAACCAATCCCAGCCCCCATTCCCATACCAATGCCTGCGCCACCGCCTTCATTTCGGGCGGCTTCACGTAATGCTTCAAGTTGTTGTACTTTTGCATAATCAAGCCCCACCGCTTGTGCTGCTTGAGCCTCAGCTGTTAAATCAGCAATTCGGTTGATTCTTTTTAGAGTTTCTTCATCAAAGTCAGTGCCTTCAATTCTAAAGTCGGTAATATCAAACCCGAGTTTTCGAAAAGCCATGGATAACTTAATAGAAATACCTTGAGCAATTTCTTCACGGTTGGCATCAATTTCAGCATAGCTAAATTTGCTCTCAGCGAGATAATCGCTAATCGGGTGGATGATGCGTGTGGACATGACGGATCTAAAGTCATCAATATAAAAATCAGTATGGCTGCCTACAATATTGACGAAAAAATCTCTAGGGTCGTATATCCGATAACTATAATTCCCATAAGCTTTGAGACCGACAGGAAACTTATATTTAGGGTCATCATATTTAATCGATGAAGTCGTTCCCCATTTTTGGTCGAGTACTTTACTTTGTTTATAGAAGTAGATTCCAACTTTATGTTCACTTTCAAAAAATTGCATAAATTTTTTGATGGTAGTCCAGAAAGGAATGTTAGCTGTCTCTAAGTCAATCAAGCCTTCCTCTTCAATAACGGCTTGAACTTTACCTTCATAAACAAAAATACAGCCTTGACCAGGACCAACAATTAATTTAGATGCATTTTTTATTTCATCCCCATTTTCTGTCCACTTTGACAATAGAATATCTGCAGAAGGGTTATCCCATTCAATAACTGAACGAAGTTGTCTTTTAATACCATCAAATAGAGCCATATTACCCTCAGTGTATGTTTAGGTAGCCTCTGATCAAGTCCAATTATTTTTAGCTTGCTATAAAACTGTCGCTAAATTCTAAGCAACTGAATCAGAGGCTCCTTAGATGTTGTATTATTAGATTATAGTGAAAATCAGGAGAAATATAGTGATAAGGTTATTTAAAGGTATTAAACCTATTGTTGGAAATAAAGTGTTTATAGATGAAAGTGCTGTTGTTATTGGTAATGTAACGATTGCTGATAATGTATCAATCTGGCCAACAACGGTTATTAGGGGGGATGTAGAAAGCATCCAAATAGGAGAGGGGACTAATGTACAAGACGGCTCAGTTTTGCATGTGTCGCATGCGGGTGATTATTCTACAGAAGGACATCCTTTAAAAATAGGAAAAGGAGTAACGATAGGCCATAGAGCGGTTGTTCATGCCTGTACCGTGGGTGATTACTGTTTGGTTGGTATTGGCGCTATTATTATGGACGATGCAATATTAGAAGATTATGTCATGCTCGGAGCTGGGGCTTTAGTACCACCAGGGAAAAAATTAGAAAGTGGTTATTTATATGTTGGCTCTCCGGCTAAACAAGTACGCCCTTTAAAAGAAACTGAGAAACAGTTTTTAGAATATTCTTGTCAACATTATATTCAGTTGAAGGATGAATATTTGGAGTAGGGCAGTAGGTGTATTGACGAATGGCAGTAAGTTAAGGAATTAGGGTTTTGATGTTGGTTCCTAAAGCCCTCGCCCCTTTTGGGGAGAGGGTTTGGGTGAGGGGAGAGATAAAAATTCTCTACACCTGCTCCTGCGTTGCTCTACCTTCAGTATCTATGCCGTCATTGCTGTCGGCAAACCCCAACTCGCTATAAATTCCACATCCGTGGCTGAGTGAAGTCTACTCATACATTAAAGCTCATTATTAAGCTTTCTATAATCTGCTAAATGCTTGTTTAATTTTTTAACTTTATCAGCAGATAAATTTCCGTCATTTACAAGTTTATCATTCGCAATGATGCTTGTTTTTCTCAATTGCTCAGCAGCTTGCTTTGTAGGTTCTAGAAACTGAATGTCCTGTTTTATCATTGCATCTTTAGCTTTTAAATTATCTTGTCGGTTCTGTTGATCCACTTCTTTTATAATTCTCCCCATGACTGATCTTACTGTTACTTGATCTTGTTTGGGGATTTTATTAAAAACTTTCTGATCTAACGCCAAAACACCAAAAATATAAGAAAGAGGAAGGTTTGTTACATATTTCACTTTTGTGTGCCATTGTAATGCCAAAGCAGCAACAGGAGAGCCGGCTACAATATCGATCATATTGGTTTGCAAGCCCATAAGTACATCACGTAATGGTAATGGAATAGGCGAAATAGAAAATGCTTTTAATGCCACTAAAGCCAATTCATTATTTTCGGGGACCCATGCTTTACGAGAGCGCATTTGATCAAGGTTCTGAACAGGATCGATAGACATAATATAAGCCATGCCTAATTCGGCAAATCCAAGCGATACAAATCCCTTCTGTTCAAGACCTGCCATCAATTCCTTATCCATTTTTTGTCTGACATAATCGACCTCATCTAACCCCTGAAATTTTAAAATTAGGGTGTAGAGTCGAATATCAGGGTAAATCTGGCTCAATGTATTTCCTGTTACCGCTGCACCATGCAGTTGATGTAATCGAATTTTTCGCAATACATCCTTGTCTTTTCCCATGACACCACCAGGGTAAAATTTAAACTTTACTCTGCCTTCGGTTTTTTTTGTTATTTCATCTCCACCTTCACGCAATTTTTGCATCCAAAAAGAACCGTCAGGAGATAAGGTAGCAATTTTTAAGGTAACTGCTTGTGCATGATTATTAAAGGTGATAAATAACAAAGGAACAAGAAATGTCCACTTTAAAAAAGATGATTTCATATGTAAGTGTAGATAGAGTAATGCAAGAGAAATTGCTTGGTTATTGTAACTGGCGCGAAACAAGCCATATATTGTTGTTACAAAACGGAAGGCGATTATAAGTACCTGAACATATTTGATTTAACAGAAATATTATATGAACGTCCGCTCTCGGTGCGATTTATTAGAGAAAAGAGCATTGTTTTATTCGCGCAGAGGACGGGCGCTCCTACAAACCATTATCAATCTTTAGAATAATTAAAAGACTAACAAACTCTTAAAAGCGTTATATTGTAGACCAAAACCACGTATAGAACCACAACAAGCCTTCTCCAATATGAAATGAGTCTGAAACTATGCCCGTGCTCCATTTTTGAGTATCTTGATTAATTACAAAAAATCATCAGGTTTAGATGATAAAAATCAAAATAAGGGGGCTTTGTGTGAATTGGATATGCGCAATTTTTTGATTTTATTCATTAGAAGATTTATACTGAAAAGATTACTTTAAGACTGAATAAAAAAGGTGCTAATGTTATTTAGTGACCTTGTTTTTGCATCAATTGCAAGCCAATAGGGTGTTTATTCTTTCTACCCCCCCATTGTTTAAGAGAGGATATAATGCTCACGCCTATTTGTGCGGGTCACAAAGAAAAATCAGGATTAAAAGCAACTCATAACTGGATTAAAGAAAATAAATTGTCTTTGGATGAACGTCTATTACGTGATGGAGCGATTCTTTTCAGGGACTTTCCGGTTCAAAATCAAAATGATTTTTATTCCTTTTTGGAGCTGTTTATCGAACCGCATGAAGATCTTCTTGACTATGCTGGTGGAACTTCTCCCCGAGAAAAAGTGGGTAAAAAAATATATACCTCAACTTCTGCACCTGCATTTGTAAAAATTTTGATGCATCCTGAAATGTGTTATGTTGAAAAATTCCCATCCAAAGTAGGTTTCTATTGTAAGCAACCTTCAGAGCAAGGGGGGGAAACACCCTTGGCAGATGCTCGAAAAATACTTAAAGAAATACCCGATAACATTGTAAAAACATTTGAAGATAAAGGCATTATTTACTACCGTAAAATGCCGAAGCTTACCCCGCTTAGAGTTTTTTTGGGTAAAGCCTTGCCGTCTATAAATGTAGCAACATGGAATTATACGTTTGCGACTGATAACAAGAAAAACATCGAATCGTCTTGTAAAAATTCTGGTCTATCCTACACATGGAATAATGATCAATCTTTAACTACTGAAGCCAAGGTTTCTGCCATCCAAAAACATCCGCAAACGGCTGAAAAATCCTGGTTTAATACAATACACTTCTTCATTCACGAAAAATACATGTTTGGTCATTACTTGGGGCCACTCATTCGAGTTTTTAGAAAATTAACGGGTGAAAATTTTGAGGTTTTTTATGGTGATGGAAAGGTCATTCCCCCCACCATCAAAAAACAGGTTTTAGACATAATTGATAAAAACACCTGGACATTTCAATGGCAGAAAGGTGATGTTTTGTTAATTGATAATTACCTTTGTATGCATGGAAGAAATCCTTTTTCTGGGCAGAGAAAGATTTATGCTGGACTTATTGGAAAGCCTTTAATTAAAGATAAAGAGAGAACTCATGAACCTAGATAAAGTCATTAGTGATTATGAATCCTTCCACAAGGATCCCTTAAATATTAGAATCCATATCATTTGTATTCCTTTAATCATATTAAGTATTGTTGGCATATTAAATGCCATACCTACAACTTTGGGGGGGCTAGGTATCGGTCATATAGTGTGTTTTTTGTATTCTAGTTATTATGTTTTTTATGCACGACCCTATTTGCTATCATGTTTTTCTATGTTTGCAGTTTTAATTGCGATAGACTTTTTTCTCGCAAAACTCCCAATTCAATTGTATTTATCTATCAATGTTTTTCTTTTTGTTGTGTGTTGGATTTTACAGTTTTGGGGGCATAAAAAAGAAGGTAATAAACCAGCATTTATTGACAATAAAGAAACCGCTTTTCATTCAACATTCATGGCCCCAATTATGGTCATCAAGCACATCAAAGATCTTTTTTAATTTGGTAAAGCTAGAAAGCAAATGGGTCGAATTTGTAGCGATACTTCACGGGCTCACGATGGTAGTTTTCTATCGGCTGGTTTTTGCCGATAGGCTGTGTTGCTAAAATGATTGCGTAGCTTGCTATGCGTCGATTTAAGTGTCTCGGCAACGGCTCCTCGATAACTCTCCTGTATTTCTGATTACGGGCTTCCCGTCCTCGTGCGTTGCTCCAGCTCAAGTTTCTATGCAATCGTGCCTATCAACAAAAACCAACTCACTATAAATTCCGCATCCATGGCTGCGTGAAAGATAGCAATATTTTCTAAAGGAGTATAAATAATGATAAATACACTTGTCGGTGATATCAAAACTGGACGTTTATTACGTCTCCAATATATCGGTTATTCGTTAGTTCTTCTATTAATGGTATTGGGCTTTGTTTTTTTTACTATTCTTGCAATAGGGGGCTGGAGAGCATCTATTTAATGGAAACCTTCAAGAGGCTCAAGCACAACTGCAAGATTGGTTTAGCTTGCCCTTTATATTGGCTTTTGGAGTGTTCATGATAGTCCTTTTGTTTAGCAGTATGAATATTATGGCTAAACGTATTCGTGATATTGGTCTTCCAGGTTGGATAACAGTTTTTGGGGTGATGATACTAGAAGGAATTGTGTCGGTCGTTATTTCTGAGGAATCAGGGAGTAGTTTACATACAGTGGTATGGTTACTTCTGGTTTTGGTTCCATCTAATACATTGGGTAAAGAATAAGTGGGCTTTGTTTGAATGATGGTTATACCTCATGGAATTACGACTAACCACTTAATTCCCCAATACCAACTAATTAACCTGGCATTGGAATTAACATAGCTACAATAATCGCCACTAGTAATTAACCACAGTGCTGCGAACACCCTGCACCCTAGAAATGCAGTTGTATACTAAAGCTTAGATAGCTACGTCCTATGGGCGTGGAAAATAAAGGCTGTGCCTATGAATTGAACAAATGTTAAACCTTATCTTGAGTTGAGCCACCAATTCAAGAAAAAGGAATAACAAATGAGTCGATTTAAGAAGTTAGCACATGCTGTATGGCATTGCCAATGCCATATTGTGTGGATTCCAAAATATAGATACAAAGTCTTATAAGGAAAAATAGGAGAAGAAGTTCGTAAAACAATTATTATTCAATCAGAAAGGATAGGGTGTGAAATTGTTGAGCTGAATATTCAGGTTGATCACGTCCACTTGTTAATAAAATTACCACCAAAAATAGCGATATCAAAATTGATGGGGGTACTAAAAGGGAAGTCGGCAATCAGAGTATTTAACCAATTCCCAGAACTAAAGCAACGCCTTTATTGGGCTAATCATTTTTGTGCCAACGGATATTGAATCAAATTAATAACGGTATTACTATCAACAATTTTCAATATAGCAATAGTTCCATTAACAGTTTTATAAGTTCCAGATAGTCGAGGGTATCCTAAATCGATTAATTCACCATCCAAAGGCACCGCGATTTCAATAATGTCTTGACCATTAGAATTATTGGAAATGGTAGTGGTTGCATTAGCAGTTAAATATAATTTTGGTTGATTCACTGTTATCTCCATTATCAGTGGTTCTCATGGTATTTATCCAATCCAATTAATTGGGGCAGAGACTAAGCAGAACATTGAATATCTACAGCAGGGTTAATGATGTTAGTCGTGAGAGTTTTGAATATAGCCTCAATCATGAAAGTGTAGAACGGTAAGTATGGTTTAGTCTTAACCATTTGACCGTGTTGACAGTAAACGCTTTAGATTGGTCAGAAACGGTGCTATAAGCTACTCATACAGTCCCTATATTGGCTTTAGCTGTGCATCTAAGCTTTCCTATGCAATCCTTAGGGTGGCGTCACAATCGATTAATTTCAACCATGGAGACCGTAGAAACTGTAAGCGGTGACTATTCTCTATCATTTTGTATAACTGAAATTTACTAATCGTAAATCACATCACACGCTTTTATAACAACTGAATCTTTTAACCGTTATGACCATTAAAACGGTTCCACAATGGCTCTATCACCCCTAAAACAAACTTTCTAACCGTTGAGCACTATGATGATTTAACACGCGTAGACACTCCTAAATTAAGCCTGATAGCTATTAGGTTTATCCTGCTAAACCTCACGCCTGATACAGCCATGGGGACTTTAGAAATGTTGTTAATGGTAGAAATATTAAAGTTGTCGTGATTGTCTACCTAGTTCCATAGTTGAAATATACTAAACGAGTAACATCAAACAATTTATAACTGC
>ENA-OSET01002295-OSET01002295.1-sediment-metagenome-genome-assembly--contig:-NODE-2295-length-18631-cov-29.215479_pt1 | contig 18631 bp, 13 predicted proteins | sample MGYA00237882_ERZ534229 | MGnify/ENA primary metagenome ERZ534229 (study PRJEB26408, sample SAMN06266212) | sediment metagenome | isolation source: Hudson Canyon methane seep mesocosm | place... | reverse complement strand
ATTACTATTGATGATAAAACTTATACCTTAACTGTCTGCAAACAACATAATACAGATGGACTTAAGCCTTTCTCAGGTTTAATTGAATAATTCCACTTTATTAACCAGCCACTTATCTAGTCACAAATCGAAGAGCTGACTGCAACATCGTTCTCTAGGAATAAGTATGCTTAGAACATCTATATATTCGGATATTTTTCAGACTCATCCAATCTGGGCTGAAGCTGTTGCGTCATTTCGAACAAGGCTAGTATCAAGATCAGGCCCCATCATTTACAGAGCATGTTGTTAGCACTTTCAAACACTATTAATAATGGAACTCAATGCTGCTCCGCCTTCAGAAGTATGTAGCCAAATAAATACGCCAATATTTAGAATAGCTGTTACCCAAAACACAGCCCTAAAAGATTGTTTTTTGGATTTATGTCTCAGTGTTTGTTGAGCAATGATTGCCCCAGGCCAACCACCAGCCAATGAAAATAAATGTAAAGTACTTTCCTGTGTTCTCCATGAACCCTTTTGTGCCGCTGATTTATCGACTGCATACAGAATAAAGGTCAACAGACTAATTGTTAAATAAAATGGTAATACTAGAAACTCTATCTTATTGCTTAATGCAGATACGCCAACAGATACAACAAACACTATTGGAATAAAATAAGCAAACGAGTTGTTTTCTTTTTTAGACCTTTTAGATAGCACCTCTCCAGCTCTAGTCACCTTTTCAGCGCAAGGCCTACCTTGCCTATCTGTTGAGAGAGTGTAGGTGACAAGTTGGTTTATCGTTGGTGTTTTTTTACGATTATTAAAGGCTTTGATATGAACAAAAATTTGTTTTCCCCCAGCATTAGGAATGATGAACCCAAAGCCTTTTTCATTGTTCCACGATGTTATTTTTCCTTTTACTCTCATTTCATTATTTTATGGTGCTAACGAAGCTGTAAAAAACCTCATCAATAAAAGTTCAACCTAGCCACTCTGTTATATTTTTAATTCCCTACATTATGCCCAGCACCTTGACTAAAATCTACCGTTTCCTATTTTCACTTAATTTATCTATTCTTTAATTCAGTTTTTTGGACTTATATGGAGCTTATTCCTCCGGCCTTTATGCGGCTAACTTTCCATGTGAGAAAAATATAAAGGGCTCTGACCCCTTTATTCTGCTTTATTATCTGAGCAGTTGACTGGAATTTTTTATTATCTGTGACTATACTACACGTACTTTAATCCGTACCCATTGTTAATGAGGCTCTTATGGATGCTATAAGCTATACCGCTGCCCGTGCAAATTTATCTAAAACGATGGAGCAGGTTTGTAACGACCATGCTCCTATAATTATTACCCGAAAACGTGAATCTCCTGTCGTTATGCTTTCCTTAGAAGATTATCAGGCTATGGAAGAAACGACATATTTGCTCCGTTCACCTGCTAATGCTCGAGATTTACTTGAATCAATTGCAGCACTTGAAGAAGGTAAAGGTCTCGAACGAGAATTAATAGAATGAACCTTACTTTTGCACCAAAGGCTTGGGACTGCTACCTTTACTGGCAAAAAACTGACAAAGCCATTGTTAAAAGGATTAATGTTCTAATTAAAGATATTCAACGAAGCCCTTTTGAAGGAATTGGCAAACCTGAACCTTTGAAACATGCTTTATCTGGTTTTTGGTCACGGCGTATAAATGACGAACATAGAATTGTATACAAAGTGGCTGAAGACAACATTTTGATTGCTCAACTTCGTTATCACTATTAAACACATAACTATTCGCTTCTTAGGCAAATTCGCTCTGATAAGTTGATATTAGAGGGCTGGAAAGAAATAAGTGCCGATATTGGACAGGTTTTTTGTTTGTCTTCAGTGGGGTAGCAACAGGCGCATAGCAAGCTACGTAACTGTTGCTACCTCGCTGAAGGCGGACAAAAAGACCAGCAAGATTGGATGATTATTTTTTTCCATCTCCCTTAGCCTGCTAATCAGGAATTTTTGCCTACAACTTATACCATCCTGACTCTATTTACTAGCCAAAATTTATTACCTATCTATCCCTCTAAAAATCCAGTTATTCCTGCAATACCCTGAGCTCCTAAAGACTGGGCTTTTTGGCAATATCTTTTTTGCATCCCACCTAAGGCATAAACAGGGATATTCACTGTCTCCGCTAATGACTTGAATTCACCCCACCCTAACGGTTCAGACTCTGGATGTGTTTTTGTGGCTAATACAGGAGAGAGAACTACGAAATCTAGAGCAATTTTCTCTGCATGCTTTAATTGTTGCTGATTATGACAGGATGCTGCAATCCAGTTATAGCCCGTGGGCCTATGTTGCAAAGTCAGTAAATCAGTTGAGGTTAAATGGAGGCCATCAACCTTTAATTCCCGAGCATTTTCCACTTCCGAATTAATTAATAAACTTGCACCTTTTGCTTTGCATAAGGCCATCGCCAGTTGAATAAAATGAGCGGCTTCAGTAGCTGTTAAGGACTTTACCCTTGCCTGAATTAACTTAATATCCTTAGCAAGCAGTTTTTTCAGGTCCGTCAATAAATCAGATTCTTTCCCAGCATTTAAAATAGCATATTCTGTTGGTAATCTAGCCGCTGTAATAATAGGGATATTGGCTTTAGGAAAAGAATAATCAGTCAACTGTGCAGGACGAACCCACTTGATCTGTTGACCTTCACAGCCAATAGCTTTCCCTAAAAAATGGCTAACTTTCCAGACATCAAGCAATACATTTAAATCCGAATATTGATGTTTAATCTTAATAAGGGGCGATAACTCATGTACTGAAATATCTAGCTCCTCTTTTAGCTCCCTTGTTAAAGCCTGCTCAACAGACTCACCAGGCTCAACCTTGCCTCCAGGGAACTCCCATAATCCACCCTGATGTGCAGCATCATGACGGAGTGAAATTAAGATATTGCCGTCATCATCCTTTATAACCCCCACTGCAACATGCAGGTAACTCTCTTCTTTCACTTTTTAATCACCCTTTATTCAGATGAAAAGAGTCTATTTAAATTTCTCCACCCCCAACCCCCTCCATCAGGAGGGGGCTTAAGGGCAAAAAATATTTACCTTAAATCTCTTAACTTAACGATATTGGCCCGCACCCTGCCTTTAACCTTTAACCTTTAACCTTTAGCCTTTAGCCTTTAGCCTTTAGCCTTTAGCCTTTAGCCTTTAGCCTTTAATAATCATGTCCTATATTCCGCATTAATCTTGACATAATCATATGAAAGATCGCAAGTTAGTACTTCTTGCATAACCTTTCCACGCGCCAGAACGACACGGACAAGAATTTCTTCCTGATTCATCACTTGTTGACCTTGCTCCTCGGTATAACTGTCAGCACGGCCCCCATTTTTTACGATGCAAACATCATCCAGGTAAATTTCAACCTTATCCAGTTCCATGTTCTCTATACCTGAACGCCCTACAGCTGCCAGAATTCGTCCCCAGTTAGGGTCACTGGCAAAAAAAGCTGTTTTCACTAACGGGGAATGCGCTATTGTTTTAGCCACCTGGACGGCTTCTGCATTGCTTTCAGCTTGCTCTACACAAATACGCATCAACTTGGTAGCACCCTCACCATCTCTGACAATTAGCTCGGCCAAACGTTTGCATACATCCATTACCGCTTGAGCGAACAGTGAGTAATTTTCGCTTTCAGCAGTGATTTCTGGCGCTGTAGAACAGCCACTGGCCATTAAAATACAGGCATCATTTGTGGACGTATCACCATCGACCGTAATTCGATTAAAAGACTGTTCAGCAGCAACAGATAAACACTTTTGCAATAAACCCTGGCTGATTTTTGCATCCGTTGCCACAAAACCTAACATGGTAGCCATATTAGGCTGAATCATTCCGGCCCCTTTTGATATGCCAGTCAAGGTTACTGGGTGCCCATCTAATTCAATGATTAAAGAGGCACCTTTTGCAAAGGTATCGGTGGTCATAATGCCATGTGCGGCCTGATTCCAGTTACCTTCATCTAATGCAGAAACTGCGTTAGGTAAGGCTTTTTCGATTTTTGCTACAGGCAAATTCTCCCCTATAACACCTGTTGAAAAAGGCAATACCTGCTTGTCTTCACCTGCAACGACTGCAGCAAGCATCGAGCAACTTGCTTTTGCATCCTGCATCCCTTGTTGCCCGGTTCCTGCATTGGCATTGCCAGAATTAATCAGTAGCCAGCGCGGGCTTTGTTGCATATGTTCTTTTGCAATATGTACAGGGGCGGCACAAAAGGCATTTTGTGTAAAAACACCAGCACATGTGGCTCCCTCTGCCATTTCAATTACCACAAGGTCATCGCGCTCTGTTTGCTTGATCCCTGCATTACTGGTGCCTAATTTAATCCCTGAAACTTTTTTCATTTCAGGAAACGTTACATTTCCAACTGCCATATTTTAGACTCACCTAAATTATATATGCGAGGCTAAAGCCTCATTTCCTTACCATCAACTTTGCTTCACTTAGGCTTTAAAAAATACATAAACCTTAGCAATCATATCAATCTCTTTTTCAATCATTACACATTGTTTTTTGACCTTTTCAACTTGTTGCAAATCATTAAACATGGCATGAGGCAATATCACTTCAACCTCAATCAAGCCATTAATATAGTGAATTCTAAAGTCATCAACGGTATGAATGAATTCTGTTAAATACTGATCCAGATGCGCCTGTACCTGTTCGCGAGATATTAAACGGTTATATTCATCTTTAAACTCATCGTCCTCAGGGTCTATATGTACCAGCACATCGACCACATCATCAAACTCGCTCTTTAATTTGTCTCGGACCGCATCGCCAATCATATGGCCTTCTGAAACACTGATTCGGGAATCCACCACGATATGGGTATCCACATAAGCATCTTCACCCATCCGTCGAGTACGTAATAAATGAATACTTTCTACGCCAGAGGTTTGTTTAATAACACGTCGAATTTCTCTAACAAAATCTTCCGGCAATGAAGAATCAACTAATTCATTAATACTTTCCAGCACTAAAACCACGCCCATTTTGGCAATCATTATCGCCACTAAAACGGCTGCAATGGCATCAGCAAAAGGATAGCCCATAAACACGCCGCCAATACCAATCAGCACCACAATCGAGGAAAAAGCATCACTGCGATGATGCCAGGCATTGGCTATTAACAACTTAGAACGAGTCGCATCCCCCACTCGCTTAGTGTAATGAAACAACCATTCATTGGCCAAAATAGAGACAACAGCAATACCCATCGTTTCTTTGTTGGGACTTAATAATTTTGCAGGATCAATTAAACGTTCTATTGCATCCCAGGCGATACCCCCTGCAACAACAACCAGGCCCAAGCCCAATAAGACTGTTGCCATGGTCTCAAAGCGCCTATGCCCATAAGGGTGGTCATGATCCGCTTCTCGACTACCCAATTTAATCGCAATAATGACAAAAAAATCACTGATTAAATCGGATAAAGAATGAATACCGTCAGCGATTAAAGCGGCAGATTGCCCAAAGATGCCAACACCAATTTTAATAATGGTTAAAAAGACATTAACTAAAGCCCCGACATAAGTAACACGGGACTTTAACTTTAAAATCTGATCAGCATCATAATCTTTTGTCACTTTAGCCTACCTCTAAAATAATGGTATATTCCATTTCGTCATTTAGGGTTTCCAGTACTTTATGTCCATTTATCCTGCACCAGGCAGGAATATCCTGCATCACTCCCGGATCGGTACAAACCACCTCCAAGATATCCCCTGTTTGCATTGTTTTGACTTTATCCTGCGTTCTAATGACAGGTAAGGGACATAACAGGCGTTTGGCATTTAATTTTTCTTTGCTCATTATATAAACCACTCTTTAGGAATATCATCACCTTTCAAAGGTTTGACCTGAACAATTCTCTCTGCACCATCTTTTTCTCTAATAGTGACATCAACCACATCAGCATCACGTCCCTGACCATAGCGTGCTGTTAACTGTGCCGCGAGGAGCAAATCATCTTCCGATGGATCGCCATCAACCATCGCTAATGGCCCTCGATGACTCGCACAATTCATATTGATAAAGTCTTTTTTATAGCCTTGCATAAACCGCGCTTCGCCATCTTCTCTGGCAATAATCACTTTAAAATTATTTTTTGGTCGAATATGCCGTCCTACTTTTAGCAACATCACATCATCCAGGTCGTATTCTTTACGTCCGCGAGCAGACCATAAATCGACCAATTTATCAGAATAACTTTTATCCGTTAAAAAGCAGCAACCCCCTGCAGGTTGAGCAAAATCGTCAAAACCAAATTCATCAGCTAAAGCCATTTGCGGTTTGCGGCTACGGCCACTGAAACCATATAATTTCTCTCTGTCTACCCAGCCTTCACGCTCGGGTAAAGTCATCGGTAAATTTTGCGCACATAAAGGACGCAATAACAGATCATCAGCACCTGACTCACATGCAATCACAGGCATGGTGTCTTTTCTTTGTGACATTGGCCTTTGTCCAATCACTTCACCTGTGATGATAAAGTCAAAATCATTTTCTTGAATCCATTCTTTAGCTTTCTGTACCATAAAAATTTTACAGTCCAGACACGGGTTCATATTGGCCCCATAGCCATGCTTAGGGTTAATCAATACATCTTTATATTCATCAATCACATCAATGATATGTAATTTGATACCCAGTTGCTCCGCCGACCATAAGGCATTATTTCTTTTGGGCTTGGCTTTGTCTTTTTTCTTGATGGCATGGGTATGCCCTTCTACACAAAACCCGGTAAAAAAGTTAATCCCTTCAACATGCACGCCTTGTTCTATCATTGTTTTCGCAGCCAACAAGGAATCTAACCCACCTGAAATCAATGCCACTGCTTTTCTTTGCTTACTCATAACGCCTAAATATTCTTTAAAGTTGCCTAATTATACCTTGCACGACTACTTTTTAGGGCATACAAATATATGATTATTCACAACATGTTCTATTTACAGTAATAGAAAGGTTGTTTGTCTATCACTTTAAGCTAAACTTGGACAATATAGAATGCATCTCGTTAAGCATTAATACTAGGTACGAGAAGGCATAATCCATTTTAATAAAATTTTGTCTATAACTTAACAAGACATCAAAACAAACACGGGAGTTCGTAATGGAAAGAGAAGAAGCAATGGCCTTCATGATCAAATTACTAAAAATTCTATTGCACAAGGATGGTTCTGATTTATTCATTACAGCAGGTTACCCGCCTGCAATGAAAGTCAAAGGGATTATGACGCCTATCTCACAACAACCCTTATCAGCCAATGATTCTCAAGCACTGACTCAGTGCATTATGAATGACAAGCAACTAAAAGAGTTTGAAGCAACGCAGGAATGTAACTTTGCTATTTCACCAGCAAATCTCTGTCGTTTTCGTGTTAACGCTTATGTGCAACAGGGATGCCAAGGCCTGGTTCTGCGTGTTATTGCCGCCGAAATTCCTACTTTTGATAAATTAGGCTTACCCTCTGTTCTTAAAGACATCATCTCTCATAAAAATGGCCTGGTTATTATGGTGGGTGCAACTGGCTCGGGTAAATCGACGTCTATGGCCGCCATGATTGATCATCGGAATGAAACCAGTTACGGTCACATTATTACCATTGAAGACCCTATCGAATACGTTCATACCCATAAAAACTGCGTAATGATGCAACGCGAAGTTGGCGTTGACACCCAAGACTGGGAAATTGCCTTACACAACACCTTGCGCCAAGCACCGGACGTGATCGTTCTGGGTGAAATAAGAAACTCTCAAATCATGGAATTTGGCCTTGAATTTGCCCAAACCGGCCATTTAGCCTTAGCCACTTTGCATGCAAACAATGCCAACCAGGCTGTGGATCGTATCCTTGGTTTTTTTCCAATTGAAAGCCAACCCAAACTGATGCAAGACATCTCGCTTAATTTACGCGCCATTATTTCTCAGCGCTTAGTTAGAACAACGGATGGTGGTCGCTGTGCTGCTATTGAGATCCTAATCAACACGCCTTTAATTTCAGATTTAATTTCTAAAGGTGATATTAGCGGCATAAAACCTATTATGGCTAAATCCCGTGAATTAGGCATGCAGACCTTTGACCAGGCTTTACTCGACTTATATCAATCAGGAAAAATTGGTTATGACGAAGCCCTTAAGAATGCTGATTCAAGAAATGAACTTCGTTTGCAAATTAAATTGGCCAGCGGCGAAGATCAACAAATTGATGGCTTATCACTGGCTGAAACCGAAGAAGAAACAGGCGTTAGATAAGGAACGTGCATGAAACAACCTCCCGATTTCTAACTAGTCTTTTTGCTCTAGGTGAGATGCTCTCATTCGTTGCGTAGAATAACTATGCGCCTCATGAGATCACCCCACCTAAAACAAAAATCCTGCGTTATAATTTCGGGAAGTTATTCCATACACGTTCCTAAGTGTATTCTTCCATCTTTCAAAATACAGACTGCGAGCTATAAACTATGGATTTATCCCCGTATTTAAAACTAATGATAGAGAAAAATGCTGACAGCCTTTGCTTAAAAGCTGATTCAGCACCTAGCTTACGTTTAATGCAACAGGAAAAGGCCGTTGGTAATACCCTAGTCACATCCGAATTTATAAAACAGTTTATTGATGATTTATTGAATGATGAGCAAAAACAAAACATTAATAATTTCAAAACCGTTCGAGTTAATTACTCCTTAATAGACTCTATTTTTATCGTACAAGTAGAAAAAAATATTGATGGTTTTGCCGTTCATATTTCTTTAGATAAAAAAATCTCTGACCCCAGCGACGTTTTAGAAGAAATACAGGTACTAGGGAAAACACCTGAAACATTTGATGTCATGCCTTACCTCCACGAGATGGTAAAACAAGATGGTTCAGATATATTTTTAACCGTTGATTCCCCGGTTAAAATTAAAATTTCCGGGCTTGCCGTTTCAATGGACAGATACATACTCACCCCGGAGTTAACTGAATCAGCAGCTTTCAGCATTATGACAGAGAAACAGAAAGCTGAATTTATTGAAACTCATGATCTCGACTTTGCCATTGCTTTGCCTGATAAAAGCGCTCGTTTTCGTGTTAATGCTTTTTTCCAGCGAGGATCAATAGCCGTTGTCTTTCGTTTAATTCCATCAATTATTCCAAAACCCGCAGATTTGGGTTTGCCAGATGTATTACTCGAATTAATATTGGATAAACGCGGATTATTGTTAATGGTTGGAGGAACTGGCTCAGGAAAATCCACATCACTTGCAGCGATGATTAATCACCGTAATGAAAATTCGGCAGTTCATATATTAACCATTGAAGACCCCGTTGAATTCTCCCACCCCAACATAAAATCCATTGTTAACCAGCGCGAAGTGGGAACAGATACCGCATCGTATGCCCGCGCATTAAAAGCCTGTTTACGTGAAGCACCCGATGTTATCTTAATCGGCGAAATCCGCGATCGAGAAACCATGAAAGCCGCATTAGAATTAGCCAATACAGGGCATTTATGCATCTCCACGCTACATTCAAACAACGCCAACCAGGCAATGGAACGGGTAATCAACATGTTCCCGCAATCAGAGCACAAACAATTATTTATGGATCTGGCCATCAACCTGAATGCAGTTATTTCACAACGCCTGATCCCCACGCCTCAAGGCAAACGCTGTGCAGCCATCGAAGTGTTAATCAATACCCCTCACATTTCAAGTCTGATATTAAAAGGTGAATTAAATGAAATTAAAGAGGCAATGACGACCAGTGGTGGAAAAGGTATGAAAATCTTTGATGATGCTTTATATGACCTTTATAAAGCGCAAAAAATCAGCCTGGAAGAAGCCCTTAGAAACGCCGATTCGCGTAATGACTTAGAAGCTAAAATTAATTTTGGCTAGTCAACACAGCACTGTTAGCTGATAAGACTATACGATGCTTAATCAATATTTTTTGGGGTCTCAATATGTTTCAGAGACGTTATAATTTTTTGATAATCGAAAGACTGAGCCAATTGTTGTAGCTCATCAGCTAAGCCCGCGTTTATAAACTGAATCTTAAACAAGGTATCACTGATAAGCTCCATATCACATTCGACGGCAGCCTGATATAAGGTATCTTTTATTTGAGCTGGCAGTTCCGCTAATTGCTCAGACATATTACTATGCTCCTCGACTGAGGCCAAAACCTCAGGCGGCTCACTATAGAGATAACGGACTGGCAGGTGCTTCTTCAACATAGAAAAAGCCGCTTGTAAGCGATAGGGTTTATGCATTTTATCATCACAACCCGCAGCAAAAATTTCATCTTTTTCTATCGCCAAATCACTGGCAGTCAAGACCACTATTTTAACCTCTTTGCCACCAGGCAGAGATCGAATACGCCGGGTGGCTTCCAGCCCATCTACTCCTGGCAGGCCCAGGTCCATCCAGATAAAGTGAGGCTGCCAGCTTTGGAATATTGATACAGCCTCTGCACCATCTTTGGCCTCATGAACAGAAAAACCAGATTGTTTAAGCAAGATACTTAAAAAACGGCTGTTTTCAGGATTGTCTTCAGTGATTAAAACTTTGTATTCAGCTTGCCCGGGTTCCAGACCAATAACTTTTGGGGTAGATAAATCATTAACTGAAACCATGTCTGCTGCCTTAGCATTCTTTACGGGTAATATAATCTGAAACAAAGACCCCCGATCAGGAGCCGATTTTAGACTGATTTCTCCACCCATAAATTCGACATAAGACTGACAAATAGGCAGTCCTAAGCCGCCACCTTTCAAGGCCAGTTTTGAACCCTCTACCTGAGCAAATGGCTTAAACACTTGTTCATGTAGCTCGGCAGGAATCCCTATACCACTATCCTCCACTTCTAGCAGTAGTTGTCGTGTATTTTCCAACCCTTTCTCTGGCAAGTTATTCACTCGTAGCACGACCTGTCCTTGGTCGGTAAATTTAATCGCATTAGCTAATAGATTAATTAAAATTTGACGCAGTTTGCCTAAATCGACTTTTATGTAGCGCGGTAAATTTTCTGCTATTTCCAGCGTAAAACATAATTTTTTTTCTTCAGCCTGAGTTTGAATTATCTTTCCCAGATCTTGTAACACAGCAGGCAAATCGAAAACGCACTCATCCTGTTGCATATTACCCGCTTCAATTTTGGCAAGTGCTAGAACATCGTTAATAATATGTAGAAGATGTTCGCCGCTACGATTGATAATTAGGAGGTTAGCTCTTATTTCTGCTGATATGGAAGCGTCTCCAGCCATCAGTTCAGAGAATCCCATAATCGCATTTAAAGGGGTGCGTAATTCATGACTCATATGGGCTATGAATACGCTCTTGGCTCTGTTGGCAGTCTCGGCAGCTTTTCGTGATTGAATCAAGGCCTCTCTGGCCCGAACTTTGTCAGTAACATCCTGCAGCAACATGACAAAATGATCGATTGATTGATTGGCTGGTCTGATACAACGTACCGACAACGAGACATGTATGATATTGCCATTTTTATCCAGGTAACGCTGATCAAGTGCATAACCCTCTGACATTTGATCAATAGCTTCCGTCAGTTTAGTTTGTTCTAATGCCTGGTCCTGGGGGTAAGTTAATTCATGCCAGTGCTTAGCAAGCAGCTCTTCTCGCTGATACCCCAGTATTTTGCAGAAACGTGTATTAACATCGCAAAAATGACCTTCAGCCGTGACGGTAGCCATACCAATCAGATTACTCTCAAAGTAGCCCCTATACCGCGCCTCACTTTGTTGTAGCTGATTGAATGTGCTTTGTAGCGTTTGTTGTCGCTGAAACAATTGCTTATAAAGTTTTATCCTGTTGAGTAGCTGATTTTCATCTATCGGTTTGGTTAAATAATCAACGGCACCTATGGCATAACCTTGTTTAATAAATGACTCGGCTTTAAATACCGCAGTAAGAAAAACAATCGGAATATCTCGAGTACGCTCAGTCATCTTTAAATGCCGTGCGGTTTCAAAACCATCCATGCCTGGCATCTGAACATCAAGCAGGACCAGTTGAATATCCTGCTCCAGCGTTGCTAACAAGGCCTGTTCTCCAGATGTTGCTTCAATAATTTGACACCCTTCCAGTTGACCAAGCAGGGTATTAAGGGTAAACAAATTATTATCGTTGTCGTCGACGATGAGAAGGGTAAATAGCGGCTTATTAATAATAGTCATCAGATTATTTCAAGCGAAAAACACAGGGCTCATTGTCAAATTTAGTAAAAAATTGCTCACCTTTTCCAATAGATAAACCATCACTAGGCCCCATCATAAGAAAACCGTCAGCATGTAGCGATCTGGAAAAACGCATAAACACCTTATTTTGCAAATCCCCTTGAAAATAAATTATCACATTCCTGCATAAAATCAATTGAAACTCGTTAAACACACCATCATGTACCAGCGAATGGTGATGGAACAGCACCCGCTCACGATAACGCGGCTTGATTTCAAGATAATGTCCATTATTTAACACATAAGTATCGAATAGATGAGTTCCACCACTGTCCATATAATTATTGCGATTTTTATCCAAAGCGGCCAATGAAAATAAACCAGATTTTGCCTGTTGTAATACGAATTGATTAAGGTCGGTGGCAAAAATCTGACTCTTTTCCAGCATTCCCAGTTCATCCAGCAAAATTGCCAGAGAGTAAGCCTCTTCACCACTAGAGCAGCCGGCTGACCATATTTTTATCATCGGAAAACTATTCAGATAAGGCAAAATATGATTACGTAACAGACTGAATTGTTCTGGGTGACGAAAAAAGCTGGTCACATTAATAGAGATTTCAACAAAAAAACGCTCAAATACTGCAGGATCAGTGAAAAGATCACGCTGAAATTCAAAAAAATCAGCATAATCCAGAGTCTCCATCAGGTGTGCTATGCGGCGCAATAACATACCTTGCTGGTAATTGGAAAAATCATAACCGTACCGCACAAATAAAGCGCTAAGCAATAAATCAAGTAATTGAGGTGATACTTTCTTTTTCCTGCCAACCAGCGCGGCAGCGAGAAAACAAACCAAACCTTCTCGCTCCAGACAATAATCATAGGCGCCGCTTTTTCGGGCATTTTCCGGCAGCACTCCTGCCTCGCCACATTCTTCACTGGCTTCTAGCAACACAGTAGCGCCTTTATCCCTTAGCTTAGCAATTCCTTTAACCCCATCAGAGCCAAAACCACACAATAATACCGCCAACACTTGGGCTCCATATTCTGTAGCCAGCGATTCGAAAAGCACATCGATTGAAGGTCTGGCCATATTTACCTTGCCATCCCGAGTTAAATAAACAAGACCATTACTCACTTTAAGATGGTGTCCGGGAGGGGCAATATAAATAGTCGCGGGCTGAACCTGTAATAAATGCTGCGGCATAATCACCTGATAATCGGTACGCACCTTAAGTAATTGATCCAGGTGATTTTCGACATCTTCTCCTATATGCTGAACGATAAAGACTGCGACTTCAGCTTTGGGAAAATGCTCAATAATAAACAGAATTTTATCGAGACTTTCGGCAGAACCCGCCAGAGCAACGACAGAAAAGTGCTCATTCTGTTTTTTTAGCGACTGTCTGGGAACATAATTGACAGGCAAGCCTAGCTGCCCTAAAAAACGTACCAGATAACTATGATAGACATCTATTTTTAAAGCGATCTTGGCATCAAGCAATGAAACCAATGCCTCGACTACCAGAGCGGGAAGCGTGTGAGCATCATAAAGAGACAACTTAACACAATAACCCTGAGGTATTTTCAGGGCGGTCAGCAAATGACGAACATCCTCGCTCTTTTCTAGTTCACCGATCACATTAACTTCCCGGGTTTTAGCCCGGTCAGAAACACTAATATTCACGACCGGCTCTCACACCAGACATAGGCCATATTAATCAGCACTTCATAATCTACAGGCTTAACCAGATAATCATCAGCGCCTGCAGCCAGTGCTTTTTCTCTGTCGCTGCGTAATGCTTTGGCTGTCAGGGCAACGATAGGGAGTTGTTTTAAAGCAGGATTCTGTTTAATTTGACGGATGGCTTCAAAGCCGTCCATCTCTGGCATCATAATATCCATAAACACCAAGTCAACTGTGTTTTCTGATAGATATTTCAATGCTTTAACGCCATTGGTCGCATTATCTATTTTTGCCCCTTGTTGCTCCAGCGCTGAAGTAATCACAAATAAATTACGAGGATCATCATCAACCACCAGTATATGTCTATCAGCCAGCTTAAGACTTTGCTTAGTAACTTTGGCCGGAAAACTTGATAATGACTCTTGCCCTCGTTCAGCAGGTATTTCGTTTAGGAATCGTTCAATATTTTCCAGCATGCGCTGTTCCGCATACGGTGTTTTTAAAATAATATTATCACTATATAGTCGCAACTGTTCTTCATCCTCTTCCTTAAGTGATTGCTGTCCATACAGTAAGATGGGATGTTGAGGGTATAACTCATGTAACTTCTGACAATTATCGACAGCATCATCAATGCCTCTACCGCCTAAGTCGACAATCACCAAGGCACAATCATTAGTTTCCAGATAATTTAGGGCCTGTTTTATCGATGCAACTGTTTTCAAAGTAACATTAGTTTCTTGAACCAATTCAGCGATCTCCCCTTTTTTTAAGCTGCCTTGTTCAAGAATCAGAATGGTTTTGTTTTTGGCCTGTGCCAGCATAGTTGCACCAGCAGCAGCCAATTGATTATCATTCACTGGTTTTTGCAAATATCCGACAATACCTTGTTTAAGCAGCTCGCTATCTTTTTCTCGCCCTGAAATCACGTAGACAGGAATGCGATCCAGATCACGAGTGGATTTCAATTCTCGCAATACTTCATTGCCATCCTTATCAGGCAAGCCAAGATCAAGCAAAATTCCACTAGGGCTATAAGCCTTGGCCATTTTCAAACCCTCTTTGGCGTTCAGTGCAGATAATGTTTTATAACCTTGTTTTGCATTGACGGCTCGAACACTGTCACAGAAATCGGCATCATCATCTATGATTAAAATAATATCATCATCAGCACTGAGATTACTCCTGTCATCAGTCACTTGAGCCTGTAATTTAATGGATTCTATCGGTTCTGCCTGAAGACCTTGCGGTTTTAAAGACTCTGTCTGTATCAAATTCTCAGGCAATAACACGGTAAACTCACTGCCTTGACCGGCAGTGCTTTTCAGCTCGATGCTACCTCCCAGCAAATGAGCAATACTGAGACTGATGGATAAACCTAAGCCTGTTCCTCCGTAAGCTCTGGAAATAGATCCATCAACCTGTTGAAAGGCTTCAAATATAATCGCTTGCTTCTCTTCGGGGATCCCTATCCCGCTATCGATTACGGAGATACTAACAGGAAGCTCAGGATTGGCACTGCGTGTCATGCGTATTTTGACGCTCCCCTGTTGAGTAAATTTGAAGGCATTGGATAATAAATTTCTAATAATCTGCGCCAGTTTATCCCTATCAGTGGTAAATTCACCCTGCCAGTTATCTTCTATCTGATATTGCAGTTTTCTCTCTTTGGCACTGTCCATAAACTGTTCATGAAAATCATCCAGAAAGTCGGTTGAGTTAACCCCTTGTAAATGTAACTCCATTTTGCCTGCTTCAATCTTGGATAAATCAAGGATGTCATTGATCAGACGCAATAATTCATCACCCGCTTTATGTATTACCCAGGCTCGTTTGCTTTCTTCTGTATTAAGATGACCTTGCTCATTCATGGCCAACATTTTTGATAATAAAAGGATTGAATTAAGCGGCGTGCGCAATTCGTGAGACATATTGGCGAGAAATTCAGATTTATATTGACTGGATATCTCCAGTTGTTGTGCCTTATTATCCAGCTCCTCTTGAGAAAGCAACAAATCCTTATTCTTTAACTGTAATTCCTTTTGTTGCGTAGTCATTTGTTCATTGGTCTGCTTCAGCTCTTCGGTCTGCTGCTGCAACTGCTGTTGCTGCTCTTCCATTTGTGCGTTGGTCTGTTGTAACTCCTCAGTTTGCTGTTGCAATTGCTGCTGCTGTTCTTTCATTAGGCTGTTGGTGTCTTGCAACTTACAACTTTGCTCCTGTGCTCCCAAGGTCGCTTTTTCAGCATCGGCTAACAGATGCTGTATCCGCTTGCGTTGTAGCGAGGAATAAAGAAAAGTACTAATAATCAAGGCAGCCTGGTCGACAAACTCACGCATAAGTGGATCAAAAGGGCGTAAAACAGCCAATTCAATCACGCCATATAACAGTTGTTCATGCAGTAAAGGCACGGTATAAGTATGGAATGGGGTTGCTTCCAGTGTACCAGTGGTCACTGCGGCTTCACCAACACGAATATCTCGCAACAAAATAGGCTTATGTTCACGCGCCACTTGTCCCACAGCCCCCTCACCCAATTCAAATTGTTGATGCAAACGGTCACGCTCGGTAAACATATAGCTAGCCAACAACTGCAGTTTTTTTTGTTCCTGATCGTATAGATAAAACACTCCATGCGCCGCATCCAGATATCGGCAGGTAAAACTCACTGCATGATCAGCCAATTCCTCTGGCATGATCTCACTGGAAAGTTGCTGGCTTAGCTCGGCCAAACCATCACGTTGCCAACTCTGTCGCTGAGTTTGCTCGCGATTATCCCGCAACATCCCCGTCATGTTATTAAGCGCCTGACCCAAGCGGTCTTGCTCAGAAAGAACAGGTACCCTACCGGAAAAATCACCCGCTGCAATGGTATCCGCCTGCTTGGTTAAAATTTCCATAGTATCGACCAAAGATTCGGTCGAACTCAGCATCTGGCCTATTTCATCTTCCGAATGATAGCCTGATTGTTCGCGTACAACCTCACCACGCCCCAGACGCTCCAGTTGACGAGTAATCAATGATAGCGGTGTTAATAGTGTATTAAGGAAATAACGTGAGACGAAAAAGACCATCAACAACACAACAGCCAGTAAAGAAAAAAACCAATATTTGAATTTACTTAATTCTCCAAACACCTGAGCTTCATCAATCGTTCCTACCAGTATCCAATAATTTTCCTGTTCACTAGGATGAGGAAAAATACGTTTAAAACCAATCACATGATTCTGAGTAAATAAAACACCTTCTTCCTGTGTATTTAATTGTTCCAATAAACTGGGAAACAGGGCGCGAAAATTATCACCATGACCTAGCAAATGGGCAAATGATTTAGCAGGATCAGGGTGAAACAAAAATTCACCTTCGGGGTTGATCAGATAAAAACTACTGTTTTCTATGCGTTGGTTGGCTGCGCGAATATAATCAAAAAAGGCATCAGCGAATAGATTGACCACCACCACCCCAAATTTTGCCTGATTCTCACCATAAACAGGCTGCGAAAGACGAACCACAGGTACCAGCGGTTTCTCGATTTTCCCATACTCTCGATTCAGATCTAATTGCTTCACCGAGATTTTCCCCTGCTCCAAAGCCAAAGCATCTGAAAAATAGGCTTCATTACTTTTGTCCTGCAATTCGTCTAAATTTAATGAGCGCACATTGCGTGTGGTCGGGTCTCGGCGTATGGTGATTTGCTCTATACCTTGCAGATCTATAAAACGTACTTTATAGAGATAGTCATAACTACGACTAAATCCACGCCAGTTATCAATAACTGCTTCCCGCCAGCCTTCCTCTTTTTCTTTGACCCCCAGGTCCTGCCAATAAAGATAACGATACAGATCACTATTCTCGGCAAAAAAGCCTAAATCACTACGCGTCAAATCTAAAAAATCACTAATCTTTTGACTGACTTCACTGGTATAGTCACTCACCAAGCCTGTCGCTTTCTGTTGATAAGCCTTAGCCGTATTACTGTAGCCATAATAAGCGACAATACTCAAGGTAATCAGGATAACCGAATAAAAAACCAAGGCAAACTTGGTGCGTATACTCATTTGATTAAATAACTGCGAATATTGTTTCATAGTGTTTTAATAAGTTGCAGTTTATGAATAGCCCAACCTAATAACTGATGTACATCGGCAGACGTTTTACCCTGATAGCTATTGGCAGGCGGGGTCAACACACGATTTAAATCCATCCAGGCTTTGATGGTCTGTAATTCTGCCAATACCATTCCGCTCATATTAAAGACATCAGATTTTAATACCTGCTCCCGCGTATGAAAAACCGAAAAATCAGTCCGTGGAATCCCCATATTACGTTGTATACGCTGAACCTCGGCCATTAACTCAAAAGCAGCCTGCAAAGAATCAACTGGTTGCATAGTGGAAATTTTTTCGGGTGGAAAAGAGGTATCTTCTACATGTTTCGCGCGCAGGATAGAATTAATATCTTCATATATACGCATCACTTCGGCGAATACATAAGAAGGATCTACATTTTGGCCATTAAGTACATCCCATTGGTAGGAAACCCAATTCAGCTTGTTGTAGACATCAATAGGCTGTTTGCCCGTAAATTTTTCTAGTGGAGTGATTCTTTGCCTAATACTCAAGCGAGTTTTAAGTATCTTAATTTCGGTGAGTATACGCTGGGTCTGTTCATAGACTAGGGCTATATTCATATTCAACACGGGTTCCAGTACATTGA
>ENA-OSET01002292-OSET01002292.1-sediment-metagenome-genome-assembly--contig:-NODE-2292-length-18634-cov-3.822385_pt1 | contig 18634 bp, 19 predicted proteins | sample MGYA00237882_ERZ534229 | MGnify/ENA primary metagenome ERZ534229 (study PRJEB26408, sample SAMN06266212) | sediment metagenome | isolation source: Hudson Canyon methane seep mesocosm | place... | reverse complement strand
GGAGAAGCCCGCCATGCCCACCCAGGCCGCCGAACCGGTGATCCGGTACACGATGAAATAGGTGGTCACGTACTGCACCCAGCGGCCGTTGTTGGTCAGCACACCACCGATCCAGAATCGGCGGTAGTTCGGAAAGCCCAGGGCCGGGAAGCGGCGCCCGTCTCGTGGCGGCAGCCCCGAGGCGACCGACCCGCCCGGTTCCCCTGCTGTCATCGGGCGACCCTAACCCCCACCAGATGGCCGCCTCCCAGCGGCTGGCAGCCATGTGCGCTGGCCTGCTCCGGCCCGGCGACGCTGGCCGCCACATGGGAGACTCTCCCCATGAGCGTGCTCCGAATCGAACGACGCGACCGCGTCGCAGTCCTGACCTTCGAGGATCCCGACCGCCGCAACGTGGTCTCCGACGAGATGAACGAGGAGCTCCTGACCGCCTTCGACGACCTTGAGTCCGACGACGGCATCGGAGCGGTGGTGCTGACCGGTGCCGGAAGGGCCTTCTGCGCCGGAGCAGTCCTGGACGACCTGCTGGAGGCCGGCGAAGGAGACTCCGAGGGTTCGCTGCCCGACATCTACCGGGGCTTCCTGCGCGTCGCCCACACCACCCTGCCCACGGTGGCTGCCGTCAACGGCGCAGCAGTCGGAGCCGGCATGAACATGGTGCTGGCATGCGACCTGGTCGTCGCCGGCCGCTCCGCCCGTTTCGACAGTCGGTTCCTGACAATCGGCATCCACCCCGGCGGTGGCCACACCTGGCGCCTCCGCAACATCACGAACCTGCAAACGGCCAAGGCCATGGTGCTCTTCGAGCAGATCCTGGACGGCGAACAGGCCGTGCGACACGGCCTTGCGTGGGACTGCGTGGACGACGACGACCTGATCGACACCGCAGTCGACTACGCGGCGAAGGCCGCTGGCCATCCGGTGGAGCTGGTCGCCGTCACGAAGCAGACCCTGCACGACACAGCTGGCGTGACCGAGTCGGTCCCTTCCGTCCAACTGGAGATTCCACCCCAGGCCTGGTCCATGAAGCAGCCGGCGTTCGTGGAGATGGTCAACCGGCTGAAGTCCCGGATAGCCACCCGGGACTGACCGGCACGGACCCGGATCGCCGGATCCACTCTGGGTTCCGGCGTCAGTCCACGGACGGGCCGAGCCAGGTGGCGGCTAGGGCCGCCCCCCTGAGACACCATTCCTCGGTGGTGATGGCGAACCTGAGATGGTCCTCCCAGACGCCGGCGATCTCCAGGTAGCGCTCGGCCAGGCCCTCGCAGCGGAAGTCCAGCTTCTCGACCACGCGTCGGGACCGGGCGTTGCGCGGCACGATCGAAACCTGGAGGCGGTGCAGGTCGATCTCCTCGAAGGCGAACCTGCACGCCACCACGAGGGCCTCTGGTATGTAGCCGTTGCCGGCCATGTCCTCGTCCATCCAGTAGCCGACGTGGGCGCTCCTGAACGCCCCCTGTACGACGTTGGACAGGTTCAACTCTCCCGAGAACCGGTCGGTGCCATCGTCTCCCACGAACACCCCAAAGCCCCATCCGGTACCCAGTTGGCGTTCCCTCCTGCGGGCGGCGCAGCGCATGTTGAAGGCCTGGCGGTCCTCCGTGGGATCCGGTTGTCCGATCCCGCGACGTGGCTCCCAGACCGTCAGCCAGTCGGCGTTGCGGCGCCGTACGACCTGCCAGTCGGCGAAGTCCTCGACCTCCAGGGGTCGCAGGGTGACCCTGCCACCACGCAGGACCGGACTGTCGGTCACCTGGTCGATTGCCACGACCCAATCATGGGCAGCCATTGCAGCCGGATTGCAAACCGGCCAACACCCGGCGGTCAGTCGAGGATCTCGTCCAGGGCGGCCAGGAGCAGGGTGACGTTGCGGATGCGGGCGGTGTGCCCCATACAGCCGATCCGCCATACCTTGCCGGCGACCGGGCCGAGGCCGCCGCCGATCTCGATGCCGTACTCGGACAACAGGCGCTCGCGCACCCCAGCCTCGTCCAGCCCCTCGGGCAGCCGCCCGGGGGGGACCAGCACGGAGGTGAGCTCCGGGAGGCGGTGTCCCTCCTGTGCAAACAGCTCAAAGCCCCGATCCACGAGGCCGGCCTGGAGCTTGTCGCCACATGTCTGGTGGCGGGCCTGCACGTTCTCCAGGCCTTCTTCCAGGACTACGCCGAGGCCGGCGTGGAGCGCGTAGATCATCGAGATGGGCGCCGTGTGGTGGTAGGCCCGTGCGCCGCCGCTGGTGACGTACCTGGCGATCATCTGGAGGTCCAGGTACCAGGACTGCGGCTTCTCCACGAACCGGTCGATGGCCGCCGCCGACACCGTCACCGGCGAGAGCCCGGGCGGCACCCCGAGGCACTTCTGGGTGCCGCTGTAGGCGAGGTCCACGCCCCAGGCATCGATCTCCAGGGGAATGCCCCCCAGCGACGTGACACAGTCCACCAGCAGCAGGGCGTCGCCCTTGCCGGCGCCGATGGGGGCAATGTCGTTTCGGACGCCGGTCGAGGTCTCGGCGTGCACCACGGCGATGACCTTGGGGTCGGGGTGTGCATCGAGCAGGTCCTGCGGATCCAGCGCCTGCCCCCATTCGGCATCCACCCTGACGACGGTGGCGCCGCAGCGTGAGGCCACGTCGCACATGCGCTCGCCGAACACGCCGTTGACGCCGATGACAACTGTGTCGCCAGATCCCAGCACGTTCACGAAGGTGGCCTCCATGCCGGCGGAACCGGTGGCCGACACGGGGAAGGTGAGCGGGTTGGCAGTGCGAAACACCTCCCGCAACCGATCGTTGGTCTCATCCAGGAGGGATATGAAGTCCGGGTCCAGATGGCCCAGGACGGGTCGGCCAAAGGCTTTGATGACCTGCGGATACGGGTTCCCGGGACCGGGGCCCATGAGGATGCGATCTGCGTGCGACATGGCGGTCATCCTAAACCAAAACCACTACTGGTGGGAAACTCTTTCCCTGTGGGGAAACTCCACAGGCGGCCCGGTCAGACCTGCTGCGAGGCCACGAGGCCGTCCAGAATGTCGGACTCCGAGACCAGGCACTCGGCAAATCCCAACTGGCGCATGACCTTCACGAGGATCGCCATGCCCCCGACGATCACGTCGGCACGTGCCGGCTCCATTCCCGGATTCTCGAGGCGCTCAGCACGCGTCTCGGTGGCAAGGGTCCGAAAGACGTCCTCCACGGCCGCCCTGGAGAGGCGGAAGTGGTGTATCCGATCCCTGTCGTAGTCGGCCAGGCCTATCTCGATGGCCGCGGCGCACGACACGGTGCCGGCCAGGCCCACCAGGGTGCGTGCTGCAGCGGTCTCAGGGACCTCCCGCAGGACGTCGTCGATGTACCCCTCGGTGATCGAGAGGCAGGCCACCAGCTCTTCGGGCAACGGGGGGTCGTGTTCGATCCACTGCTCGGTCAGGCGCACACAACCGACGTCACAGGACCAGGTCCCCTCAGCCTCCCTGGTGCCCGTGACGAACTCGGTCGAGCCACCTCCGATGTCCAGCACCAGGAAGGGACCGTCGGTCGGATCCAGCTCCGCCGTGGCGCCGGCGAACGAGAGCCTGCCCTCCTCGATGCCTGATAGGAGTTCCGGACGGTGGCCGAGCGCCTCCTCGGCAAGGTCGAAGAAGTCCTCCCGGTTGGCGGCGTCGCGGGCCGCCGAGGTGGCCGTCACGCGACACATCGTCACCCCGTGCCGGTCCATCGTCGCCCGGTAATCGCGGAGCACCACCAGCACCCGGTCCATGGCCTGCTGGGAGAGCTGCCCCGTCGCATCCACCCCCTCCCCCATCCGGGTGATGCGCATGAGACGTTCGACGGTCCGCCGGCCATCACCGATCAGGAGTCGGGTGGAGTTCGTGCCGCAGTCAACGGCGGCCACCAACTCAGCCACCGGAGCGATCCTTCGGGGTGGGCAGATCCTTCAGTCGGGCGTGGACCCACCGACCCACCGGGTCGTCCCCGCCGGCCAGGAACCATGCGTAGTGGGCGTGCAGACACTTGACGCCCTGTCTCGTTCCCCCCACGCCGCCGGAGGGCCGGTGACCCACATGCCCCTCGGGGATGGCAGCGTCGCGCTCCGTCGCGTAGCGGGCGTGTGCGTCGGCCAGCTCGACCGGATCGCAGTCCGCCTCGGCGGCCCGCACCCCGCCGGTCGACTCCAGGGTCCCGATCCAGGACCGCAGGTCGTCGCCGACCAGCCAGAAACGGGTGGGCATGGGACGACCGTCCTCCAGCAGCGGATGGTTGCGGATCACGACGGGCACGCCGGCGTCGTCACGAACCACCACGTCGAACAGCCCCTTCGGGCTTCTGCCCAGGAGGCCTGCGACAACCTCGCGGTCGTCGGCTGCGGTTCGGGTCGGGGGCGTGATCGGCGCGTCCATGGCCTGGCCCACGGTAAGGGCCTGAGGGGGTCCTAGAGCAGGACCAGAATGATGACCACGACCACCGCACCGGCCAGCAGGGTGGGAACCAGGCGCTTCAGGATCGGGGCTCCGGCGGCGTCCAGCAGGTCGATCGCCTCCACCTCGGGTGCGTCCACAACCCGGATCGTTGGTGCGTCCCCGTCCGCGGCGTTGTCGGTGGCTCGATCAGGAGGGGCCTCCGCTGCAGCGTCGACGACCGGGGCATCGGCGGCCACCTCGTCGCTGGATGGGGCCATGAGGGCGCTCAGGTTGTCGGCGAACTGGCCCATCAACTTCTTCGAGACGTCAGCCATCACGCCGCGTCCGAACTGGGCCACCTTGCCTGTCACCGTCAGGTCGGTCGTGACGGTGACCTTCGTGCCAACGTCGGTCGCCTCCAGCTCGGCCGTGATGTTCGCTGCGGCGTTGCCCGCTCCTCTGGTGTCACGACCCTCGGCGCTCAGGATCGCCCTGTACCCGGCATCGTCGCGCTCCACGAAGGAAGCAGCGCCCTTGTACTGGGCGGTGATCGGCCCGACCTTGATCTTGACCACCCCACGGAACTCATCGCCCTCGACCTCAAGCAACTGGGCTCCCGGGAGGCACGGAGCGATGCGCTCCACGTCGGTCAGGACAGACCACACCAGGTCGATGGGCGCAGCCACCTCAAAGTCGTTGTTCAGTTCCACAGCTGCAGGTCCTCCACTGTGTCAATGTCTGCCGGGTTCCCACGACACGCTACTTCCACCACCTCGGACGCCCTCTCTGCCAGTAGCGACCTCGCTCCGGAATCGCCATACACAGGCAGTTGATTCCAGAACCTTCGCCCGACCTTGGTCGGCGGCCTGCGCAACCCGTCGAACACCGCCACGACCAGCGAACCCTCGGTATCGGCCACCGCCCGCCAGGCCTCGGCAGGTATGCCTGGGGTATCTGCCAGGCCCAGAACGATCGCCATATGCCCGGCACGCTCCGCATGCTCCACGGCCAACCGGATGGAACCGGCCTGCCCTTCCGACCATGACCCGTTGTGCAGAACGGTCGCCCCTCCGGGAATGATCGCCGAGATGTCGACCGACCCGGTCACCACCACCAGCTCGTCTAACCCGGCAGCAGCAGCCGCCGCGATGGCATGGGCTGCGAGGGGCCTACCGTCCAGGTCGGCCAGTAGCTTGTGGCCGGGACCGCTCCACCGGCTTCCGCCACCGGCGGCCAGCACGACGGCGGCGATGGTCCCATTCCCGGGGATGGTCACGACGGGCCTCAGTCGTGGATCGGACCGTCGGTGTCCGAAAGTGCCCGGGCCGAGCGACCGGTTCGCAGGGCGATGATCTCCGACATGACGGAGATGGCCGTCTCCTCCGGAGTGCGTGCGCCGATATCCAGCCCGATGGGCGAACGCAGTCGGGACATCTCCTCGTCGCTCACCCCGGCCTCCACGAGGCGCCCGACGCGGTCCTCGTGGGTGCGCCGGGATCCCATGACGCCGATGTAGCCGACCGACGTCCGAAGGGCAGCCACGATGGCCGGCACATCGAACTTGACGTCGTGGGTCAGCACGCAGATGGCGTCCCGGCGCCGTAGCTCCGGCCCGACCTCGGCCAGCAGGCGGTCCGGCCAGTCCACGACGACCTCGTCGGCGAGGGGGAAGCGCTGGGTGGTGGCGAAGACCTCGCGCGCATCACACACCGTGACCCTGTAGCCCAGCACCTTCGCCACCCGCACCAGAGCGAGGGTGAAGTCGACGGCTCCGAAGAGGAGCATCCTGGGAGGAGAGGCGAAGGCTTCTATGAACACCCGCAGGGACTCCTCGCGGGCCTCACCGTGCTCCCCGTAGTTCCTGACGCCGCTACGGCCGGCGGCCAGCTCGCCCAGGGCGTCCCGTGCCACGACCCGGTCCAGGTCCTCGTCGCCGAGGGTTCCGTCGACCTCCACCTCGTCGGCCGCTGGTCGATGGACCATGAGCTTGGCACCGGCACGCTGGCCATCCAGAACGGTCGCCAGCGCCACCGGGACCTCGTCGCGTAGCAGTGCCGCCAGACGGTCGAATATCGGAGTCCCGGACAAGGGTCGGGCCTCGACTACCAGTCCAGCGGTTCGATGAAGAGGTGGATGGTCCCACCGCAGGTCAGGCCCACGGCGAACGCCTCGTCATCGCTGTAGCCGAAGGTGACCATGCGCCGGTCGCCAGTGGCCAGCACGTCGAGGGCCTCCATGACCACGGCGCCCTCGACACAGCCTCCGGAAACCGAACCCGCCACCTGCCCGTCCTCGGTGACGGCCATCGATGCGCCCGGGAGGCGCGGCCCGGAGCCCTCCAGGTCCACGACACGGGCGACCGCCACCCGCCGCCCCTGACGGCGCCAGCGCTCCAGGTCCTTCAGGATCTCCCGCATCGGCCTCAGGCTAGGGGCTACCCGGTGTGCTAGAGGATCTTGGAGATGACGGTGCCGAAGTCGGAGGGCCGCTCGACCACGGTCACCCCGCAGTCCCTCATGATCTGGATCTTCTCAGCAGCAGACTCGCCGGCTCCCGTCACGATGGCGCCGGCGTGACCCATGGTCCGACCCTTTGGGGCCGAGAGGCCGGCTATGTAGGCGACGACCTTCTTGTGCATGTGGTCGCGTGCGTACGCCGCTGCCTCGGCCTCCTGCGGGCCGCCGATCTCGCCGATGACGATGACGATGCTGGTGTCCGCGTCCTGTTCGAAAGCCTTCAGGTGGTCGGTGAAGGAACTGCCGTTGATCGGATCGCCGCCGATTCCGACGCTGGTGCTGACGCCGATGCCCACCGCCTTGAGCTGGGAGGCGGCCTCGTAGCCGAGCGTCCCGGATCGACCGATGATGCCGACCGGACCCTGGGCGTAGATGTGACCGGGCATGATGCCCAGGAGGGCCTTTCCGGGGCTGATGACGCCGGCACAGTTCGGGCCCAGGAGCGTCATGCGCTTTTCGACCCGCTTGGTCCGCATGTAGCGTTTGACCTTCATCATGTCCTGGGCGGGGATGCCGTCCGTGATGCACACGCAGTGCCGAATGCCGGCGTCGGCCGCCTCCATGATGGCGTCAGCGGCGAACGGCGGCGGAACGAAGATGATGCTGGCCTCGGCCCCGGTCTCGTTCACGGCGTCCTTCACGGTGTCGAACACCGGGAGCCCGAGGTGGTCGCTGCTGCTCTTGCCCGGAGCGGTACCACCGACCAGGTTCGTGCCGTACCCGATCATCTCCTCGGCGTGGAACGTACCCATGCGCCCTGTGAACCCCTGGACGATCACCGGGGTCTTCTCGTCGACGATGATGCTCATGACTAGTTGGCCTCCCATGAAACTGCGGACACGGCCTGCTCGCCGGCCTCGGCCAGCGTCTCCGCCGTGATCAGGTCCACGCCGCTCTCGGCGAGAATGCGACGCCCCTCCTCCACGTTGGTGCCGGCCAGTCGGACCACCACCGGTACCCTCACGTCCAATTCGGTCATCGCCTTGACGACCCCCTCGGCGACCCAGTCGCACCGGTTGATGCCGGCGAAGATGTTGACCAGGATGGCCTCGACCCTGTCGTCGGAGAGCACCAACTTGAAGGCCTTCGACACCCGGTCGGGCGATGCGCCACCGCCGATGTCCAGGAAGTTGGCCGGCTCGCCGCCTGCCAACTGGATCATGTCCATGGTCGCCATGGCCAGGCCCGCACCGTTGATGATGCAGCCGATGTTGCCCCCCAGGCCGACGTAGCTCAGCCCGCGGTCCGATGCGTTCATCTCGCGGGGGTTCTCCTGGGACTTGTCCCGCAGTTCGGAGAGGTCCTGGTGGCGGAACAGGGCGTTGTCGTCGAAGCTCATCTTGGCGTCCAGGGCCAGTAGGCGGCCCTCCTCCGTGACGACCAGCGGGTTGATCTCCAACAGCGTGGCGTCCATGTCCCGGAAGGCCCGGTAGGCCCCCAGCAGGAGGTTCTCGACCTGGGAAATGAGCGACGGGTCCAGGCCACAGTTGAAGGCGGCCCCGCGGGCCTGAAATCCCTGGAGTCCAACGGCTGGCTCGATCATGATCCGGACGATGGCTCCCGGATCCGTCTCGGCCAGTTCCTCGATTTCCACCCCGCCCGTGCCCGACATGACCAGCAGGATGCGCTCGGACTGCCGGTCCAGCACCATGGACATGTAGAGCTCGCGCTCGAAGACGACCACGGGTTCGATGTAGAGGCGGTAGACGCCCTTGCCCTCCGGACCGGTCTGGGCGGTCACCAGACGGCAACCCAGGAGGTCATCGGCGGCCTCCCACACCTCGTTCTCGTTATCGCAGACCCGTATTCCGCCGGCCTTGCCGCGGGCCCCCGAATGGATCTGGGCCTTCACTACCCACTTGTCGCCACCGATCTCCTTGGCCCGGTATGCGGCCTGCTCAGGGCTGTAGGCGAGGCCACCGGTGGCGATCGGCACGCCATACCGCTCGAGCAGTGCCTTCGCCTGGTACTCGTGAATGTCCATGGCCCTGGTCTCCGTCCCCTTCTCTACTACTTGTCCTGAATGGCTGCTGCCTGGGCCACGACGTTCTCGGCCATGCGCGCCGACGCTGCGTCGATCATGCGGCCCTCCATCTGGGCGGCGCCCTTGCCCTCGGCGGCGGCCTCTGCGAGGGCGGCGAGGATGCGATGTGCCCGGTCGACTTCCTCGGCCGGCGGCGAGAAGACCTCGTTGGCCAATCCGATCTGGGACGGGTGGATGGCCCACTTGCCCTCGTAGCCCAGGGCGGCGGCCCTGCGGGCACCGTCCAGGAACCCGTTGGGATCGTTGAAGTCGCCGAAGGGCCCGTCGATAGGGCGGATGCCGTAGGCCCGGCAGGCCACCAGCATCCGGGACAGGCCTTCATGCCACTGGTCGCCCGGGTAGTCCGGGTTCAGGCCACCGATGTTGGTGGTTCGTGCCCGGCAGCTGGCCGCGTAGTCGGCGACACCGAAGTGCATGGCCTCCAGCCGGGGGCTGGAGGTTGCGATGGCCTCCACGTTGGCCATCCCCAGCGTGGTCTCGATCAGCACCTCGATGCCGATCGCGTTCGTGAGGCCCTTGGCCTCCTCGATCTGGGTGACCATGGCGTCGACCATGTAGACGTCGGCGGGCACGCCCACTTTCGGGATCAGGATGGTGTCAAGGTGCTCGCCGGCCTGCTCGACCACGTCCACGACGTCCCGGTACATGTAGTGGGTGTCGATGCCGTTGATCCGCACCGAGATGGTCTTGCCCAGGCCTCGCCAGTCGATGTCGCGGAGACCTCCGATCACGTTGCGGCGGGCCTGCTCCTTGTCGCCCGGAGCCACGGCATCCTCCAGGTCCAGGAACACATAGTCCACGTCTGAGGCCGCGGCCTTCGCGAAGAGGGCCGGGTTGGAGCCGGGTACGGCGAGCTCGCTGCGTTGCAGGCGCTGGCGGGCGGGGGCATATCGGGTGTGGCTCATTGTCGCTCCGATGGGGAGGTGGCAGCAATCAGGCGGAGAGATGCACCGGTCCACCGATACGGTCCGAACGCCACCCCACGGCCGGGCACCCCCCCTCAGTTGCGGCCATTCTGCACCAATCTTTCCTATGATTCAAGTAGATGGAACGAGAAGGATGATTTCAGGTAGGTTTTCAACATGTCAGCAGTGACCTCCGTCACTCCCGCTCGCGGAGCCGAACCCACCGACGCAGCCCTTCGCGCCGACATCAGACGCCTCGGGCACCAGTTGGGCAACACGCTCGTGCGCCAGCACGGCGAGGAACTCCTCGAAGCCGTGGAACGAACCAGGACCCTGACGAGGCACCTCCGGGAACCGGGCTCCAACCGGGACGTCACCGCAGAGCTCCACGACCTCTTCGATGACACGGACGTCTCCCACGCCATCCTCCTGGTCCGGGCGTTCACCGTGTACTTCCACCTCGCCAACGTCGCCGAGCAGGTCCACCGCATCGAGGACCTCAACAGCGGCTCGTCGAACTCCGCCAACCAGTTCGGCGAGACGGTCCAGTCCCTAGTGGACTCGGGCATCTCCCCGACCGACATCGCCGAGCTGGTCGGTCGGGCCGAACTCCGGCCGGTGTTCACGGCGCACCCCACCGAGGCCTCTAGAAGGGCCATCCTGGACAAGCTTGCCCAGGTCAGCAGCCTCATCGAGCAACGCCTCGACAGTCGTCGCACCGAGGCCGAACTGCACCGCATCGACCGGCATGTCGAAGAGGTCATCGAAGCCATCTGGCAGACCGACGAACTCCGCCACGTTCGACCTGAACCACTCGACGAGGCCCGATCGGTCCTCTACTACCTCGGCCAGACGGTCCGCGACGCCGTCCCCGAACTCCTGGATGATATGCAGGCGGCCCTGCGCTCCATCGGACAGCAGCTCCCCGACGACCACGTCCCGATCCGCTTCGGAACCTGGGTGGGTGGCGACCGCGACGGCAACCCCAACGTCTCCCCCGAGACCACCAAACGGGTGCTCGGGCTACAACGCAGGCACGCCCTGGAGATCCTCGTCGCCGAGGTCATCGCCATGGGCCATGAGTTAAGCGTCAGCACCCGTGTGCACGACGTGTCCGACGAACTGCGGGAGGCGGTCGAAGCGGACCGCAGGGCTCTCAAGGACATCGCGCACCGCGTTGACTGGTCGGAGCCCTACCGGATCCGGTGCGAGGCCATCCGGAGGCGTCTCATCGCCACCTCCGATGGCGACACCAGCCGTAGCGGCTACCGCTCGCCCGCCGACCTGGACGCCGACCTGGCGGTGATCGAGAAGTCGCTGCGCGACAACGGCGGGGGCCTCCTGGCGGACGGCATCCTCTCGCGGGTCCGCCGGATTCTGTGGATGATCGGCTTCCACATTGCGACCATGGACATCCGGGAGCACTCCGACCGCCACCACGACGCCCTGACCACGCTGTTCTCTGCCAACGACTTCGACTACGCCGGCACATCGGCCGAACAACGGGCCACCCTGCTGGCCGCCGAACTGGAGAGCAGGAGGCCCCTCGCACCCCCCGGCACCTCCGACGACGCCGGTGCCCTCGCACTCTTCCGCATGCTCCGGGCGATCATGGACCGCGATGGCGACGAGGTCATCGAGAGCTACGTCATCTCAATGACGCAGGGCGTCCAGGACATCCTGGCCCCAGTCGTCCTGGCCCGCGAGGTGGGGCTCATTGACCTGGTCCATGACACGGCCCGGATCGGATTCGTTCCGCTGTTTGAGACGATCAACGACCTGCGCTCCATCGGCCCGACCCTCAGGGCGCTCTTCGCCATAGAGCCCTACCGGCGGATCGTGGACCTCCGGGGCGGTACCCAGGAGGTGATGGTCGGCTACTCGGACTCCAACAAGGACGGCGGGATCACCACGTCGCAGTGGGAGATCCACAAGGCCCTGAGGTCGATCCGGGAGATCTCCGACGAGACCGGCATCCCCATACGGGTGTTCCACGGGCGGGGCGGCACCATCGGCAGGGGTGGCGGTCCCACCCACGCCTCCATCCTCAGCCAGCCCAACGGCGTGCTGGATGGCGAGGTTAAGTTCACGGAACAGGGCGAGGTGATCGCCGACAAGTACGGCCACCCAGACATCGCCCGTCGGAACCTGGACCTGGCGTTCACGGCCCTCCTCGAGGCATCCCTGGCCCACCGGGCACCCAGGCACGATGAGGAGACCATCACACGGTGGTACTCGATAATGGACGGCATGGCAGACGACGCCTACGCGGCCTACCGGGGCTTCGTCGAGACGCCCGGCCTGGTGGACTACTTCACCACGTCGACGCCGGTGGAGGAGCTGGGCGAGATGAACATCGGCTCACGACCGGCGCGACGGCGTGGTGCGACAACCGGCATCTCCGACCTACGGGCCATCCCGTGGGTGTTCGGATGGACGCAGTCCCGCCAGATCATCCCCGGCTGGTACGGGGCTGGCAGCGGCATCGCCGCCTGCAGGGCCGCAGGCCACGGGGACGAGCTGAGGCTCATGTACCGGGACTGGCAGTTCTTCCGGACGTTCGTGTCGAATGTGGAGATGACCCTCACCAAGACCGACCTGTCCATTGCCCGCCACTACGTGGAACGCCTCGTGGACCCGTCGCTGCACCACCTCTTTGACGCCGTCGAGGACGAGTACAACCGGACCGAGGCCGAGATCCGGGCCATCACCGGCACCGAACTCCTGGCCGAGAAGCCCATGCTGCGCCGAACGCTGGCCGTGCGGGACGCCTACCTGGATCCGCTCAACGTGCTCCAGGTGGAGATGCTCCACCGGTCGCGTAACGGGTTGTCGAACGAGGAGCTCCAGCGGGGCCTGCTGCTCACCATCAACGGCATCGCCGCCGGGATGCGCAACACCGGCTGATCCGGCCACCAACGGGTCAGTCGGCCAGGACCCTGGCCAGGCTCCGGAGGGAGTCCAGCGAGTGCCCCTCCACGAACCGGTCAACGTGCGGCAACGCGGCTGCCATGCCGCGGGCAATCGGCGCATAACCGGGCGACGCCTTCAGCGGATTCACCCAGACCACCTGATGGGCAACCCGGTGCAGGCGGCCCATCTGCTCCTCCATGATGGACGGCTCGCCCCTGTCCCAGCCATCCGAGAGGATCACCACCGTGGCCCCACGGGCCATCCCCGGCACTCCCCACCTGTCGTTGAACGCCCGCAACCCGTCACCCAGTCGGGTTCCCCCCGACCAGTCGGTGACGGCCACGGCGGCCCGGGAGAGGGCGGCATCCGGGTCACGGGTGGAGAGCTCGCGGGTCAGGCGGGTCAGGCGGGTTCCCAGCGCGAAGGCCTCCACGTCGCGACGTCCGACCGTTGCGGCGTGTAGGAAGCGGATGAGGGCCCGGGCGTAGGGCTCCATGGAACCGCTCACGTCCAGCAGCAGGACCAGCCGACGGGGGCGCACCCCAGGTTCGGAGAAGGCCCGGTGGAGCGGCTCACCACCGGTCCTGAGTGCGGCCCGGACGGTCCGGCGCAGGTCGGGTCGGCCACGATGGAGCGCCGGGCGTAGGCGCCTGCACCTGCGAGTGGCACCGAAGAGCCGTAGCCCGCGCATCAGGTCATGGAGTTCGGCGAGCTCCTCCTCCGTGCAATCGGCGAAGTCCCGGGATGCCAGCACCTCGGTCCGCGACCACCTGACGCTGATGTTGTCGCCATCCCCGTCCGAAGCGCCGTCCTCGTCGGGTGGCAGGTCGGCATCCTCGGGGACGTCCAAGAGGAGCGTGATGGTGGGCTGTTCGGTGGCTGTAACAGAGCCGGCGGCTGCGCCCATCCAGTGGCGCTCGAAAGCCTCGTCGTAGGTGGCCAAGTCCTCCGGGCGCCTCACCAGGGTCGCACGACCCGCCCAGTAGACGCCCGAGCGGGTGCCGGTTCCGACCTCCACCAGGGCTCGCCCGAAGTCCAGCGTGCTACCCAGCGGAACGGCAATTCCAGCCCGCCGCAGGACGTCCACGAAACCGACGAGGTGGCGGTCCAGGGTGTGCCCACCGGCGGCCGACACGGATCAGGCTCCGCGGAGCAGGCCGACCATGTCTCCGAAGCCCCGCGACCGAAGGCGGTCCTGGTCCTCGCGGTACTTCAGCAGGGCACCGATCGTCGTCTCGAAGGCCGCCTCGTCGAGGTCGTCCACGCCGACCAGCACCAGCGCCTCGGCCCAGTCGAGGGTCTCGGCGACCCCCGGGGGCTTGTAGAGGCCCATGTCCCTCAGTTCAGCCGCTACAACGGCGACGTCGCGGGCCAGCGCAGCAGGCACGTGTGGTGCCCGGACCCTCAGTATCTCCACCTCGCGTTCCACGCCAGGGTGCTGGACCCAGTGGTAGAGGCAGCGGCGCTTCAGGGCATCGTGCACGTCGCGGGTCCGGTTCGAGGTGATGACCACGATCGGTGGAATCTCGGCCTGGAACGTGCCCAGTTCGGGCACCGTGATGGCGTAGTCGGAGAGAATCTCTAGGAGGAAGGCCTCGAACTCGTCGTCAGCCCGGTCCACCTCGTCGATGAGCAGCACCGGCGGTATGCCATCCACGCTGGAAAGCGAGCGGAGCAACGGACGACGGACGAGGAACCGCTCGGCGTAGAGCTCATCGGTGATTTCGGACACCTCCGAACCGGCGGCCGCGCCCGCTGCCTCGACGGCCCGCAGGTGCAGCAGTTGGCGGGAGTAGTCCCACTCGTAGACAGCCTGGGATGCGTCCAGGCCCTCGTAGCACTGCAGGCGGATGAGCTCGCCGCCCGACCAGGCTGCCAGGGCCCTGGCGACCTCCGTCTTGCCCACGCCGGCCTCGCCCTCGAGGAGCAGCGGTCGTCGGAGGCGCAAGGCCAAGAAGATGGCCGTGGCGAGTCCCTCATCAGCCAGGTAGTCCTGGGCTGCGAGCGCCGAGACCACGCCCTCCACCGAATCCACGCCGCGGATGTCAATGGGGCCGGTCATGCCATCAGGCTACGGCGTGTCTCTCCCGGGTCGATGACCCGACCCGCGGGGTTCGGATCAGCGACCCGCTTCCTCGAGGCCCCGACGGGTCAGGACCCGGGCGAGGTGGCAGCGGTAGTCCACGCCGGCGTTCAGGTCACTGGGTGGCTCCAGGCCATCGGCAGCCGACGCCGCCGCATCGGTGGCCGAGGCACCCGAGGCGATCGCCTCCTCCACGGCGCCGGCCCTCACGGGGCGCGAGTCCATGTTCACCAGGCCAACGCCGCAGCGGTCGCCGTCGACCATCACGGCGGCACCCACGATGGCCCAGTCCTGTGCCCGTCGGTTGAACTTCTGAAACGACCAGGTGGCATTCGGTGCCTTCGGAATCCGCACCTCGGTGAGGAGCTCGTCCCCGCCTATGGCCGTCTCCAGGAAACCGGTGAAGAAGTCGTCCACGGCCACCTCCCGGGAGCCGGACGGCCCCTGGACGACCATCGACCCGCCGAGGGCAATGATGGCGGCAGGCAGGTCCGACGCCGGATCCCCGTGGGCCAACGCTCCCCCGAGGGTTCCACGGTGGCGGACCTGGGGGTCACCAACCTTCGAGGTGGCTGCGGCCAGCAGACCGGCCTGGCTGCGGACCAGGTCGCTGGTCTCCACGTCGCGGTGCCTGGTGAGGGCGCCGATCGCCAGCACGTCACCGTCGTCGCGCACGTAGGAGAGGTCCGTCAGGCGGCCGATGTCGACCACGACCGCCGGGGCCGCCAGCCGGTACTTCATGAGGGGCAGCAGGGAGTGCCCGCCCGCCAGGAGCTTGGCCTCGTCGCCGTGCTCGGCGAGGAGGGCGACGGCGTGCCCGGCCGAGGTGGCCAACTCGTACTCGAAGGCGACAGGAATCATCGGGCACCCCCCGCCGCCTGCAGGACGGCCGCCACGATGTTGTGGTAGCCGGTGCAGCGGCAGAGGTTTCCCTCCAGCCCTTCGCGCACCTCGGCCTCGGTCGGGTCGGGAACCTCGTCGAGGAGCGAGACGGCTGCCATGACCATCCCGGGCGTGCAGTAGCCACACTGGAGGGCGTGGCACTCGTGGAAGGCCTGCTGCATCGGGTGGAGGGTCTCGCCGTCGGCCAGCCCCTCGATCGTAGTTAGGTCCTGGCCGTCGGCCTGGACGGCAAGCATCGTGCACGACTTCACGGCCTCGCCGTTCACATGGATGGTGCAGGCACCGCATGACGACGAGTCGCAACCTATGTTCGTGCCTGTCAGGCCCGCTTCTTCGCGGATGAAGTGAACGAGCAGCGTTCGCGGCTCCACCTCATGCGAAACGTCAGACCCGTTGATGGTCATCGAAACCTGCATCATTGTCCCTTTCCGGGCCCGGTGGCACCCGACGTTCACCACGTCGGTGTCGAGGCCGTGGACACTAGCGCCGCCCCCGGATGGGGCTGCTACTCACGGAGCCATCTTTCCAAGGGACCGACCGGCAGCCAGGCCGGTCACCACGACCATGGCGGCCAGCGCCACCACCCCCGGCCACGTCGTCGACCATGTGAGGGGCCCGAGAAAGCCCTGGCGGGCGAACTGCAGCACGTCCGTCAGCGGATTCAGTCCCGCAACGACCCTCAACCAGCCCTCCATGAAGTGGAGCGGCACCTGGCCGGTGGACATGAACATCGAGCTGAACCCCACGACCTGGACCAGCATCATCGAGCGCATGGTCCGCATCCGGTATGCGACGGTAAGACCCAGCAGGCAGAAGACGACGGCCATCCCAACGGTCGCCAGGTAGAGGCAGACAAGGCCCATCGGGCCACCCCGGAGCGAGAGGCCGCCCAGCGTGGAGGCCAGCAGGACCGCCGTGGTCGGGATGAGCGAACGGAGGCCGGAATAGGCGGCCGTACCCAGGAGGATGGGAAGCCGGCTTCCCGGTGTGAGGAGCAACCGGTCGAAGAACCCGTTCTCGATGTCGTCGGCCGCCGAGGCGGCGCCACCGATCCCAGCGAAGACCGAACCCTGGAGGGCAGCGTAGGGCGCCATCCAATCATGCACGTTCGACGTTCCGTAGCCCTCCAGACGGGACAGGGAGCTGAAGGCGCCAGTGAAGCTGACGATGAAGAAGAGGGGCATGAGCAGCGTCGGAATCATCAGGGAGGGCCGGGCCACCATCCTCGCCATCCCCCTCCGGACCAGCGCCACCACCACGGCAGCGCCATGGCCCGTGCCGCCAGTACCCCCGGCGACCCGACGGGAGGCCACCACGGCGGTCACGAGCGGCCCAGCTTCCGGTGCAACGCCCGGACCGCCAGCGACACGGTCACCAGGGCGATGGCTGCGGGCACCACCATGGCCTGGATGGCATCACCGGTTGACCACCCGGCGATCACCAGGCGGCGCGTCGGGTCGATGACCCAGGTGATCGGGTTGTTCTCCGCCACCACCCGGAACCATCCCGACATGAGAGCCGTCGGGAAGAACGCCGAGCTCATGAAGATCCCAACGAAGACCAGCGGGAACGTGGCTGCCACCGCCTCCTGAGATCCCGTCCGAATCGCCAGGACCTGGCCCACCCCACCGATGGCCAGGACCAGAAGGGCCGCCACGGCCATGATGACCAGCACGGCGGCCGGTCCACCCTTCACCCCAGCTCCGAAGGCCAGGAAGACCGCCACGAGGACCGCCGCCTTGATGGCAGCGACCAGCGAAGCACCGGCCAGGCGACCCACCAGAATGGGGAACCTGGCCACCGGCGATGCCACCAGGCGATCGAAGAAGCCGTTCTCGATGTCCAGCGCCAGCTCGGTTCCAGCGGCCGTGGCGCCGAACGAGACGGCCTGGACCACGCATGCGGGGAGGATGAAGTCAAGGAAGGAATCCACCTCGGGAAAGCCGGGCATGGCCAGGGCCCGCGAGAACTGCCTTGAGTAGACGGCGGCCAACAGGAGCGGGAAGACGAGGCCCGGAAGGATATTCAGCAACTGCCGACGCTCGGCCAGCACCGAGCGACGCGCCAGCTCGGCGGTCTGACGCACTGCCGCAACCAGGTCCGGTCCAGCCATCACGAGGGTCCTCCTCACGACTCGTCCCCGGCACCCTCCAGGCGGCGGCCGGTCGCCTCGGCGAAGACGTCGTCGAGACTCGGGGCATCCAGCTCCAGGTGCTCCACCACGACCCCCGCCCCGTCGAGGGCCCTCACAGCGTCGGCGACCCTGGCGGCGCCCCCATCCAACCCGATGGCGACCCGACCCTCCCTCGCCGGCCTGTCTGAGCCGAAGGCCTCGAGGACGACACGGGCGGCTTCGACGGACCCCGGCTGTACGTCGATCCGCAGCGTGGGAGAACCGATCGACGCCTTGAGCGCCTCGGGGGTTCCCTCCCGCACCAGCCTTCCGGCATCGATGATGGCGATCCGATCGGCCAGCTGGTCGGCCTCCTCCAGGTACTGCGTCGTGAGGAACACCGTGGTCCCGTGCTCCGTGTTGAGCCGCCGCACCTCCTCCCAGAGTGCCTGTCGGCTGGTCGGGTCCAGGCCGGTGGTGGGTTCGTCCAGGAACAGGATCTCCGGCTGGTGTACCAGAGCCATGGCCAGGTCCAGCCGCCGTCGCATCCCCCCGGAGTAGGTGCCGACCCGACGACCCGCAGCGGCGGTCAGGCCGACCCGCTCGAGCAGTTCGACTCCCCTGGCCCGGGCCACCGCCCTCGGGATCCCGTGGAGCACCGACTGCAGGCGGATCAGCTCATGGCCGGTCATGAGGGGATCAATGGCGGCATCCTGGAGGGCCACGCCGATGGTCCTACGGACCGCCGCCGACCCGGAG
>ENA-OSET01002289-OSET01002289.1-sediment-metagenome-genome-assembly--contig:-NODE-2289-length-18665-cov-4.182968_pt1 | contig 18665 bp, 22 predicted proteins | sample MGYA00237882_ERZ534229 | MGnify/ENA primary metagenome ERZ534229 (study PRJEB26408, sample SAMN06266212) | sediment metagenome | isolation source: Hudson Canyon methane seep mesocosm | place... | reverse complement strand
ATAACCCCGAAAGAAATAATGTTAGAAAAAGGAATCTACAAAAATGGGAAACGAATTGGAAAATGGGAATTCTATTTAGATGGAGAAATTGCCGAAAATACAGCTGCTAAAAAGAAAAAAACGTTTTCTAAGCAAAAGCAAAAAGATAAAAAATAATTATCTGATATTTTAATGTTTGCATTTTCGTAGGATTTCCGCAATTAAAATAAGTTTAAAGAATATATCAATTTTTGGTATCGTTTTATCAATTTTTCCAATTTATATATTACACACTAATTCGTAACTTTGCACTTTCAAAAATAAAAAATGAAACGAGTTGTTGTTGGCCTTTCTGGCGGTGTAGATTCTAGTGTAACTGCACATTTATTAAAAGAACAAGGTTTTGAAGTTATTGGTCTTTTTATGAAAAATTGGCACGATGATTCTGTTACAATTTCTAACGAATGTCCTTGGCTAGAAGATAGTAATGATGCTATGATTGTTGCTGAAAAACTAGGAATTCCTTTTCAAGTTGTAGATTTAAGCGCACAATATAAAGAGCGGATTGTTGATTACATGTTTAATGAATATGCTAAAGGAAGAACACCTAATCCTGATATTTTGTGCAACAGAGAAATTAAGTTTGATGTTTTTATGGAAATTGCATTAAAGTTAGGAGCAGATTACGTAGCAACAGGACATTATTGCAGAAAAAGTGAAGAAATTATTGATGGTAAATCAATTTATAAATTATTAGCTGGAAAAGATACTAATAAAGATCAATCTTATTTTTTATGTCAATTATCACAAGAACAATTGGCAAAAGCTTTATTTCCAATTGGTGAATTGACCAAACCAGAGGTAAGAGCAATTGCAAAGAAAGCAGATTTAATTACTGCAGAAAAGAAAGATTCTCAAGGTTTATGCTTTATTGGTAAAGTTCGACTACCTGAATTTTTACAACAAAAATTACAACCTAAAGAAGGTGAAATTGTTACTATTCCTGATGATTTTTATGAAAACAAAAAAACAGTTTCAACGTTTGAGAATAAAGAAGCTGAGCTAAAGTTTTTGTCAACCAAATTTGTTTATCAAAAATTAGATGGAAAGGTTGTTGGCAAACACCAAGGTGCTCATTATTTTACCAAAGGTCAAAGAAAAGGTTTAAATGTTGGTGGCACAAAAGAAGCTTTATATGTAATAGAAACGGATATTGACAATAATATTATCTATACAGGTGAAGGAAAAAATCATAAAGGACTTTATAGAAATGTGTTATTTGTATCTAATGAAGAACTACACTGGATTCGTGAAGATTTAGCATTAGAGACTGGAGAAGAGATGGAAATAAATGCAAGGATTAGATACAGACAGCCCTTAGAAAAAGCAACTTTATATAAAGTTGAGTCGGGTTTATATGTTGCTTTTGAAAACAAACAGTCAGCCATTCAAGAAGGTCAGTTTGTTGCCTGGTATAAGAATGAAGAACTTATTGGGTCTGGTGTTATTTCATAAAAAATATGAAAAAGAATTTGTTAGTAGTATTTGGCTTACTTATTTCTTTTTCAGTTTTTTCTCAACAAGATTCCATTGTAAATTATTTAGATCGATATTATAAGAAAGTAACAAAAGAGCAGGCAACTTATATTCAAGCTATTGTAAAAAATAAATCGTTATGGTTAGGAACTGTGTATCATGGAAATGGAAAAATAAAACTTCAAGGAAATTTTAAAAAGAAAAATTTAAAAACTAGAATTGGTCTTTTTAGGATGTTTGATGATGATGGGAATTTAAAATCTATCCAGAACTTTAATGCAAAAGGAAAAAAAGACGGAGTATATGCTTACTACAATAAAAATGGGGAGCGAATTACCAAAGGATATTTTTCAGAAGGAAGAAAAGAAGGTGTTTGGAAATATTTAGATCAGAATAAGACAACTAGAGCCAGAATTGTATTCAAAAAAGGAAAAGTTCTAGATTATGATCTTTGGAATGAAGAAGGCATAACCATAAAAGAAAACTTAATTATATCTAGAACACCTCAATATAATGGAGGTCCGAAAAAACTTGATTTAAAATTAAAAAACGAGTTGATGAGAGATTTAAGAGAATCTGGCTATCAAACTAATTTTATTCTAAAATGTGCTGTTGATAAAAATGGTAGCGTTCGAAATGTTTCTGTGATTCCTACTATTGGTGCTAAATTCGAAAATAAAATAATTAGGTATTTTAAAAATTTTGAAGGCATACAGCCAGGGATTATAGCAAATATGAAAGTTGAATTCCCTTTAGAAATTCCATTTATATTTGATTAATTTTCGTTAAAGAATCTTTTTATTTAAGGTAATACAAAGTATGAAAAATAAAATAACACAACTTTTCAAGATACAACATCCAATTGTTCAGGGGGGAATGATTTGGGTGTCTGGTTGGAAACTTGCTTCCGCAGTTTCAAATGCTGGTGGCTTAGGTTTAATTGGCTCAGGATCTATGTATCCAGAAGTTTTAAGAGAGCACATTCAAAAATGTAAAAAAGCTACAGACAAGCCTTTTGGCGTAAACGTACCAATGTTATATCCACAAATAGATGAGATTATGGATATTATTGTTGAGGAAGGAGTGAAAATTGTATTTTCTTCTGCAGGAAATCCAAAAACATGGACTTCCTTCTTAAAGGATAGAGGAATTACAGTTGTCCATGTAGTTAGTTCTGTAAAATTTGCATTGAAAGCTGAAGCCGCTGGGGTGGATGCTGTTGTTTGTGAAGGTTTTGAAGCGGGTGGACATAATGGAAGAGAAGAAACGACCACTTTTACACTAATACCCATGGTAAAAGAACAGCTAAGAGTTCCTGTAATTGCTGCAGGAGGAATTGGTTCAGGACGAGGAATGCTAGCAGCAATGGTCTTAGGTGCAGATGGTGTTCAAATAGGAAGTCGTTTTGCAGCTACTGAAGAATCTTCTGCGCATGAAAATTTTAAAGACACAATTATTAATGTAAAAGATGGAGATACTCAATTAACTTTAAAAGAACTGGCACCAGTACGTTTGGTGAAAAATAAGTTTTATAATGAAGTGCAAGATCTATATAAACAGCATCCAACCATAGAAGAAATAAAAAAATTACTAGGAAGAGCAAGAGCAAAAAAAGGAATGTTTGAAGGAGATTTAGATGATGGAGAACTCGAAATTGGTCAAATTGCAGGGTTAATTCATGAGATAAAACCAGCAAAAGATGTAGTAAATGAGATAATTGAGGAGTTAGAGTTAGTTAAATCACTAATTAACAAGGTGTAACGCTTATTGTTAAAAACACTATATTTTTCTACTATTATTAAATTAATGGCATTATATTTGCAACTCAATAGAATGTTATCAAGCAATTAAGTAGATAACACATTAATTATTATTATTATGAGTAAAGGTATCGTAAAATTTTTCAATGAATCTAAAGGATTCGGATTTATCACTGAAGAAGGAACAAACAAAGAACATTTTGTACATGTGTCAGGTTTAGTTGACGAAGTTCGTGAAAACGATGAAGTTGAATTTGACTTGAAAGAGGGTAAAAAAGGATTAAACGCAGTAAACGTAAAAGTATTATAATATATTTATTACACTAGTTAAATTTTTATCTAAAAGCCTACCAGAATCCTGGTAGGCTTTTTTATTTTTTAGTTAATTTAAAATAGATGTAAAAATAAGTACTTGTATGAATTGTAATAAATTATTTAAAAAAATCAACATAAAATATCAGACTATTAAAAAAGAATTGCAAGAAATATCAACAAATAATTATCACCTAAATTACAAAGGAGCAAGATAAATCTGAATTTATTGTGGTTGTCGTTATGTTATTTAATAAAATTACTTGGCAGGAATTGTAATATCGTATACTTTTCTGCTTTTATTATTTAAGTGATGTTCTCTTAACCAAGGATTATGAATTTTAAATTCTTTGTAATTCATTCCAAAGCGATTCGCAAATGCAGTGATATTTGTTATTGCAGAGTCTACTTTTATAGTTGTTGTTTTTTCAGAAGAGTATAAATCTGACTCATCAAAAACAAATCCATATTTTTCAGGATTATTAATAATTTCTTTAAGGGCCAAAATTCTAAAAATGTAACGTTCTGTTTCATCAGCCATTTTAGCATCGTAGTAATTTGTTACTTGTTGTGCTTCCAATCTTCTTGCAACTCCGTAATTACCGGCATTGTAAGCAGCAGCAGCCAAGGTCCAGGAATTAAAACGTTCTTTAGAATTTTTTAAATATTCTGCTGCAACCTTAGTAGACTTTTCTATATGATATCTTTCATCTACATTCTTATTAATTTCTAAACCATATTCTTTGCCTGTTGTTTTCATAAAATGCCAAATACCAGCTGCACCAACTGTAGAGGTCTCATCTGTGAAACCGCTTTCTGCTAAAGCTAAAAATTTGAAATCATCAGGTAAACCATATTTTTTTAAAAGAGGTTCTAGAATAGGGAAATATTTATTTACTCTTTTAATTAACAATAATCCATTAGATTGCCAATAAGTGTTTACTAGCAATTCTCTTTCCATTCTTTCTTTTACATCAGGTATTTCTACTGGTACTCTTTCACCAGCAAGATTTAAATTTGCGGGTAGCTTTAAGGCTTTTATTTTGTAATTTTTATGTGTGTTCATCACAGATGAAACCCCATCTTTATTCATTCCATTAAAAAATAAAATGGTAACAATTACAATACTTATAAGAGAAATAATTCGTAAAAATTTATTCATATTTACATCAGCTTTTACATTATAAAAATAAACATAAGAAATAGTTTCAGCAAGTTAAACTTTCATGAATTAATTTTGAAATTTCTTTTGCTTTAAAAATTATCATAGAGTGATTTCCATTTTCTATTCTTAAATAATTTTTAATATTTTTTATAGGAAAAATTTCATCTTTTGTGCCATGGATGTGAATTATATTATCCAAAGCAATTTCTTGATTCCAATTAATGGTATTATGTATAGACCATTTTAAATATTTTTTTCCTCTAACAGATAAGTACTTTTTATACAGTTTTGTTTTTCGCTCTAAAGTTTTACCTACAAAATATTTAGCATAATTTTCAAAATTTGTAATAATTCTAGTAGGGAACAATTTATAAATTTTGCTTTTAGCCGCTATTTTAAAACGCTTTGGTAATTCATTTTGAGATTTTACGCTAGAAATTATAATCACTTTTTGTACATCCATAAATTTACTCATTTCCTGTACCATAATTCCGCCAAAGGAAACACCCACTAAAATGGGATTATTATGTTTGATTTCATTGCACATTCTCATAGCATAATTAGCTATAGTTTCTTCTAATGCCAATGGTTTCAGCCATTCTAAATAATGAAATTCATACAACTCTTCTGAAAGTTTAATGTTTTCAAAAATTTCTGGGCCAGCAGCTAAACCTGGCATAAAATAAATATGTTTTTTGGACATTTAGTGGGGAATTAAAGATGTGATTTTAAGCAGGATTTACTGTATTTTGAGTTAAAAATGTTGATAATTTAAACTAAAACTTTTTCTTTTACAAAATCAAAACGAACCATCCCATCATTATCAATTTTTGTTAATTTTATAGTATTTAAGCTATTTACCAAATCTGGATTCCAAGGTGTTTTTACTTTAACATAATTCTCTGTAAAACCATGGATATAACCTTCTTTATTTTCATTTTCGAAAAGTACTGTAAACGTTTTATCTAATTGAGATTCATAAAAAGAACGTCTTTTTTTTGCAGATAAACCACGTAACATCTTACTTCTTTTAGCTCGTGTTTTTTTTGGTACAACTCCATCAAAGTCTACGGCTTTTGTATTTGGTCTTTCAGAGTATGTAAAAACGTGTAAATAAGAAATATTTAATTCGCTTAAATACTTGTAAGTTTCTAAAAACAATTCTTCAGTTTCTCCTGGAAACCCAACAATTACATCGACTCCTATACAAGCATTTGGCATTACTTCTTTAATCTTAGCAACTCTATTTGTATAGGTTTTACGCAAGTATCTGCGTTTCATTTTCTTTAGTAATACGTCGCTTCCAGATTGCAAAGGAATATGAAAATGGGGAACAAAAGAGTTTGATTTTGAAACAAAATCAATAGTTTCGTCTTTTAATAAATTAGGTTCTATAGATGAAATTCGTAACCGATGTATGCCATCAACTTCATCTAATTTTTTTACTAATTCTAAAAAAGTATGTTCGTGTTTTTTATTTCCGAATTCGCCTTTTCCATAATCACCAATATTAACACCTGTTAAAACAATTTCTTTGATTCCTTTAGATGATATTTCTTTTGCATTATTAATTACATTTTCTAAAGTATCACTTCTAGAAATTCCCCGTGCTAAAGGAATTGTACAATAGGTACATTTATAATCACAGCCATCTTGTACTTTTAAAAATGCGCGTGTTCTATCTCCAATAGAGTAAGAGCCAACATAAAAATCAGCATCTTTTATTTCACAAGAATGTACTTCACCAATATCATTTTTAGATAAATCGTTGATATAACTTGTTACATTAAATTTTTCAGTTGCTCCCAAAACTAAATCTACACCGTCTACAGCGGCCAATTCTTCGGGTTTTAATTGAGCATAACAACCAACTGCAATTAAAAAAGCTTCGTAGTTTTGCTTTAATGCATTTTTAACTATCGATTTAAAACGTTTATCAGCATTATCAGTTACAGAGCAAGTATTTATTACATAAATATCTGCTTTCTCACTAAAATCAACACGTTCAAAGCCTTCATCTACAAAATTTCTAGCTATTGTTGATGTTTCAGAAAAATTTAATTTACAGCCTAATGTGTAAAAAGCCACTTTTTTATCTGCAATCATTCCTGTACATTTAAGGATTGCAAATTTACAATATTATTGATGATTTTTGAAACCCAAAGGCTAATTGTTAGAAAACTCGTTTTGAGTGATTTAAATTTATTTCATAAAATGCAATCTAACATTAAAGTGATGCAGTTTGCTCAAGGAGATGTAAAAACTTTAGAAGAACATGAAGAAGAGATATTACAACTTATCAAAAAATATAAAAAGCCAATTAATGATTTTTGGATTTATGCTATTGAACGAAAATCAGATAAAGTATTTCTAGGAACATTGGCCTTAGTAAAGGATAATCAAGATGATGAAATTGGTTATCGTTTTTTAGAAGAATATTGGAAAAAGGGTTATGGTTTTGAAGTTTGTGAAGGCACAATTAAATATTGCAGACAAAAAGAAATTAAAAAGTTAGTAGGTTATGTTTTTGATGAAAATATAGCATCAGCAAAAATTTTAAAAAAGTTGAATTTTAAAGTAGTTAAAAAGTTTATAAATGATGATAATTTACTTCCAGAAACAAAATTTGAATTAAAATTATGATTGTAAATAATTTAAAACCTCCATATTATGCAGTTATATTTTCAACAATTACAGAAGATAATTTAGAAGGCTATTTTGAAACTGCTCAAAAAATGGAAGTGTTAGCTAAACTTCAAAAAGGATATTTAGGTATAGAATCTGCTAGAAATGAAATTGGAATTACAGTTTCTTATTGGCAAACTTTAGAGGATATTGTTGCTTGGAAAAATAATTTAGAACATACAGAGGCTAGAAATTTAGGACGAGTAAAATGGTATAAACAATATCAATTGCGAATTTGTAAAGTAGAACGTGAGTACGGTTTTAGCAAATAATATAAAATGCTATTTAATAACTTTTTCTTTTAATAAAATTTGGAGCTTTTTGTTGAAAACGATTTTTAAATAGTTTAACCATTGTAGCAAATATATATTTACTACTTGCCATTTTTGCCATAATATGACTAAAAGTAAGCAATCTGCTAAATTCTTTCTTCAACTCCTTTTGATAAGAAGCTAAAAATGATTCAGAAAAGTTATTTTCTTTTAAACATTCATTTATTTTTTTGGCACAAATAATTCCTGACATCATTCCTGTTCCAACTCCTTCTTTATAAAATGCGTTGGTTAGGCCAGCAGCATCACCAACAAGTAAAAATCTATCTCCAAAAACCTTTTTTGAATTAAAATCGAAAGGAATACTCCAACCTCTCCAAGAATTAATTAGTGTTGCATTTTTAAATTTATGTGCAATTTTTTTATGCTTTTTTAAAATGGATTTAACTTCTTCTAATAGATTTATGTTATGTTTTTTTATGAGATCTGTTCTGGCTCCTAAACTTACATTTACAGTCCCATCAGCTAGAGGAAAAATATAAAAAAATAAAGGAGTTTTTTTATAGATTAGTCTAATTTCAGCTTCATTAGATTTGGGTAATCCAACTACATCTTTAAAATAGGCATTTACAAAAGTAGATGTCAAACTTTTATTTGTTGTATTCTTGGCTAATTTTCTAGAAATAATTGAGTTTACACCATCTGCACCTACTACAATTTTAGCAAGAATTTCTTTATCATCCTTAAGTTTTATTAAAACACCTTCTTTAGATTGCTTAATTTTTTTTAAACCATTTCCAAATTCACAATTCGCATATTTTTTAGATAAATGGTTCACTAAAAAATAATCAAAATCAAAGCGTTTGGCGTATGTAATTACCATATCTCTATCTAGACTTTCATTAATATTTACATTAAGATTATCATTAATATGTAGTTTAATGTTTTTACTATGAATAAACTTCGGATTTTTTAAAAAAGCTTTAAATAGTTTTTTATCTATTTGTAATAAAGATTTGTAAGCATATAATATTAAACCATCACCGCAAGTTTTGTCTCTTGGAAAAGTTGATTTATCAATTATATAATGCGATATTTTCATTTTTGATAACATCAAAGATGTACTAGCTCCAGAAGGTCCGGCTCCAATTATGCATACATCTGTTTTTATCATAATAATGTTATATGTTTCCTAGTTTTATTTTGTAGAATTTAGTCACCCACCAATTTATTAATTTTGCCAATTTATTCTTGCAAGAATAGGGAAGTGGTCTGAATATTTTTCAGAAAAAGAGTTGAATTGGTTAATAACAGCATTTTTATCGGTTAAAATAAAATCGATTCTCATAGGAAACCAATAGTCGAATGTTTTTCCAAAACCTTTTCCAGCCTCTATAAATGCATCTTTTTTGTTTTTTACTATCCGATTATAGACCCAAGAGTACGCAGTATTGTTAAAATCACCACCTATTAAAACTTTCCCCTTCCATTGTTCTTGATGCTTTAAGAGAATATTAGTCTGTTCAGCTTGTTTTTTAAAACCTTTTCTTAAAGAAGTAATTATTTTCTCCGAATCCTCTTGGCCAAAATTTTCTTTTTGAGGTTTTAATCCTAATGATTGTAAGTGCGCGTTATAAAGTCTAATGGTATCTTTTTTCTTTAGGATGTCAACAAAAATCACATTATTAGAAGTGCTTTCAAAATCTAATGATCCTTTATTTATAATTGGAAATTTTGAGTAAATGGATAAACCTACTTTTTTATTATGTTCTGTTGGATTTACAAATTGATATGGATAAGAGAAATTACTAAAATCATAACATTCTTGAACTAATAAAACGTCTGGTGATTGCTCTTTAACAAGAGTTTGGATTTTTTCAAGAATATTATCGTCATCAATCCATTTCCAATAATTAAACATTCTTACATTGTAACTCATTACTTTTAAGTCATCATTTGATGAAGAATTGGGCTCTGCAATTTTATATAAAGGAGTGGTTACGAAATAACCAACAATCAAAATTAAAGTCGATAAGAGAAATTGTTTTTTTAAGTTGATAATCCAATAAACTACAAAAGCAATATTAATTACTATTAAAATAGGCACTAATAAACTTAAGATAGCAAAAGAGGAAAAGGTTTCTGGCGATATAAAAGGTAGTAAATAAGATAATAACAAACAGGTTGCTAATAACGTGTTTATGATATAAATTAGTTTATTTATTATTGATAATTTGTTCACGCTTAGGAAATAAAATTGATACTATTTTTTACCTTGTTTGAATAAAAATTCTTTTTCTTTTTTGGTTAAAGTATCATAACCGGATTTACTTATCTTATCTAAAATTTCATCAATTTGTTTTTGATTTAAATCGGGGTTTTTATTAGATTTTACCTTGGATTTATGTACTGTTTTTAAAGGAAATTTCTTTTTAGTTTTAAATAGAGCAATAAATTTATCAAAAATATTTATTTCTTTATTACTGGATTTGTTTACGTATAAGAATCCGAATAAAGCCCCTCCTAAATGGGCAAAATTGCCTCCAGCATTGGCACCAACTAAACCTATGACATCTAAACCAATCCAAACCGCAGCTAGTTGCCACAACTTTACATAACCTATAAAACGTATTTTTAACTCATAATTAGGAATGTAAGTAGCTATTCCAATAAAAATTGCAGAGATTCCAGCAGAAGCGCCAACTAAATAAGAAGTTTTACCAGAAAAAAGGGGGAAAAAGCTTTGACTAAAAATGTAAATAACACCTCCAAATAAAGTTCCTAATAAGTAAAAATTCAATAATTGTTTTTGAGTAAAATACTGTGTAAACAAGTTTCCGATAAAATATAATGCAATACAATTAAATAATATATGAATAAAACCAGCATGTAAAAATCCATAAGAAATAATTGCCCATGGTTTTGTAAATAAACCATCAAGATTATCATCTAGTGCAAACCACTCTGCAATAAAATTAATTTGTCCTGGATAACTATTAAATAAACCAGCAATAATGGTTAATAAAAATACTCCAATATTTATTAGAATTAATTTTTCAACAATATTACCGGTAATATATCTTCTTTTTATGTCTTCAATTATACTCATTAACTAATTTTAAATTGATTTTTTTTCCAATAATATGCAATAATAAAACCTATTAAAGCTCCACCAATATGAGCAAAGTGTGCTATGTTACCAATAGAATATTTTGTCATCCCAAAAAATAAATCGAATGCTATTATACCCGGGATAAAATATTTAGCAGCAATAGGCACTGGTATAAATAATAACCCCAATTTAGCATTTTTAAAATACAATCCAAAAGCCACTAAAACTCCATAAACAGCTCCGGAAGCCCCAACTGCTGGAGTATGAAATAAACTATAGAATTTGATCATACGCTCATTTGAAATTAAAATTCTAGAATCATTGTAACTTCCAATATCAAGAATGTTTTGAATTTCACTTGCGGTTAATCCAAAACTTGTAAGTTGCTCATAAATACTATTAAACTGATAGTAATTTACTAAAGAATAAATTAAGCCAGCTCCAATTCCTGCTGAAAAATAAAAGAAAATAAACTTTTTCTTTCCCCATATTTGTTCTAAAGGAGTCCCAAAAGCCCATAAGCCATACATATTAAAAAGAATATGTCCAATTCCTCTCTGGTCGTGCATAAATATATGCGTAACATATTGCCAAAAGCCAAAGTGCTCATTTTTTGGGAAATGTAGAGCCAACATATTGGTAAAATCTAACTGTAATAATTGTGGCGCAATAAAAAATATCACGTTTATAATTATCAAATGTTTTATGGCTTCTGTGAGTCTATTCATAGCTAAAGATTAAATAGATTATCTATTTCACTTAAAGTGAATGTTTTAAAAGTGGGTTTTCCAAAAGGAGAAATATTTGGATCTTTACAAGAAAATAAATTGTTTACTAAACTTTCTTGTTCTTTTTCAGACAGTTGAGTGCCTGTTTTTATTGATAATGTTTTTGCAAAAGATTTTGCCATAACATCAAAATGACTAAAACTTTTATCAGGAACTTCTAAATTAATGTCATTTAATAGTTCTTCTAAAATTATGGTTATTTTACTTTCGGTAACTGAAACAGGAATGCCTTTTATGGTAACACTTTCTTTGGTAAATACATCAAATGAAAAACCTGCATTTTCTAGTTCTGATTTAATAGTATAAATCATTTCTATTTCCTGTGATGAAAATGAGATTTTTACTGGAAATAATAATTGCTGACTATTGGCTTCTTTTACTGTAATGCTTTCTAAAAATTCTTCGTACAAAACCCTTTGATGAGCCAAAGATTGGTTGATAAGAACCACTCCAGATTTTATCAAACTCATTACATATTTTCTTTGAATTTGAAATGTTTTTTGAGTTTTTATTTCTTTTTCACTTTCAAATAATTCCTCTTGTTTCTGTCCATCAGCAATGGCAACAGAGGTGTATAAAGATTCCCAACTTTGTGTATTTTGCTCTCTTCTGTAAGGAAAACTTATTTCTTTCTGTTTTGCTTCTTTAAAAGGATTAAAATCAGGATCTACAGTAATTTTTGGAGTAGTACCCGAATTTGTATTTTTATTGTAATGGTATGGGGTGTCTAATTCTGAATCTCGGTTAAAATCTAAAACAGGAGCAACATTGTATTGCCCTAGACTATGTTTTACAGTAGCTCTTAACATTGCGTACAATGCTTTTTCGTTATCGAACTTTATTTCTGTTTTTGTGGGGTGAATATTAATATCAATTGTATTTGCAGGAACCGTTAAATATAAAAAATAGGAGGGATGCGTACCTTGTTCAAGTAGACTATCAAAAGCATTTACAACAGCATGATTTAAATAGGAGCTTTTTATAAAACGATCATTCACAAAAAAGAATTGCTCTCCACGTTTTCTTTTAGAAAATTCAGGTTTGGCAACAAAACCTTCAATAGTTAAAATATCTGTTTGTTCTTTTATTGGAACTAACTTTTCATTCATTTTAGATCCAAAAACTGCTACAATTCTTTGTCTTAAATTTCCTGTTCTTAAATGATAAACTTCATTGTTATTATGATGTAATAAAAAAGAAATATTGGGATGAGCTAAAGCTACTCTTTGAAATTCATCAACAATATGTCTTGTTTCAACAGTATCTGATTTTAAAAAATTTCTGCGAGCAGGAATATTATAAAATAAATTTTTTACAGCTAAACTTGTGCCTTTTGCAGAGTTTATAAAGTCTTGAGAAATTACTTTGCTTCCTTCAATTTTAATACAAGTTCCTAATTCTTGATGTTCCTCTTTTGTTTTGAGTTCTACATGTGCAATAGCAGCGATAGAAGCCAAAGCTTCTCCCCTAAATCCTTTTGTACACAAATTAAATAAATCTTCTGCTTTTTGAATTTTTGAAGTTGCATGTCTTTCAAAACTCATTCTTGCATCAGTAGCACTCATTCCTTTGCCATCATCAATTACCTGTATCAAGGTTTTACCAGCGTCTTTTAAAAGTAATTTTATACTTTCTGCACCTGCATCTATTGCATTTTCTAGCAACTCTTTAACAACAGAAGCGGGTCTTTGAACTACTTCTCCTGCAGCAATTTGGTTTGCTACATGATCTGGCAAAAGCTGAATGATATCTGACATTATTTTTTTATGAATATAGATAAATCAAAATCTATGATGTACAAAAAGACAAGCACTAAAATTAAAACGATATAGATTATAGTTTTATTAAAACCTTTATCTGATTCTTTTAATTCATTGATAGCGTCAGAAAATTTAGTTTTTAAACCTTTATTTTTACCTGTTGTTGTTCTAAACTTATCTAATTTGTGTTCAATTTTAAATGGATTTCCTTCTCCTTTGTAATAACGAGGTTGATAATCAAATTTCTTATTTGTTCTTTTTAAAAATCCCATAGTTTTAGATAATAATTGGTTAATATTGATAGCAATCAATTAGTATACCAATTTTTAAAGGTTATCAAATTTAAAGAATTAAAAGGAATTCATCAAAGAATGCTATTAAAAGTATTCTTAAAAAAAAATGCTAAAATGTTTTAAAAGCCGATATTTTCGGCAGGTCTATCAATGTTTTTAAGAGCAGCCATTTTTACAGCGGCAACAGCACATTCAATTCCTTTATTACCTAATTTACCTCCAGATCTGTCTAAAGATTGTTGTTTGGTATTATCGGTTAAAACACAAAAAATTACAGGTACATCATATTTTACATTTAAATCTATGATTCCTTGTGTAACGCCTTCACAGACAAAATCAAAATGTTTTGTTTCTCCTTGAATTACGTTACCTATTGCAACAATAGCGTCTACCTTTTGAGATTGAATCATTTTTTTACATCCGTAAACTAATTCAAAACTTCCAGGAACATCCCAAGAAATTATATTTTTTTTTACCGCTCCACAATCTAAAAAAGCTTCAATAGCTCCTTTTTTAAGATTTTGTGTAATCTCAGGATTCCATTCTGATACAACAATCCCAAATCGAAAAGACTTCGCATTTGGGATTGTTGCTTTATCGTAATAAGATAAATTTGTTGTAGCCATATATTTAATTTTAAAATTGTAGCATGGCCTTTAGATTTCTATTGGCGATACTAAATCTTAGTTTTTAGCATATTTTGCAGCATTGATGAATTTCTCTACATCTTTACCTTGATCCGATTTTGAATAACTTTTCTTAATCTTAGTAAATAATTCTTCAGCTTTGCTGTAATCTTCTAATAACATTGCAGTTTGACCTGCTTTGTATAAAAATAGAGGTGTTGTAAATTCATTATTTCTCTTATTAGCTGCTTTTTCATAATATTCTAAAGCATCTTTTTGTTGGTCTATGTCAGAAAAAGCATCACCAATTGCACCTAAAGAAACCGGACCTAACATTTCATCATCAGAATCAAATTTACTTAAATATGCAATAGCATTTTCATAATCTTTAAGTTGCAAATAAGAAACACCAGCGTAGTAATTAGCTAAATTTCCAGCATCTGTTCCACTAAACGATTCTGCAATATCTAAAAATCCATATCTACCATCAGCACCTTCTAAACCTAAATTTAATAATGAATCTATTCCAGAGCCAGCAGTAGCTGCCTCGTCAAAATATTTTCTTGGAAAGGCTAATTCATTAGAAGCTTCCAATTCATTTGGTTCAGTGATGTACTTGTTGTATCCTAAAAAAGCTAAGAAAATAACTACGATAGAAACTAAAGCACTAAACAATACTTTACTGTTTTTTTCTATCCATTGTTCAGATTTAGAGGCAGTTTCATCTAAAGTGTTAAATACTTCAGCTGTTGTGCTGTCCATATTATCAACTTGTTGCTCTTCATTTTTATTCTTAGGTTTATATCCTCTTTTCTTGTACGTTGCCATATTTCCTTAAAAATTAGTGGCGCAAAAATAGTTTTTTTAATTGGATTTTAAAAGGGCATAATTCGTAAAATTTTCAATAATTTGCGAATTGTTTTTAATCTTATTTTTAATTGATGTATTTACAAAAAATTTCTTTATTTAATTTTAAAAATATTACTTCACAATCTTTTGATTTTCAGGATAAAATAAATTGTTTTGTAGGTGATAATGGTATAGGTAAAACCAATATTTTAGATGCTATTTATTACTTGTCATTTACTAAAAGTTATTTTAATTCGGTGGCAGTTCAGAATATTAAACACGGTGAAAGTTTTTTTATGATTGAAGGAGATTATCTTTTAAATGATAGAAAAGAGAAAGTTGTTTGCAGTTTAAAAAAAGGACAAAAGAAAGTTTTAAAACGAAATGATAAAGCATACACTAAATTTTCTGAGCATATAGGACAATTTCCTTTGGTAATTATTTCTCCTGCAGATAGAGATTTGGTTATTGAAGGCAGTGATACGCGTAGAAAATTTATTGATGGTGTAATTTCTCAACAAAATAAAAGTTATTTGCAAGATTTAATTGCTTATAACAAGGTATTAGGTCAAAGAAATGCATTGCTAAAATATTTTGCAGCCAATAGAACTTTTGATGCCTTAAACTTAAGCGTGTATGATGAACAACTCACGAATTACGGCACTAAAATCTATGAGATTAGGAAAGATTTTTTAAATGCTTTTATCCCTATTTTTAATAAAAAATATGAAATAATATCTGGTGATAAAGAGCAAGTTAATTTAAAGTATAAGAGTCAATTACATGATTTTGAAATGCAAGATTTACTCAGTAATTCTATAGAAAAGGATAAGATTTTACAATATACCACTTCCGGAATACATAAAGATGATCTGAATTTTGAAATTGGTGATTATCCTATTAAGAAATTTGGTTCTCAAGGACAACAGAAATCGTATTTAATTGCTTTAAAATTGGCTCAGTTTGAATTTATTAAACAACAATCCAATGTTACGCCTATTTTGTTATTAGATGATATTTTTGACAAATTAGATGAAAATCGAGTTTCTCAAATTATCGATTTAGTTAATGATGATGAATTTGGACAGATTTTCATAACAGACACACATGCTGAAAGAACTGAAGAAATTTTAAAACAAAATGGGAAAGGTTATCAAGTTTTTAAGCTTTAAAGATAAATTAATTAGTAATGGCAAAAAGAGAAAATGATTCTTTTTCAATTCAAGATTTGATGAAATCCTTTATCAAAGAAAATAATTTGAGTAAAGGAATGCAAAAGTTAAAAGTTGAAGAAACTTGGACCAAAATGATGGGACCAGGAGTAGCATCACATACAAGCTCTGTGCGACTTCAAAATAAAACCTTAGTTATTCAACTCAATTCTTCTGTTTTAAGAGAAGAATTGAGTTACGGTAAGGATAAAATTATTAAAATGATGAATGAGGAATTGGGTGAGTACGTAATTTCAAAACTGATGTTGGTTTAATATTTATTTCTGAACAATATTTGCTTGAAAACAAAAAAAAGACTCATTAAATTAATTTTTAATGAGTCCCTTATACCAATATTATTTTAGTTCTATTAATTTTTAATTTCAGGAACTTTAACACCTAACTTAGCCATCACTAGTTTTGTAATGTCGTATTTTTCATCAATGTAAGCAAACTGGTTTCCATTTTTATCTAAAATATGAGTAAAACCATTTTCTTTTACGATTTCGTTAATAGCAATATTTAATTTTTTATATAATGGTCTCATCAATTCACTTTGCTTTAATTGCATTAATTGATTTCCATTTTTCTGATATTTTTGAATATCTTGTTCTAGAGCACCAAGTTCTTTAATCAATGTTTTTTTCATTAATTCACCCATTTCTTTTTCTTTCTTTTTAAAGTCAGCTACTTTATCTTGATAATCTTTCATTTTAATTGAAAAAGAAGAGTCTAGTTTTTTACCATAAGCTTGAGCCATTTTAATAACAGTTTGAGCTTCTGGCATTAAGTTGATAATATAATCGTTATCAATGGTTCCGGTTTTTGTTTGAGAAATAGCAATATTGCTTATGAAAGCAATAAAAAGAAGTGTTATTTTTAATTTCATAATTATTATTTGAGAATCGCAAAGATATAAAAGCGAATGATTTATGAAAATCTATAGCCATTAAAAAGTATTAGTTTTATTAGAAATTTCAGATATAATTTTATTAATGTCTGTTTTATAGTCAAACCATAGAATGTCTGTATCTTTTTTGAACCAAGTAGTTTGTCTTTTTGCGAAACGTCTGGTATTTTTTTTGATTTCTGATATGGCAAATTCTTTAGTGAAATCTCCATCAAAATAATTAAACAATTCTTTGTATCCAACAGTTTTTAAGGCGTTTAAATCTTTATGATTGTATAGTTTTCTTGCTTCTTCTAGCAATCCATTAGCCATCATTAAATCAACTCTTTGGTTTATTCTTTCATAAATAATTGATCTGTCTGCTTTTAATCCTATTTTTATACTGTTAAAATTTCTTGGTGCTTTTGTTTTGTTCTTAAATGTTGAATAAGGGGTTTTTGTACCTATACAAATCTCTAAAGCTCTCATTATTCTATGAGGATTGTTAAGAGCAATTGTATTATAAGTTTCTGGGTCTAAAGTCTTTAATTTTTCTTGAAGAGTTTCAATTCCTTTTTCGATAAGTATTGAAGTTAAATCTTCTCGAATTTTTTTATCTACATCAGGAAAATAATCCAAACCTTTTAAAACTGCATCTACATATAAACCACTTCCACCAACCATAATCTGAATGCTATTGGTCAGAAATAATTCCTCTATTTTTGCCAAGGCATCTCTTTCAAATTGCCCCACATTATAATTATCAAAAATGCTTTTATTTTGTATAAAATGATGTTTTGCAGCAGCTAATTCTTCTAAATCTGGTACAGCTGTTCCAATATTCATTTCCTTAAAAAATTGTCTAGAATCACAAGAAATAATATCACTTTTAAAATGCTTTGCTAGCTGAATACTCAAAGCGGTTTTACCAATTGCTGTAGGACCAACAATGGTAATTAGCGTGTTGTTTAGTTTTTTTGTCATGGATTTAAAATACTACCGCAATCATAGCAAAAAGTAGCGTTTTTTTTATGGTTTTCCCTTAAACAATTTGGACAAGATTGTGTATTGTGGTCGTGTTTTACAGCTGTTTTTGTTATTTCAGAACTCACAATTCCGGTAGGAATGGCAATGATAGAATATCCTAAAATCATAATAATACTTGCAATTAGTTGACCTAAAGGTGTTTGCGGAGCAATATCTCCAAAACCAACAGTAGTAAGCGTTACAATAGCCCAATATATACTTTTAGGGATATTTGTAAAGCCATTTTCTGCACCTTCTACCATATACATGACTGTACCCAATATAATACATATAATTAATACAAAAAAAAGGAAAACTGCAATCTTGGCTCTGCTAGCTCTTAGAGCTAATAAAAGTGTATTTGAAGCTCCTATATATCTTCCTAACTTTAAAATTCTAAAA
>ENA-OSET01002288-OSET01002288.1-sediment-metagenome-genome-assembly--contig:-NODE-2288-length-18670-cov-2.746840_pt1 | contig 18670 bp, 12 predicted proteins | sample MGYA00237882_ERZ534229 | MGnify/ENA primary metagenome ERZ534229 (study PRJEB26408, sample SAMN06266212) | sediment metagenome | isolation source: Hudson Canyon methane seep mesocosm | place... | reverse complement strand
CCGCTGGTGACTGAGTCTACGGCGCTTGCCAAGGCGTTCTCTTGAGATTGAACCGCAGCCAGAATAACGCCGTCTGAAATCGCAGACTCAATAACAGTCCCGATTTCATTTTGCGTATCATAGGTATTGTTCCAGTGCCCCCATTGGGTATCTTCGGCTTGTGCTGCAACACTCAGCACCAGAGCCAGGCCTGAAAGGCTTGATAGAACAAGGTTTGTTTTCATCTTCATATAAATGCCTCATTGATTGAGTTATTTTGAAGACTTAACTATTGCAGTAAACAGAGGCAGGCTCTGTCAGAAAAATGTAGGTAATTGTTTTATTTTGTAGAATCCGGTCGGCGCCGCTTTGTAATGCATTCTGAATGCCAGGGATGACTGAAGAGCGTTATGACGACCAAGAAGGTAGAAAAAGGAGGTGGGCAAAAAAAACCAGGCACTATGGCCTGGTGAGAAAGAATGACGGTTAAGTTGGGAGGGCTATTCTTCGTCCTCCAATTCGACTTTGCGTTTTGCCATATACGCTTTTAGTGCTTCATCGATACTGGCGTCCAGCGGTGGGGCAACGTAGTCGGCAAGCAACTTTTTATAAACAACGTTGGCGCGTTGGTTTGCATCGAGCTCACCTTCTTCGTGCCACTGTTCGAAGCTGTTGTTGTCGGCAATGGACGATTGATAAAATGCCGATTCGAAATTGGCTTGTGTGTGGCCGCAACCGAGGTAGTGACTACCAGGACCCACTTCTCGAATAGCATCCAGCGCCTGCCCGTTTTCAGACAGGTCTACACCTTCTGAGAATTTCTGCAGCATGCCCAGTTGGTCCAGATCCATCACGAATTTTTCATAACCCATCACCAAACCCCCTTCAAGCCAGCCGGCACAGTGAAGAGCAAAGTTGGTGCCTGCCAGTAGTGTGGGTTGTAATGTGGCGGCACTTTCGTAGGCGGCTTGGGCGTCGGCGATTTTAGATCCGGGCAGCGCACCTCCTGAACGGAAAGGAACGCCCAGTCGGCGCGACAACTGAGCGGCACCGTAGAGTACCAGCGCGGGTTCAGGCGAACCGAATGTAGGCGCCCCTGACTGCATGGAAATTGAGCTTGCGAAGGTGCCAAAGACACAAGGTGCCCCCGGTGCATAGAGTTGAATAAAGGCAATACCCGCCAGCACTTCAGCCAAAATTTGAGTGAGTGTTCCCGCCACCGTTACGGGAGCCATAGCACCCGCTAGAATAAAAGGTGATACAACACTCGCCTGATTGTTGCGAGCGTAAACTTTTGCGGCGCCGAGCATAATGGCGTCGAAGGTCATGGGGGAGTTGGCATTGATCAGGTTGGTGGTGACGGTGTGCTGTTGAACAAACTCTTCGCCAAACAGAATATTACACATCTCGATGGTGTCTTCGGCCCGAGACGGAGCTGTCACCGAACCCATGAAGGCCTTGTCACTGTAGCGCATGTGGGCATATAACATGTTGAGGTGGCGACTGCTGACCGGAACGTCGACAGGCTCGCAAACGGTACCGCCGGAGTGGTGCATGTAGGGCGATGAGTAGGCCATTTTTACAAAGTTCTCAAAATCCTCCAGTGTGGCATAACGACGCCCGCCGTCCAGGTCGCGCACAAAGGGCGCGCCATAACCCGGTACAAAAACGGTGTTGTTACCGCCAATCTCAACGTTGTTTTTTGGATTTCGGGCATGCTGGGTATATTGAGAGGGTGCGTTTTCATTGATGATCTTGCGGCACAGTCCCCGTGGAAAGCGGACACGTTCGCCCTCAACGGCACAGCCTGCTTTCTCAAGAATTTCCAGGGCTTCGGGGTCTCCCCTGAATTCAACGCCAATCTCCTCCAGTATCAAGTCGGCATTGTTTTCAATCAGTTGCAGGCCCTCTTCATCCAACACCTCCAGTGGCGCAATCTTCCGGGTGATATAAGGAATGGCTTTGACGGTGCTCTCCTGGCGTGCTTTAACGCGGGCCGAACGACCGCCCCCTGCGCGACGGCTCTTGCGCTCACTGGTGTCTGTCATGATGGTGCCCCTGTTGACGATAAACTAAGTAATACCTGAGTATGACTAGGGCAAGCGTGCCGCGCTGTATGAATTGCGACACGGGAATATCTGTCGGCGTCATGTGGGCCGAGCGTCATGGCGCGATAAAGTAAATCAGGGGCGCTCAGAGGAAAGCCCGCAGCGCCTGAATCAATAGACTAGCGGGTGAGGAAGTCTAACTTGGAAAAAGAGCGTCATGAGTGAGTTGTTGAGTGAGTTGTTGGCCGAACGCCCCTGCCTTTTAGCCGATGGTGCGACAGGTACAAACCTTTTTGCAATGGGCTTGAAGACCGGTGAGGCGCCGGAGTTGTGGAACCGGGTTTTCCCGGACCGGGTTGCAAGCAGTTATCGCCGTTTTATCGACGCCGGCTCCGACATCATTCTCAGCAATAGTTTTGGTGGAAACCACTACCGACTTAAATTACATCAAAGTGAAGGTGACGTTGCTGAGTTGAATGAACTTGCCGTGAGCATTGCCCGGGAAGAGATTGCCAAAACGGATCGTACAGTGCTTGTGGCGGGTTGTATTGGGCCCACAGGTGAAATTCTGGCGCCGCTGGGTGAGGTCAGCCTCGAGGAGGCAAGGGACGCATTTGCCGAGCAGGCGCATGCACTGGCGCGCGGTGGAGCCGACCTGCTGTGGATAGAGACGATTTCCTCTCTGGAGGAGATGCAGGCTGCCCTCGACGGCGCCGCGCAAACCGGTTTACCAATTGTGTCTACCATGAGCTTTGATACCAATGGCCGCTCAATGATGGGGGTGACTCCAGCCGATTTGGCGCGCTACGTTCAAGATGCTCCAGAGGCGCCAACCGCTTTTGGTGCTAACTGCGGTGTTGGCCCTTCGGAGCTGGTAGTAACGGTAGCCAATATGGCGGCGGCCGCGCCAGAGGGTGCTGTGATTGTCGCCAAGGGTAATTGTGGGATTCCAGAGTGGGTTGACGGCGCCATTAAGTATGACGGAACTCCTGAACTGATGGCCGCCTATGCACGTATGGCAGTAGATGCGGGTGCTCGAATAATCGGTGGCTGTTGTGGCACCACACCGGAGCATGTTGCGGTTATGAGTGAATCCCTGAAAGGCTACCTGCCAGGCTCAAGTCCAACCTTGGAAGAGATTGTCCAGACTCTGGGGGAGGTTTCCACCGGCGCCATGGCGCAACACCGTGGTGATGACAGTCTGTTAGCGGGCAGTGCCTCCGGGGCCGCTCCTCGCAAGCGTCGCAGGACTCGTTAAGTACATACCATCGGCCGTTCATTTTGGGCGGTCGATGAGTCGAAATTAAACGGTGACCACTCCTTTTTATTCCGTTTAATTCTCACCACTCTTCATTTTTTAATAAATTTTGCATATCAACCCTCGTTCTTAGCCCCGCATTCGTTTGTGTTTTCGAATGAGAGGGGAAGGACTGTCTGCGCAAAAAGCATTTTTCCTCTGTCATGGCATCGGGTTCGTCGTATTTGTATAACCGCGCGTCGGTATTGCGGCAGCAGCAAGGTCTTAATCGACGTAATTTGGAGGCTGAAAAGTCCTCATGTATCACATACTCAGGAGAGAATACATGTCTGAAAACGCCTACGAAGAAGATGATGACCTGGACCTGTCAACGCTTAGCGATGACGACCTGGTTGCGCAGATGCACGACGATCTCTATGACGGCTTGCTCGAAGAAATAGTTGAGGGCACAGAGATATTACTAGCGCGCGGCTGGGAAGCAGAGAAGGTCTTGAATGTCGCACTGGTAGGCGGTATGGATATTGTGGGAGTCGATTTTAGAGACGGCATCCTTTTTGTGCCCGAAGTGCTTATGTCTGCAAACGCTATGAAAGGCGGCATGGGTGTATTGCGCCCTCTGTTGGCTGAATCTGGCGTCGAGCCCATTGGTAAAATGGTGATTGGCACCGTGAAAGGCGATATCCATGACATCGGCAAAAACCTGGTTGCCATGATGATGGAAGGGGCCGGCTTTGAGGTGATAGACATAGGCATTAACAATCCCGTCGAGAATTACCTGCAGGCAATTGAAGAGCACGAGCCCGACATCCTGGGCATGTCAGCGCTTCTGACAACCACAATGCCCTACATGAAAGTCGTGATCGATGAGTTGAATGCCAAGGGCATGCGCGACCGTTGTCTGGTCTTTGTGGGTGGTGCGCCACTTAACGAAGAGTTTGGCGAAGCCGTTGGCGCTGATACCTATTGCCGAGATGCGGCTGCGACCGTTGAAATCGCCAAGCGCATGATCGGCGAACGCCGCGCTTTAGCGGGCTAATCATGGAAGCGGTAGCAGGCTTAACGCAAACAGCTCCCTCTGTGGGTGTTATCGCCTGCGGCGCGATTGCTCGCGAGTTGGTGGCTCTGGCGAAGTTGAATCAGTGGGATCAATTGAAGTTCCACTGTCTACCTGCAGAACTCCACAACCGCCCCGATGATATCCCCGCAAGTGTCGCCGCGAAGTTGACGGAATTAAAAGGGCAATACGAGCAGCTATTTGTGGCCTATGCCGATTGCGGTACGGGCGGCCGTCTGGATGCCGTGCTGGAAGAACACGGCGTCACTCGTTTGCCCGGCGCGCATTGTTATGAATTTTTCGCCAGTCATTCACTATTCGATCAATTAATGGAAGAAGAACCCGGAACCTTTTTTCTCACCGACTTTTTAGTGCGTCATTTTGATCGATTGGTCATTGAAGGTTTGGGTTTAGATCGATTCCCCCAACTGTTGGGCCAGTTTTTTGGTCACTATCAACGGGTGGTTTATCTGGCGCAAACGAAAGATGACCTACTGAAACATCGAGCCGAAAATTGCGCCGCCCGCCTGGGTCTTAATTTCGATTACCACTTCACGGGCTATCACAATCTCCAAACCGAAATGAATCAACCGCAGGTGCTGCAATGGCAAAACTGACAGTCGTTTATTGGCGCGATATTCCCGCCCAGGTTATTGCAAAAAAGGGTCGCAGTAGTGTTAAACGCGTATTGTCTCCCCGGTTCGCCGAAGCGATCGACCGCGCTGCTATGCGAGCCGGTAAAGGGGGTTCGGAAGCCTATCTGAATGATTGGCGCCGCGACTCTCGACAGTGCACACCGGAGGAACTCGAGGATCTAGAAAGTTCCGTCGAATTAGTGGTTACACAACTGGAAGATGCATTTCCGGTTGATGTATTAAGCCGTGTTGTCAAAGCGGGCGGAGCGCACCCGGAATAAGGGTGAGCGTTTGGAGAGTCTTCGATGAGAGCAGTTAGATATTGGTCGACCAGTCACTCCGCTGCCATGGAAAGAATTTATGGCGCAGTTGAGTGGGTGATGGTAAAGCTTGACCCTGTGTGGCGGGCGATCGGCTATGAGCGAGTAGAGAAACCCATGGCAGCGCTGGAAAAAGGCGTTAAGGGCTTTTTATTTGACTGCAAAATGTGTGGTCAGTGCGCGCTTTCCAATACTGGCATGAGTTGCCCGATGAATTGCCCAAAAACCTTGCGCAATGGCCCCTGTGGCGGAGTACGCAGCAACGGCCATTGTGAAGTGGACGCGGACATGCGATGTGTCTGGGTAGAGGCGGCGCGCGGAGCTCGTAATATGCACTCACATGAACTCATTGAGGTGGTTCAGTTGCCGGTAGATTCCCGGCTGAAGGGGCGATCCTCCTGGTTGCAGGTGGCGCGCACAAAAGCGGAGGAAATTAGAAATCTCAGCGGGGGCGCGCCACTTTGAAATTTAAAGACGAACCCGTAATTGTTGGTGATCCACTGCCCGTATTACCTGGGCATAGCTCAGCCGGACGACTGGAACGTATTTTGCGCTCGGGAGTATTTGCCGTTACCGCTGAGTTGGCACCACCAGATTCTGTGAGTGTCGAGGAGGTTTATCGACGTGCAGAATTATTTGACGGAGTGGTGGACGGCATTAATTCCACCGATGGTTCAGGGGCTAACTGCCACATGTCTAGTGTTGGTGTCTGTGCACTGCTGACCCGAGTGGGGTATTCGCCTATTTTGCAAGTCTCTTGCCGCGACCGCAACCGCATTGCGATTCAGGGAGACGTGTTGGGTGCTGCCGCGATGGGTGTGGCGAATGTGATGTGTTTGTCTGGCGACGGTGTGCAGACTGGTGATCATCCTGGGGCGAAACCCGTTTTCGATCTGGATTGTATGTCGCTGCTCGAAATTGTTCGCACGATGCGTGATAAGTCCCACTTCCAGAGCGGTCGCAAACTAGACTCTCCTCCTCAGTTGTTTCTTGGCGCAGCAGCCAATCCCTTTGTACCAGATTTTGATTTTCGGGTAGAGCGGCTCGCAAAAAAAGTGGCAGCCGGCGCGCAGTTTATTCAAACGCAATACTGCTATGACTTGCCTCGCCTGCAGGAATACATGAAGCGGGTCTGCGATCGGGGATTACATGAAAAAGTGTTTATCCTGGTTGGTGTTGGACCGCTTGCCTCAGCCAAAGGCGCTGCCTGGATGCGCGACAATGTACCGGGAGTACATATTCCCGACAGTGTGATTAATCGCATGAAAGGCGCGGAGAAACAGAAGGCGGAAGGCCAGAAAATTTGTGTCGAGATGATGCAGCAATTAAAAGAAATAGAAGGCGTCGCCGGCGTGCATGTCATGGCCTACCGTCAGGAAGAGGCGGTGCGGGATATGGTCATAAACTCAGGCGTGTTGGAGGGGCGTGTGCCCTGGTATCCACACTGCGATACACAGTACAACCAATCAGATCTATCCATGGAGATAAGCAATGACTGAGACAATTATTAGTTCGGCCACCAAAGAAGTGGTATTGGGATTTGACAGACCCTTTGTGGTTATTGGTGAGCGAATTAACCCTACCGGTCGGAAGTTGCTGGCGGAGGAAATGAAAAACGGTGACTACAGTCGGGTTGAAGCTGATGCAATTGCGCAAATACAGGCGGGCGCCCATGTGTTGGATGTTAACGCCGGTATCCCCTTGGCGGATGAGCCCGGTATTCTTGCCCAAACCATTCAGCTGGTGCAGTCCCTGACCGATGCGCCACTGTGTATTGACTCCTCGATCATTGAAGCGCTAGAGGCGGGGCTGGCCGTATATAAGGGTAAAGCTTTGCTCAACTCTGTGACCGGCGAAGACGAAAGCCTGGAAAGAGTATTGCCTCTGGTTAAAAAATACGGTTGTGCCGTTGTTGCAATTTCCAATGACGAAACGGGCATTAGTCAGGATATTAATGTGCGTTATGACGTGGCCAAGAAAATTGTCCAGCGCGCGTCTGATTACGGCATTCCTGCCAGCGACGTTGTGGTAGATCCATTGGTAATGCCTGTGGGTGCGGTTAATACTGCCGGAAAACAGGTGATGGAATTAATTCACCGCCTGCGCACAGAGTTAAAGGTGAACACCACCTGCGGCGCTTCAAACATTAGTTTTGGTCTGCCAAATCGCAACCCACTAAACGCCGCCTTTATCACCATGGCGATGGGGGCGGGTATGACGTCGGCCATTACCAACCCAATGCACGCAGAAATTATGGGCGGCATCCGAGGCGGTGACGTGATGTTGGGGCACGACCCCGAGTGTAAACGTTGGATTACGGCCAATCGGGAGCCCGCGCCGGAAGGTGATGAGCGCCGTGCTCGCCGGGGTCGCCGTCGCGCCAGCGCGCCGACTGCCAGCGCATAAAGGGAGGGTTTTTTCACGTGAGTGAAGTGGGTGATTCCGAAGCATGGGCAATATTTACTCCCTCAGGTAAACGAGGGAAATTTCCCATAGGCACGCCATTGATCCAGGCTGCTCGCAGTCTCGGTGTGGATATCGACTCTGTTTGCGGTGGCCGCGGTATTTGCGGGCGCTGTCAGGTCAATGTTGGCGAAGGGGATTTTGCCAAACACGGCATTCACTCTCGAGGAGAAAACCTGTCTGCTTTGTCGGAACCCGAGCAACGCTTTGCTCGCAAGAAAGTTCTGCTGGATGGTCGCCGTTTGTCCTGCCATACACAGCTACAGGGTGATGTTTTAATTGACGTGCCGCCAGAGAGTCAGGTGCATCGTCAAGTGGTGCGTAAAAATGCTGAAGCGTTGAGCATTGATCTCGATCCGCTTATTCATTTGTATTATGTGGAAGTGGCCGCGCCCAGCCTCGACCTTGCCACGGGTGACACAGAACGTTTATTGGCGGCTCTGAGTGAAGAGTGGCAATTGGCTGACCCGGAATTGGCTTTTCATCTCTTGCCCCAAGTACAAAAGATCTTGCGGGCTGGAAGTTGGAAAGTGACTTGTGCGGTGCGTGACGAGAAGGAAGTGGTTGCCCTGTGGCCCGGCTTCCACGATCGTTTGGCGGGTATTGCTGTTGATGTGGGTTCCACAACTATTGCAGCCCACCTTTGTGACCTGACCAGCGGTGAAGTGCTATCTTCAGCGGGTGTGATGAATCCGCAAATACGTTTTGGCGAAGATCTGATGAGTCGGGTCTCCTACGGCATGATGAACCCCGGTGGCGATGTTGAGATGACCATTGCCGTACGCGGTGCATTGGCAACATTGTTTGATCAGTTGGCAGAAGAGGCGCAATGGGACAAAAGTGCTTTGCTGGAAGTTGTCTTTGTCGCTAACCCCATCATGCACCACCTGTTGTTGGGTATCGATCCCGTTGAGCTTGGCGGTGCGCCCTTTGCCTTGGCCGTAGACAGCGGTGTTTCGATGCCTGCTGAGGAGTTGGGCCTGGGTTTAAGCCGTGGTGCCCGCGCCTATTTAATGCCGTGTATTGCAGGCCATGTGGGCGCAGACACTGCCGGTATGATTTTGGCGGAAGCACCCCAGGACCAGAATGCTATTTCCCTCTTGGTGGACGTGGGTACTAACGCTGAGATTGTATTGGGCAATAGTGAAAAATTGTATGCGGCTTCAAGCCCCACCGGGCCAGCTTTTGAAGGCGCTCAAATTTCGTGTGGGCAGAGAGCGGCACCAGGAGCGATAGAACGCTTTCGGATTAACAGAGAAACACTGGAACCGCGCTACCAGATAATTGGCGCTGAACTCTGGTCTGATGAAGCAGGTTTTGATGAGGCGGTGAGCACCACGGGTATCACCGGCGTTTGTGGCAGCGGTATCATTGAAGCCATTGCTGAATTGTACCTGAGTGGCGTGATTGACCCAGACGGCGTGTTTGATGCCTCCCTTGTTGAGCGCTGTCCGCGTTTAGAGTTAGAAGGGCGTACCTACAAATATCGTCTGACAGACGGCGACAGGCCCCTGTACATTACACAAAATGACATCCGCGCAATTCAGCTGGCAAAGGCCGCACTTTACGCCGGTATTAAGTTGCTCATGCAGCGTGCAGGTGTCACAAGTGTTGACAGGATTCGCTTGGCTGGTGCCTTTGGTTCTCACATTGATGTTAAATATGCCATGGCCCTGGGCCTGATCCCAGACTGCGATTTGAGCGAGGTCTCGGCGGCTGGAAATGCAGCCGGCACCGGCGCACGCATGGCGCTTTTAAATCGTGCCTATCGCGAAAAAATTGGGTTTGTTGTCAACAACATTGAAAAAGTGGAAACCGCGCTTGCTGAAGATTTCCAGCAGCATTTTGTCGATGCTATGTCTATCCCCCACAAACATGAAAGTTTCATCAATCTGTCTGAAGTGTTACCGCTTCCGGCGTCAAAAGCCAAAGTGAAATCAGGTCGTGGTAGACGCCGGCGAGCGTCATCAACCCCTTAAATGATGTAGTTTTAGACGACAACTGACCGCGTGTAGTCATTCATTTTCCTCCTCTACATTATCGTTATGTTGGCCAAATTTGTCGTAAATGGCTGATTCAATATGAATAAATCCTGCAGAGCGACTACTCTTGTAAGGCAAATGCGTAATATGCCTCTCTGAAAAACGGGTTAGGTGGGCGCCTGTGCGCGACACTTTCCCCCTTTTAAACATGCGTCAGGTGTTTGCACTGAGGGCGTATTTCGTTTTTGCTGACCGTAGAAAATAGAGAAAAGGAATGCTTTATGCGGTATTTACCCCTATTAGCTAATTAGTATGCCGGCGTCGTTTTCGGGACATTCTTGATGGGTGTGTGCTGATAGCTTGGAAGTGGTTTTACCGAGGAGAGCTGAACACAGTGATGAACCTCAAATAAGCAGCATGTTTTGGGTCTTCATTAATTGTGTCAGCGCAACAAAAATAATGATTTTCTTAAGGATCTAACGATATGTTTAAGAAGAGTAAACTCCACTGTGCCGTATTATCTTCGATAGCCGCTTTTGCGGGGTCTGGTTACGCCCAGGCTGATGGATTCACCATCGAAGAGGTCATTGTGACAGCCACGAAACGCGCCGAATCCATGCAAGAAGTTCCCGTTGCCATCACTGCACTCACGGGTGAGAAACTGGACGCCATTGGCAATTTTCAAGATTACGTTCAGCAATTGCCGAATGTTACTTTCCAGGGAACTGGACCAGGTCAAAACGAAATATTTATCCGTGGTGCCGCTACATCACAAACCGTTGTGACCCTGTCTTCCGCCGCTGGATTACAACCTTCCGTTGCTTTGTATTTAGATGAAATGCCCGTTGCGGTCGCCGGCCGCAACCTCGACATCTACACCACCGACATGGAGCGTGTTGAAGTATTGCCGGGCCCCCAGGGAACACTGTTTGGAGCAAGTTCCCAAGCGGGTACGGTACGCTTGATCACGGCCAAGCCAGATCATGAGAACTTCTCTGGCGGTTTTGATTTTTCTGCCGAGAGCACCAAAGGCGGCGAAATGAGTAACGCCGTGGAAGCCTACATTAACCTGCCCATTAACGATAAGTTCGCTGTACGTGTTGCCGCGTATAACGATCGGCAGGGCGGGTGGATAGATAATGTTGTCAACAATCCCGCTCAGGGCGGTTATGGTGGCAGTGGCACCGTGCTTAGCCGAATCTCTGGCGGTGTATTATCCGACCCGGCCAATACACCAGTGAGTGTTCCCGAAAATACTCGTTTGGTTGAAGATGATTTTAACGATGCCGTTTATGCGGGTGTTCGATTTGGAGCGTCCTTTTTAGTGAACGAAAACTGGGATGTGTTAGTGCAACATACGTCCCAGTCGCTGGATACTGAGGGTGTCTGGTCTTACGACCCCACCTTGGATGGCGAATCATCGGCTCTGCGTTTTAATGACGACGAAAACGAAGATGACTTTGGTTTGACAACCTGGACGCTAAAAGGGCGTATGGACGAATTGGAGATCGTCTACACCGGCGGTTATCTCGATCGTGAGGTGAGTGCGGCCATTGACTATACAGGTTACACAAACGGCGGCCTGTTCGCCGCATATTATGTGTGTAACTACGGGGGTTCGGTTAACCCGGCGGACGAAGCCTGTATGGACCCCACAAAATTTTACATTGAAGAGACCACCACAACACGGGAGACCCATGAGATTCGTTTCAATACCTCCCCTGACAACGATTGGCGTGTGACCGCGGGGATTTTCCTCGATGATCAGGAACAGTCTACCGTGGGTCAGTTTCAGTTGCTGAGCCTGGATAAAATTTCATCCCCGCTGAACTATTCACTGGCTAACCCGAGCGCTGACGGTATCAATACACCTAACGGCGGGCCCTTTGGTCCTCTAGTCAGCTTTGTTAATGACGTGACTCGTAAAACAGAGCAAGTGGCTGTGTTTGCCAACTTTGAATTGGATCTCAGTGATAGCGTCACCGCTAGCCTGGGTGCCCGTTGGTACGAAATTGAAGATACCTATAAAGGTTCAACCACCACAGTCGACATTAGTGGTCGTTTGGGAGCCTTTGGTGATGGTAGTTTGGAGGCACTCACAAGCTTCTTTGGGGATACAGAAGGAGCCGCTTTGTTTAGCGCTATAAGCTCGGGACAACTCGACTTATCAGACTTGCAGGGCAACGGTACACTGTCGGTAGACGACATAATCCTTAAGGCTTCAATCGATTGGCACCCGACGGAAGATATTATGCTGTTTAGCACCTATTCTCAGGGCTTCCGGCCACCGTCTACCAACCGTGTTGGGGGGAGCCTGGCGTCGGCATCTGCACCGGGTAATAACTTTGAAGGTTTCAGGATCCCTGTAGCATCGACCACGGATGATCTTGATAATTACGAGCTCGGTGTGAAGTCAGATTTGCTCGACGGCAGATTACGTATTAACGCAACGGCTTTTTACTCGGAAATAAGCGATCTGCAGACCTCGCGTTTTGACCCGACCAATATCAGCTTCCTGTGGTTTGTTGATAACGTGGGCGATGCGGAAATTGTCGGTATTGATGCAGACTTTACCTGGCTGCCCACTGAAGGTTTAACCCTTAGTGGTGCTTTCAGTGTTCTGGACACTGAAATTACGCGCCTTAATACTGACTTACAGGGCGTTGCTCCTCCCGTGGGTAGTGAGTTGCCATATTCTGCGGATTTCTCGGCAAGTTTGAGCGCCCGATATGACTTCCCACTGGATCTGGCAGGCGGTGTTGATGCCTACGTAAGCGGAACTTTGACCTACAAAGGTGATAGTTTGGCGGGCATGTCAATGGATGCCTTTGTTGCTGAAGAAACAACAGAGCTGGTCTACGGTCGTGGTTCAGGCCTGGATATCGAACGCGAAGCTGCCAGCTATGCCGGCGCCTCCTACACGGACACCAATGGCGATACTATCGCGGGTGGCCGCTATGTTCAGGAAGGTTACAGCATGTTGAACGTGGCCTTTGGCGTAAACAGAGATGGCTGGGGGGCTGAACTGTTTGTTGATAACGTGGCTGACGAATCCGCTATTTTGTATATCGATACGCAAAACTTTACACCCAAGGTCATCACCAGTCGTCCCCGTACCCTTGGCATACGTTTTTCCTATGACTTCGAATAAGGTATAAACCCATTGCTTGACCCTATGCCTGGCTCACTGAGCCAGGCACACAGGTATCGCCTATTGGTATTTCTTAAACAATAGGCGACACTTGTGCTTTCGAGCGCCTCTTCCCCTCTGGTTTAAGTGCGCAAAAATTAGCCGGGCAGGCATTTCCCTAAGGGACAATTTCAATGAGCGAGACCGAACTTTCCACTCCATCTAAGGCCCCGGAGTCAGTCCAGAATCAATTTGGCACGATAAAATCACTGATTCAGAAAAGCGCGTTTAACGATGCCGTCGAACTTTGTGAGAACTTATTAAAAGGGGCACTAATTGACAGTGAACACATCGAAGTTTTGTACTTTTTATGTGTTGCTAAGCGCTGTGATAATCAGCTGGACGGCGCGCTCGAGTGTGTGGCGAGCTTGTTATCACAGAAACCGGATCACTCCAGGGCGTTGCAGGAGCGTGGGTATTTATATTTAGCTAAGAACCAATTAAACGATGCCTTGCAGGCCTTTCATCAGGCCACGCAAGTGAATCCGGCCCTGACTGCCAGCTGGCAGCAGTTGATTAGTTTATATAACAAAGCGGGGCAGACTCGAGCGGCTGAAGTCGCCACAAGCCAGCTTAATTACCTGAAGCAACTTCCCCCTCAATTACTGGGGGCTTCCGACCTGATTTACGAGGGAAAACTGGCCGTCGCAGAGAAGGTTTGCCGGGAATTCCTTCAGGCGAACAAACACCACATTGACGCTATGCGTTTGTTGGCTGAAGTTGGGCAGCGCTTGAGAATATTCGACGACGCCGAATTTTTGCTGGAAAGCTGCATAGAACTGGCACCGGACAATACGCGGGCCCGTACAGAGTATTTGCATCTACTCAATCGAATAGGCAAGTTCAAAGCGGCGCAGTCGCAGGCGCAGATTCTATTGTCTAAACAGCCTGAAAACCCCGGGCTCAAAGTCAGTTTGGCCTCGGCCTTGGTTGGCCTTGGTCACATTGATGAAGCCACTCCTTTGTATCAACAGGTGTTGGCACAAACGCCTGACAATGCGGATATTCACCTCTTGTTGGGCCATGCACTGAAAGCCTCTGGGCAATTAAACGAATCTATTGAAGCTTATCGGCAAGCTTACCGCTTGCGGCCTTCTTATGGTGATGCCTATTGGAGCCTAGCAAACACTAAAACATACCAGTTAACCGATGATGAACTCAGGCAGATTTCAGAGCAGGAAATCAAAGACGGTGTGCCCGTTGAGGATCGCATACACATGTGTTTTGCTGCCGGCAAGGCCCATGAAGACCGCGGAGACTTCGATCAAGCTTTCAGTTTCTATGAACGTGGCAACGATATTAAGAAGGCAAATACCGGCTACAAACCGGAGAATAACGAAGTGAATGTTCAGGCTCAGATTGAGCATTGTTCCGCGGAATTATTTGAACGTCGTGGTCACCTGGGTTGCGATGCACCTGACCCGATTTTTATTGTCGGAATGCCCCGTGCCGGATCAACCTTACTCGAACAAATTCTCGCCTCTCACTCCCAGGTGGACGGCACCATGGAGCTGCACAATGTTCTGGGACTTGCACTGCGTTTGCGTGGACGGATTGCGGGGCAAGAGTCTGCCTACCCACGTAACTTGTCTGACATCAATGACGATTACTTTTCTCGCTTTGGGGAAAAGTTCATTGCCGATACTCAGGCCTATCGTGGCAGCGCGCCCTTTTTTATCGACAAAATGCCCAACAACTTTCAGCACATTGGTTTAATCCGTTTAATTCTACCCAACGCGAAGATCATTGATGCCCGCCGACACCCAATGGGGTGCTGTTTTAGTGGTTTCAAGCAGCTGTTTGGTGAGGGCCAGGATTTTTCCTATGGGCAGGAAGAGATTGGTCGTTATTACCGTTCCTACGTTGAGTTGATGAATCACTGGGATGCCGTTATTCCAGAATTTGTATTGCGGGTTGATTATGAAAAGGTTGTGGATGACCTGGAAGGGCAGGTAAGGCGTATTCTGGACTTTTGTGGTTTACCTTTTGAATCCAGCTGCCTGAACTTTCACCAAACCCAAAGAAACATAAAAACACCGAGTTCTGAACAGGTTCGGCAACCCATTTTTACCAGTGGCCTGGAACAGTGGCGCAATTTTGAGTCGCACCTGAATCCATTAAAAGAGGCCCTCGGTGATGTGCTTGATGCCTATTGATGTAGGCCGAGCACTTAATAGCATTAAATGCCCGCAGAGTTAAACGCTGCGCATGATTATAATAATGGAAATTTTATGAGTACTTCGAATTCTCCGCAAATTGCCCACATTAACAAGCCGGTTTTTTATGTGGCCTCGGCAATAATCTTTACCCTGGTTTTTGTATCGGCGCTCTGGCCCGAAACAGCAAACAGTTTGTTTAAGCAGACCCTGAGTTCGATATTAAAATATGGCAGCTGGTATTATGTGTCTGTGGTGGCGGCCATTTTTATCAGTGTCATTTTCTTTTCAGTGAGTCGTTACGGCGACATCAAATTGGGCCCGGATCACTCTGAACCTGACTACAGCTACACCTCCTGGATGGCGATGCTGTTCTCGGCGGGCATGGGTATTGGCATTATGTTTTTTGGCGTAGCAGAGCCAGTCATGCACTACCTCAACCCCCCTAATGCCGAGGGCGAGACCATAGACGCGGCCCGCGAAGCGATGAAAATCACCTTCTTTCACTGGGGGCTACATGCCTGGTCAATCTACGCCGTTGTTGGTCTGATATTGGCCTATTTCAGTTTTCGCCAGAAGCTACCGCTGACACTACGTTCTGCCCTGTACCCGTTAATAGGCGACAAAATTTATGGACCCATTGGGCACGCGATAGATATTTTTGCCATTCTTGGCACAGTGTTCGGGGTTGCTACTTCCTTAGGTTTGGGTGTTGCTCAAATCAATGCCGGACTCGCACATTCCTTTGGTTTAACCGAATCCATAAATGTACAAGTGGTTATTATTGTCTTGGTGACAGGCCTTGCGTTGATATCGGTATTGTCGGGTTTAGACAAAGGCATTAAACGACTTTCTGAGGCCAACTTGAGTTTGGCCGTGGTGATGGCGATTGTTGTATTGATTCTCGGGCCCACCCTGTTTCTGGTTCAGAGTTTGGTTGAAAATACAGGTGCCTATCTGGCGGAAATTGTCAGTAAAACGTTTAACCTGTACACCTACAAACCCACCGACTGGCTGGGTGGTTGGACCATTTTCTATTGGGGCTGGTGGATTTCCTGGTCGCCGTTTGTTGGTATTTTTATCGCTCGTATTTCGAGAGGCAGAACCATTAGAGAGTTTTGCCTGGGTGTTACTCTAGTGCCCACGGCAGTTACCCTTGTCTGGTTGACGGTGTTTGGTAATAGTGCGATTGATCTCATCATGAATCAGGGCCAGCAGGCGTTGGCTGAAGCCGTCAATGCTAACGCCGCAGTAGCTCTGTTTGAATTTTACACCTACTTTCCACTCTCCTCACTGTTGTCGGTCCTGGGTGTGTTAATGGTAGTGATATTTTTTGTGACCTCGGCGGATAGTGGAGCACTAGTAGTGAACATGCTTGCCTCGGGTGGCAATGACAATACTCCTGCATGGCAACGGATTTATTGGACCTGTACGATGGGGGTTGTTGCCATCATTCTGTTACTGGCAGGAGGCCTCAGTGCACTTCAGTCTGCGGCCATTGCCACTGCCTTGCCTTTCTCCCTGATACTGATTTTTGCAATATACGGTTTAAGTCGTGCCTTACGGGTTGAAAACATCAAACGTACCAGCCTTTTGGATTCAATGAATACCACACCCATTGCAACCAACGGCAGCGCCGAAACCTGTTGGAAGGAACGTTTAAGGAATTTATCCCACGTACATGAGTCTTCACACGTAGAAGATTTTATCCACGACACCGCTGTGAGCAGCTTACGAATTCTGGCAGAAGAATTCAGGCGGCAGGGGCTCGAAGTTGATTTCAATCACCGTGAAGATGTCTTGCAGCTCACGGTTGGGGCCAGAGGCGAAAATGAGTTTGTTTATTGCGTTCGCTCTCGTCGGCTTGACTCCGCAGCCTTTCCTCATAATGAAACTGACGGCGACGCTACAGACAGCGAACATTTTCGCGCTGAGGTCTTTCTGAAAGAAGGGGGGAAAGATTACGATGTCATGGGTTACACCCAGGATCAGCTTATTAACGATGTGTTGGATCAGTATGAAAAGCACCTGCATTTTTTGGCCAGACTGAATTGAAACCAGAAGCCATGTGAGCGTTTGGGGCCTTGTGGTGGCAAGGTTCTGACGCGAACGCAATCAACTTCAAAACCCTCATTTTTGGGGATACCCCCATCGCCCCATCCCCCATAGACTTTATACCTACTAGCCACAAACACTGATTAAAGGTGTTTCAAATAGGTGTCAATGTCTATGGAATCGATCGCATATTACCATGAGCAATTAAAAAATCGGTCGACTACTGTCAGCCAGAGCTTGGAAGGTTTTTTAAGTAGAATCGAAAATCGTCGTTCGCTAAACACCTTGATCAGCATGGACTTTGAGAGCGCAAGACAGCGTGCTCGGCTTCTGGATGAAACAGCCAATCCAGACTTTTCCTCTCTTCCTCTGTTTGGTATTCCCTTTGTTGTTAAAGATAACATTCACGTAAAGGGCTTCGCCAATACCGCAGGCACTCCGGGATTGATGGGTTTTCACCCTTTGGAAGATCACAGCGCGGTAAGCAAGTTACGTGATGCTGGCGCCATTATTATCGGCAAGGCCAACATGCATGAACTGGCAATGGGTATTACCAGCAACAACGCGTTCTCCGGGGCGGTGGCAAATGCTCATGACCCAAAGAAAATCGCGGGAGGCAGTAGTGGTGGTTCTGCAGCGGCCATCGCCGACGGTCAGGCGCTGGCCAGTTTAGGCACCGATACCGGTGGCTCGGTTCGTATTCCGGCGGCATTAAACGGTATCTGCGGCTTCCGTCCATCATCGGGTCGCTATACACAAAAAAGGGTCACACCCATTTCTAGCACTCGCGATACGGTAGGGCCGATGGCAAAAACAGTGCCGGACCTGGCGCTGATCGACCGGGTGATTTCAGGCGATGCGGCCCTGCCTGATCTGAACGGTCACTCTATTCGCCTCGGGGTTCCTCGAGAATATTTCTTCGCTGAATTAAATGAGGAGCTTACACAGGCAACCGAAAAGGCGCTGGAAAGACTGGCTGCGGGTGGCGTGACCTTGGTTGATGTTGAACTGCCTGGGCTCTCTGAACGTTTACAGAAAGCTAGTTTTCCCATCGTTTTTAATGAACTGAAAGCGCTGTTGGAAAACTATCTGTCGGAATTTAAGACCGGCGTTTCATTTAACGAACTCATCACACAGATTGCCAGCCCCGATGTGGAGCAGGTATTTCGCGTGCTGGAAGATCCGCAAGTGGTTGGCAAAGATGTTTATCAGACTGCGCTTGATGCCCGCCATGTATTGACCGCCACCTATAGCGATTTACTACACCAACATCGCTTGCATGGCATCGTATTCCCAACAACCCCCTTAGCGGCTACTGACATCCAGTCGAGTGATGAATCAGTTGAACTGAATGGTCAGTCGGCACCAACGTTTAATACCTTTATTCGCAATACGGACCTGAGTTCAATTGTGGGTTCGCCGAGCATCACGATGCCTTGCGGACAGACCGAGGCAGGAATGCCATTGGGGCTGGAAATTGATGGTGTTATCGGAGGTGACCGAGAACTGTTGGCCGTTGCAAGTACGGTA
>ENA-OSET01002287-OSET01002287.1-sediment-metagenome-genome-assembly--contig:-NODE-2287-length-18671-cov-5.737120_pt1 | contig 18671 bp, 11 predicted proteins | sample MGYA00237882_ERZ534229 | MGnify/ENA primary metagenome ERZ534229 (study PRJEB26408, sample SAMN06266212) | sediment metagenome | isolation source: Hudson Canyon methane seep mesocosm | place... | reverse complement strand
TAGAGCCCAGTATTGAGATTATTGTGCCTATTTGGACCACCACACCATGGACACTCCCCTCAAACCTTGCCTTGTGTGTCGGTAAAGACATCGATTACGTAGAAGCCCGTGACCAGGAATCCGGAAGGATCGTCATCCTTGCAAAAGAGAGACTGGACGCGATAGGAAAAACAAAACAACTGGAAGTCATCGCAGAGTTTAAAGGTACAGAATTTCACTGGAATTTTGAAAGCCATGAAGGACGTAGTGAGATCAGTGATCGTTTACTGAAATTGGCTGAGGTTAAAACCGAAAAAGCGGGCCCTCAGACTTTACACTTTATTGACACATTGTTTGGCGTTATCGAAATACCACAAAATCAACGCTCTAATGTCTATGCGAGCTATCAAGGTATGGTTGAGAAAGTGAGCGTTAATATTGGTGATAAGGTCAAAAAAGGCCAAACAATTGCGATTATTATGAATACAAAGACTTTGCAACGTTATAGCGTGAAAAGTACGGCGTCAGGTGAAGTGACACAGCGGATGGCAAACCCTGGCGATCGAGCCGATGATAAGGCATTAATTGAAATTTCTGATCTATCAAAAGTGTGGGTGGAAATGTCCGCGTTTCCAGAAAGTATCGAGAAATTGGAAGTTGGACAGCCGGTTAACATCAAAGACTTGCATCAGCATGAAATAGCTAAAGGAAAAATTAGCTATATTGCCCCAATGATGACCGGTGGTCATATTGCACGAGCGCGTGCAGTGATTGATAACAAAGAAGGTCACTGGCGTCCCGGTATGCATATTAAAGCGGATATTGAAATTGGTACACGTGAAGTGTCTTTAGCCGTGAAAACTAGTGCTTTACAGAGCTTTAGAGAGATGCCAGTGGTGTTTGCCCGCCATGATAATACCTTTGAAGTGCGTATGCTGGAAATGGGCGAAACCGATGGTGAATATATTGAAGTATTAGGTGGTTTGAAGCCTAACACTGAGTATGTCACTGAAAACAGCTTTTTATTGAAAGCTGATGTACTCAAAGATGGCGCAAGCCACGATCACTAAGGGGAGCTGCAATGGAAAAAGTAGTTACTTTTGCCGTTAGTCGGCGATGGTTGGTGTTAGTTGCTACATTATTAATAGCTGGTTTAGGCTTGTATAACGCAACTCAGTTACCGGTTGATGCGGTACCGGATATTACTAATCTTCAGGTGCAAATTAATAGTGAAGCTGAAGGTTATTCACCACTGGAATCAGAGCAGCGGGTGACCTATACCGTTGAAAATGCTATGTCGGGTATTCCTCATTTGGATTATACCCGTTCATTATCACGTTATGGTTTGTCTCAAGTGACCGTGATTTTTGAGGAAGGTACCAATATCTATTGGGCTCGCCAACAAATTAGTGAACGTTTGCAAAACATTCGTAATGATTTACCACTGGGTGTAGAACCTCAACTGGGGCCTATTGCCAGTGGTTTGGGTGAAATTTTTGCCTATGCAATCAAAGCTGGTCCTGATGCTCGTAAGGCTGATGGCAGTGAATATAATGCTGAAGACTTACGTACCATTCAGGATTGGATTATTCGTCCTCAGCTGGTCAAAGTGCCGGGTATTACTGAAATTAACAGTATCGGTGGTTTTGTTCGTGAATATCAGGTGGCACCCAACCCAGGGAAATTATTGGCTTATAAAGTCACGATGGATGATTTGATTCAGGCATTGGAACGTAATAACCAAAATGCTGGTGCAGGTTATATCGAACGAAATGGTGAGCAATGGTTAATTCGTTCGCCGGGTCAATTGAATAACCTGAAAGATATTGGTCAGGTAGTGATTGCCAAACGTGATGATGCACCCGTACGTATTAAAGATGTAGCTGAGGTACGTTATGGTAAAGAGATACGTACCGGTGCTGCCACTACGGACGCTAAAGAAACGGTGCTAGGTACGGCTTTTATGCTACTTGGCGAGAATAGCCGAACAGTGGCAAAAGCAGTGGCAGATAAGTTGGCAGAAGTAAATTATTCTTTGCCTGAAGGTGTGATGGCTGAAGCTGTATATGATCGTACTACATTGGTTGATAAAACCATTGCTACAGTGAAAAACAATCTGCTGGAAGGGGCGTTGCTGGTCATTGTCGTTTTATTCGCCTTATTGGGTAATATGCGGGCTGCCTTTATTGTTGCCTTGGTGATCCCTTTAAGTATGCTATTTGCCATTACTGGCATGGCGAGTAATAACATTTCAGGTAATTTGATGAGTCTGGGTGCGATCGACTTTGGTTTGATTGTTGATGGTGCCGTCATTGTCGTAGAAAACACACTACGTCGTTTAGGCCTTTCACAGCAGCGTTTGGGACGGCTATTGACACTTGAAGAGCGATTAAAAGAAGTCATTCTCAGTACTCAGGAAGTATTTAGACCAGCAGTATTCGGCATGTTCATTATTATGCTGGTTTACTTGCCAATCTTTGCACTCAGTGGTGTTGAAGGCAAAATGTTTCACCCGATGGCATTTACCGTTGTGGCAGCCTTATTGGGTGCTTTGATTTTTTCAGTAACATTTGTGCCGGCGGCAATCGCTATTCTGGTACGAGGTAAAGTTAAAGAGAAAGAAAACTGGTTAATGGTTATTGCTCATAAGTTGTATCAACCATTATTGAATCTTTCATTAAAAATTCCATTTGTCATGGTAGCTACTGCAACAGTATTTGTAGTCTATAGTGCCAATCAAATTGATCGGTTGGGCATCGAGTTTTTACCACAGCTGGATGAACATGATATAGCGATACATGCTTTGCGAATTCCTGGCACCGGCCTAGAACAAGCAATAGATATGCAAAAACAGTTAGAGAGTGAAATTCGCCAGTTTTCTGAAGTAGAAACTGTCTTTTCCAAAATTGGTACGCCGGAAATTGCTACCGATCCTATGCCGCCGAATGTAGCAGATACTTTTGTGATGCTAAAACCACGAGATCAGTGGCCTGAACCAAGCAAACCAAAAGATGTGCTGGTTAATGAGATCCGAATGGCTATTGAGAAAGTACCGGGTAATAAATATGAGTTAACGCAACCCATTGAGATGCGATTTAATGAATTGATTGCTGGTGTGCGCTCTGATGTGGCTATACGTATTTATGGTGATGACTTGAATACATTAGCGGCCTTGGGTGCTCAGGCTGAAGCCTTATTGAGCCAGATTGATGGTGGTAAAGACGTACTCCTTGAACAGATTAAAGGTCTGCCAATGATTTCGGTGGAACCACAGCGTGACCATTTGGCTTTGTTGGGATTAACGGTTGCTGATATTCAAAATGCGTTGCAAATAGCGACCAGTGGTCGTCAAACGGGTTTAATTTATGAAGGTGATCGTCGCTTTAAGTTATTAGTCCGCATGGATGAATCTTATCGTCGCGATGCCAAAGCTTTGGCACAAATTCCAGTGGCATTACCTGTGAATGCTAATCCGGATTTAAGTTATGTGCCTTTAGGTGAAGTAGCCGATATTAAGGAAATCCAAGGACCCAACCAGATTAACCGTGAAAGTGGTAAACGTAATGTGGTGGTGACTGCTAATGTAGAAGGTCGTGATATGGGGTCATTTATTGCTGAAACACAGCAGTTAATGCAATCACAGTTAGATTTGCCGAGTGGTTACTGGCTGGGGTATGGCGGTACTTTTAAGCAGTTAGAATCAGCCAGTGAACGTTTAAGTATTTTGGTACCACTGACGTTATTGCTGATCTTGGTATTGTTATATAGCGCCTTTAATTCACTCCGTGATACCTTGGTCGTATTTACTGGTGTACCTTTAGCATTGACCGGTGGTGTGATGGCGTTGATTTTCCGTGATATGTCGTTATCTATATCAGCAATTGTTGGTTTTATAGCCTTATCGGGAGTTGCAGTATTAAATGGTGTAGTGATGTTGTCGTTTATTCGTGAATTACGCGACAAAGGTGAAACAGTATTAATAGCCATTCAACAGGGAGCAAACCAACGCCTACGTCCAGTATTAATGACAGCACTAGTCGCGAGTTTAGGTTTTGTTCCAATGGCCATTAATACTGGCACTGGCGCTGAAGTACAACGACCACTTGCAACAGTGGTGATTGGCGGCATTATTTCATCAACATTATTGACCTTATTAGTGTTACCAGCACTTTATCGAATAGCGCATTATTTTAGTGATCGAAAAGCATCGTAGCTAAATATTTTCTTAGTGCATTATGCACTAGGAAAACTTATTCGATCTGTGGAGGGTATATTGGGCTATCGCTAAAATGTGCTTTTTTCATGAATAATCTCCTGCTGTTAAGCATACGAGAAAATTCCACTTTTGACTTCAATTATTTTTCGGGGAGATTACCCTTCCAGTTCAGTTAATAGAGCTGAGCCACGCCTCATTTTTACTTGCCAATCAGCAATGTCACCTTCTAGATTAGAAATTTTTCGATCTGTCATTTTAACCCAATAAATTCTTGCACGTTTAAGTGCTTCAGAGCGAATACGGGTTTTAAGCGTTCGCCTAATCTCGCGGCGATTTTTGGGGAATAGGTGAGCATCGACAATGGGAATAACATAACGGAAATAGTATATGCCATTATTTTTTTTACAAGGTATGTGGGGATTCGCATAGCAACTCTGTATTAGGTAAGTGTATTACCCGTGCTATGCTTGTCTTTTCATCTAAAAACAACTTAATGATTATTAAGGTATTTTTTATTAATATTGGTACCGAGGGTCGGAATCGAACCGACACTACCGAAGTAACCGGATTTTGAATCCGGCGCGTCTACCAGTTCCGCCACCCCGGCCAAATATCAAGAGCGTAATTATACTGCTTCATTCTAAGATAAGAAAGTCTTTATTTTAGAAGAAAACAGTACACTATAAATTGCTTTTAGAGTTTGAGACACATTCTAACTAAGTAGCGTCATTTCAGTTCTTTTATATGCTTTAAATATCAAGCTATGAACAAAATAAGCTTAAACCTTCCAACTAAATTAGAGTCCCATATAATCTACTAAAAAAATTCAAATTAAAAAATTCAAATTATTTACTATAACTTAGGCCTATATTTTCAAACTAACTGATAAAAGTGAACAATAGAAAGTTGTAAGCATGATTATTTTAGAAAACAATGATTAAATACCATCATTAATAGCGCCACTATTCAATAGGTTGTTCAGCATAGCACTAGGATCTTGACCAGGACTAATAACCATATTATCTAAGTCGATGGTCTGTACTACTACACCACCATTATTTTTAATCGATAACTGAAAATGTTGGCCGCCTCCAGACGAGTCACCAACAGCCAACCCATCAATTGTATGAGAACCATCTGATAGCAAGTCTGATAAATCTAATATATCCTTATCTTGTGTTGGGTTAAAATCTACAACAGTATCGCGGGTTGCCGATCCAGCTCCTACGTCAGCTTTTGTCCATAGGAAGGTATCAGCACCCTCTCCGCCTGTTAGAAAGTCATCACCAGCTCCGCCTATTATCGTGTCATCACCGGCTCCACCTATTATCGTGTCAGCACCAGATTTACCATAGATAGCCAAATCAGCGGTTTCACTAAGTGCATCTGTTCCATCAAATAACACTTTAACAGTTGTGTCTATGGTTGCAGCATCACCATTGCTTGATTCTGTAGCTGTAACAGATCCAGTTATTGTATTTATCTGATCGTCAGTTAATTTTGTATCAGAAGTAAAACTTAACGTTGTCTGTCCGCTAGGAATAGTTGTTTCAGTAACTTGTTGAGTAGGATCACTAGCCAAATAAACACCGTTAGGAAATACAATTTTAATTTGGCCCAATGTTTCATTACCATCTATATCATGTAAGTGTGCGTCTAATGACAAGGTATACTGGTATGGCACAAGATGCATTTCTACATTATCAAGCGCTATCCCATGGTTATCAATAGTCGTACCAATTTCCTTGAATGCCAAGGTATTAGTGCCATCACCACTACCACCAATAACGTTGAAGCTTTCAGTTTTCCAAGAAGCTGCACCGTGTTCATCACCATAAACCGTTGTAATTAGTTCACCATTCCAATAAACCTCCATTACTCCTGAATCTTTACCTGCCAGTAATAATGCAGCTTTATCTATATAGTCGAACGATATTTTATATTTCGTATCCTTAATGAGTCCTTCAACCGTTTGCTGAATTGCTGAATTACCTGGAGTTCCACCAAGATCCATAAAATGCTCGCCGTCAGTTGTTCCAACATTAAGATGAGCCTTAGCATGAGGTTCCATAGGTTCCACATTACCAGACACCAAATCCCAGCCAACAATAGAAGTCCTTTGTACTAATTCCTGTCCTGTTAAATTACCATCAGGTAATCCAGTGATTTCCTTGCCGTCTTTATCCGTACCATTAATATTTTCAAAACTCCCATTCACTATCAAATTAGTTTGATTAGAAGTTAAACTCAACATTAATGATGGTGTATCCGCAACAGCATTAACAGTAACATTAACTGTTGCTGTTGATGTGTCACTATTAGTAGCTGTGAACGTGTAGTTAAATGAGTCAGGACCAGAATAGTTTGCTGATGGTGTATAAGTAAAGGTACCATCATCATTAAGTACAACAGAACCATTTGTAGGGTCAGTATGGCCGGTGATACTTCCGCCCCCATTACCTATTGTATCATTTGCCAACACAGCGATAGTGATTGGCGTATCCTCGTTCGTTGTCTCCGTGTCATCAACTGTACTAGGCACATCATTAACTGTAACATTAACTGTTGCTGTTGATGTGTCGCCATTATTATCTGTGAATGTGTAGCTAAATGAGTAAGGACCAGGATAGTTTTCTGATGGTGTATAAGTAAAGGTACCATCATCATTAAGTACAACAGAACCATTTGTAGGGTCAGTATGGCTTGTGATGCTTCCGCCCCCTTTACCTATTCTATCATTTGCCAACACAGTGATAGTGATTGGCGTATCCTCGTTCGTTGTCGCCGTGTCATCAACCGTAATAAAAGCATCATTAAGAGTCTCCGCCTCTAGAACAACGCTGCCGCGAGCAGGCCCAGTTGTCTCAAAACCTGATTCAGGGGTAACAGTAGGTTGTTCATGAAGCACTTGTTCAGTAGAAGCTCCTTCATTTCCTACAGGCAGGCTGCCCGCATTCGCTGCAGTTGCTTCAGCTTCTTCTGTTGGGTCAGCACCGGCTACTATTGCATCTTGCAAGTCAGCAACATCTGCTATTGCATCTTGCAAGTCAGCAACATCTGCTATTGCATCTTGCAAGTCAGTAACATCTGACTCTTGACCTGGTTGCAGAGGATCAAAAGTTTCACTGTCTAGTACAGCTTGAGAGTTTTGAGGGAGAGCCATGGTACTGCCATCAATAAACTCAATTTCAACGGCACCTGTCGCACCTGTAGTGATAATTTGATCAGTAAAAACTTTAGCACCCACTTTTAATGGCTGAGGGGTGCCATCTGGAGTAATAAGCCCTACTTTACCGATAATTACTTTAATTTCACCAATTTCTGTTGCCATGTAAACTCCGATAATGCTGTAAAAACAAATTCTTAACCAATAAATTTAATTATATCTTAGTGAAAATACTATATTAATGCCACTGTACTTTAGTACTACTAAAGTATTTAAAATAAATGTAAAACTTAATAATCTGAGTCGCTATTTTTGCAATAGCTTGTTTTGAGCACCCAAACCCAAGTGAGCAGAGAAACTTAACGCGACTATTAATACCTTCGGCTCCCCAGACCTTCTTCGTTCATGTTCATTTGTATCTTGCTCTGCAGAGCAAAGCACAGCATCATTATAACCTCAAGCTGTAATGTTCTAATACAATCGATACTGCTACCTTAAATAAGTCACAGTGAAAGCGATTAGGCCATCACGCACAGATTATTATCCGAATGCAGGCAAGACACATCTAATTAATTCTGAACAGGCGAATAGCTATTGGGGGCTCATATTCCCTCTACCTGCACTGATCGAGCTTGAAGTTATCTCACTGCTGTAGGTGATTTAGCCACCAAAGAAAACGTTGGATGGGCCACGTCAAAAAGCCCAATACTGACTTAGCCAAAGCAGCGTTGAGCCATGCCATCCAAAGACAACAAGCAGATCCGACGCAAGGGATGCTTCATTCATACCAAGGTGTGCAATATTCTGCACAACTCTTTAAAGTTAGCTGAATAAATTGAAGATCACGCAGAGCATGCATCGCCGTGGCCATTGCTGGGACACTAGCGTAATGGAACGTTTTTTTTCAGAGGCTTCACATCAGTAAGGCTAAATCATTTAACCTTTATTCATCATCTTGCAGCAGTCAGCATCGTTGAGAGTTACATTTATTTTTATCACTACAGGCAACTAAATTCTTCACTTGTTTACATCACTCCTGTGCAAAAAATGGCAAAACTGAAACAAGCGGCTTATAGTTTCTTGGTTAATACTTGACCAGTACAATGACTCTATGACAACAGAAAGCTTGTTCTAACATTATTCTCTATTGCTCAGTTTCGCTCTCTAGTACAAAAATGCATAAGTACCTAATGGCGACTAATCGACATCGCTTCGCTATCCATGTCGATCAGCGTATGTGAAAATAATCTACTTTAAAAGGGATATTAATACTGTCATACAGTAATTGTTTAAGCTCTTCGCCTTCTCTTGACTTCCAGCTTCCGTATAACAACGAAACTCAGGTGCATTACCTGATGGACGTAAATGAACTATGTCTTGAGTATCAAATGTTATACGCAAACCATCAGTTTCATCAAAACTAATAGGGTTAGCACCGTCACTAAAGTGTAGTTTGATATTATTCAAACTTGCCTCTAAAGAACCCGTCACTAATTTAGCTATAAATTGCTTACTTAAATTGCTTGGAAAATTCTTAATCCTATCGCTAAAAGTATACCGTTGCGGTAATTCATTTAATAATTGCGATATTAAAAGTCCTTGTCGTTTAGCCAATAATATAATCGTTAACGGTACTATGGCGGCATCACGAGTTGGTAGAGCAGATAATAATCTTCCTTCTTGCTTTATGTCAGTCTGTTGTAAAAAACCACCATTAGCTTCATAGCCGATAACAGCTTTTTCAGATAAGCGAGCAGCTTCTTGCATTGCTTCTATTACATAAGGTGAGCCAATTTTTGTTCGAATAACATCGTTAAAAAAACATGCTTTCTCAACGAGAGTATTACTACTGACTGGCGTAATAACGATTTCAGCATCGAGGTACTGTGCACATAACACTCCCGCAATATCACCCCTCAACCATTTACCTGTCTCATCACTAATTAATGGTCGATCACCATCACCATCAGTAGATACAATACAATCAACGTTATAAATTGCACTCCACTGCTTGGCTAATTCAACATCTTCAACACGTATTGCTTCAGTATCAACAGCTATAAAGGTATCAGATCTTCCTAGTGATATAACCTCAGCACCTAATGCTTCAAAGATTTCCTTAAAACAATCTCTAGATACTGATGAATGCTCATAAAGTCCTATCTTAATCCCTTGTATGCATTGTTTGGGGAAAAATCTTATAAAACGTTGGATATAATGCGTTCTTGCACTTTTATCCATCTCTGGTAAATACTTCTTATGATGAAGTTGATCACAATCATTAAATAAATCGCTAGGGACGGTTACTTGTTGCAGCTTGACCCCTTCTTCATCCGCTTTTAATATTTCACCTAATGGGCTATTAAATTTAATGCCATTGCGATCATCAGGAATATGACTTCCCGTCACCATGATCGTTGGTATTTCTTGGTATAAACCATACAATGCAATTGCAGGTGATGGAATATTGCCATAATTGATTGGCTGAAACCCTAAACTTTTACATGCAGCCGCCACCGCATTCATTACCCTAGGTGTACTTGATCTTAAATCACCAGCGATGCCTACTTTTCCACTTTGAAAAAGTAGTTTATTCTCCGTCAAATACTGTAAAAAGGCAGCCACATAGGCGAAGCAAACTACATCAGTCATATCGGTAACAAGCCCACGCACACCACTTGTACCAAACTGCACGCCACTACTGTTCATCAATTTATTTATTTTTATTGTCATATCAATTAACTATTCTAATCACTACCAAATAGGTCTCGGGTATACACTTTATCTACCACATCATTAATTTCATCAACTAAGCGATTCGAAACAATGACATCACTGATATTTTTAAATTCTTGTAAATCCTTAATGACTCTTGAATTATAAAAAAGCGCTTCATCTAATACTGGCTCATAAACAACAACCTCAATACCTTTGGCTTTTATTCGCTTCATGATCCCTTGAATAGATGATGCCCTAAAATTATCAGAACCACTTTTCATGATTAGGCGATATATGCCCACAACCTTTGGCTGCATCTTGACAATCGATTCGGCAACATGGTCCTTTCGCGTCGTATTTGCATCAACAATAGCTGCGATAATACTATTAGGTACGTCTTGATAATTAGCTCGAAGTTGCTTGGTATCTTTAGGTAAGCAATAACCACCATAACCAAATGACGGGTTATTATAATGGTCACCAATTCGAGGGTCCAAACACACACCTTTAATAATTTCCTTGCTATTTAAGCCGTGGATTTCGGCATAGGTATCTAATTCATTAAAGTAGGCAACACGCATCGCTAAATAAGTATTAGAAAATAATTTAACTGCTTCAGCTTCAGTAGACTCAGTAAATAGAATCTCAATATCTTGTTTAATTGCCCCGTCCACTAATAAATCAGCAAACTGTTTAGCTCTAGGTGAATGCTCGCCGATAATAATTCGAGAGGGGTATAAATTATCATATAGGGCTTTACCCTCACGTAGAAACTCAGGTGAAAAAATAATATTATCACAGCCAAATTTCTGTTTAATTTCAGAGGTATAACCAACTGGAACTGTAGATTTAAGTACCATCACAGCATCAGGATTAATATTCATAACGTCTTTAATCACAGCTTCAACTGAGCTTGTATTGAAATAATTTGTTTTAGAATCATAATCTGTTGGTGTTGCTATAATGACAAAATCAGCACCAGTATATGCATCTTCCTTTTCAAGAGTTGCACGAAGATTAAGTGCTTTATTTGCTAAAAAATCTTCTATTTCAGTATCACTAATAGGTGATTTTTGTTCATTAATCAACGCAATTTTATCAGCCATAATATCTAATGCCACAACTTCATTATGCTGGGCAAGCAACACCGCATTTGAGAGTCCTACATAGCCCGTTCCTGCAATTGCAATCTTCATTTTTATACCTATTAAATTTTTAAAGTATACTTTTATTTAAGCTGATATGAGCCATCTTGAACATGATGGCACCAATCCTGATTATCTAAATACCACTGAACGGTTTTTCTTATTCCACTGTCAAACGTTTCTTGTGGTGTCCAATTCAATTCGTTCGCTATTTTCCTTGCATCTATAGCATAACGTACATCATGCCCCGCTCTATCTGTTACAAAGGTAATCAAGTCTTGGTAGTGATTAACTCCTTCCGGCTTATTCGGGGCTAATTCTTCTAATAGTTCACAAACAGTTTTCACAACTTCTATATTTTGCTTTTCATTATGACCACCAATATTGTAAGTTTCTGCAATTTCACCGGTAGTCGCCACTAATACTAAGGCTCTGGCATGATCTTCAACATACAGCCAATCTCTGATCTGATTACCCTTTCCGTACACAGGTAATGGCTTACCTTGCAGTGCATTTAAAATAACGAGTGGAATGAGTTTTTCTGGGAAATGAAACGGGCCATAGTTATTTGAGCAATTGGTGATAATAGTCGGCAAATTAAAAGTACGATTCCATGCTCGCACTAAATGGTCTGAGCTTGCTTTGGATGCCGAATAAGGTGAACTCGGTGCATAGGGCGTCGTTTCAGTAAATAAATCGTCTGTACCTTCAAGGTCGCCATAGACTTCGTCAGTGGAAATATGATGAAATCGGAACTGTTCTTTTTTAGCTAACTCTAAATTTGTCCAATAGCTTCTGGCTTGCTCAAGTAAGTTGTATGTACCCACAATATTCGTCTGTATGAAGTCACCAGGCCCATCAATTGAACGGTCAACATGAGACTCCGCTGCAAGATGCATAATAATGTCAGGTTGATATTGTAGAAGTACACGTGCTATTTCTTTAGCGTCACAGATATCGACTTGCTCAAAATGGTAACGAGTATTATCACTGATTGAGGTAAGCGACTCTAGGTTACCTGCGTAGGTAAGATTATCCACATTGATGACAGTGTATTCGGTGTCATGAATCAAATGTCTAATAACGGCTGAGCCGATAAAACCGGCCCCCCCTGTAACAAGTATTGTTTTCATTTTTGCAAATCCAGTAATGCGGTTAAGCATTGGTGCAAACTATCCTTCCAATAAGGAATAATGAGCTTATATCTGTCTTTAATTTTTGCTTTATTCAATACACTATAATGAGGCCGTTTTGCCGGTGTCGGATACTGTTTAGTCTCGATAGGATTTACACTACATTGTATATGAGCCGATTCAAAAATCGTTTTTGCAAAGTCATACCAACTGCATACACCTTCATTGCTAAAATGTACGATATTGGTGTCAAACTGAATTTGGTTAAAGTAGTCACTTTGAACAATGTCGAATATAGCTTTTGCTAAATCGTTGGCAAAAGTAGGTGTGCCGACTTGGTCGAAGATAACATTTAGGCTATCTCGCTCCCTTCCCAGTTTAAGCATAGTTTTAACAAAGTTATTACCGTATTCAGAATAGACCCAACTGGTGCGAATAATGACCGCATTAGTATTCAATACTTTTTGTATCGCGTGTTCGCCCGCTAACTTAGTTTTGCCATACACGCCTTGTGGCTCAACAATATCAGTCTCTCTATAAGGACGACACTGTTTACCATTAAATACATAGTCAGTAGAGATATGTATAAGCTTAGAGTTTTGTGTTGCTGCAATATCAGCTAGTTGCTTAACAGCGAAGTGATTAATTTGATTGGCAAGCTCTACTTCAGTTTCAGCTTTATCAACACCGGTGTGGGCTGCACAGTTGATAATGACATCAAATCTAGTTTGCTGAAAGTAACTATCAATACTCTCAACATCACTCAAATCAAGTTGCTGCCGACTAGCAAACACTATTTTATAATTTGGGTAGTCACGGGCAATTGCTTTAAGTGATTGGCCTAGCTGTCCCGTGCTGCCCGTAACTAAAAGTGTTTTACTGTTTGTCATAATAATTTTGCGTATAGTCAAAATATTCGGTTAATGCTCCCAATCCAGGTTGTTTGGTATCTTTATCCGACAATGACAATTGCTGCGTGTCTAACTGCCAATCAATATTAAGTGCTTTATCATCGAATGCGAGCCCACGATCACATTCAGGTGAGTAATAATTATCAACTTTATAAGCAAAGGTAGCTGTATCAGTTAGAACAACAAAGCCATGGGCAAAGCCTCTTGGGACAAACAGTTGTTTTTTATTGTCACCGGATAATTCAACGGCAACATATTGACCAAAGAAAGGGCTCCCCTGTCGAATATCCACAGTCACATCCAGTACCGCACCTTCAATTACACGCACGAGCTTACTTTGTGCGTGAGGTGCAAGTTGAAAATGAAGTCCTCGTAAAACACCCTTGCTCGATTTAGACTCATTATCTTGTACAAAATCAACCTTATAACCGAGTGCTTGTTCGAGTTTGTCATGCCTATAGGTTTCAATAAAATAACCACGCTGGTCACCATGCACTTTCGGTTCAATAACAACAACATCAGGAATTGACTGTGGAATAAACTGCATAATTAAACCCCTTCTTTTGCTCGTTTCAGTAAATATTGACCATATTGATTCTTGAGTAAAGGTTGGGCTAACGTTACCAATTGCTGTTTTGATATATAGCCTTGTTCAAAGGCAATTTCTTCAATACAGGCTACTTTTAACCCTTGACGCTTTTCAATCGTTTCAATAAATTGGGCTGCTTCAAGTAGGCTTTCATGTGTGCCGGTGTCTAACCAGGCAAATCCACGTCCCATTAGTTCAACTTTCAGACGCTGCTCAGATAGATAAGCTTGATTCACAGAAGTAATTTCAAGCTCACCCCGATGTGATGGTGTAATAGTTTTTGCTTTTTGAATCACATCGTTCGGATAAAAATACAAACCCGTAACCGCATAATTACTTTTTGGTTCTGTCGGTTTTTCTTCAATGCTAATCACATTCCCTGCACTATCAAATTCAGCCACACCATAGCGCTCAGGATCGGTCACATGATAGCCAAATACGGTGGCTTTTTTTGCCGTTTGAGCATTGGTGACCGCTGTCGCAAGTAAGGAGCTTAAATCATGACCATGATAGATATTATCTCCTAAGACTAAACACACATCATCATTGCCAATAAAGTCTTCACCAAGAATAAAGGCTTGAGCAAGACCATCTGGCGATGGCTGCACCACATATTCGAAAGACATACCGATCTCAGAGCCATCCCCTAATAAGCGTTGAAAGCTGGCTTGATCTTCAGGAGTGGTAATAATCAGCACATCCTTGATACCTGATAGCATTAAGACAGATAACGGATAGTAAACCATTGGTTTATCGTAGATAGGAACCAGCTGTTTAGAAACACCACGTGTGATCGGGTAAAGGCGGGTGCCACTGCCTCCAGCCAAAATTATTCCCTTCAAAAAAGACTCCTTTTAAGTATCTGATTCACCAATTTAGTAACGTAATGATAACCTTGCTGATTAAAAGTACTAAGTTCTATATTTTGGGATTAAAAAATATGTGAATATTAGACTATAAAACTAGTTGTTTATGCACGTTTTTATAGTGTTCACCTTGATAAATTCACTAAATATTTCAATATTAATCATACAGTTTTCAGCAATGCATCACTGCGACTAATAATTAATCCTGGTGTATATAATCGCCCCACAATTCCTGATGTGAACCATATTTACCAGGCTCAAAACAACATGTTATCCAAAGCATACCGGCAATCTCAGTAATCACAGATTTTGCCCCTGCACTTTTATCCCACCATGCCGATAAACTATACGCCACTGGTTTTGAGGCGTAAATACCAATATCGTCATTCGACTGAAAAGCCATTTTATAGAGTTTTTGTGTCCTCCTCGCATGCACGCCTTGCGAAAAGATATCTATACTAGGAGTTGATATATGATGTTTTTCAAACCACTTTCTAACAAACACAGCACTAAGAAATGTTCTATCTTGCGCCGAAGCAGGTGATGGAATAATTATCAGCTTTTGTTGTGCTAGACCTTGAGATACAAAAAATGCAGCTGACTTCTCCGCGTATGTTTTATACATCGGGTCTATCTGCCTTAAATCCGGCCCGCCAGTGGTAAATAACAGCTCATAATCACTCGTCTGAAATAATTCTAAAGCTTGTTTTAAGCTATATTCATCTTGCCAACCTTCAACAACCAAATAACGGGCATGGTTAGGTTGGGTAACTGCTAAATAGTTTGCTATGTTACGGGCACAAACTAAGGCTACTCCTACCATCAAGACCAGAATTACAATAACCAGCCACCACTTTGGTAGGTATACAGTATGTTTATTAAACATAAAGTGCTCCCATGACTTTAATAATGTTTCATAACGGAGCTTACTTATTTTATGTAAACTTGTTCCTTACTTTCATAGTGACAGTAATAATTCTGTTACTTTTTCAGCCGTAAATGTATCACCCTGCTTTTCAGCAAGAGACTTAGCTATATTGAAATAGTTCTCGGCCTCTATCTTATTACCCTGCTTTAGGTGAAGGGCACCAATATGATAGTTAAAGACGGCCACATCAGGTGATGACGATATGACACGTTCCAATGCAACTTGTGCTTTATCAAAATCACCCAGCAACACGTGAGTCCACCCATAAGTATCAAGGTAATATGGTTCTGTTGATGTTTTAAACCTTTCCACTAACATCATTGCTTTATTAAGGTTTTCAACCGAATTAAACTGGTCAACCAGCAAACTAGCTAGATTATTAATTGCTGGCTCAATACTAGAGTCTATTACCAAAATCTCTTCATATAACGTTTTTGCTTTATCAAACTCAGCAACACTTTGATAAACTGAAGCCAGCTGCATCCTTAAGAAGGTGCTATTTTTATTATTATCCAACCCTCTCTTATACTCAGATATCATTTGTCCTGTTTTATTCTGTACTTCATATATTGCTGATAAAGTGGCATACCCTACCTGCCATTTCGGTTCTATCGCAATTCCTTGTTCAGTGATCGCAATTGCTTTAGCCCAATTTTCATCTTGCAGATAGACATTTGATAACAGTGCGTAGCCGGCTAGCTGGCTTGGGTTACTTTCAACAAACTCACCTATGTAACTTATTAGCTCTTCTTTTTTACCTAGCTGCAGATAACTATTTGCTAAACTCTGCAATGCTCTTTCCGTATCAGGCTGCTTAGCTAAAGCAGCCTTATAGTCTGTAATTGCCGAATCAAACAACGACTTCGCCTCGAATACCTGCCCGCTTAGAAAATGTGTTTGTGCGGTATCACCCACCTCAACTCGAAGTAAATCAATGGTGGCTGTTGCGCTGTCCAAATCATTTTCAAAAAGTTGAATTTGGGCTAATGTCTGTAATAGCGGGGCTTTATCTGTCGTATTTTGCAATGCTTTAGTTAATACCACTTTAGTACTGTCAAAATCATTTACTCTCATCAGACTATCAACCACTGATAGTGCAGCTGTAACATTACCAGGATTAACGGCTAAGGCTTGACGGAAACTATCCTCCGCAAGCTCGGTAGAACCACTACTCATATACGATTGGGCCAATAAAATTAAGGCCGTTTCAGACTCAGGGTTATTTCTCAGCACCAGACGTAGGTGCGACACCGCTGTATCAATATCTTTATTCGCAATTTCAATTCGCGCTTTGAGTATTAACGCCCTTTCATGCTCCGGTGCCACCGTGAGAACTTCTTGTAACTGAGCTAAAGCTAACTCTAGCTTGCCTTGCTGAAAATCATAGTTAGCCAATGCAACTTGGGCATCTCGGCCATAATTCCCTTCAATATCCAAACTTTTAATTAGGTTTAGAGTTTCAATCGCATCGTCAATATCACCGTTACCTAGTTGTAAGCTCGCTTTATAAGATCGTAGTTGGTAATTTTTATCTTTATCTTGAGCTTGCTCAATATAACCATCCAGTGTGCTTATTGCTCGCTCAGGTTCTTTTTCTGATATAAACGATACTAGTAATAATTTAGAGTCTATGTCATCAGCATGAGCTGATACGTATGATTCCATTACGTTTTCAGCATCCGCGTATTTACCTTGAGTATAAAGTAGTCTTGCTAAAGACATTGACACCCAGTTCTGATCAGGAAACTGCGTCAATAAGCCTGGAAATACTTGTTCTAGGGCCGCATAATCTTTCTGACCATCTAGAATGGATAGTTTAACCGCTATTATTGGCACATAGTTAGGCTTAATTTTTAATGCCTCATCAATCACTAAAAGAGCTTGTTTAGGCTTATCTATTGCCTGAAGAATAATTACTTTAGCTGAGAAAGCGTCCATATTTTTTGAATCTAAAGATAAAACATACTCTACATCGTTCATTGCTGATTCAAATTTTTCTTGCTTCATTGCAACTGTTGCACGGAGCAGCCATGCCCTCAGATTAGATTTATCAGCCTCTATAGCTATATTGGCGTTTTCTAGAGCAATATCATCGTTACCCGATAATGAGTGTAGTTGTCCTAACTTAACAAGCGCCTTATAGTGCGTAGGTTGCAGCTGTACAACTGTTGTCAAATTAGCAAACATGGCTGTCCATTTCTGCTCTTTTTCATCCAGCAATGCAAGCTGATAGAAGGGTTCTGCTTGACGGGGATCAACTTGAATCGCATTTTTAAACTCTATTCTAGCTTTTGTAGCATCACCTTCTGCGAGTAATTCTTTACCACTTTCGACAAAGTTAGATGCGCTGTCAACAGCTGAACCACATCCGAGCAAGACTCCGAATAACAAGCCTGAGATAATCGTCTTATTTAATGTTTTCATGTTTATTCCCTAATCCAAAATATACTGTTTCAACTCAGGCTCCATATAAGCCATAAAACTTACTAAACGCTCGTCAGCGATATCAAGTGACTCATTCTCGGCCACATTAGTAATCACTCGTACCAAAGCTCCATCCGTTCTATTTTTAAATATAGCATCTATGAACAGATACCACTTATTAATGTACTCGTTTGCGATTGTTCGACCATGACCTTGGAACCAATAATACACTAACTGACGTTGACTGCCTTTTTTAATAATCACACGATTAACGGGATGATCACCGGCTGTAATTCGTGTTAAAGCACTGATCTCCCAGCCCCCTCCAGGTATACAGACTCTAGGGGAGTGAGGTGAAACACCTTTTCGTTGAGACTCATAATAAGCCACATAGAAATTTATTGGAGGTGAGAGTTTATCAGCGTAATTCACTAGTAAATAATCCGTCATACCAAGTTTATCGGTTGTAGCCTTATCGAGCTTGTCTTGCTCACCCTGCCAATCACCTAGAGACAGTGAGAAATTAACAAATGATGTATGACTGGGGATGTTCTCTGTCCTTTTATCTAACGACTGAACTAATATTAATGCTGCTG
>ENA-OSET01002285-OSET01002285.1-sediment-metagenome-genome-assembly--contig:-NODE-2285-length-18674-cov-12.828951_pt1 | contig 18674 bp, 8 predicted proteins | sample MGYA00237882_ERZ534229 | MGnify/ENA primary metagenome ERZ534229 (study PRJEB26408, sample SAMN06266212) | sediment metagenome | isolation source: Hudson Canyon methane seep mesocosm | place... | reverse complement strand
AGCCTTTATGCAACGAAGTGAAATCAAGGTTTTTCAGCGAAAACCCCTTGATTGCGCTCTGCTTCATCAAGGCTACAAAGCTTATCTTAATGACATTGGGCCTTACCCTCTAGTTTTCAGTGTTTTTTGAGTTCAAGTTAAAAAACTGGAACATCGAGTATAAGAATTTATTTTTTTGTGCGAATAAAAAGAACAGAAGTTTCCCAATTATTAGCGCCGTGACGTATAGAGAAAAACCATTTAAATGGAGGTTTGCTATATTAAAGGCAACGCCTACTAAAATACAAACCCTTATATATAGCGAGGAAGGCCCGTCATTTTAAAAACTGGGAAACTTCAGTAAAAAGAACCTACCAACTTAAAAAACACATTGGTGATTTTAGTTTGATTTAATTCCCTTATTTATCAGTCAACAAGGCTACGTTGAACTGGTTTACCAATCCATGATTTTAGTTCTTCTTCAGAGGGTAATAAATAGAAATCATCTACAGGTACTTATTACATGACTTTCACTGATTAAAAAAGTATTTCCGCCTCATCGCTGCCCCTGCTTAAGTTGGTGGCCATTAAATACATCCCTATAAACACAAAGTGTAATCCAGATAATAAAGGATGCCAAATATTATCTATAAATTTTAGCAGACATACAGGAAGTCCGACAAACCTCCTAGCTTTAAAATTGCTAATTTTCTATGATTGCCTTGCTAATTGTGAACCTAATGCATCTATTTTTTTCTGTTGTTCTAAAATATATAAAGTTAGCTCCTCAACTTTTTTCAACAACTTTATTTGCATCTCAGTCATATTTAAACCATTTTTCTGCACATCATTTGCAGAAGGTATTTCTGGTAAATGTTTATTTTCTTTAATAAAAGAGTTTAAATCTTCCAAAGGCATTAACTTATAATCATCTCTAAAAACATAATCTGGATGCACTTGTCCAGAAACAGCTGTTGTTATTGATCCATTAACAAATAAACCTGAAGCATTAAAAGTTGCATAGAGATTAGCAACATCTTTAGCGCCTGCAATTTTAACTTCATTTAAACCAAGAATAATTTGTGATTCAGTAACGCTTGAAGAATTCCTTGCAAGGATTCTTCTGTTAGCACTATCAGATTTCATTCTCCATTGAACAGCACCATTATCTGTACTTTGAGTATAGAGCTTTATAGTTCCTGCTCCAGCAACATGTAATTTGCCTTCTGGCGCAATAGTCCCAATCCCAACATTCCCAGTAGCACCTACATCAAAATATGAGACAGTATTAGCACTGTTTTTAACTTCAAATCGACCAACGGGAGAAGATGTCCCAATCCCCACCCCCCCATAAGGAGTAACCGTAAGTCTTGAAATGCCGCCAGTGGTTTGAACATCTAACAAGCCATTGGGGATAAAACCATTATCAATATTAATACCAAAATAATCTTGATTAATCAATACAGCATGATTATTAGCATCAACGACACTAGCTATATCAAGCTGCCCATCAGGCGTAGTAGTTTCAAATCCAACATCACCATCCGCTGCTACAAAAATACTAGCATTGGGAGCCGAAGGCGATATTCTAAAAGGCAGTTGACTATTATTAGTAACATCACGGATAAAAAAGTTTGTCTCATTACCTCCAACATCCCATGCTTGGGCTGCAAATCCTGAGCTGCCATCTTGCTCTAGCCTTAACGTGGGTGTATTACCACTAAGAATGTGCAAATCAACTATAGGTGCTGCTGTTTTAACACCTATTTTTCCAGTGGAGCTGACATAAAGTGAATTATCTGGTGCTCCTTGAATAATTTTAAAAGGTACCTTGCCTGTATCGGAGTCTTCAATAGAAAAGTGATTTGCCCCACCATTTGCTGAATCATTTATTATAATAGCCCAATCAGCCGTGGGGAAACTAGAGCTTGAACTCGTATCAATAAATTTGATTCTCAAATTATTTTCTTTTAATCTGATAGTATCAAAGCCAAAAGATTCTCCATTTACACAGTCAAGCCCGGCACATACACTACCGCCAACAACCAAATCATCTTGTATTTGCTGATCGGCATGTGCTGGTATCGCCATCATTGTTGTAGTGCAGAGGAATATACTTATAGTCGTTATTCTTTTGAATTTTGAAGCAAGTTTTCTTGTTTGGCTAGCATTATTCATCTTCATCAAAGTCTCCTGCAAAACTTTTTTCACGTCGATTATTATTTGCTCTGGCAACAACTATTTGGCCATCAGCAATGGTAAAGCTTCCACTTTGACTTTCTGCTGCTAAAAGTGGTGGAGGCTGATTACCTTCTTTTGTTCTTCCATTATTTTTCCTGTCAACAGAGTAATTATTTTTTCCATTTCGTGCTGCCGTAATTTGATATGTATATAAACCATCTTCCAAACTAGCTATATCTAAATCACCGGTTGAAATTGACATATAATTATCGGCATAATTTTGCTGAAAATGAAAATCATTGGGACCAACGATAGAAAGGGTGAAATTAGTAAACCCATTATTGCCTTCTATACTCAATGAATCGCTATGCAAGCTAACATAAGCAATATTACGTTCATTCGCGCTAAGATTGCTAACCGTAAATAGCGATAAGAATATCACTAAAAAATAAACTCTAAACATTATAATCCCCCAAATTGAGTGCTTTACTTAATCACAAGGCTACCAATTAATTTAGCTTACTTCAACTTAATAATCTAAAACAATGAAAATTCATTGTTTTTTAAATCTATCATATAACTCTTATTCACTGGAACCTTCTCTATTTTATTTTTATGTCCATTAGACCAATAGACATAAACCGTTACCTGCGTGGATTTTCCAATGCCAAAATGCTGTATCTTGGGGTGAACAGATAAATATCCAGTACTCCCATGTACTTCACGCCAAATCTGATGTCCCTGGTCTGAGCTAACAACAATTTTTGTACCAATAGCATCTCTATTCACCCCTTTTTCAGGATCGCCCAATACTCGAATTTTTATCCAATTATTATTTAGACGATCAGCATTATTTTTATAAAAATAAGCTTTCTCATGATAATTATTTAATATAACATCCAAATCTCCATCATTGTCATAATCAAGATATGCAGCACTTCTTGAGTTTCCTAATAAATCCAGTCCGCTCTGTGAAGAAATGTTTTGTAATTTTCCTTTAATATTAAGAAAAAACACATTGCTTTCTTTGGTTGACACAGGAATATGAATCTTGGCCATTTTATTATTTTGGGGGTCGGTATAGTAAGGGTTTTTATTACTGTATAGATTAAATTCATTCATTCCATTGAGCACATAGAGATCATCATCCCCATCTAAATCAGCATCAAAAAAATCAGCATCCCATGACCAACCTGTTGAAGAATAACCCCTGCCGACTACATCACTATGCTGATATTTTATTTTTTTATCGTTACCGATGCTGGATAAAAACAAATCATTAGCTTCGACCACTCTCATCTCAGCCAGTTTATTCGCATTAAATTCCATCGTTGTTTCATCGTTGGGTAGCACGTATTTTTGATCTTTATTCATAGTCACTATATTAGAGATATAAATATCAGGGATTAAATCTCTGTTTAAATCAGCAACTGAGGTATTCATTGTATAAGATGGTTTTGCTGTTCTTAGTTCGACAGAACGATCGATAAAATAGTTGCCCTTTTGATTGATAAAATATCTATTAACACCAAAATCATTTCCAACTATCAAATCCTGCCATCCATCCATATTGATATCTGTATGGGTAAGAGCTTGCCCCCAGCCGGTATCCCCCACTTTGGTCTCAGCTGTGACATCTTTAAAGGTAAAATCACCCGTATTTTTAAATAATTGATTTGCTGTTCCATTATCATTTCTACGCTTTAAAGTAGGCAAAGTTCCATTTAAATAGTTACCAAAATTACTGATATAGATATCGAGTAAACCATCATTATTATAATCAAATATTGTTGCAGGCCCTACCACCTTATTTACCCCACCCAGATTTGAAATATCACTGATATCTTTAAATTTACCATTACCCAGGTTTTTATACACCTTATGTTGGTCATTAACATAGGTAATGATAATATCCTGCCAACCGTCATTGTTTATATCTGCGATTAAAGGCTGTCTAGGTTCTCCTGGTTTTTTATCTTGTTGTCTTTTCCAATTTAATCCAGATGCTTGCGTAATATCAATAAATTTCCCTTTTGTATCATTAAGGTACAAATGATTACCTATACCACTTAAAAGTAATATATCAATATATCCATCGTTATTAATATCTTCTGCCGCGACTCCTGAACCACCAAAAGCGGGAGGAATAGTAATAATACCCGTTGCTTTATTTTTTTTAAGATAACTTCGTAATAAGCGATTTAACCAGTCAGACGAGCGATGCATTGCGTTAATTCCTGATTTTGTAGTTATGTCAGTGAAATAATTATCCACTTTAACTTCTAAATCACTTGAAGCTAACAACTGTTTTTCTTCACGATGTTGATGCTTATTATTGTTATTTTCTGTTAGTATTTTTATCTGACTAACCGCCTTTACAATATGCTCTGACAGTAAATCTTCATGCTTTAATTGTTTAGCGATACCACCTGATAAACGTAACAATAAAACAGCATATTGTGCAATATTTTCACTCAGTATCTCGGCAGCAAACGGGTCACTATCTAGTAGTTGTTGCTGTTTCAAATCATTCAGAGCAAAGTCAATATATTTCCAGTGCAGGCTTGTATCACGAAACGAGTCCATATCATACGATTCAATATTTATTTGTTTTTTAGAATCTAAATTAGGGAAAAATATCACATCCTCATATTCATTAATAATATAGGGCAATAACTGAGTACTAACTTGTGATACATCGTTTTCTTCAATTATTGCTTTGCCCTGTACGTTGGCAAGTTGTATCGCTCCAATATAAAGATCTTTAGCATATTGAGTAATAGAATCTATAATAGTTTGTTTAAGTTGTTTTGCTTGTTTTTCATCTTCCGGCCAACGTCTACGAGCAAAATAAACTTGTAAATTTCTGACAAAAAGCTGATTACTTATGTTGTTGTAATGTTTATACGCATCAATTTTTTTTTCAATGATCTGCGTTATTAGAAGGCTTTTTTGTATTGATGGTTTTAGTGGGGCTTTTATTGAGGGCTTTATTGATGATTCTAACCCTTGATTTCTAAGTGCTTGTTTGTCCGTTTTTGCTATAGCGATACCAAGTTCAAGGCTTGCTTGTACAATATCTTGCTCACGCAATAGGTAACGATTTTCTATGCGTGCTTTATAATCAGACTTTTGTAATAGTGATAAGCTTAATAAATCCAACTTTTGTTTCAGCATTTTAATTGCTGCAGTTGATAGCGGGCTTAGATTAGTATTGCTTAGAATATTATCTTGCTGCACTGCAAGTATTGCTCTTAAGGAATAAGCAATACTACGGTATTGTCTGAGATCAGTTGCCTTAATAATAACCTTATTTTCAGCTTTGTTATTAAATAGTAAATTCCAATCACCATTTTCTTGTTGAATAGCCTCAAACCATTGTTGAAATGCCTGGGTGATAAGCTTTTCAGTAATTTCTTTAGATGATTCAGCCTTGTTCTGCTGCGCCCATTGCCAGACGAATAAAACGATTTGTTTTTGAAATTTATTTTTCTCAAATCGAGCTTGCTTAGTAAGTGGCGTTCCATACATAAAATCTTCCAACCTAGAAGCAGTAGCATGACATTTGGGGTCATTCTTTGCCTCTAATACACCTATTTCATTAAGTATTCTTGTAGTACTATTCTGACTGTCAAGTTCCAATGGACTGGCAACTATAAAGGGACTAAATAGTATAAGATAGAATACAATTATTGATTTATTCATGAGTTAATCTATGGTTATAGCAAGTATGGGTTATGTTATGTAAAAGAGTTTAACCTTTGTTTTGTTAACAAAGCAGGAATTTTGAAACAACACTAGGATATATTACTGCTTAATGGAATGATTACATCTGCCGTAGGCTGGGTATCCAATACAACATCTAAAATGCGTTTATATTTATAAAAACTTTGATTCTAATTTGTTTTTTCTTTAATCTCCAAATTTGCACTTAAAAAAATCATCGAATCTTATTGAATAATAAGCCAAATATATCATAGAATGACCGTATTAAAGTATATAAGAATTTTGATTAAACTCGTCATTGTTGAATTTATTTAAATTAGTTTAGGGATTAAAATGCTTAAAAATAATAGGTTAGCTAAAAGATATCTTAAGTCAAAAAGCTTGCTTTTTGGATTACTGCTGCTCTTATCCCATACAGTGTTTGCTGCACCACCAACTTTTTCAATGGCATTTAGTCCAACAGTAATAAGTCCAGGTGCTATATCAACACTGACTTATACCATTGATAATTCTTCGGAAAACACAGGAGTCAGCGCTCTGACCTTTAGTAACACCTTCCCGACAGATATGACTATCGCCAATCCTTCCCGAGCATCAACAAACTGTGTTGACGGATTGCTTAGCGCAACAGCCGGTTCTAACACCCTGTCATTGTCTGATGCTCGATTAGGTCTTGAGTCAGTTTGTACCATCGTCGTTGATGTTACTAGCACTATAGCGGGTACCTATGCCAATACGTCGGGGGCTTTAAGTACCAGCGCAGGCAGCGCAGGAACAGCATCGGGTACACTAACCGTGGATGGAGCTAGACCGGGATTCACGATGGCCTTTTCTCCTAGCAGCATAAGTATTGGTCATGTCAGCACCCTGATCTACACGATTGATAATACTCTAAATGGTAGTAATGCAGCCTTATTAACCTTTAGCAATTCATTACCTCTTGGCTTAGTAATTCATACCGCACCAAATATTATCAACAACTGTACTGGAGGCGCACCCACTCCTGAAGTTACTGCGACCCCTAATACCAGAGAAATTATGCTTGCAAAGGGTTATGTAGCTACAGGGGCGACATGTACTCTTTCGATTGATGTCACCAGTCAATCTGTAGGACAGTATGAAAACGTTACGGGCTCACTGACTCAAAATGGAGCTGATCCAACGGGTAGTGCTAGTGCCTTATTGGAGGTATCCGCTAGCTCATTTCTGACCACCTATTTCAGCACCAACCCTGCCTCTCCAGGTAGCAGCGTGACCCTAAACTATCTTATCAATAATGCCAATCGCGAGAGTGCTACCGATATAAGTTTTACTCATGATCTCAATGCCTTCCTATCTGGTCTTACTGCTAGCTCTTTACCAGCCAACGATTCATGCGGTTCTGGGTCCACCGTCACAGGCAGTAGTAATATTACTTTTACTGGCGGAAATCTTAGCGAAGGAGGCACTTGTACCTTAAGTGTTACTGTCTTAGTCCCCGCCAATGCAGCAGCGGGTAGCTTTACCAGCAACACATCAACAGTAAACCTGACTCTTGGTTCAGCAACAACAAAACCTGCCGCAAGCGTTGACTTTGTTATTAAAAAAGCTCCTTCGTTAACTAAAGCCTTTATTGACGACCCCACTAGTGCAGGACACGATGTTACCGTAAGGTATACCATCACCAATACCGACCCAGATAACGAAGCAAATACTATTGCTTTTACCGATGATGTCAATTCTAATATATTGGCAAGCATGGTAATTAAAACACTACCAAATTCCAATTCTTGTGGTACTGGATCAACTTTTACCAACGCCACCGATGGCAATGGGAAATTCTGGCTTCAGGTCAATGATGCCATTATAGCGGCTGGAGATAGCTGTACCTTTGATGTTATACAGACCTTACCTGCTGATATATCAGCAGGATCTTATACAACAACGACCGGTATTTTAAGTGCAGAGATTTCCGGTAGCACGCTATACGGAAGCGCAGCCAGTGATACTTTGCTTGTGGTAGCCGCACCTAAATTAACCACATCCTTTAACCAAGAAAGCGTAACACCTGGAGATAACGTTACTCTGGAATTTACCTTGAGCTATGGCGCATCGGCTTTGGCTGATGCCACTGATATTGGTTTTACTGATAATTTGGGCAGTCTTCTCACTGGCCTAGCCTCTTCCACAACTCCTCAATCAGATATTTGTGGTAGCGGTTCATCTTTCTCCGGTACCGAGACACTTACCTTGACGGGAGCGACCTTGGCACCGGGTGCCAGTTGTTCTTTTAATGTCACTGTTGCCATACCAAACGATGCGACACCTAGTACCATTACTAATATGACCTCAGAGGTAAGTGCAACCACTTCCAGTCAAACGGTAAGCAGTGCAACTGCATCAGATACTTTGTTAATCAGCGGCCTAACCTTGAGCCAGGTTTTTGTGCCTGCTAATGCTTTTCCTGGCGCGACAACAACCCTTAGATATACAATTGCCAATAGTGCCAGTGCTTTAGACGCTACTGCTTTGCAATTTACTAACAACCTTAATCAAGCACTTAGTTCACTGTCTGCTACCTCACTCCCGAGCCAACCCTGTGGTCTAAGTTCAAGTATAACTGGAGCGACGCCCATTACTTTTTCTGGCGGAAACCTTGTACCAGGCGCAAGCTGTACCTTTGATGTTTCTGTACTGGTTCCTGCTGGTGCTAGCCCAGGTATTTATAATGTACCGACTAGCGATATGTCTGCAACGGTTAATGGCAATAATACGACTAACAAAGGATCGTCTAGCACACTGACGGTAATTGATATCACCAACAACCCTATTTCATTAACGAAAGCCTTTTCCAGCAACTTTGCTACCCCAGGTAGTACGGTGAATTTGACCTATACATTGACCAGTGGCCTTGCTGCTGCGAATATTACTTTTACAGATGATTTCGATAGCCTTTTAACTGGCCTGACTTCAACCAGTGGCACAACGTCTAACGAGTGTGGGGTTGGGTCTGAAACATCAGGAACTGGCTTATTAACCTTTATCGGAGGAAGTCTGGCAGAAGGAGCCTCGTGTACCTTTACCGTAACCCTACAGGTTCCTGCTTCTCCAACGTTTACTACTATTAGTAGTACCACAAGTACTGTGACAGCAATTTCTGCAATAGACAATAGCATTACATTAACTAGCGATACTGCAACAGCAAGCTTTAATGCTCAATTAGTGACATTGAGTTCAAATTTCAGTGGTGGCGTGCCTATTGTGGGTAGCAGCACCACTTTAAACTTTCACATCACAAATGATAATACCTCAGGTAATCTCAACTTGCTGAATTTTACTGATGATATGGATAGTTTTATTACTGGTATGGTCGCAACTGATTTACCTAAAACCGATGTTTGCGGTGTAGGTTCAACTCTGAGTGGTACATCGCTTATCGGCTTAACTAATGCCAGTTTGGGTTTTGGTGAAAGCTGTGACTTTTCAGTGACTTTGAGTATTCCTTCAAATGCTTCAGCAGGTATTCATAGCAATACATCAAATAATTTGTTTTCATCGGGGCTATTAATCACACAAGGTGCCAGTGCTGATCTCACCGTTGCCCCTAAACCAACATTAAGTTCAAATTTCAGTGGTGGAGTAGTGACTGTGGAAGGAGGTAATACTACTTTAAACTTTAAAATTACAAATAATAATACCTTCGCTAACCTCAACTTATTGAGTTTTACTGATGATATGGATAGTTTTATTACTGGCATGGTCGCAACTGATCTACCTAAAACAGATGTTTGTGGTGTAGGCTCAACACTGAGTGGCACATCGCTTATCAGCTTAACTAATGCTAGTTTAGGTTTTGGTGAAAGTTGTGAATTTTCAGTAACTTTGAGTGTCCCTTCTAATACTTCAGCAGATACTTATAGTAATACATCAAGTAATCTGTTTTCATCGGGAATATCAGTCGCAGATGCAGCCAGCGCAGACCTCACTGTTGTCCCTAAAGTGGTATTGAGTTCAAATTTCAGTGGCGGAGTAGCTCTTGTGGGCAGCATTACCACTTTAAACTTTAGCATCACAAATAATAATGCCTCTGGTAATATCACCTTACTCAATTTTACTGATGATATGGATAGTTTTATTACTGGTATGGTCGCAACTAATTTACCTTTAAATAATGTCTGTGGCGAAGGTTCAACATTGAGTGGTACATCGATTATTAATTTAAGCAATGCCAGTTTGGGTTTTGGTGAAAGCTGTGAATTTTCAGTGACTCTGAGCGTACCTTTTAGTACTTCAGCAGGTATTCATCGCAACACATCAAGTAATTTGTTTTCATCGGGACTATTAATTACAGAAGGCGCCAGTGCTGACCTCACCGTCACCCCAAATATGACACCTATCATTTTTATGCTTTTAAACCAATAGGGTCGAACTCTGGGGACCCCCACAAATTAACTTTACAAAAATGCAGATAAACACTATTTTTGACATAATATGGAATTAAGGTGGATTTTAGCCACATAAGCATTTTATTTTTGTCTTATCAACCGCAAAATGCTTTACATCATCATGAGGCTCCAGATGCCCTGCGTACACCTCAACTGGCTTGACGGCTAGTCGGGATAAATTTTTAGCCCCCTCTCTCGCGCTACTCGCACTCTTCGGATTGGCAAATTCCCCTGCGCCTTCTGGAGACTATCAGCCCATCCCGGGGCTGACAGCGAAAGCTTCTTCGTTATTTCTGATAGCCTGTTGAACCGCGTAAATTAAACAGTTGAGAAACCTAAATATTGGCAATGTTTTCATAGTCCGTATCATTGAATACTGAATGAGCGCGCTCACAGAGTTTCTTAATAACCACTCCGCTTGGAGTATCGTAACGTTCATCCATTTTGGCTAGTAACGTCATATCATCGGTAGTATATTTTTGTTTAAAGCCTTTCGGCTTTTTTGCATCTCGTTGCTGCACAGTTCCCGCAACAACATATTGGCAAATCAGGCGAGTTAATTATTGCCTAGAGTAATCAGTCACCTGTAATAAAAACCGAATGACAATGCCTTTCTGTCATTTATTTAATGCTCTATAGTGAAACTGCTTCAACGTAGATTGAATAAAGCGGTAACGGTCTTTTTTATTACCAGGCAAACTTAATGCCACAGTTTGCGAGCCGTTCAAAAAGGTTTATAGTTCTTGGGGGGGGGTTAAACCTTTAAAATTCATGATGGCTTTCATTTCTTCATCATGAACAGATTTGCTGATTTTGTCAGCTTAGACTCATTTTATAGTGGAATACGGGGCTGTTTTCAAACTCATTTCTGTATTGGAGAAGACTCTTATACCTTAAATAAGGATTATGATGTATCATTACAAAAATCTCCTATATTTTTATCAGCAGTGTGTGAATTCAGTTTTGAAATATGTTTTATTTATGGATATTAGAATTTAACCGTGCGAGAAAAAACTTATAGCATTGCTATTTTATTATGTACCTACAACAGTGAAAAATTCCTAGCAGAACAGTTAGATTCAATTTCCAAGCAAAGTTACTCTAATTGGAATATATGGGTATCTGATGATGGCTCGCAAGATAATACCATTGAAATTGTAGAAAGTTATAAGGAGGCATGGGGAGAAGATAAGCTCTTTCTGCAGTTAGGGCCCCAACAAGGGTTTTCATTAAACTTCCTTTCCCTAGTAAATAATCATCTCATAAAAAATGACTACTATGCTTACTCAGATCATGATGATATATGGCACCCTGACAAGTTAGAGCAAGCATTGAAATGGTTAGATACTATCCCTAAAGACATTCCTGCCCTTTATTGTGGCCGAACCTGCCTCATTGATGATAACTTAAAAGAGATTGGTTCTTCGCCACTATTTAGCCGCGCACCCTCTTTTGCTAATGCTATTGTACAAAATATAGGCGGAGGAAATACAATGGTCTTTAACGATACTGCACGCAACTTACTCCAGAGAATAGATACTAGTAAAGGTATTATTTCTCATGACTGGCTAACCTACCAGGTCGTAACAGCATGTTCTGGCAAAGTGTTTTATGATTGCTCTCCAACCATATATTATCGACAGCATACATATAATGTTTTGGGGGCTAACAATCATTGGCGAGCACGTATTATGCGTATAAAAATGTTACTTCAAGGAACATTTAGAGAATGGAATGCAAGCAACCTCATAGCAATTCAAAGCCTTGATTCTAACATTGACGAAAAAAGCTACACAATAATAGATCATGTTCATTTACTCAGAAGCGACAGTATTCGAATACGCATTAAAGAATTAATGAAGCTAAAGATCTACCGTCAAACATTGATGGGGAATTTAGGACTAATAGCCGCAATTATTATGAGAAGGTTTTAATTTTAAGAGTATATTTGTAACCGATGGCAATAGGGATTAGTGTTAGCACCACCAAAATTAACAATAACTGGGAATATCAAGTCGAACATTTATCAAAACGCTATACCACCAATTGGAATGATCTCGTTGTAGCAAGGTGCTCATAAACTACCTACGACTTAAACAGATGATAAATACCATAGCATTTAAAATTATTTAGTAATGTTTATCCTATTAAAGTACCATAGTAAATGCAGGATGTAGGGCTAGGAGGTAATCAAATATGCTCTATAAAAGAAAAAACAGCCAATATTGGTGGTTCAAATATACCGACCCCAATGGCAAAACAATACGCCAATCATCTAAAACAAGTGATAAACGCAAAGCGCAGGAATTAGCCGATAAACGTAAAGCGTTGTCCTGGGATGAAATAAAACTGGGTCATAAACCTGAATATCTTTGGGATGATGCAAAAGCAAAATGGATAAACGAGTCTACTAAAAGAACACTGGCAGACGACCTTATTATGTTTCGCTATCTCGATAAATTCTTCTCTGGTATTAAGCTGATTGATATTAATCGTGAACTAATAGAAAAGGTGATAACTGATAAATCGCGCCATGCTTCATTAGGTCGCGTTAATCGTATTACAGCACTTATTCGGGCGGTTCTTCGAAAATCAGAACGTGAGTGGGAATGGATTGATAAAGCTCCAACAATACGTCGACTTAAAGAAGAAGGTAAACGCATACGCTGGATTACTAGAAATGAAGCTGACCGTTTGTATCATGAATTACCAGAGCATCTCGAAGCAATGGTTCGTTTTAGCTTGTCGACTGGTTTAAGAGAGTCCAACGTTACAGGTCTGGAATGGAATCAAGTTGATATGCAACGTAAAGTAGCATGGATACATCCAGACCAAGCTAAAAGTAAAAAAGCGCTTGGTATTCCGTTAAATGAAGATGCTGTTCATGTTATCCGTTCACAATTGGGTAAACATTTTTCACATGTATTCACATTTAAAGGTCAACCCGTAAAAAAGGCTGGAGGTGCGGCTTGGAAGAAAGCTCTTAAGCGTGCTGATATAGAAAACTTTCGCTGGCATGATTTGCGTCATACATGGGCAAGTTGGCATGTACAAGCAGGAACTCCACTCAATAGCTTACAAGAACTCGGTGGTTGGAGTAATTATGAGATGGTTCTTCGGTATGCTCATCTAGCACCAGAACATTTAGCAGAATACGCTAATAATATTTTGGTTAATGATGGGCACATTTTAGGGCACACAAAACTTACAGGCATAAAAAAAGCAGTCCAGAATTAACTGCAACTGCTTGATTCATATAACAATTAGTGGTGGGTCCTGCGAGATTCGAACTCGCGACCATCGCATTAAAAGTGCGGTGCTCTACCAGCTGAGCTAAGGACCCTAACAAAGAACGGCTATTATAAAGAATTTTACGGGTTGTGCAAGTGTTTTTTTAAAATAAGTGCTTTTAGCGTAAAGTTTCTCCTCGTGCTAGCTTTGGTAATTTTCCATCAAGGCCAATAGCCATGCGTGTTACTTTGTTTTTTGCGGGTTTTAATCTCTCAGCTAAGCCTAGCCCTAAGTTTCTAAAAAACTTAATGGGAAGTAGGTCGTTGCTAAATACTCTGTAAAAGGCGTCCATGACAGTCATCATTTTTAAGTTTTCATTTCTACGCATTTTTTCGTAGCGCTTTAAAACAGTAGAACTGCCAATATCTTCATTATTGGTATGTGCTTCGACCAGCACTTCTGCAAGCGCTGCGGCATCTAATAAGCCAATATTAACGCCTTGTCCCGCCAGAGGGTTTATCATGTGCGCTGCATCACCTACCAACGCTACGCCTTCTTTAATGTATTGCTGTGCGTGTTGGCGCTTTAGTGGGAAGCTTGCTATTCCCAGTACTTGCTTAACTTTGCCCAGGCAGTCGGGGAATGTGGCTGTTAATTCGGTAATTAATGCTTCGTTCGATAAGGTTTTTAAACGCCTTACTTCATCTGCTGAGTTGTACCAAACGATAGAGCCATGGTTTCCTGTTAAGGGTAAAAAAGCTTGGGGTCCGCTGGGTACAAAGCGTTGCCAGGTAATGTCTTGTTGCTCGTAATCTGTTTCTATATAAATGACTAGGGCATGCTGCTTGTAATCCCAACTAGTTACGCCTAATCCTACGGTTTGTCTTACTCTGGAGTTGCCTCCATCAGCGGCAACTAATACCTTTGCTTGCAGTTCGGTACCGTCATCTAGTTCTAAATGTGTTGGTTCGGATGCTGAGTAGTTGATTTTTGTAATGCTTGCAGGGGCTAGTAGTTCAATGTTTTTAAACTCTGCCAGTCTGTCAAGTAATGCTAGTTGGGTGATCCTGTTTTCAACTATAAAGCCAAGTTCTGGTAGCTTAAGGTCGTCGCTATTGAACTCTGTATCTCCGGCTGTTTCCCAGACTCTCATTCGTTTAAAGGGGCAGAGTCTGCGACTTGCAATGCCATCCCATGCGCCAACGCTGGCTAAAATGTTTTTAGATGCTTGGCTCAGTGCGGAAACTCTTAGGTCGTGCGTTTGTTCTTTTTTAAATGGTTCGGGAATGCTTTGTTCAATCACGGCAACCTTTAAGTTGCTTTCTCCAAGGCAACAGCCAATGGCTGCCCCGACCATTCCGCCACCGACAATAACTACGTCAAATTCTTTTTTCATATTATTTTTATCAATATATTCAATCGATTGAAAGTCTCTAGAGCATGATCTTGTTATTCTTAAATTCAAGTGCAGCAATAAACAGCCAGAATGACAAATATCCCCGCTTTCTGTTACAATTGAAAAGTTTCGCTGATTGAAAATTCAGCTATATTAAAAATTATTTGCGGTCAATCGGGGTCTGAGACGTATTTACTGACTCTAACATGCAATAAGCAAAAAAACCATAGTGACTGCAAGACATTAAATAACGATAAGGATCGGGATAGAGATGATAAAAAATTCCCTAAAAAACCAAACAGCTGAAATGCTTTATGATGAAAATTTATCACAAGATAGTTGTGGTGTTGGCTTTATTACCCATAAAGAAAGCAAACAGTCCCATGATCTACTGATAAAGTCTCACGAAGCACTTTGCACTATTCCGCATCGAGGTGGAATGAGTGCTGAAGGGATTGGCGATGGCGCGGGTGTAAATATTGATCTGTCACTCAAGTTTTTCCGTAAAGAAACCGGTATTGCTGATCTTGAGCTTGGGCAATTTGGTGTGGCTAACTTTTTTTATCCTGAAGACCATGCAAAATATGATGGAGCTGCTACCGAACTAATTGAAAACCACTTAAAGGAATTCAATTTACCTCTTATTGAATTGCGTAATATCCCCGTTGATAACAGCGTTCTTAATGAGGCTTCAGTTAAGGCACAATTACCAATTAAACAGTTTATTTTTGGTAGACCTGATTTCCTAAAAGATGCAACGCATGATGAATTTGAAAAACATATTCAGGTTGCTTTGTTAACGATTGAAGCGGAAGGCTTTAGTCGTCATGAATTAGATGGATTTTATCCTTTATCCATGAGTTCTCGTACTCAAGTCTATAAAGGTCGTCTAAATTCATTTGAAGTGATCCCTTATTTTACTGATCTTTATGATGTTGATCATGAAATTAGTACTTTGTTTTTCCACACTCGATTTTCAACCAATACTGCGCCAGCAACCATGATGGCTCAGCCATTCCGGTATATGGCTCATAATGGTGAGTTAAATACGGATAAGAAAAACAGATTGAGTGAAAATGCAATTGCCAGACAAAATAACAAAGAAGTTGTTTTTCCTTGTGGGCAATCTGACTCGGGACGTCTTGATCAAACATTGACTCGTCGTATTAATGAAGATGATTTAGATATTGTCACTGCTATTTTGGCGATGATGCCACCTGCCTGGGAAAATGACACATCATTATCTGATGATGTGCTTGCCATGCTGGAATATTTTAGTCTCTACGAAGAAAAAAATGATGGACCAGCGGCTATTATTTTTAACGATGGTATTCGTGTGGGTGCTCGTCTTGATCGCTTAGGCCTTAGACCTTTGCGTTCTGTCGAAACAACAGAGTATCTTGCTGTTATGTCTGAAGCAGGCCAAATTGATTTTCCTGCGGAAACTGTTTTAAAACGTGGACGAATTGAAGCAGGTGGGATGCTTTATTTTGATCATAGTACGGGTGAGGCATATGACAGTCATCAAGTTATGGATCGTTTGGCCCAAGAGATAGACTACAAAGCGTTATTAGACCAAAAAGCAATTCATATTGCTGATTTAGAATCGGTTAGTCTTTCGGATCTTGATAACGAACACGCATTTAATATAGATCAACGCCATACAGCCTATTCACTTAACCAAGAAAGCTTTAAGTTTTTATTGGATCCTATCTTAAGTGTTGGTCTGGAAAAAGTATCGGCAATGGGGTATGGGCTTACACCCAATGCATTGTCAAAAGCAGAAGGGGGCATGTCGCGTTACTTTAGCCAACGATTTGCACAAGTGACCAATCCACCGCTTGATTCATTGAGAGAAAGTGATGGTATGACTTTGCGTGTTGCCTTAGGTGCAAAGCCGACGTTTTCTCCGCAAGAAAGCAAGCAGTTAGTCATTGATTCACCTATTTTACAGCGCACGCAACTGGAACGAATCCGGCTGCAAAATACGGTTAGTCATATTACTTTAGACTTTCTTTATACGCCTGATCATGACGATGCGAAAAATAATGAAATAGTATTAGAAAAAGCCTTGTTAGATGTCTGTCTTCAGATAGAAGAGGCGGCTAAAAATAATACAGGTATTATTATCTTAAGTGATGTAAAAATCAGCAAAGATAAAGCAGCGATCCCTGCATTATTAATGATCTCAGCAGCCAATCAACATTTAACAAAGCTGGGCTTACGATTTAATTCGTCGATTATTTTAGAGACGGGGCAGGCGGCCAGTCCACATGATATTGCAACTGCTTTAGGGTTTGGTGCTTCAGCTATCTGTCCGGTTAGTGTACATAATCGTGTGATTACTCATTTTAGTGATGAACAGTCACAGCAAAATGCATTGGATAATTTTCAAAAAGGCATAGCCAAGTCATTAATGAAAACCATGGGTAAATTTGGTTTATGTACTGCTGAAAGTTATATTGGCGGTGAGTTTTTTGAATCTAATTATTTAGATACTGATGAACCTAAGCTAAAACCTTATTTTCCTAATATTCATTCTTCAGTCGGTGGTGTTCGTTATGCGGATATTGCTGCTAGTGCAACTGAATGGCATTTTAAAGCGGCCTCGGTTAACGAAGAAAAGGATATTCCTTTCTTGGGTTTGTTTAAAGAACGCCAGGAAGGCGCTGGACATACTTTTGGAAATACGGCGGTTAGGGAATATATCAATATGACTGATGAGGATATTTTATATATCCCTCAGAATGCTGATAATAAAGCTGAAAAAGTAAGTGACACCGCTTACCTTGATTTCGGTTATGAAAAACGTTCAGCTGAGCAAATTGATAACTTTGGTATCACGCCTGCTTATAGAAGTTTTTGTAAAGGTCTTTATTTAGAAAGAGATAGCCGACCTGCGGCGCTTCGCGACATCATGGCTTTCCCTGTTGATATCCGAAATGCTAAAACGTCTGAAGATTTTGATACTTTATTAAATAGTCAAAATTTAAGAGGGAATAACAATTATTTAATTCTTGGTTTACAGGTTAAAAGTGAAAATGCTGTTGCCTTTAAATTGTCATTTACTGAGAATTCTTCAACAGAACGTTTGAATGCACTGGCTGAGCATTTTAAAAAGCGATTTGCTCAGGAAGATTTTAATTTAAGCGTTGATAGTGACTGCATTTCTATTCGTATTAGTGATACAGCCAGTTTGCTCAATAATTATCTTAATTTAATACAAGCAGCTCGTACGCCTATTAATTTAAAAGACGTGCAAGGTGCTCATGAGATTACCGCTTCATTAGCATCAGGAGCGATGAGTCATGGTGCGTTATTGTCAGAAGCTCACGAAGCCGTTGCACAAGGTACCAATATTGCCGGTGCTTTAAGTAATTCGGGTGAAGGTGGTGAACATTCAAGCCGTTTTGGAACGATCCGATCAAGTAAAATCAAACAGTTTGCTTCAGGCCGTTTTGGTGTTTGGGCGGGTTACCTTGCTGATCCTAATATTGAAGAAATCGAAATTAAAATTGCTCAAGGTGCTAAGCCGGGAGAGGGTGGTCAATTACCTGCCGCAAAAGTATCCGTTGAAATTGCATCCTTAAGAGGGGGTACACCTAAGGTTGAACTGGTGAGTCCTCCGCCACATCATGATACCTACTCGATTGAAGATCTGGGGCAGTTGATTCATGATGCGAAAGCAGCTCGGGTTAAAGTGGTTGTTAAGCTGGTGTCGTCAGAAGGTATTGGAA
>ENA-OSET01002283-OSET01002283.1-sediment-metagenome-genome-assembly--contig:-NODE-2283-length-18699-cov-3.518258_pt1 | contig 18699 bp, 20 predicted proteins | sample MGYA00237882_ERZ534229 | MGnify/ENA primary metagenome ERZ534229 (study PRJEB26408, sample SAMN06266212) | sediment metagenome | isolation source: Hudson Canyon methane seep mesocosm | place... | reverse complement strand
AACAATTAAAATTAAAGCTACAGCTAGTAGAGTAAGTTGTGAAGGTACTAAATTAAACCAATACACCATGACTGCTGGAATAAAAACATAATTTAGATAATCGACTATATTATCGAGTATAGAACCGTCTATGGCTGGTACCATTTCTTTAACTTTGTAGCGCCTCGCGAAAGTACCGTCGATACCGTCAATAAAAAAAGCCAGTGAAAGCCAAATGAAGGCCAGAAAAATATTGTCACGTAAGATGGCTTCTAAAGATAAAAAACCAGCCAAACCTCCTGACGCAGTAAAGGCGTGTACTGACCAAGATTGAATTTTATTTACCATAAACAGAAGAAGCTACTTCATGCTTTCAAGCATGGTCTGCATCTTTTGATGAAGCATATTTACTGCTTGAAGTGGTCTTACAATTACCTTGAATTCTGTTATTTTCCCTTCCTCATTCCAACTAATTAAATCAACTCCATTGATATATATGCCGTCCATTTCTGATTCAAATTCTAATAAAGCAGACTTTTCCCCAATAATCTCTTTTATGTATTTGAAGTTCGATTGATTCTTATTGTTATCAGAAACCTCTTCTTTAACTCCTTCTCCAAACACACCCCCAGCAGCCATCAAATACATCTTGGTTATGTCTTTGCCCTTTTGAGGCGTGAAGACAACCGGAGAATAAAAAACAACATCTTCAGCAAGCAATTTATCCAACTCGTCCATGTCATTAGATTTCATTACTTCATACCATTTTTCTACTGCATTCATATTCTCTCCTTATTGTGATGACTTGTTTATTATTGTAAATTGAAAACTTAATTAATTATAAGGTATTAATATGCTTACATTATTTTATGCTGGAGCCCTAACGCTAATAGCTCTTTTCTTGGCTTTTAAGACAGGACAAAAGAGGATTGCTTCTGAGACTTTTTTGGGAACGGGAGACAGCTTTGAATTGCTTCAAGCAACTAGAGCACATGGTAATCTCGTCGAAAATGCTGTCTTCTTTTTACTACTTATAGGACTTCTAGAAGTAAGTGGAGCCGTTTCCAATCTAACTATAGGAATTTTAGGGGACCTCTTTCTTCTTGCCAGGATCTTTCATGCTTACGGAATACTTCAACCAGAAGCTGTGAGTATCTTTAGAACCATCGGAGCAGGTGCTTCGATGTTAGTTCTTATAATTTTAGCTGCCTTGGCTATATGGATCTCTGGATCTTGGTTGCTCGCTAACAATTGGGGTTTTTAAATTTCTCCGTTTAAGTACTCTATAGTTAAGTGAGTTAGAGCTTTTACGCCCACAGGTAAGGCACCGTCATCAATATAGAAAAAAGGCGAGTGATTGCCTGATGTTGTCAATGGATCAGCATCAGGCTTATTAACCCCTAGAAAGAAATAGAATCCCGGAACTTCTTGAGAGAAGAAACTAAAATCTTCTGCCCCAGTTGTTCTTTCAGATCGGTAAAGCATGTCTTCACCAACTATTTTTTTTAGTGAGGGCAGAACTCTTTTTGTAAGGTCTTCGTCGTTATAAGTCACTGGATAATTTTGTCCATTTGGCAAATAAATTTCTACTGACGCTCCAGCCATTTTGGCAGTGCTTTCAGCTATATTTCTCATTTCAGAGAAGATCTTGTCTCTAATTCCAGAATCGAATGTTCTAATAGTCCCTTCCATCTCTACCGCAGCAGGAATAATATTGCTTCTAATACCTCCGTGGATACTTCCAACAGAGATCACTGCGGGAGACTCTCTTAAATCGAGCTTACGGGAAATAATAGTCTGGAAGTTATTACCCATTTGAAAGGCAACCATAATTGGATCTATTGAATCCCAAGGTCTAGATCCATGAGCCTGACGACCTTTTATAATAATTTTCCAAGGATCTGCTGCTGCCATAGCTGCTCCTTCACGATAAGCTATTGATCCATGGGGAGCATTAGTAACGTGCAAACCAAATACAACATCTGGTTTTTTATCCTTCCATATACCTTCTTCAAGCATTAATTGGGCACCTCCTCCTTCTCCGACTGGAGGTCCTTCTTCTGCAGGTTGGAATATAAACATTACACTACCAGTTAAATCTTTCTGTATAGATGTAAGAAACTCTGCGACTCCCATAAGAATAGCAACGTGGGCATCATGACCACAAGCATGCATCACTCCTACTTCTTGACCGTTATAAGTATCTAGTTCTTTAGAAGCAAAAGGTAATCCTGTCATTTCTTTAACAGGCAGGCCGTCCATATCAGCCCTCAAAGCGACCATTGGACCCGGTTTACCCCCCTGTAGAATGGCAACCACACCGGTATAAGCTATATCCGTTTTAACTTCTAAGCCCAAATCTGTAAGGTGTTTAGCAACTTTGGCTGCAGTTTTATACTCCCTATTAGATAACTCAGGGTATTGATGTATGTCATGCCTCCATGCAACGACTTTCTTCATAAGTGAGTCTAGATTCCTATCTAATTTTCCTTCTAAACGTTCAGTGTTGGACAAAACTAAGGAAGTAAAGATAAGAGAAATTAATATACAAATTATCTTAGTTGTTTTTACCATGTTTATTTTCCTGATTTTGGCGGGCCTGGAAGGATTTGAACCCTCTACCTCCTAGTTCGTAGCCAGGCGCTCTATCCTAATGAGCTACAGGCCCAGCAATTTATTATAACTCCTAAGAGTTAAGTTCAATTAATACAATTATCTTAAAGATTGTTAATCTTCTTCATCAGAAGACTCTCTTTGAATTCGATCAAAAACCTCTTCTCGGTGGACTTTAATAGATTGAGGAGCGGTTATCCCTAACCTAACCTGTCCACCCTTAATATCCAAAACTGTAATTTTTATATCCTTATCTATGAGTAAAGATTCATCTACTCGACGACTCAAAACAAGCATATCAACCCCCCATGACATCCAAAAACAATTTGATGTCATGCTTTCAACCTTAACAGGTATCAAGTACCTATGGAAGCTGATTATCTAGTATTTTCTTTAGCTGTTCTAAGCTTGAAATCATGCCTTGTTCTACCCCAGAACCGTAGATTTCAGGGTCTATTTCTGTGCTCCAACTAAAGTCGCATCCAGTCTCATTCTCTGTTAATTCTATACAAGCAAGATGATGTTTTATTTCCGCTGGAGTCTCTATAGCACTATATTTAAGAACCTTATTTCTTCCGTCACAAAGAAGGATTTTCTCTTTTATTTTTCCCATTCCCTGCATAAAAAATTCTCTGGTATCATTTTCCATAGAAATCTCATCCACTCCAGGAACCCAATCGCTTCTGGATAAATCACTTATGATTTCCCAAACTAAGCTGACATTGTGGTTAAGACTTTCTGTGATGGTAAGAGTTTTCATTCACTTTTAATCATTGCCCTTGATAGCGAAGTAGATTCCTAAAAGAAGTAAAAAGAGTTGCTCACTTGCAAATAACACAGAACCACGTTCGCCTGTAAAAATTCCCCAATCTGAATGTGCAATAATTATGGCTCCAATCATTATCACCCCGATTGCACCTCCAGATAATCTAGTAACCACATTCCCAAGAGCAGCTGCTTTGATCCCGATTAAACCTCCCAGAAGGATTCCTAAGCCAGATAAAATTTCTCCCCAAGCAAGTAAAGGTGCTATCAAACTAGCTGATGAGAAGCCTTTTGAAGCAAGCCACCCAACAAATCCTTCATTTATTGGTAGTTTTCCATAGCCATGAAGAAAAAAGGATAGTCCTAATCCAATTCTCAATAAATAGTTAGCGTAAGCTTTTAAGGGAGAAGCCACTCTCTCCAGTAGATTATTTAATTTTTCCATAATTTTTCCTGTTGTTAATTATTATTAATTTAATGAATAAGCAATCAATTCAGATATATTTCCACTTCCTCCGATTGGTATAACTAAATATAACTTATTATTTAATTCATAAGCCATTATATTGCCCTGAACATCATCAGGGATATTTACTTCTCCCACTCTATTGCCAGAGTCCAGATTAAAAGCACTTAATCTTTGTTGGCCAGATATCAGCAAATTCTTTGTAGTCATTGTAAAAACTCTTTGGGGTACTCCTAAATAATCATCAAAAGACAAACTAGAAATTTGAGAATTCTGTTCGTACCCTCTTCCTATGGGCGCTACCCATAAATGATCACCAGTATCCATTGAAATGGCTGTAACTCTCCCATATGGAGGTTTCATCAGAGGCAATCCTTCAGGGCCATTAACAAAATCTCTATTTTGGGTGGTTTGTAACCCACTTCTTTCTATACGGGTAACAAAAGGCCAAGTCACTGAGGGGACAAATAGGGTATTTTTACCTGAATGATAAGAAGCTCCTGACCAGCTACCTCCACCTCCTATAGAAGGCACTGTTAACGTGCCTTTATCACTGGGAGGTAAATACAATTCACCGTAATCATATTCAGAGATAATATCCAAAGCTTTGCTCTTCAAGGAGTCTGTAAAATCAATAATGTTATTTTCATTTACCCCTTGATGATCGTATGGAGCAGGCCTCGAAGGTATTGGTTGAGTGAGTGAGACCTGTTCTCCGGTGACAGTACTTTGAGGGACAGGAGTTTCAGTTATGGGCCATTTAGGTTGGCCTGTTTCCCGATTAAAAACAAAGAGGAAGGCTTGTTTAGTTACTTGAGCCAATAATTTTTCTGTCCCTGCTTCAGTAGTTACGTCTATTAAATTTGGTGCAGCGGGTAAGTCATAATCCCACAAACCATGATGAACGGTTTGGAAATGCCATTTCCTGTCCCCGGTTTCTATATCAAGTGCGATCACAGATTCGGCAAAAAGATTATCCCCCAATCTATCGCCTCCAAAATGATCATTAGTTGGAGTGGTTAGTGGCAGGTAAACCATACCAAGTTCTTCGTCGCAACTGAAAGTTGACCAAACATTCACTCCAGCTCCTTCTAGATAACTGGTATTTTCCCAAGTATCAGCGCCGAATTCGCCTTCATGGGGAATTACATGGAATTGCCATTTAAGCTGACCGGTTATGGCGTCGTAGGCTCTTACATCTCCTGGAGCCATAGAAGTAGCATTTAAATACTGAGCGGGATAATCCATAACAGAAGAACCAACTACTACAGTATCTTTACAAACCAAGGGCGGCGAATTCACTCCGTAGTGATCATTATTTATAGCTCTGCCTAATCCTTCTAGTAAATTCACCCTTCCACCATTATTGAAATTGGGATCTACTTCCCCAGTACAAGCATCAATGCTGTAGAGGAAACTATCTAAAGTTCCTACAAAAATTCTTTTGTCATTATCTTTTTCCCAATAAGCTACTCCTCGATGAACAAATCCATGATTGGGTGGCCTACCTGCCTGGTAGGATTGCGGATCAAAGGTCCAAATAGCTTGTCCAGTTTCTGCATTGATTGCGACAATATGATTAAACTGTGAACTGACGAATAAAACTCCATTTATCATAATTGGTGTACTTTCATTCCAAAATGCTTCCAGGTCACTATTTGCTGCCAATAGATTCTCTGTAGGCGATGTCCATCTCCAGGCTAAGGTTAAATTAGAAAAATTTGTCTCTGTTAATTTGTCCGTATCCAAATACCTAGAAGCATATTGGTCTGAAGAATAGTGAGGCCACTGCAGTTGCTGACTCACCGTTGGAGCTCCACCTTCTGAAGTACAAGCAGATGCTATTGTAGGAGTGGTGGTGATTGGGGGTGGAACAGGTGCTTCACTACTCCCGCCTCCACCGCCTCCGCAAGAGATTAGGTTGATGAAAAGAAGCAAATAAAATTTTCTCAAGATTTCCTATTAGCTTTAGTAACTTACTCCCATTCCAGCTTTAGCGTCTGTATTTACTCCGTAAGGAGCTATGGGATAACGTAAACCGTTTCTGGAAAGATGCTCTAATCCATCAATTACTTTTGGTAAAAAGTGTGGAGGAATAGCCATCAAAAGTTCATCTTCCATCACACCACCATAACGTCTCTCAGCAAAACAAGGGATGGAAAGACTGGGTTCCCCTGTAGAAAGAGCTCTGCCCCAAGAATCTGCACAAGATGACTCCCCAACACAACTCCAGTCAAGTTTTTTGAATCCAGACCATTGCAATCCATTAATAAATAAAATCATTTGGGCAGGAGTTGCATAAATTAAACAGATATCAGGTGGATTTAATCTACCACTGGTAAGTGGACTCACTGCCATTGCTAAATATTTTCCGTGTTCTACAACATCCATGGACTTCTGATGAGTACTAGCACCATCAAGATCACTAAACCAAACTCCAGCCATGCGATCACCTGAAAGCCATTTATCGTCTCTAGGGCTAAGTCCGATTACAGTACTGCATTGTGGTCCTACCAAATCTTCCACTGTAATTCCCACTGTCCAACCATTTCGACTAGCCTGGCCCACAATTTGATCTGTGGTATGTATCGCACTGGGTCTTCTAATCTTTGGTATAGACTCCATCTCTTCAATGCTTTCAAACATCTTCATACCAATTGGTATTGTTCTTAGCTTAAGTAGTTTATTTAAAGAAGCTACAACTTCATTCAAATCATAGCTTGTTGATTCAGAAGCAATAATTTCACTCATTTTTCCCCCTATACCGAGTTCACGGTTACTTATAACCATGTAATAATAATCAATAAATTGGAGATAGAAAATGAAATCAAAATATTTATTACCCTTTTTAGTATGCAGTTCAATAACTTTTTCCTTAGGTTTACAAGCTGCTCATCATGAGAAGGAAGAAATTAACTACAAAGAAGGTCAAAAAGCAGTTATAGATGCTTTTGGTTGGGATATGAAAAACCCAACAATAAGCACGGAAAGAATCACAGACAACCTTCATGTTCTTTTTGGCAATGGTGGAAATATACTAGTTAGCACTGGTGATGATGGTGTTTTGTTAGTCGATGATCAAATGCCTGAAGCTAAAAATGTTATTTTGAGAGCAATTAGGAAATTAGGGGGAAGATCAGTTGATTACATAATTAATACGCATTGGCATTTTGATCACGCAGAAGGAAATAACGTATTTGGACCCAGTGGTGCACAAATCATAGCTCAAGAAAATTCTAGATACATGATGCTAAACCCGAAGCCCATTAATCTTTCTTTCATAGTTTATCCCCAACAACCCTACCCTTTAAATGCAGTACCTCAAATTACTTATCAGGACAGTATGAAGCTTCATCTTAATGGAGATCAGATTGAGCTTTATCATTTTGGCCATGCTCACACAACGGGAGATACGGCAGTTTATTTAAGGAACTCTAATGTTTTACATATGGGTGATGTATTTAATATGACAGGGCCTCCTTTCATAGATGCTGGTAATGGTGGATCAATAGATGGGATTATTCATTTCTGTGAAGAAATACTAAAAGTTGTTAACGATGAAACAGTTGTAGTTCCTGGACATGGACCTATTTCAACAACTGAAGATATTCAAACTTATATTGATATGCTGATTGTCGTTAGAGATAGAATTCAAGCACAGATTTTAGAAGGAAAGAGTCTTCAGGAAATTATAGAGTCTGATCCAACAAAAGAATGGAGAGATAAATTTGGTGATGGACCTTTTATTGTAGGTGTAATAGATAGAGCTTATGCAGGAATGACTAAATAGAGTTGAAGTGCTCTATCATGCGGGAAGTTATTTCTTCGGTCATTTGTTCAGGTATTTCATGACCAACTCCTTCTAATACCATCAGTTTGGCATTGGGAATCCCATCGGCTAAAGCCTGACCATGGTCAAAGGGCAAAATAGCATCTTCAGTTCCGTGAATTACCAAAGTAGGTAAGTTAATTTCCTTCAATCGGTCTTTCCTGTGAGGACTGGAACTAACTGCTGCGCCATGACCAGGAAAAGGATTATGGCCATGATCCATGATCTCTTTGGCCCCTTCTCTAAACTTCTCTTCATCAAAAGGATAACGGGAACCAATTAATTCTCTATAAATACAGACCAGACCTTCCAAATACTCTCCTTTCATGTTGTGTTCCATGGATTTCATCATGCCTTGCATTAAGCTTTCAGTAGGTGGAGAAAGATTTTCATCTTCAATGCCTGCACCGGGTGTAGACATAATTGGTGTAAGTGAAAGCGCCTTATGCGGATGATCTAAACCTACCACCTGAGTAATCATTCCGCCCATTGAAGCTCCAACTATATGAGCCTTTTCAATCTCCAGGTGCTCCATTAAAGAAACGGCATCTTGGGCCATATCTTCTAAGTTATAGCTTACTTCTGCAGAAACCATTTCCCCTTCTTGTATGACAAAACTTGGTTCCGTGGTGACCCAAGTACTTTTACCAACATCTCTATTATCAAATCTTATGACATGAAATCCTGCCGCTACTATGGGGTTGATAAATTCCAACCTCCATTGCATGGCATTGGCGTTGGCACCCATTATAAGTAGAACAGCTGGATCAGATGAGTCGCCGAAGTCTTCCCACCAAATATTGATGTCGTTGACTTCGGCAATCCCTTGGCTCATTTTTACTCTCTAACTAGAAATCTCTACGGAATTCAACTCCTAAACGTCTAGGGGCTCCCCAGTAGTCTGCAGCCATGCCAAGGCCAGGATCAGTACCTCCAATTTGGACATCTCCTGCTTGATCAAGCATGTTATAGACATACTCTTTATCCGTAAGATTTTTACCCCAAAATGAAATTGTGGTAACTCCATCGGAAAGATTCCAGTTAACTCTTCCGTCGATTAGGGTGTACCCAGGGGTAAAGGAAGTAGGCGTATTTTCTAATGAAAAATACTGGTCATCTTTTTTAGTAGCTCCGATCACACTAACAAGATCTCCTCCTGATGGAAGAGAAGTCGTGTAAATAAAACTAACATCTAGAGTATCAGTGTCTCCACCGTTTCCAAATTCAATATAACTTAAATCTCTAGTAACTATGCTTTCCACTAGTGAACCATCTGCTGCATTAGTGAACACATTGTCTTCGACAGTGAACTTATCGTATTCGCCTTCCAAGTGACCATAAGCCAGGGTCATGGACCAACTTTCGCTTAATTGAGCCATCAACTCCAACTCTAATCCATTAAGAGTTGCTTCTTGAGCATTAATCAAATCAGCGGTAGGCTGTCCATCAACCAATCTTCCAACCGTTAATTGTTGGTTTTCATACGAGTTATTGAAATAAGTTCCGTTAAGTCTTACTTTGCCGTCCCTTAGAGTTGTTTTAAATCCTATCTCTATGTTGTCAGAGATTTCAGGCAGGAAAGGTCTCATTCGAGTATCTTGGTTAAAGCCTCCACTAGAGTACCCCTTACTGTAACTTGTATAAAATAGAGTATCGTCATCGTATTGATAACTTAAAATAGCTCTAGGAGTAGTTTCACTATAACTTACTGTTTGTGTACACCTATCACTCAAAGGAACAACGACGCCTGGAGCAACTTCAGCGCTAGGCATTCCAGGGCAGAAGTAAGTAGGGTCAAAAGCTCCACCATAAAGAGTTTGCCATCTTTCAAAATATCTATCGTCATTTGTTTTTCTAACTCCAACGGTTAAATCAAATTGGTCAGAAATTTGATATGTACCTTCTGCATAGAAAGCATCATTTTCATTAGTGACGTTGTATCCTTGATTCCTACTTCCATAAGCTTGAGTACCTAAAACTATATCCGCAAGTCCAGGTACGTAGAAAACAGGCCATAAAGTAGCTGGAGGAGGCAGCACCCCTCTGAATATGGGTACATCTATGCTCTCGATCGCATTTTCTTCAAAGATATAAGCTCCTATAACCCAGTCAAAAGAATCAGAACTACCTGTAAGCCTTAATTCATGAGACTCAACGTCTATTTCACTCGGGTTATTTATTACGTCCAGTAAATTAGCATTACCACTAATTCCAGGACCATTTCCATAATTCCAACCCCATGATCCATTGTAAGATTCAATCTCTCTTTTATTTGAAATAAGAGTTATTTCACCAATTGAAAGGTCAAAAGTCTGGGTTAGAGTGTAAGAATCCACTTCAGTTTCTGAATCAGTTCTTGGAGCATTGTCATACGAATGACGTGGAGAAGAGTTTCGACAATTGGCTTTCATAGAATCATATGTACCAAAAATAAAGGCTAGAGCTGCAAACCCTCCTGCCGTTGCACCGACCTCAGGTCCTGTAAATCTACAGCTTCCCAAAGGAGAAAGTACATCTGATTCGAAACGATCATAAGTAAGCCTTGCATTATAAACATCGCCTGAACGAGCTAATGAAGCTCGGTAAGAGTTTGAATTTTCATTGCTATGCATATTTCCGTTATAGGCATTAAGGAAATAGCCATCAGTTTTTTTGCTATAGACCGCAAACCTTGCAGCTAAATTATCTGAAAGAGGTAAGTTAAGCATACCTCCAAACATTTCATGGCCGTCTGTTCCAGAACCTAATTTAAGATAAGCTTCCTGTTCTTGTGAAGGCCCTTTAGTTATTAATTGAATTAATCCAGCAGTGGTATTTCTTCCAAAAAGAGTTCCTTGGGGTCCTCTTAAAACCTCAACCCTTTCAAGATCCATTAAATCAATTAGACCACCTTGAGGTCTGCTTAGGTAAACTCCATCTATATATATTCCTATTTTAGGGTCCTGAGTAGTAGACCAATTAACTTGACCTATACCTCTAAGAAAAACTTGAGTGTTATTGTTGTTAACAGATGAGTATTCAAAATCTAAGTTGGGAGTTATGCGCTCAATATCTTGAATATCAGTAATGTTCCTAGCTTCCATTTGCGCTTCAGATAAAGCACTTATTGGTATTGGTACTGATTGAGCTGTTTCTTCTCTTTTTCGAGCTGTTACAACTATCTCTTCTAAAACACCACCCGAAGCTTCTTCTTCCGCACTAAATACAGTGAAAGGAATTAGAACGAGTGAAAAAAGAGTTATCTTTGACAAAAGATTATTAAAAGCCATGGCTTTTCTCCTAAGTTAATGTATTTCCGCATAATACTTGATTATTAAGATAAACCAAAGTCACTCGGTCATGGCTCAAATAACAAGTCAAATAAGTCTATTTATTATGGCGGAGAGGGAGGGATTCGAACCCTCGAAGGGTATTAGCCCTTACACGCTTTCCAAGCGAGCGCATTAAACCACTCTGCCACCTCTCCAAAACCAACTATACCAAACTCTTAAAACCAGTTTCTTAAAAGGCAGAGATGATTTGCCCTATGTAAGATCTAGAAATTAGAAGTAAACCCAAAGCAAAAAAACAGATAGATAAGATTAGATGACCCTTTCGTGCGAATTCAGTAATACCATTCCAAATCTTCATGGTAAATATAGTGGAACCAAGCTGGAATAAAGCGAATAAAAAAACAATAAAAATAACTAATCGCCAAAGCTCCTCATACCAGTATTCCTGCAAAGTGGCACTTACTAAGCAGGCTAAGCAAAACAGACTAGCTAAAGCCTTAGTTAAAGTTGATTGCCCTACTTGGGTTCTCATTCTGAGGCCCTTGGAAACTAGATTAGAACTCAGAAAAAAAATACCTGAAAATAAAAAAATGATTCCTATAAATATACTTACAGTCACTGTTTGGTCTCTCTTAAAACTTCCTTATTAAATGCTTCTAACGTGGATCTGACTGGATTTAATTCTATACCACCCCTTCTTAAAAAATTTGCCCTAACGGTTAATTCATTAGGTGCACAAAACTTTTTCAAATCTGAAAATATTTTCTCAACACATTCTTCGTGAAACGCCTGAGAATTCCTAAAAGATAAGAGGTAGTTAAATAACTTTTGATAATTTATTCGCTTACCAGAATAAGTGACTCTAATAGTTGCCCAGTCTGGCTGACCAGTGACGGGGCATAAACTTCTAAAAACACTGCAAGAAATCTCTTCACTTGCTTCATCTGCACTAACCCAAGGTGCATCTTCTTCAACTCCCTCTTCCGAGTTTATCTCTACTAAATCTATTGACTTACTTTCCTTAACAAAATCTTTTGGTGTATTTCTTATCTCAATCTCTACTTCACTGGAAACGCACTGTTCTAAATCATATTTTATTAATTCAAATAGATCACCGAGGCTGTTAAATTTTTTATTATTTAGAGAATTTAAATATAGTTTTAACGACTTTGACTCTATAAAACTTTTTGAGCTGCTTTCGTAAGATGCGTACAAAACTGCATTTTTTGGAACCCCCTCCAAGTTTAGCCAAGAAAGTTCATAGGCTGTCCAAGAATCTAAGCCATAAAAAGAATTAGGTTCCAAAGTTACCCCTGATCGGTTTCTTGATTCTTCTCTACTAATACCAACTAATAAAGAAGGGTCATACTTTTCAGGGTATGTTATTTTTTTTCCTAGCGGTAATTTATCTAGATCCAAAGTTAAGTCCTTATGCCCTTCCCTCTGTTTAATAACCATAATGCTAGGAAAAAGAAAACTACGATGAAACAAACAATCATTAAAAGAGCGAAATTCACTGACATATTCATTAAAGGGAGATCAGAGGATCCTAATACAGCATGTCGTAAAGTATTAACCATATATAAGATTGGATTTCCTAGGGAAACGGTACGCCAAAATTCAGGTAAAAGATCTATGGAATAAAAAATTCCACCCAAGTAACTCAAAGGGGTCAGTATAAAAGTAGGAACAATCGAGACATCATCAAAAGATTCAGCAAATAAAGCATTTATAAAACCACCTATAGAAAAAAGTATAGAAGTTAAGAGAATAACTAGAGCAGCTAAAGGCCAATTTTGGACATTCAATTCTACAAAGGGCAATGAAACTATAATAACCAAGACTGAAACCATGACTCCTCTTGCCATTCCACCAAAAATCCATCCTCCCAAGATGATGTAATTTGGTACAGGAGTTACCAATAATTCTTCAATACTTCTTTGAAATTTAACATTAAAAAAAGATGACAGAACATTAGAGTAAGCATTGTTAATCACTGACATCATAACCATGCCTGGAACCATCCATTGCAAGAAGCTAAAACCTCCCATTTCTCCAATTCGTGACCCAATAATTACCCCTATGGTCACAAAATAGAGCGCAATCATAATTGCAGGGGATACTAAGGTTTGTAACCAAATTCTTGTAAATCTATTAACCTCTTTTCTAATAATCGTCAGAAATGCATTTAATATCTCTACTGCACTCATTCTATTTCCCCGAGTTGGACATCAAGTAGAGATGATTTATCAGGATCAGAATCCACTAAACTTAAGAACAATTCCTCCAGTCTTCCAGTTTCATTTCTCATACTGAGAACTTTTATTCCTTGTTCAGATAAAGTTTTGAATACCTCGTTGAGTTGTTGACCTTTTTTTACTGTAACTACCAAGGTCTTAGAATCTTTAAGATGAAATTCAAAATCTTCATCAATCGGAACAGTTTCAATGGCAATATCTAGATCCATAGAAAAAGTTTCTTTTTCTAACCTCGCTAGAAGACTTTTCATACTGGTATTTTCAATAATGTCACCCTTATCGATAATGGCGATATTTCTACATAACCTTTCTGCTTCTTCAAGATAATGAGTAGTTAAGATTATGGTTGTGCCTAGTTCAAGATTAATCTCTTGTAAGAAATTCCATAGGGAGCGCCTTAATTCTATATCCACTCCTGCAGTAGGTTCATCAAGTATGAGTAATTTAGGCCTATTAACCAAAGCCTTAGCAACCATTACTCTTCTTTTCATTCCTCCTGAAAGAGATCTTGCTTGTTCATTTCTTCTATCCCAGATATCTAAACGCTTCATAAAGAACTCAGTATTCTGCTTAGCTTGTATATAACTAAGACCGTGGTAGCCAGCTTGATTTCTGATTATCTGACCTACTTTTTCAAACTGGTTAAAATTGATCTCTTGTCCTACTACACCTAGATTTTTTTTTGCTAAAGAATGTTCTTGGTCTATATCTATTCCCAAGATCTTTACTTGTCCAGAAGTCTTATTTACCAAGGAACTGATTATTCCAATGGTTGTAGTTTTACCTGCTCCATTTGGTCCTAACAATGCAAAAAAGTCCCCTTCTTCAACATTTAGGTCAATGCCTTTAAGAGCTTCAAGCTTACCTTCATAAGTTTTTTTAAGATTTTTTATGGTTAAAGCTTCCATAGGTCTTAATGATAAATCAAGGAATAAGAACTAGCTAAAAACTAGCTATTTACTAAGAAAGGCCATGCTGTCTTCAAGACCTCTAATAGTCAAAGGAAACATATTGTCTTCTACTAAAGAACGTGTCAATTCAACAGATGCGCTATATTCCCAATGATCTGAAGGAACTGGATTTAGCCAAATTACCTTATCGTAAACATCCACCATGCGCTTCATCCATAAACCCCCTGCTTCTTCATTCCAATGTTCAATGCTTCCACCGGGATTAGTTATCTCATAAGGAGCCATAGTAGCGTCACCAACGAAAATGATCCTGTAATCAGCCGAGTATTTATGTAGCACATCTTCAGTCATAACTCTTTCATTCTGTCTTCTTCGATTATCTTTCCAAATAGACTCGTATAAGAAGTTATGAAAATAAAAGTATTCAAGATTTTTAAACTCTGTTTTGCAGGCTGAAAACAATTCTTCACATATCTTTATATGTGGATCCATTGATCCTCCAACATCAAAAAAGGCTAGAACTTTAACTGCATTCCTTTTTTCAGGTTGGTATTTAATATCTAACATACCGGCTTTTTTGGCTGTAGATCTTATGGTTCCATCTAAATCAAATTCTTCTTCTGCACTGTCACGGATTAATTTTCTTAATCTTCTGAGAGCAACTTTTATATTTCTGGTCCCCAACTCTACGTTATCATCTAGATTCCTAAAATCTCTTGCTTCCCAAACTTTGACAGCCTTTCCTTTTTTACCTTCACCACCAACCCTTATGCCTTCAGGATGGTCACCGTCATTACCAAATGGAGAGGTTCCTTCCGTTCCAACCCACTTATCTCCGCCTTCATGTCTCTCTTCTTGTTCTTGCATACGTTTTTTAAACTCTTCCAAAAGTTTTTCTAGGCCTCCAAGAGATTTAATTTTCTCAAGTTCTTCTTCTGTAAGATACTTTTCAAATTCGGCTTTGAGCCAGTCTTCTGGAATCAACATTTCTAAAATGTCGTCGATACTTTCTATACCCTTAAAATAGATATCAAAGGCACGATCAAATTTATCGTAGTGCTTCTCATCTTTAACCAGAGTAGCCCTGCTTAAGTAATAAAAGTCTTGCATATTAGCGAAAGCAAGTTTCTTATCTACTGCGCCAATTAAATCCAGAAGTTCTCTTAAGCTACAAGGTACTCCTGTAGATTTGAGTGTATTGAAAAGAGAAATGAACATTCTTACTGAGGGTTATTAGCTGCTTCTCTTCTAGCCATGAATGCAAGTCTTTCTAGAAGTTGGACATCTTGTTCATTTTTTATTAATGCTCCGTACAGAGGTGGGATGGCTTTTGTAGGATCTCTGTCTTTAAGAATTTCATCGGGTATATCATCTGCCATTAGTAGCTTAAGCCAATCAATTAATTCTGAAGTTGACGGTTTTTTCCTAAGTCCAGGTACCTTTCTAACATCAAAGAATATATCCAAAGCATCTTTTACTAATTTTTTCTTAATTTTAGGGTGATGCACTGCAATTATCTGTTGCATGGTCTCTCTATCGGGAAAATTAATATAGTGAAAGAAACATCTTCTTAAGAAAGCATCAGGAAGCTCTTTTTCATTATTACTAGTAATAATCACGACAGGCCTGTTAATTGCTTTAATGGTTTCTTTAGTCTCGTAGACATAAAATTCCATTCTGTCTAATTCTTGAAGTAAATCATTAGGGAATTCAATATCTGCTTTATCAATTTCATCAACTAACAAAACAACTCTCTCTTCAGCAGAAAAAGCTTCCCAAAGCTTACCCTTATCAATGTAGTTAGAGATGTCTTTAACCCGCTCATCTCCTAATTGAGAATCTCTAAGTCGTGTAACTGCGTCGTATTCATAAAGACCTTGTTTTGCTTTTGTGGTTGACTTTATGTGCCACTCGATCAGAGGCATTCCTAAAGATTGTGCTACCTCTTCTGCCAGCATAGTCTTTCCTGTTCCGGGTTCTCCTTTAATTAAAAGGGGCCTCTCTAGAGCTACGGATGCATTCACAGCCATGCTCAAATCTTCAGTTGAAATGTAAGTATCTGTCCCTGTAAACTTCATAAATTATCCTGTTATTAAAAATTTGTAGAACTTTATCATAGCCTAACTTGTGCTAGCTAATGCATTTTAAGATTTTGGTGTCCTAAGTTTAGCCATTTGCCTAGCCTGTCCAATTAAATTTCCTTCTGAGTCCCAAATTTCATCATCTTCTTCTAAAAAACCGGAAGTTATGAAATCTGTTTTTCCTCTCATCTTTAATGGACCTGGACAAGGTAACTGCTTTAAATGAACAGTCAATTCCAAAGAGGGAACCCAACCCCTCGAACCTAATCGGTTAAAAATTGGAGGAGACATAGTATCCAGAAAAAAAATTACACTAAACAAATCTATAGCCTCACCCCCGGGCCAAGCATAATAAGCATCTAATGAAGCCCTTGCTCTAGGTCTTTCTTCGTTCCACCAATCAGAGTAAGGAGCAAACTTTCTATCTATCTGTTTTTCCAATACAGGGGTGAATCCTTCCTTGTAAGGCATATCCACGCAGTCTTCAATGGGAGGGAAATCAGGAGCTTCTACTTCTCTCAAAGTGTCTCCTTTAGCTTTAGAGAAATCAGTAAAGCAAGAGGTAAACCTTATCCTCTCTTCACCACCTTGTATAAATTTAAGCAAAGCTGTAGATACACTTCTCCCCATATTCAGTTTTTCTATCTGCAGCAAAGCCTTACCAGGTTCAACTCTAGATAGGTAATGGCCAGTAATCGAAAGTGGATCTTTATGCTCTAGAGATTCTGATAAAGCTCTAGCCGCAGTGGCCATTGAATAGCCCCCATTGGCCACACCGCCAATATTCCAGTCATCAGTTAACTCAGCTTCCCAAGTATTTTCGTTGACCTTGTTAACAGCGGTATCACGAAGGAACTTCGGATATCCTATTTCTTGAGTCATAGAATTGTTTTATTAAGCGTTTTCCTTCTTCATAAGATAAACACAAAGAACCAGTACAGCGGTCATTATTATTTCAAAGACTATAGCCTGGGTTAAAGGAACTGAACCATGGGCAACTACAGCCAAACTTCTAAATACTGCGGCTGAACCCAATAATGAAATAGATGCGTAAAGCCATGCATGTTCAGCTCTATAAGCTCCAATACAGGCAAACACCCCTGCTGTAAAAAAGAAAGCGGTAAAATCACCAATTTGTGTATTACCTCCCAAGCCTTCAAGTAAAGGCATGGCTAGTCCAGCCGCAGCAGTAGCAGGATCCATTAGCCACCCTACGCACGTATAAAGCATGAAAAGCCCAATAATTCCTGACAATATTCTCGCAATCATATTTAACTCCTATTTTTTATTAAAAATCAGTTGTTAGGCACTACCCTAATAAGTTTTCCTTTCCAACTATCAGTAGCCAAAACTAAACTTCCATCGGGGGCGCTAACCACATTTCTTATCCTTCCTTCTGTGTTAAAAAGAATTTCTTCATCAACGGCTGTATTGTCTACTAAAGTAATTCTCCTAACATCACCATTGGTCCGTGGTTAGGGTGAATTAACAGCGTGTTTTTACCACGCCAGCCAACTTCTCCGGCGATCGCCCACTCACGCTCTAATACGGGCGCAGCATCGACAGTAGCGCGCGTCGCCTCGCACACACCTTCTTTTTGCAACCGCCGGCTCAATTTTTTGAGCTTACGGCCAATTACATTGTGGTAGTCAGCACCTAAAGCATAACTGGCAACACGTCCGCCACCACGAAAGCCACCAGGTGGACGGCGATATGGAAAAGCGAACAGCGCAACAGATTTCGTCCAGGCTTTCCATTGGCGCAAATCGGCACCCATTTCGCGCGCGCGGTTTAAATAATTCATTTCGCCGGCGAACCCCGCTTCCAGCCATGCATCGAACCTATCGATGACGTCTCTGTCTAGTTCGGTAGCTGGCAAAATAGCGCGCAACTCGAGCCCAACTTCCGCAGATAATTTCTGCACAAGCTCAACTAAAGAGGGGGCGGCGGGATTGCTCATATGTGATACAATACAGAGCCTAGGAGACGCTAAAAGCGGCTTAGTAATGACTATCGATTTTAAACAACAATTTGGCGTCAACGCAGGCTACGTTGAATCCCTTTTTGAGCAATGGTGCCAAGATCCTTCGACGGTAGACGAAGAGTGGGGCTTGTGGTTTTCTAGTGTTGCGGCAGAAGCCGGCACCAAGGTTGAAGAACAAAAAAGCGCAGTCCCTCCGAGCGACGATAATGTCGAGGTTGAGGCGCTACGCGGAGTGCCCGCATCGATTGCGCGCAACATGAACGCGTCGCTTGATGTGCCAACCGCAACATCTATACGCACCATTCCAGTTAAGGTGCTCGACGAAAACCGCCGAATCATTAACGCGCACATGAAAGTGCGCGCGCTGGGCAAAGCTTCATACACGCACTTCATTGCGTTTGCTATGGTGCAGGCGATTAAAGAGCAGCCGAACGTGCAGGCTTTTTACAAAGAGGTCGACGGCAAGCCTTACCGTATGCAGCCGAAACATATCAACGTCGGCATGGCTATCGATGTCGGCTCTGATGGTCAACGCAGTTTG
>ENA-OSET01002282-OSET01002282.1-sediment-metagenome-genome-assembly--contig:-NODE-2282-length-18699-cov-46.871711_pt1 | contig 18699 bp, 19 predicted proteins | sample MGYA00237882_ERZ534229 | MGnify/ENA primary metagenome ERZ534229 (study PRJEB26408, sample SAMN06266212) | sediment metagenome | isolation source: Hudson Canyon methane seep mesocosm | place... | reverse complement strand
GCTGATTCTATTTCTATCCCTGAAGGATGCCTACAGGCTTTACCCTACCATCACATTTTCGCCGATGAAGAATTAAGCGGTTATGCACCAGCCATCATTAAGCAGGTACCGCCCTCAACTATTAGGCTTAACACAAAACAAGCACAAATAATAAATGTAACAGAAGGTGGATTGGTAAGCGTTACTTTAATCAGCAAGCCCGAAGATAAAAGAATATTGCCTCTGCCTTTAACGATTGATGACTCTATTCCTGATCGTATTGCTCTCATTCCTGCGCCTATCCTGCAACGCTGTAAGCAGTTATCCAAAATATATATCTGTTTGGAGAAAAACAATGCGTGACATTATTATGCCAATAATTATTTTAATAATATTACTAATTTCAGCGGCAATGCTAACGTGGGTTGAACGGCGCGTTCTTGGTTTATGGCAAGATCGTTATGGCCCGAATCGTGTTGGGCCGTTTGGGCTGCTTCAAGTCGCTGCTGACATGATCAAAATATTTTCCAAAGAAGATTGGATTCCTCCTTTTGCCGATAAAGTTGTCTTCGTTATTGCACCAATGATCGTCATGGTAATGATGTTATTGGGTTTCGCTGTTATTCCTTTCTCTCCAAGCATTCAAATTGCTGACTTTGACAACGGTTTATTGTTTCTACTTGCGATTAGCTCTTTGTCAGTTTATAGCGTAATGCTCGCAGGTTTTTCGTCTAATAGTAAATATGCATTATTTGGCGCACTTCGAGCTGCTGCACAAATGATAAGTTATGAAGTTTTCATGGGCATATCCCTTATGGGGATTGTAATTATGACGGGAAGTTTTAGCTTAAGAGATATTGTCGCTGCTCAATCAGACATATGGTTCTGTATTCCACAGGTGATCGCTTTATTTATTTTCATTATCGCAGGTATTGCTGAAAGTCATCGCGCTCCGTTTGATTTACCTGAAGCTGAGCATGAAATAGCAGCAGGTTTTCATACTGAATACTCAAGTATGAAATTTGGAATGTTTTTCATTGGTGAATATTTAGGAGTGTTATTAATTTCAGCCATGATTGCCACTTTGTTCTTTGGTGGCTGGCAAGGGCCATTTCTTCCCCCCATCGTTTGGTTCTTATTAAAAACAGGCTTCTTTGTGCTGTTTTTCATTCTCTTAAGAGCCGCAACACCTCGACCACGGTACGATCAATTAATGGCATTTGGTTGGAAATATATGCTTCCGTTATCTTTGATTAATTTACTCATAACCGGGGCCATTACACTGGCGACACAGGGAGCTTGATCAATGAAAAGTCAAATTAAAACAATCGCCAAAGTTTTAAAGCATACTTTCACAGCACCGGATACTGTTCAATATCCTGACGAGAAACCCTATCTTTCACCACGCTACCGTGGTCGAATTGTGCTCACCAAAGACCCAGACGGTGTAGAGCGTTGTGTAGCGTGTAATTTATGTGCAACGGTTTGCCCTGTTGATTGCATTGCCTTGCAAAAGGCTGAGTTAGACGATGGTCGCTGGGTAGCAGAAACCTTTGATATAAATTTTGCCCGCTGCATTATGTGCGGGTTTTGTGAAGAAGCCTGCCCTACACATGCAATTCAACTCACACCTGATTTCGAAATGGGTGAGTATGACAGACAAAACCTGCTTTATCGTAAAGAGCATTTACTCATCAATGGCACAGGAAAATACCATGACTACAACTTCTATCAGGTCAGTGGCAAGGCAATAACAGGTAAAAATAAAGGTGAAGGCGTTAATGAGTTACCGCCTGTGGATATCAGGAGCCTGCTTCCATGATGACTATTATGGCTATACCAACAACTCAAATTCTTTTTTACATCGCTGCTAGCGTAGCATTACTTAGCGCATTATTAACGGTTACCCGATATAACGCTGTTCATGCATTGCTCTACCTGGTTATCACCATGCTGGCTATCTCTCTGATTTTTTTCCTTTTAGGTGCGTCGTTTGCGGCAGCCTTACAAATAATTGTCTATGCAGGCGCAATTATTGTTTTATTTATTTTTGTCACGATGATGCTGCACCAAGGTGACGTAACGATTAAACAAGAGTCGCAATTATTCCGCCCAGGACGCTCAATTGGCGCTGGTATTCTCAGTTTGATACTTTTTTTTGAAACGATGTTTCTTCTTAGCCCATTGTATGATCTCAGTCAAGCAGGTGTGAGTACTGCAGTCTCACAAGTTAGCGTTATCAGCACAAAGACAATCGGAGTAAATGTAATTGGCGCAAAAGAAATTGGCCTGACTCTTTTTGGTCCATATTTATTATTAGTTGAAATCGCCGCTCTATTACTTTTAACAGCTTTAATTGGGGCTTTTCACCTCGGTAGACGCCATCAGGAGGTCACCATATGATCACTGAAGGGTCTCTATTTTTTTTCAGTATAGCGCTATTTTGCATTGGGGTTTTTGGTGTATTGGTTCGACGAAATTTACTTTTTATCCTGATATCAATTGAGATTATGTTAAATGCTGTAGCTGTGCTATTTGTCGCCGCTTCAAGCATCCATAACAATAGCGACGGTCAAATAATGTACCTATTGATACTAACCCTTGCTGCATCAGAAGTTGCTGTCGGTTTAGGGCTGGTTATACAAATGTATCGACGCTCAAAAACGCTAGATGTCGACCAACTCTCAAGTATGAAAGGCTAGGAGAAGCTCTTGGATATTCAATACATATCTAACCTATTACTCGCAGTTCCTCTGCTGCCTCTTTTCGGCGCGACTGTATTAATACTTGCACCACTGTTTTCTATCCAAATCCCGAAATTAATCGTTTCTGTCATTGCAGTTGGCTCAATCTCTTTAGCGGCTATATGTTCTATATTACTCAATATTGAACTTAACGAACCTAGCTTTAATCCCGTATATGGAAACTGGATTCAGGTCGATGAACTAACAATTTCTTTTGGTTTGTATTTAGATGCTTTATCACTAGTCATGATCTCTATCATAACGGGGGTTGGTTTCCTGATTCATCTCTACTCCATTGGTTTTATGGATAAAGATAAAGATTTTCAACGCTATTTTGCATACCTGAATTTATTTGTCGCTGCGATGTTAATCTTGGTATTAGCTGATAATTTACTATTGTTATTTCTAGGCTGGGAAGGCGTTGGCCTCTGTAGTTATTTACTGATTGGTTTCTGGCATGAAGAGACTAAGAATAACCTTGCTGCAAACAAAGCATTCATCATGACTCGCATTGGTGACACAGGAATGGCCATCGGTATGTTCCTGCTGTTCTTTCAACTTGGCACTTTGAATATTCAACAAATTCAAACAAGTGCTGCAGAGTTATGGCCACTTGTAGATGTAAATCAAAAATACAATTTAGATATGGTCACGATATGCTGCTTGTTATTGCTAGCTGGAGCGGTGGGCAAATCAGGCCAGCTACCTTTACAATCTTGGTTACCTGATGCTATGGCTGGCCCTACTCCCGTCAGTGCATTAATTCACGCTGCTACAATGGTCACGGCAGGTGTTTATCTCATTGCACGGTGCCATGGCTTATTCGAGCTTTCACCATTTGCTATGCAATGTGTTGCTGCTGTGGGAGCTATCACCTTATTTATCGCCGCGAGTGCCGCACTGGTGCAAAACGATGTAAAGCGTATTTTAGCATACTCAACCATTAGCCAGATTGGTTATATGTTTTTAGCACTAGGAGCTGGTGCCTTTTCAGCAGCAGTGTTCCATTTAATGACCCACGCTTTTTTTAAAGCGCTGTTATTCCTTTCTGCAGGCGCATTAATCTATAGCATGCACCATGAGCATAATATTTTTCGCATGGGTGGATTGGCAAAAAAATTACCCGTTGTTTGGCTATGTTTTTTTATTGGTTGCGCTGCGTTAGCCTCCCTTCCTTTAATGTCAGGGTTTTGGAGTAAAGAGCTGATCCTTGGCAAGCTTCTAGACCAACATATGTATGGCTATTGGTTGATTGCGATTGCAGGCGCTTTTATTACAGCGTTTTACAGTTTCAGATTATTTTTCGTTATATTTTATGGTGAGACAAAAAAAGAGCCTGATTCACAACCAAGCAGAATCATGGTTATTCCGCTCTCAATACTAGGCTTTTTGGCAATTTTTGGCGGCATTCAACCACAAGGATTGATTGATATGTTTTCATCGCCTGATAGTGGTCAAGCTTCTCACAGCATAGCTATTGTAGCCTTCACGATTCTTGTTCCCATTTGCGCTGTTGTTTTTTCTTTCTTTCAATTTAAAAAAGGAGTTTTTGGACGAATAATTCAGTCTAGTGTTTTGAATCAGATACATAGATTTTTATTGAGTGGATGGGCTTTTGACTGGTTCTACCAAAAAATATTTATAGATCCTTTTATTGAGCTCACGCGTATGAATAAAAGCGATGTTATCGACCTTTTTTACAAAACGATAATTGGTGCTAGCCGCATGCTGCATAACTTTTTAAGTCAATTTCAAAATGGGCAACTTCGATGGTATAGCACTAGCCTAGTGTTATTTAGCGTCATCAGTTTAACTTTTTTACTCTCAAGGTAGTGAGACTACAACCATGATTTTGATGAATTTAATTTTGATATTGTTAGTGGGCGGTATAGCTGCATGGCTATGTGAATCGATAAGTACTAACGCGCCAAAATGGGTTGCCGTTTTTAGTCTGATTGTTGCTTTATATCCATTACGAACCGTTCTATTTAATCTTGATGCTATCACTTCAGACGCTTGGTTAATTAATGAATCAATACCTTGGATCTCCCGCTTTAACATCTCATTCCACTTGGCAATTGATGGCTTAAGTTTGTTATTAGTGTTGTTAACACTCACCATGGGAATGGTCGCTGTATTGGCTGCCTGGAAAGAAATCAAACAACGAACGGGTTTTTTTTACTTCAACCTGCTTTGGTCTTTGGCAGGTGTGGTTGGGGTCTTCTGTGCTCTTGATTTGTTTCTATTCTTCGTTTTCTGGGAGGTCATGCTCGTCCCTATTTATCTGTTGATTGCTATTTGGGGCTATGAAAATAGACGCTATGCCGCCATGAAATTCTTCTTGTTTACACAGGCTGGCGGTCTATTAATGCTTTTAAGTATTTGTGCATTTGTACTGCTTCATTACCAACAAAGTGGCGAGTTAACATTTAATTATTTGGATTTGCTACAACACAAACTTAGTGATCAAAGTGCCTTTTGGGTGATGCTTGGTTTCTTTATTGCTTTTGCCATTAAACTACCTATTGTGCCATTTCATAACTGGCTTCCAGATGCTCATACACAGGCGCCAACTGCTGTCAGTGTCATATTAGCGGCAGTTTTATTAAAAACAGGCGGCTATGGTCTGATTCGGTTTGTATTAACGATATTTCCTGAGGCAAGCTACGACATCGCGCCTTACGTGATGGCGATTGCCGGATTCAGCGTAATTTATGGTGCATTGATGGCTTTTTCACAACAAGACCTCAAACGGCTTGTCGCCTACTCAAGTGTTAGTCATATGGGGTTTGTTTTACTAGGTTGTTATGCCTTTACGGTGCAAGCATGGCAAGGAGCTGTCATGCAGATGCTAGCACATGGTATTAGCACATCAGCCCTCTTTGCACTTGTTGGTGCCATTCAATACCGCTATCACACACGTAGCCTTAAAGAGTTAGGCGGACTATGGCAAACGATTCCAAAGTTAAGTGCTGTAGGTATTTTCTTTGTCATTGCCTCTTTGGGTATGCCGGGGCTTGGAAATTTCGTTGCCGAATTTCTTGTACTGATAGGTAGCTTTACCACGTATCCAAAACTAACGGTTGTTGCAACGTCTGGCCTCATATTAGCGGCCATATATTCATTAGTGATTGCGCAAAAGACATTTTTCGGACCATTAAAACTAGGCAACGCTATCGACTTGGATAATCGAGAAGTGTTGATGATGTCCAGTATGGCAGTCCTACTTATTTGGATGGGCTTACATCCTCAACCTCTTATTGATCTGGCGCAACAGACGCTAAATAATTTTCCATTAGGAGTCCAGTAATGAATGTAGCGCTAGGATACGCTTTACTTCCTTGGATTATTATAAGTAGTACGGCGCTGGTTATCATGTTATTTACCGCCATAAAACGGGATCATCGATATACTAGTTTGATGACATCTTTAGGTTTGTTCATCGCATTGATTGTACAAATTATGCAAATTGGTGTAGTTGAACAACACCATGAACTATTCATTATTGATGGCATGACCACCTTGCTTTCAGCATTACTCATTCTTGTTTCCCTACTACTCAGCTTTTTATTACACCCTTGGTTGCAGAATCTTAATGACCCTAAAGAGGAATACTACATGTTATTCCTACTCGCTACGCAAGGGGCCCTTGTTGTTTGCGCGAGTAGTCACTTTGGAAGTTTTTTTCTTGGCTTGGAACTAATGAGTTTATCTTTAGTTCCTATGGTAGCTTATAAAGACAATGACCAGATCGCACTCGAAGCAGGTATTAAATATCTAATTTTATCCGCCATTGCTTCAGCGTTTATGTTATTTGCGATGGCTATTATTTATTTTTATAGCGGTACTTTAGATATTCGTGAAATTATTAACCATTTCCCTCGAACAGCTAATAGCTCAAACATCATATATAGCACCGCTATCAGTTTATTATTAGTGGGAGTGGCTTTTAAACTATCATTAGCTCCCTGCCACTTGTGGGTTGCTGACCTATTTGAGGGCGCGCCATTACCTACAACAGCTTTGCTTGCAACACTTTCCAAAGCCGCTATTTTTGTCGTCTTAATTCGCCTATTTAGTGAAGGCGAATGGCACAACCAAACCGGTGTGATAACAATCATCTCAATCATTGCTGCTGCATCTATGCTCATTGGTAATTTTTTGGCCTTACTACAAAAAAATATGCTGCGCCTCTTGGCTTATTCATCAATCGCGCATTTTGGATACATTTTATTAGCCATTCTAGCGATTAAACCCAGTCTGCCACTCACCAGCACAACGTCACTTGCCAGTGAAGCTGCTATTTATTATTTAATTGCCTATTTGATAACCGTCGTCGGTACTTTTGCGATACTCACGCTATTAACAAATAACAAACACTCATATCCTTTGACGATTGATTGCCTGAAAGGATTATTTTGGGTAAAGCCATCTTACGCCCTCGCACTAGTCTTCTTATTTTTATCGCTGGCGGGAATCCCTCTAACGGTAGGCTTTGTCGGAAAATTCTATCTTACACTTGCAGCTGTTAATGGACAATTATGGTGGTTATTAGCTATCTTGGTCATCGGAAGTATCGCAGGACTTTTTTATTATTTGCGTCTTATTCTGACTATGATGGAAAAACAAACTGATTCAACATTATTAATAAATACGTCATCCTCACTGACTAGTCACTTCATTTTAAGTTTTGTGATTGTAATGGTGATTGGCCTTGGCGTTTTCCCTGATGGTCTGGCACAAGTTATCGTTGAACTGGTTAGCTAAGATGTAACTAATGAAGAGGAGGGTTATGTATTACAAGTGGTTACTTCTGACTTATTGATGGGCAGGTTGTTTAGCATGTATTGTTCCCCGTCAGATTTTTAGAGTAATTGCTAATATTAACCATCAAAGCTTGGTGATAATAGAACAGAATAATAACCCCTGCTATAGTAACAGTTAACGACCTAAAGTATTAATTACTTTTATACTGTAGGTATTGTGATTCAAAGTACTTTATTAATACTTAGTTCGAAAATATCGAGCATTATTATTTATATTTTCGACTATATTTACATAGCATACTCTGTTAGTTTGCCCCTTCAAGGGTCGACAAATCTCTAAGATAAAGTTTGTATATGTACCATCTCAATTAGCACGAGTAAATTTAAGCATACGTTACAATGTAAGTAACAAACGCACTATTATATTCGAGAAAAAGTAACTAGGTTCATATGATACATACTCTTTATTTATCGCTAACTCTTGCAGCATTCTGGTTGCTTAACTCAGGTCATTATTCCCCGCTTATACTGTCACTTGGTGCAATTTCCATCGCCTTTGTTGTCTATTTAGCGCATAAAATGGATGTGGTTGATCACGAAGCCCAACCCGTACACCTCACATTAAAACTTCCCGGGTACTATTTTTGGCTCACTCAACAAATTATTCTCGCCAATATTTCCGTTGTAAAGCACATATGGCTTGGTAACAAAACCATTACTCCCACTATGACGACAGTGAAATCCAGCCAAAAGACAGATATGGGGAAAGTTATCTATGCAAACTCTATAACGTTGACGCCTGGAACCATCGCTGTAGACCTGATAGGTGATCAAATCATAGTGCACTCATTATTGAGTGAAAATATCGAAGCTCTGAAAGCCGGTGAAATGGATCGCAGGGTAAGGCAGTTGGAACACTAATGTTAATTGCTGCAACCATTGCTATTATTATTGTCATGATTCTGGCAATTATTAGGGGAGTCATTGGACCCACCCTCTATGACCGCATTCTTGCTGTAAACATGTTCAGCACCAAGACGGTACTACTTATTGCGCTATTAGGCTTCGTCATGGGACGACCGGATTTTCTGGATATCGCAATGGTATATGCTCTTATCAATTTTGTTAGCGTGATTGCTGTGTTGCACTTTTCCAACGACTTCGAGTTTCGGAGCAGCGCTCACAGTGATGCCAAGGAGAGCAAGTCGATGGAAGAGGATTCATAATGGATACGGCCTTAAGCATTGGTAGTGCAATTTGCTTATTATTAGGGAGTTTTCTGTGCCTTACAGGCGGAATAGGAATTTTACGTTTTCCTGACTTTTATACGCGGATGCATGCAGTAAGCGTCAGTGAAACATCTGCAGCAGGGATGATTTTAATTGGACTAATGCTTCAAAGTCCTGATGGCATTGTAGTAATAAAACTCGTAATGATTTTATTAATGGTGCTATTCATCAGCCCAGCGTCAAGTCATGCTTTAGCTCAATCAGCGATGCGACACGGTCTTAAGCCGTGGCTGAGTACGACAGTGCCAGCAATAAAAAATAAGCATAACGAAACTGCTTCCGATATAACTTCAGACAAGGGGGTGCCACCATCGAACCTTTAGTTGATATCGTTTTATTAACCTTCCTGGTAAGCATCGCCATTTCAATTATTTGGATGAAAGACTTGTTAGCGGTAGCTATGCTTTCTGGTATTTACGGCCTGTTATCGGCCAGTTTTTTTGTGACAATGGATGCTGTTGACGTGGCGTTTACAGAAGCATCGGTTGGTGCCGGCATCTCAACTTTACTTATGCTAACAACGATCGCTATAGTGGGTCGATTTGAGCGCTCTCAGCGTCATAAGCCTTCTTTGGCATTAGCCGTGACTTTTTTCACCGGTGTTTTATTGATTTACGGTACGCTGGATATGCCATATTTTGGTTCACCAAACGCACCGGCTAACCAACATGTTGCGCCTCAATACCTTAACGACACAGTGCTGGGTCAAGATAAATCCGTAAACCAAGTAGGTGTTCCAAACGTAGTCACCGCAGTACTTGCAAGTTATCGAGGCTTCGATACCTTTGGGGAAGTCGCAGTTATCTTCACCGCGGGCATTGGAGTACTGGCTCTACTGGCTGTAGTACGGCGCCCCGAGGAAGACGCAAAAATAGCTGCCATCAACGAATCAATGCACCAGAAAAATTTGATTCTACGCATCGTAATTAAAGTTCTGATTCCATTTATCTTGTTATTCGCGCTTTATGTACAGTTCCATGGTGATTATGGGCCAGGTGGCGGCTTCCAAGCAGGTGTCATCTTTGCGGCCGCATTTATCCTTTACGCCATGCTATTTGGTTTGAGTACAGCGCGCCGTGTAATTAATCAGACTCTTATCCAGATACTTGCAGCCATTGGCGTGCTAATTTATGGCAGCGTGGGACTAGTTTCTATTTTGAACGGTAGAAACTTCCTTGATTACAACGCTTTATCCTCTGACTCCATTGCAGGTCAACACTTAGGTATCCTTGTAATCGAATTGGGCGTGGGCATTACCGTTACATCAGTAATGGTAATTATCTTTTTCAACTTTGCTGGTCGTTTAGAAAACCGCGAAGCTAACGAAAGTGTTACAAGGAATATCTCGAGTGATGGTCACGTGACCAAGGAAAAACTATGATTCTAGGACTTTATAACTATTGGGTGGTAGTAGTTCTGATGATGATCGGCTTTTACATCGTCATAGCCCAAGGTAACCTCATCAAGAAAATTGTGGGGTTAAATATATTTCAAACTTCTGTTTTTATCTTCTATATCAGTATGGCAAAAGTCGATGATGGAACTGCCCCCATTCTAGCTGATGGTATAAGCCTATACTCAAACCCCCTTCCCCATGTTTTGATTCTTACAGCCATTGTAGTGGGTATTGCAACGACCGCTGTGGGACTTGCACTAGCGGTACGAATAAAAGGTGCCTATGGCAGTATTGAAGAAGGCGAAATTCAAGCTAGGGATAATCAAGAGTGTTAGTACACCTTCCTATTTTACAAGTCATAGTTCCGTTGATGGCGGCACCCGCCTGTTTGATTTTAGGCCGTCCAAGACTAGTCTGGCTGTTCAGCCTGATTACGAGCGGTATAGCGTTTCTCATCAGTGTCTCACTACTACGCCAAGTGATGAGTGCAGGCACAATTAGCTACGTGCTAGGTGGTTGGAGTGCCCCTTGGGGGATTGAGTATCGCATTGATGAACTCAATGCCTACCTTTTACTCATTATTTCTGCAATCAGCACAGTTGTTTTACTTGCCGCCCAAACCAGCATAAAGAAAGAAATCCCGAAAGATCGCCATACGCTTTTTTATGTTCTTTACCTGTTATCGCTAGCAGGTATGCTTGGTATCGTAGCAACTGGCGATGCATTTAATGTCTTTGTTTTCCTGGAAATTTCTTCGCTTTCAGCATACTCATTGATCTCTCTAGGTAAAGACCGACGCTCCCTTTGGGCTTCTTATCAATATTTGATTATGGGCACCATTGGCGCCACCTTTATTTTGATAGGAATTGGCCTGATGTACCAAATGACGGGCACGCTCAATATGGAAGATCTTGCTGTTCGCTTACCGGAGGTTACTCATACCCGAACCGTATTTGTTGCCTTTGCTTTTTTTATTGTAGGCGTCTGTTTGAAGCTCGCCTTATTCCCTCTGCACATGTGGTTACCTAACGCCTACGCTTACGCTCCTTCAATTGTAACCGCTTTCTTCGCAGCCACTTCGACCAAAGTTGCCATATACTTATTGATTCGTTTCACCTTCTCAATTTTTGGTATTTCTTTTTCCTTCACGACCCTGCCTTTGCAAACGATTTTCCTAACGCTTGGGTTATTGGGGATTTTTGTGGCCTCGATCGCGGCCATCTACCAAAAAAATGTCAAACACCTTCTTGCCTACTCAAGCGTGGCCCAAGTTGGCTACATGATCGTAGGTTATAGTATTAGTACCACTACTGGATTAATGGCAACGCTATTGCATTTGTTCAACCACGCCTTAATGAAGGGTGCTTTATTCCTAGCTGTAGGGGCCGTAATGTACCGCGTCGGCAGCACTCAATTACGAGATTTCCAAGGTCTTGGGCACCAAATGCCAATTACTATGGCAGCAATCGTAGTAGGTGGTTTAAGCTTAATTGGTGTACCGCTAACAGTTGGTTTTATCAGCAAGTGGTACCTGTTGCTAGCGGCGATAGAAAATGGTTGGTGGCCAATAGCGATTCTTATCCTGCTAGGCTCGCTATTGGCTATTGTTTATGTCTGGCGAATTGTTGAAGCGGCCTATTTTAAAGAACCCTTAATAGATAGAGAGCCAGTCAAGGAAGCACCACTAACCTTCTTGCTGCCAGTCTGGGTACTCGTGACCGCGAATATTTATTTTGGTGTGGACACCCGCCTTAGCGTTCAAGTTGCACAGGCAGCTTCCCAGAGTTTGTTTGGAGTGAGTCCGTGAATCTGTCTTTGGAGCTGATGCTACAGCTGTGCATAATCTTGCCGCTAATCACAACACTGGGCATTGTAGCAACCGGCCGTAATCAAAATTTGCGCGAAGGCGTGACGATCAGTGCGGCTTTGTTGGTTTTCTATTTTGTAATTAATTTGTACCATGGCCTCCAGCAAGGAAAGCATATCAATGTACATTGGGGTCAGATTATACCCGGAATGCAACTGAGTTTTACCATCGAAGCGCTGGGAATGATTTTCGCTCTCATCGCCAGCTTCCTCTGGTTCATAACCACAATCTACTCGATTGGTTATATGCGGAGTCACCACGAAAAAAATCAAACGCGCTTCTACTGCTGCTTTGCCATAGCTATTGGCTGCGTAATGGGAATTGCGTTTGCAGACAACCTATTCACTCTGTTTATCTTCTACGAGGTATTAACCTTATCCACATATCCGCTTGTCACTCATGCGGGAACAGAAGAAGCGAAAAAAGGTGGACGAATCTATCTAGGGATATTGCTCAGCACCTCAATCGCATTTTTCCTCCTGGCCATCGTCAGCACTTGGTTTATAGCGGGTACTGTAAATTTTGAACCTGGTGGTATTTTCGGGCCAGAGCCCGATATTATGATTGTTAGCGTGCTACTTGTACTGTTTGTTTTTGGCATTGGTAAAGCAGCGATTATGCCCTTTCATCGCTGGCTACCAGCAGCAATGGTGGCACCAACACCGGTAAGTTCGTTATTGCATGCTGTTGCTGTGGTAAAAGCGGGTGTCTTCACGGTATTGAAAGTGTGCGTATTTATCTTTGGTATTGATCTGCTGGACAAGTTACCAAGCACCCAGTTTCTTCTCTATTTGGCCGGTGCCACGGTTTTGCTCTCCTCCTTAGTCGCCATGCGGCAAGATAATTTAAAAGCACGACTTGCTTACTCCACGATAAGTCAATTGGGGTATATCACTCTAGGTGCTTTGCTCGCCTCATCATCTGGTGTAATTGGTAGTTCGATGCATATAGCGACTCATGCCTTCGGTAAAATCACCTTGTTTTTCTGCGCCGGTGCGGTTCTTGTTGCCGCGCATAAATCAAAGATAAGCGAAATGGGCGGCCTTGGCCGACAGATGCCTATTACCATGGTAGCATTTTTTATCGCCAGCCTTAGTATCATCGGCGTTCCACCTGCGGGGGGAACCTGGAGTAAATGGTATTTATTGCTGGGCACAATGGAAACTGAGCAATGGATCCTGATGGCCGTATTGATGATTAGTTCTTTGCTGAATATCGTCTACCTCTTACCCATTCCAATTCGTGCATTTTTTCCAGCTAACAAAGCATCTATAGGTGATGTTCAGATAAAGGAAGCACCGCTACCATCTTTGATTGCGCTGTGCATAACCTGTTTAATGTGTGTCGTCCTCTTTGTTTATCCCCAGCCGCTATATGAATTAGCTACGTCCATTATGGAAACATCAGGAGTCGTCCATGGACAATGAGAAACAACATCTTTTTGATGACCCGAAAAATGTAAAACGCCTTTTATGGTTTCTGTATATTAGTTGTGCGCTGCTTTTTGCTCTGGACTTTGTGATTCATCGCCACGTAGCTCACAGCTGGGAAAATCTTTGGGGTTTCTATCCTATTTACGGTTTTGTCGGCTGCTCTATTTTAGTGTTTGTCGCCACCTGGATGCGTACTTTTCTCATGCGCCCAGAGGACTACTACGATAAGGATGACAGTATTGATATTGATGTTAAAGAGAGCCCTGTATTGACTAAAAGACAGGTTAAAGATGAGCAACATACTAAATTAGGTGATTATGATGTGGATGCCTGAGTTACCGCCATTTGCTCTCTTTTTTATCGGCGCGCTAATAGCTGCTGTCACCCGCGGCCCCTTGCGTGGCGCGATCATGGTGGCAATCCCTATTATCGGAGCTATTCAGCTTTCGATGGTACCTGAAGGGCTGCACCTACAATTCGCATTTCTCGATTATCAACTGATACCCTATCAGGTAGACAGGCTTAGCTTGATGTTCGGCTATGTTTTCCATATTGCAGCCTTTATTGCCATTGTATACTCCCTGCATGTTCGCGACACCGTACAACAGGTCGCCGCCATCATGTATGCAGGCAGTGGTTTGGGTGCCGTTTTTGCAGGCGATTTGTTGACACTGTTTGTTTTCTGGGAATTTTTAGCCTTTACCTCGGTATTCCTAGTTTGGGCACGTAAATCCCAACGCGCTTATGCTGCCGGTATGCGTTACCTGATCATACAAGTCTTATCAGGAGTCATTCTTTTGATCGGCGCACTTTTTTATGCTGCCGAAAATGGCACTTTGGCATTTGGTTATATCGGTCTGGACGGCATTGCCGGCTGGCTGATATTTATTGCCTTCGGTATTAAATGCGCTTTCCCTATGGCACACAACTGGCTTACAGATGCCTACCCTGAGGCTACGCCGACGGGTACAGTTTTTCTCAGCGCCTTTACCACGAAAGTGGCCGTTTATGCTTTGGCGCGTGGTTACCCTGGTACTGAACTGCTAGTTTATATTGGTGCTGCCATGACCTGCTTTCCAATATTCTTTGCCGTCATCGAAAACGATTTGCGGCGTGTACTGGCCTATAGCCTTATCAATCAAGTAGGGTTTATGGTTGTTGGTATTGGTATCGGTACTGCACTTGCCATTAACGGCGCCGTTTCACATGCTTTTAATGATGTTATCTTTAAAGGCCTGCTATTTATGTCGATGGGTGCCGTACTGCATATGACGGGACGCATCAATGGCTCTGAATTGGGTGGACTATACAAAACTATGCCCAAAACCACCGTACTCTGCATTGTGGGCGCAGCTTCAATTTCAGCTTTCCCGCTTTTTAGTGGTTTCGTCAGCAAATCAATGGTGATGACCGCAGCGTTGGAAAATGGTTTCGACTGGATATGGTTAATGCTACTGTTTGCCTCAGCAGGCGTTTTCCATCATGCCGGCATTAAAATTCCGTATTTTGCTTTCTTTGCCCACGATTCTGGAATTCGCGCCAGCGATCCTCCCACTAACATGCTAGTAGCTATGTTTATCGCAGCAGGGCTCTGCATTGCGATTGGCATCTACCCAGCAGCGCTGTACTCACTGTTACCCTACGATACCGGTTACAATCCTTACGACGCCACGCATGTACTTGCACAAACACAGCTGCTGTTCTTCTCAGCTCTGGCTTTTGTTTGGCTAAACCTCAAAGGTTTATACCCGCCCGAATTACGTTCTACCAATCTGGACTTTGATTGGATTTATCGTCGTGTTTGTCCAAATATATTACAAAGGATCTTTTCGATCATATGGACGGTGGACAGGACTTTGCGTCATGCATTTTTAGTGAGATTAGATCGTTGTTTAACTTTTGTTGCTCAGAGAAATGAAGGTGTTAGCAGCTTACTTTCGCGTACTTATCCTGCCGGTAGCATGGTGATGTGGGTTGCGGTCATTCTGGGAGTTTACTTATTCCTTAGTTTTGTTCAGTGAATTCTCATACCCAGCACTAGCGAGCAACTCAAATACTCGTAATATTTTCAGCATTAACTGAGAAATACATCCAAATCTTTTCGGAAGCCAGCCCTCACACCCAAGCTTTTCATGATCCAATAGTGTCCACTTATCATTCGATCAATATATAGGCTGTCTACAGGTGGTTTGAAATGAGAAAGATACTTAAAGAAAAGCGGCATCTCTTTTGCTGCCTGTATATGTAAGTCTGCTGTGTCAAAATTATAGATTTCATCTTCAAAAAAAGGTTCGAAGAAAATATTTCTCCAGATTTCATAATATGCTGAACCGGGGTAATCCTTTCCGGCTACACGAGCACCTAGGCGAAGCATGGCATCATCCACTGCAGGATAGTTTTCTTCAATACTGGCAATAATTGCATCTCGATAGGCTTCCACGATTTCAGGTTTAAGGACCTTTACACAACCAAAATCATAAATAATTACTGTACCATCTGGTCGGAATGCAAAGTTTCCTGGATGAGGGTCTCCGTGGATTTGCTTGAAAATAAATAGCTGGTTTGCCAGCATGCTAAATAAATTATGCCCAATTTTATTAATTATTTCTTGTGGGTACTCTTTGGCATTAAGTTCATGTACATGATCGCCAGCCACGTACTCTAGAGTCAGTACGCGTCTGGTTGAATGTTGATTAATAACTTTCGGAACAATTATAAAACTATCTCGCTGATGAAATTTTTTAAATCGACGTAAGTTTCGAGCTTCTTGGTCATAATCCAATTCTTCATGCAAGCGTGCTTTAATTTCTTCAAACAGAGCATCAACACTCGCTTTAGGCATCTTTATTAATCCGCCTAGCTTAAGTGTCAATCGAAGTTGTTTTAAGTCAGAGTCACATGAGCGATCAACCCCCGGGTATTGAACTTTAACAACGACTTCGACATCCGGCTTTATAACAGCACGATGAACTTGACCGATCGAAGCTGCCGCATAGGGTTTTTCATCAAATGAAACAAATAAATTCTCAAGTGTATCCCCTAACTCTTGCTCCACTTGAGAGCGAATCACTGAAAATTCTACTGGAGGCGCTTCTTTTTGTAATTTCTGCAATGCATCTGAAAATTCTTTAGGCAGGAAATCTTGAGTTTGAGATGCAATCTGACCAATTTTCATTACTGCGCCTTTTAGTTCACCTAAGGTATCAACAATGTCATCGGCCATTTTTTCATAAGTTTTACTTGAACGCGCTTTACTTTTATCTTCATTGGAAAATACATTCTGTACTTTTTGAGAAGCATATCGACTTGCGACTGTAGCTGTCATCCCAGCAAGCTTCATAAATCGACCGCTGCGTGAGGTCACGGCCTTCTTGTTTGGTCTTCTGGTTGCCATACAGATTAATATCCTGCTTAGAACTTAAAGAATGTTGGTCTCAAGTTGTAATTTATCCATTAATTTAAATCGCAGCTTATCACCAGAATGCAATTCACCCACTCCTTTTGGCGTTCCGGTTAAAATAATATCTCCTGGTTTTAAGGTAAAGTACTGACTCATATGAACAATTAATGGGATGACCGGATTTAACATATCTTTACTACAGCCATCTTGTTTCAATTCATCATTTATATGCAAACTGAAAGATATATTATTTAACGATGAAAATTGATCACGTTTTACAAAGTCAGTTAAAGGGCAAGCGCCATCAAAACTTTTAGCAAGCTCCCAAGGGTGGCTATTCGCTTTAAGTTTTGACTGAAGCGCGCGCCGGGTTAAATCTAAAGCTAAACCAATACCAATTACAGCAGCTTCGGCTTCTTTATCATTCGCACTGGCTAAAGTTGACCCAATCAAGATTGCAATTTCTGTTTCATAATGACAGTCATTACTTGGAATTTTAATATCTTGATTGAGCGACACGGCACTTGATTCAGGCTTAATAAACAAAATTGGTTCTGTTGGAACGGGGTTATTTAACTCTTTTGCGTGGTCTGCATAATTCCTACCAACACAAACAATTTTCCCAAGCGTAGACTGATACTGGGTGCCGTCTGTAAAACCAAGTGTATATGCCATTAGATATTCTCTATTCAGGATTCGCGCATTCGGTTGCAGAAGGATTGAATTTACAACGAATTTTCCAAAGTATCGTGACGGCTTTCTTTTCATAAGCGCCTTCATCACGTAAAGACAAGCGAATTTTCTGAGATAAATTCTCATATTCAGTTAGTTGAGTTTTATCAAGTTTAACCCAATAGTTCTGTGGAATCTCACTACGCGCCTGCTTGACTGTATTTTCTAATTCATCAAAACGAGATAAAGCATGACTACGCATATCCTTACCAAAACCTTCCGGCACACGCTCATGATTCACAACCATCTGCATAACTGCATATAAAATATTATAATCAACAATCCCACCAGTTTCGCCTAGACCTTTATAGAGTTCAAAGGTGTTATAAGCTAAAGCAGGCGCAAACATAACATCAACATTACCATTATTGAATTGTCCTCCCCATGTTGCTAGCGAAGTATTTACTTGTGAAGCTCCGACAACATCAGCAAAGTAGCTACTAGCTATATCTCCGTTTAGAATAGATACTTTTTTACCACTAATAGCAGAGATACTGACATTCGCTTTATCACGAACAAAGGTATAAATTTCACCTATTGGAAAAAGCCCAGTCACTTCATATTTATCATTCACGATAAATTTTCTTGCCTTTGGATTATTCAAAGTTGCGGATAATGTTTTTAGCTCATCTAAAGAACGAATCGCTCCCGGTGCGCCAAATGCAGCAGAAAATGGCACAAAATCTCTGGCTAAAATATTTGTTAAAAATACTGCATCACAAATCTCCGAGCGAAAATCGTTAGCCGCTACTTTTTCATCGGTATAAGCTTCTAACTGAAGATCAACCCCCCAACCTATCGCTTTTAGTTTCGTTTGTTTTAAAAAAGAAATGAATGGACCGCTACTACCGACAGGGTCCCAGACACAAAATTTTACAACTTGTAGTCCTCCGGTATTAGCAGATGCTAGCCCCGAAAATACAAATAGAAATCCCAAAAGAATGGTTTTGTGAATTCCAGATACAACATTAGCTACAGACATGGTCAAACCTATAATTTTTTATTTGTGGTGTTTAAAAGAAATCGATGGGCGCTATTTTTACGTTTATTTTTTGTATTTTAAAGCGGTATTTACGATAAGTATTTTTCATAT
>ENA-OSET01002281-OSET01002281.1-sediment-metagenome-genome-assembly--contig:-NODE-2281-length-18705-cov-14.793107_pt1 | contig 18705 bp, 7 predicted proteins | sample MGYA00237882_ERZ534229 | MGnify/ENA primary metagenome ERZ534229 (study PRJEB26408, sample SAMN06266212) | sediment metagenome | isolation source: Hudson Canyon methane seep mesocosm | place... | reverse complement strand
GAAGATATTCTATTCAGCATGAGAGATACTGATCCTGGTAGTAATGCTGATGGTGTAGATGGTTTCATTGACAATGATACGCAAACAGGCGCAAGCCTACATGCCTACTATGATGCAAATTCATTACGTAGTGATGTGACAAATACAACAACGTCATTAACCATTGAAATATTAGATATCGAAAATGAGCTAAATAGCAACGAGCCATTAAAAGATGATACCAATAATGGTTTTGAGTTATCAGTTGTAATAGATGGAGTTCTTAAGGATTTCATTATTTTAAATGAAGGAAATCTAGGGGGAGCAAGTATCTCCGATGCAACGAACTATTCTGATTTAAAAGATGCCATTCAACTTGCATTTGATCAATACCCATCTTTAGGTGCGGTAGTTACCTTGAGTACACCTTTTACAAGAGCTCATAAGGTTACAAAAGAGGACGCATCAGGAACATCAATTGTTGTAGAATTTACTGGAGAAGGTGTTACAGGCGAAGTAGTACCAGGAGACTGGCTTGGTGCAAAAGTTGATCAGGACACATCAGTTAATATCGCGGCAGATCTTACTGCTGGTGAGCCAACTCAAACAATAGGCCTGCTAATTACTTCTGATGTTGTTTTAGATAACGTAGGGCGTGGTAGTGAAGGTGGTGATTTAGAAATTGGTGGCATGAGTACGCGTGGTGGGGTTGAAAAGTTTGACCTAATCGTTGAAGACTCAAGCTGGATAACTAATGCTAGATCTACAAACGAAACATTAGAAGTTGTGACTATTGTTAACTCTGCTGAATCAGTAAGAGATACAGTAAATGCGGATGGTGTAATTTCAAATGGAGATTTATATATCGGTTCTGGATTAAACCCAGGCAACGATCTTGTTACTCTTAGAGATGATGAGCTACACGTAGATACAAATGGTTTGATTGATGTTCGCTTAGTTCAAGCAAGTACTTTTGCTAGCAACCTAAAATTAGGCCTTTCATTAACAGAAAGATCAGTTGTTAAGTACTTACACCCAATTGAAACAGAAACTTTAGGTTCCGAGCCGCTTGATACGATTGATTTTTCATACCAACTTGGTGCTGGAAATGACTTTATCAATATGGATGTGTACTCTGACTTAGCAGCAGACTCTGACTTTAACCTTTCAATCAATACTAATAACGGCAACGATAATGTATTGCTACAATTAGTCGATAGTAATGGTGATGCATTAGCTGCTACATGGGGTTCAAGTGCTGCTTATACTAGCCACGCGACATTAAACAATATTACAATCGATACAGGTGCGGGTGACGATACAGTTACAACACTTGGTGCAGGTAATGCGATTATTCGTACAGGGTCTGGTAACGATACGATTTATGCCGATAATTCTGGTGTGAAGACTGTTATCGTAACTCAGGCTGAGCTTGATGCAAACGCAGTAGCAGCTCAGGCGACTGCTGATTTAACTGATGCTGTAGCACTTGCAGTGATTTCTGGTGCTGATGCTGTGACTGCTGCTGCTTCTTTAGCTGCGACTGCTATTGCTGATGCGCTTGTTGTTACAGTAACTGCTGATGTTGCAACATTACAAGTAGATTTATTAGCTGTGGCGTTTGATACTGATGATGCAACAACTCTCTTAGCTTTTGAAGTTGTGCTTGATGCCACACAGGTAGCAGGAACAATTACACTTGCTGATAATGCAGCTATTGTACTTGCTATTGATGCTGCTACAAATATGACTGATGGACTTACAACGACTGCTGCTGCTATTGCAGGTAATTTAGTTGTTGCGACAGATAATGAAATTGATACAGTGACGACTGCTGCTGCTGCTGCGTTAGTAGTATCAGACGCTGATGCTGTAATTGCTGCTGCTTCTTTAGCTGATACGGATGCTGCTATCGCTGATGATGCTGCTGCAGCATCAGCATCAGCATTAGCATTAGCCGGTCCAGTTGCAGCTGGTGTAACAACAACTGGAATTGAAGGTGTTGACGGTGATATGGCTGTTTGGACGGCTAATAACAGCGCTGCAAATGTTAATGACCAGGTGAATTTACTTGATGTGGCTGCAGTTAATTCCTTTTTAGGTATTAAAGGTCAGTTACAAGTGAATTTTGATGCAGGCTTTGATGCTGCAACTAGCACTGGTATTACTTCTTCGTGGATTGATATTGCGTACGATGCAACGAGCTATACAACATCAGCATATCAAATTAGACAAGCATTAAAAGATGCGATTAACAATGATGCAGTATTATCTAAACTATTAGTTGTTAAAGATGGACCAGCAGATACATTTGTTGTTGAATCATTAATTGATGGCGCGATGGTTGATAATATACTGGAGATTGACTTCAGAGCACCTGAACCATCTGCTACAGATATGACATCATATACAGATGGTCAATTGCAGTTAACAGCGGCTGAAGAAACTAATGGTGCTACCTTAGCAACACATGTAGGAATCGCTAATGTATTGTTTGATGCAACGACTGCGGCGACATCTTATGCGCCAGTTCTAGCGGCTGATGATTTAGGTAATGATCTAACGGGTGCTAATAGTACATCAGTATCTGATAATGTTATTACGGGTGGTACAGGTAATGATGTTATTGTATTAGGGACTACAATTGATACAACAGCTGCAAATTCTAGTAATGATACGGTTACTTTTGCTGACTCATTTGGTGTTGATACTATTGTTAACTTTAACTCAGCTACTGAAGCAACTGCTGGTGTTGATTTATTAGACTTTACATCATATATGGATGAGACTGATACTGATGGTAATGGTATTGTTGATGATGCGATTTCATTAGTGCTAGCTTCTGTTCTTATTAATACTAATGAAATTTTAGTGACAAGTACGGCTAATAGCTTTGTTAAACCTACTATTACTGCAGCTGCAGATGGTGTAGAAAATACAGGTTTAGTTTTTGCAGTTCATAACGATACAACCGCTAACAATGCTTTCTGGAGTGATGTGCATGTTGCTGATGTGTATACTGCAGTAGAATCTGATAATGGTACTACAGCAACTGTTGCATTGAGTTATGTTGGTACAATCGATTTAACTGATGTTGCTATTGCATCACTTGTTACTAATGACTTCGTTGCTCTATAATGTTGTCTTAATTAGTAAAAAGGGTGATTAGTATTTCACCTTAATGTCTGTTTTATTTAGGCATTGAAAAACCCCAGTTCAGCAATGAACTGGGGTTTTTTTATGTCTGCTATTTATTTGTTACTCGTTGGCCATGGTGTAAGGCATTAAACTTTTCAGCTACCAACTTAAAGCGGGACAAATATTGATGAGAAAAAAGTAGGGTGGGCAGTTTTTTTTGCCTGCATCACGGTGGGCAGAAAAGATTGCCCACCCTACGATTTATAAGTTGTCCCGTCTTAAAATGGTAGCTCTCAAAGTTACTTAACATTTCAAGTAACCCGTATGTGTGCAATACGGGAATTCGATACGCTGATGTCTCAACATTTTTATGGTCCCAAAATTATCTCTGATTTTCAGCGGGGAGAAATCTATCAATATGCTAAAATTCCATACTGGTATTTTTTCTTCTCTATTCTCTATTCTCTATTCTCTATTCTCTATTCTCTATTCTCTATTGTCACTATGCCCGCTTCCCTAACATCAAAAAAACTAAGCACCTTAATTCTAATCTTAGGTAGTAATATTCATTTAGCTTTCGCTGATGAAAAAAAAGAGAGTGTTGAATTAGATACCATAGTTGTTGAGGGTGAAATCACCGTCGGCAATGGACTACTCAACCAACAAGCTGGCGTGCAATCTAAAAGTGTTATCTCGCGTGATGCGATTGAACAAAAAAACACCCAAAATAATGTCTATCAAGCAATGGATTTAATGCCTGGCGTTAATACCTACAGTTATGATGCGACCGGGTTATTTGGGGGTGGCATGCGTATTCGAGGGTTTAATAGCGATCAAATAGGCGTCAGTATTGATGGCGTCCCTATGAATGATGCGGGGAATTATGCAGTCTACGCCTCTGAATTGGTTGATTTAGAAAACCTAGAACAAATTTCAGTGACTCGCGGTGGCAGTGATATAGACTCTCCTTCTGTTGCTGGTATTGGCGGATCAATTGGCATGATGACCTCTAGCCCAACTGATCAAGCTCGTTTCCGTATCAATCAAAGTTATGGAAGTTACAATGCGTTTAAAACTTTTCTTCGTGCTGATACCGGTTATTTAGGTGATCGACTTTTCAAAGCCTTTATTTCTGTATCCAAATCCAAAGCAGATAAATGGAAAGGGCAAGGCGAAGCAAACCGTGAACACCTTGATTTTAAAGGGGTGCTTAATTTAGGCTCCAAGCACAGTATTACCGGTAGCGTACTTTATAACCGCTTATTTAATAACCATTTACGCACTTTAAGCTTAGATCAAATTGATAGCACAGGTAGAAGAACTGATTTTGGCTCTGTCCCACCTCAGCATTTAGCGGGTGTCAATGGCACGGCACAGGTCGAAACACGCCCTACTGATAGCTATTACAATCTTAGATTAAATCCCTATCGCAATTACCTAACCTCACTACAAGGCCGTTTTCAATTAGCCTCTAATGTACAGCTTGAAGTCGATCCGTATTATAGCTATGGCTATGGTACAGGCGGCAACCAATTAAGAACGCTGTCAGAAAGTAATGACCCTACTGCGCTAGGCGGTGGTATCGGTGATATTAACCAAGATGGCGATTCACTTGATACGATTATGATTTACAGCAGTGGCTTAACTGAAACACAGCGCCCCGGCGTCACAGCAAGGCTACGCTGGCAAGTCGCTAATAATAATATCTTAGCGGGTTACTGGTTTGAATATTCACACCACCGCCGTTTTCAACCAGCGGTTACTTTTGATGATGCGGGCAACAGCTCAGATCCTTGGCTAGAAAATCCAAGTGAATTTATTTTGCGCCAAGATGGGTCGCCTTATCAAGGGCGAAACTTTCTGACCGAAAGCTATTCACAATCATTTTTTGCACAAGATGATATTACTTTTTTTGAAGACAAACTGCTTGTATCGGTCGGTTTGCGATATACCGAAATTAAACGAGATTTCTATAATTTAGAAAGTGAACCTTTTCCGGCTGAATACAATGTAAAAAATAATTACGGTAAATTATTGCCTAATTTCGGAGCTAGCTATCAAATAACCGATAGTCATCAAGTCTTTTTTAGTCGCTCTGAAAATTTCAAAGCACCACCTGACTCTGTTTACTACGGCTTATCTCAAGCAGATGGCAGCCTTAGGCCGGTGAATGTAGACCAAGAAACTACGGCTAATTATGAAGTGGGCTATCGTTTTAATAGTCATAACTTTTCCTTATCAGGCTCTTACTTTCTGATTGATTATCGTAATCGCATTGCAGCGGCTTATGATATTGAGAATGATGTAAACACTAATTATAATGTTGGTAATTCAATCACCCAAGGAGTAGAAATTGAGTCTGCTTGGCGGTTTTTAAACAACTGGAGTATCTATAGCTCCTTTAGCTTTACCGATAGCCGCATGCAAGACAACTTACAAACAGGTGCCGATACCTTTGAAGCAACCGCAGGAAAATCCTTTCCAGATACGCCCACTTGGCTCGCTGGCCTAGCACTGCAATATATGAATGGCCCTTGGTCCGCTAATCTCTCCAGTAAATATACGGGGGATCGTTATAGCACTTTAGTGAATGATGAATTAATTAAAGGTTATGTGATGGTTAATTTTGATGCTGGCTACCGTTTCCCAACCATGGGCTGGTTTAAAAATCCTGCTATCCGTTTAAATGTTTATAACTTACTCAATCAAAATTATTTAAACCTAAATGCCGGTAGTGGTAGTGGCTTTACCACACGCGCCCAAGGTGATGGTGGTCGTTCACCCTCTTATTATGTTGGCGCTCCAATTAGTTTTAGTGTGATGTTATCAACCGACTTTTAGATGTACGATTTTGTACTGATGCGCTATAGGGAGACAAAAAATATCATTCAATTTTTAGTGCTGTGTTTTTCAATAATTTTTTGCTCTCCTGCTTATTGTGTTGCTCCAGCTATTAATTTCGTTACATTAAACCTCGATAATATAAGCCTGCCCCTGTCCATGATACAAGATCATCAAGGGTTTATTTGGATGGCAACAAACTCAGGTTTGTATCGATATGATGGTTACGAATTCAAACACTTTCAAAAAAACAATAAGCCAAACAGCTTACCAGAAGACTTTGTCTCTAGTATTGTAGAAGACCAACAACATCGCTTATGGGTTAGTACATACAATGGTCTAGCACTTTTTAATAAAAAAAACTATAGCTTCACAACTTACCACCCTACCAAAATAAATGAAACAACTCCTCAAAGTAGACACATTCGTAAAATAGTACTTGCTGACAATGGCTTATGGTTAGCATCACGCCAAGGGCTACAATACTTTGATTTCAGCTCAAAAGAATTCCATCATTACCGACATAACCCAGAAGACCCAAATAGCATTGCTCGAGATAACATTGATACATTAGCTATAGATGCAAATGGTGGTATCTGGGCGGCTACATGGCCTGGGGGTATTGATTACTTAGCAGCAGGAAGCTCTAAATTTACTCACTACACAATTAAAACTGAAGATAACTCTACTCTAGCTAATAATGTTCGCGCATTATTTGTAGATAGCAAAAATCAGTTATGGTTGGGAACCGAATCTGGCGTTTTTCTCTGGCCTCTCCCCAGAAAGCACATAGAACAACCAGATAGACCTCTTCCGGTCACAGGCCTCACACACAAAATTAGAGTGCATTCTTTTACTGAAGATCATATGGGAACCATTTGGTCTGGAACAAGTCATGGATTATTACGCTTAAATACTTCCCAAAAAAAATTTGATATTTACCAACACCAGCCCTTCAAAAAGAATTCCTTACCTGGAAATGGTATCTACGCTTTACTCATAGATCATTCAAACTCATTTTGGGTGAGTACTAATATGGGAAGTGCTCGTGCAGACTTTTCTCTTTCTGGGTTTAAGCAAATACCAGCTAATTACTTTAATACCATAGCACCAACTAGTAATAATGAATATTTAAGTATGCACCTAAATAAACAGAATCTTTTATGGTTAAGCTCTATAACACAGTTAATACTACTAGACCCAATATCACAAAAAGTTATAAAAAAAATAACACTAAAACACCTTGAGGAAAAAGGACTCATAGACTCAAGGATCTATAATATATACCAACAAAATACTGATATACTCTGGCTTGGAACTCGACGCGGCTTAGTACGTTTAAACCTCAAGAATGAAAGTATTAAAACTATCAGTCTAGGTAAATCAGCCCATAATTTTGTTAATAAAATCATCAAAGGTACAGGCAATATATTATGGCTTGGCACTGGAGCCGGGTTAATTGAATACGATACAACGTTAGGTGTCTTACGCAAATTTCAACGCGGCTCAAACAGCCTAAGTATTAGCTCTATTTCCAACATGTTACTCGATTCAAAAGGAAACCTATGGTTAAGTAGTGATCATTTAGGTGGTGGACTAAATATTGTTAATACAATCACTGGAAGTATTCAATATTATCAACAGAACCCAACTAATTCTAAAAGTTTACCTAGTAACTATATCTATAATATACAACAAGACCCTTCTGGGACAGTGTGGCTAGCGACCAGCTCCGGTCTAAGTAAAGCAGAACTTAATGATAATAATTTTACTTTCCATACCTATAGCTTCCCTACATTACGCTCTATGAATATCAGAGCAATTCACTTTGATAATAAAGGGTTAATATGGCTAGCTACCAGTTTAGACTATGCCCAATTTAACCCTAAAACCCTTCAACTAAAACCTTACCCAATTATTCAAGGGTTTAAATCTTACAACATAGGAAGAGACTTTTTAATTGATGGTAATGGCACTTTATATTTTGTTAGCGGGCAAGACTTAATTATCACTCACTCACAAAAAGCAAGTGTTAATCAAATTCCTCCTATAGTAGCTATTACGGATATTAGTGTTCTCAACCATTCACTCAGCAGTGACACTCATCCTAATGCTGCTCAGCTTGAAGGCTCAGTAACTCAACCAGAAAAATTAATTTTACCTTGGCTAAAGACCGTTTTCTCTATTCGTTTTTCTGCGCTACATTTTTCCGACCCAGAACTTAATCGGTATGCCTATAAACTCGAAGGGTTTAATCAAGATTGGGTACAAACTGACAGTAAAAATAGAGTCGCGACCTATACTAATCTAGATCCAGGTGAATACCAATTTAAAGTCAAAGCTAGTAATAACACGGGGATTTGGAATGAAAAAGGCGTTAGCTTTCCTATCATAATTACGCCTCCTTATTGGCAAACAGTATGGTTTCGCGCCTTGTTTGCCACTATAATAATTCTCTCATTATTGGCGATTTATTTTTGGCGTACCTATAAACTTAGACAGGCTAAAATTAACCTTGAAAACCAAGTTAATCAACGCACTAAAGAGTTAAAAAAAGCACATCAAGATACGGTGGCTGCAGCACAAGTTAAAAGTGACTTCTTAGCCAATATGAGTCATGAAATCCGCACGCCGCTCAATGCCATTATGGGCATGACGCATCTAGCACAAAAAACACCAACAACGGATAAGCAAAAAAACTATTTAAACAAAATTAATATTTCAGCAAAATGGCTACTAGATATCCTCAATGATGTTTTAGACTTCACAAAAATAGAGTCAGGAAAAATTGAATTAGAGTACCTACCTTTCAATGTTAATCAAATGCTGACATCTGTTGAAAATATGACTACCTCATTAATGGCTGACAAAGCATTAAGCTTAGAATTCACTATTGATCAAGGCATTCCCGGTGAATTAATAGGTGACTCACTGCGCCTAAAACAAGTTTTACTCAATTTAATTAGCAACGCGATTAAGTTTACACAAACAGGAACTATTTCTGTCCATATACAACAACTGACTAATAGTAACAATCAAACAAGGCTTTGCTTCAATGTTATTGATACCGGAATAGGTTTAACGGATCAACAACAGGAAAACCTATTTTCTGCTTTTAACCAAGCAGATAACTCCATTACACGTAAATATGGGGGGACGGGTCTTGGACTATCTATTAGCAAAGACCTAATTCAGATGATGGGTGGAACAATCAAGATTGAAAGTAGTATTGGCTCAGGCAGCCGGTTTTATTTTAATCTGAATTTTGAAGTAGCCAAAAGTTTACAAGGAGAATTACCAGCAGCCCCTTCACTTGCAATCAAAACTAATTTTGATTTTTCATCCGCAAAGGTATTGTTAGTCGAAGATAATTTAATTAACCAAGAACTTATGATGGAAACATTACAAGATCAAGGTATGCATGCTGATCATGCTAATAATGGTGAAGAGGCCATTAGCATGATAGAAAAAAATAGCTATGATTTAGTCTTAATGGATTGCCAGATGCCGGTCATGGATGGCTTTACAGCGACCAAGATAATCCGGAAAAATCCTAATTTTGAAAAACTACCGATTATTGCAATGACGGCTAATACCACTGTAGATAGCCGTGACCGTTGTTTTGCTTGTGGAATGAATGAATTTATACCTAAACCTATCGATTGGGAACATTTCGCTAAAGTGCTTGCTCGTTGGGTAAAACCTTCACCGAAGCAACATAAAACTGAAGATTGCAACCCATTAACATTGCAATTACCCGGCTTTGAGTTATCTCAAACTATGAATTTATTAGCAGGCAACCAAGAGAAATTAATCGCAATGTTAGCCAAATTCCATACTCAATATACCTCTGAAATTACTAACTTTATTGAACAAATCAGCACCCAACCTTTAAAAGTAAGTAAAGCATGGTTGCATGCACTCAAAGGATCGGCAGGTAATTTAGGTGCTACAGACCTATATCAAGCAACCGTTATCTTAGAAAACAAGCTATTAAGTGGCCAATACTCGCAACCTGATTTCAATACATGGCATACCGTTTTCGAAGAAACGATGCATACATTAGCTCAGCTAAAGGCGACAACTCCAATTATAGAAATAAAATCCAGTATAGAAACATCGACCATTCTTATTAAAGAGCTTAATTCATTATTAGATAGTGATGGCTTTATTAATGATGAGTTACTTAAACAATTACAAAACCAGATACCGAAAAATCGTCAATCCGAATACAATAATTTACTACAATCCATTATTGAAACAGACTATACTCAATCCAAAGCACTTCTTAAGAAATTAAGTACTGACTTGTCAAAAGGCTAACATCATTAAATCAATAAAGCTTGCTACAATTCTTGTCGTCGATGATTCCCGTGTTACGCAGGAGTTATTAGTCTCCTTACTCAGTAACTCCCATTATCATGTGAAAGTTGCAGGGAATGGCTATCGAGCGCTCGAAATTGCTCAAAAAACCCCTCAACCAGATCTAATTTTATTAGATATCAATATGCCCGATTTAAATGGCTATGAGATTTATCAGAAATTACAAGAGTCACCCCATACAAGCTCTATCCCTGTCATTTTTATTACCAGTGAATCTACCCCCGAAGCTGAGTCTCGCGCTCTTGAGTTAGGTGCTGCAGATTATATTGTTAAGCCAATTAGTCCTGCTATTACCTTATTACGCGTGCGTAACCAAATTGCATTACAACAGAGTGCAAAAGCATTAAAACATGCTGCTTATTATGATAATCTAACTAACCTTCCTAACCGAACACTACTACTAGAAAGGCTAAAATTTGCCACCGCGTCTAGCCAGCGTAGTGAAAAAAAAGCCGCGCTATTATTTATAGACCTAGATGATTTTAAAAAGCTAAATGATAACCTTGGCCATGACATCGGCGATTTATTACTACAAAATGTTGGCCAACGCTTGGAATCATGCCTGCGTGAATGTGATAGTGCGGCTCGCTTTGGTGGAGATGAATTTGTTATTTTGCTAGAAAATTTAAGCACTGACTTTGATGAAGCAGGTATTCAAATGTCAACGATAGGCAATAAAATCCTTGCTACATTGAATCAAGAATATCAATTACAAACACACAAATATTTTTGCACACCCAGTATTGGCGCTACTATTTTTAGTGGTCACGAGTTTTCTATTGAAGAGTTAGTCAAACAAGCTGATATTGCTATGTATCAATCTAAGTCCCAGGGAAAGAATAATCTCTGTGTCTATGATACAAAAATACAAGCTGATATTACTGCGCGTGAAACGCTGGAAAATGACTTACGTAGTGCATTAACCAATGACGAATTTGTCCTTTTTTATCAAGCACAATTTCAACATAATAAAATTATTGGTGCAGAAGCCTTAATTCGTTGGCAACATCCAACACGCGGTTTAATTTTACCCGATCATTTTATTCCACTGTCAGAATCCACTGGGTTAATAATCCCAATCGGTAACTGGGCTCTGCACGAAGCTTGTACCCAATTAAAAACCTGGTCACACCAAGAGTCCACTAAAGATTTAAAGCTGGCTGTTAATATTAGTATCCGACAATTCCAACAAACTCATTTTGTAGATCAAGTCATTGAAGCCATAACTAATTACAAAATTAATCCGCAAAACCTCAAACTTGAACTCACTGAATCTTTATTTCTGGGTGACTTAGATTCTGCCATTTTTAAAATGAATAAATTACGTAAAATTGGCGTTCACTTTTCTATGGATGATTTTGGGACGGGCTACTCTTCTCTATCTAATCTGAAAAAGCTCCCCATCGAGCAAGTTAAAATTGATAAAAGTTTTGTGCGCGACATTTCTAGTAACCCAGACGATGCCGTTATTGTACAAACTATTATTGCAATGACTCAACACATGGGAATGAGCGTTATTGCTGAGGGAGTAGAAAGTGATTTACAACGTGTCTTTTTAGAAGAAAATGACTGCGCCTGTTTTCAGGGCTATTTATTTAGTAAGCCAGTACCACTAGATCAATTTGAAGCTTTGTTGGAATAAGCAGAATAGAGCATACGGGATTATGAATTCAAGAGGTACGAATAAATTCGAACCTACAGCGCTTTGCTGTTACCTGCACACTCAATACTCATAAACAACTATTTACTCAACTCACAAACCAAGCCCCAAAGTAGCCTGTATGGAGCTTGCGTAATACAGGATATTCAACGCACTGACTCCCGTATTACGTTTACAAAACATATAAATACTATATCATTTCAACAACTTACGTAGGATGGGTAGCGCTTTTTTGCGAAACCCATCAATTTACACAACATTGATGGTTACGTGATTATGAATTCAAGATCTACGAATAAATTCGAACTTACAGCTCTTTATCATTTTCCTCTCACCCAATATCCATAAAAAATATTTTACCCAACTCACAATCAAGCTCCTTCTCCAGCGGGAGAAGGTTGGGATGAGGGGAATTAAATACGTCTCTTCTCAAATATCTTTTAATCTCTTTGTATTAACGAGCCTTGAAAACCCAAAAGAGCTGTTTTTAAACTCCTCACCCCAGCCCTCTCCATCAGGAGCATAGATCTCTACACAACTTGGGCATAAAAAAGCCCTCCCTTGCTGGGGAGGGTTGGGTGGGGAGACAATTAGAATACGCTGTTTGCTTTAGTGACTCATGTTACGCAGCAATTGAATGCTTTCACTCTCATGAAATATAACAAGGAGCGCGTAGCATCAGAACCGTAGCCCGTATGAAGGCACGGAACACGGGATAAACAGCGTATCGAACCCCCGTATTACGCAAGCTCCATACGGGCTACAGGTTCTTTTGGACCTCCACTTGCCTAGTATCGGAGAAGGGGCTTTAAAGCTCTTACGCGCCCTTAAGCAACAGACTCTTGATATCTCACAGAAATATCACCCATAGAATCAATCACTTCTTGCGCATTATCACTATCATTTAACTCGAAACTACTCACGCCGACGCGATTCAAATAGAACACTTGGTCGCGCATAAAATCACCGCTCACACGTATATCGCCATCAAAACCAAAACGACTACGCAATACTCGCGCATGAGTAAATCCGCGCCCATCTGTAAATACGGGAATATGTAATTCAATCAATTGAAAATGACTTAGATCTTCAACTATCTCTTCAACCACAGCATTTGACTCTAAGCGTAAACCCAGCTGACCGCCATGCTTAACCAGCTCCTCTCGCTCTTTGCTCCAGCGTGCTTGTGAAACGATATTATAATCAACATTAAGAGCTACATCGTCAGCAATAAAAGCCCAGCTATCCTGAGTAACGTGTTTATCTTTAATTAACTGCATAAACTTTCTCCTTAAATGGACTCATACCTACGCGCCTGTATGTCGCAAGAAATGATTCATCTTCATTAACACGCTGCTCAATATAAACTTCCAATATTTTTACAACAACACCGGTAATATCTTGCTTACTAACAGAAGGCCCGACACGATCACCAATGGTTGCATCATTTTCTGATGATCCACCTAATGTCACTTGGTACCATTCCTCGCCTTTTTTATCCACGCCCAACACACCAATATGCCCGACACTTTGGTGAGCACAGCCATTCATACAGCCTGATATGTTTATTTTAATTTCACCTAAATCATGAACATAATCCATTGAATCTAGGCTTTCATTAATTTCTTTTGTAATACCGATAGTTCCAGCAAGTGCCAACCCACAAAAATCCAAACCAGGACAGCAAATGATATCGGTTGCTTTGCCAATATTAGGCGTAGCAAGCTTTAGTTGGTCTAATTTTTGCCACAACGCAAATAGGTCAGCTTGTTTAATATCTGCTAATACCAAGTTTTGTCGATGTGTGACACGCACCATACCAAAGCTATATTCATCGGCTAAACCTGCAATCGCATCTAACTGAGTATCTGTGCAATCTCCTGGTGGACGGTCAGGTGCCTTCAAAGAAACATAAGCCACTCGGTAGCCTGCGATTTTATGATCAGCAGTATTGTGTTTAACCCACGTAGCAAAAGCTTCATTATTCGCTAACTGCTCCGCATAACTGGTATCAGCTGCGGCACTGTCTATATAAGCAGGTGGCGCAAATTGCGCACATATTGCTTCAATTCGTTCTTCTGAAACAATTAGCTGATCTTTAATTAAAGCCCATTCAGCATCAACTTGCTTAGTAAACTCTTCTAAGCCTGTTTCTCTTACTAAGATTTTTATACGCGCCTTATATTTATTATCACGACGACCATTTAAATTATAAACACGTAAAATCGCTTCTAAATAGGAGAGCAAATGCTCTTTTTCTAAAAAGGGTCTAACCATCTTAGCAATAACAGGAGTTCTACCCAATCCACCACCAACGAACACTTTAAACCCGACAACGCCTTGGTCGTTCTTGACTAAGTGTAAGCCAATATCATGAAACTGAGTTGCGGCACGATCTAACGTTGCTCCACTGACTGCAATTTTAAATTTACGCGGTAAATAAGCAAACTCAGGGTGTAGAATTGTCCATTGACGGATAATTTCACAATAAGGGCGCGGATCTTCAATTTCGTCTTTACAAACACCAGCCAACTGATCTGAAGTTGTATTTCTTAGACAGTTACCACTGGTTTGAATAGCATGCATCTGCACACTGGCTAATTCACCAAGAATATCAGGGACTCTTTCCAAAGCAGGCCAGTTAAATTGAATATTTTGGCGAGTAGTAAAATGACAATAGCCTTTATCGTAATCGCGGGCGATAGAAGCGAGTTTTCTAACCTGCTTACTAGAGAGTAATCCGTATGGGCCAGCGACACGTAATAATGGCGCATGTGTTTGTATATAAACACCATTCATTAATCTTAATGCTCGGTATTTATCATCAGGAATTTCACCTTTTAAAAAACGCTCAGTCTGATCCCGAAACTGGGTGACGCGTTCATCAATAATTGTTTGATCTTTATCGGTATATTGATACATATAAATGCACTTATGTAGGCGGGTTACGCTAAATTATTAATGATATACCCCTAGCGATTAAATGACAAAGTTAATTGGTTAATGATATTATTGTGGGTTGTGCTTCATCGTACTTAAAATAATAAAATTATAATTCATATCTGGCTAGGGGGTCGTTTTGTTACGCTTATTCTTTATTTTTGCCGCCCTGATGGGTGTACCTCAATTAGCAATGGCCGAAGAAGCTATTGCTAATTTAGGGTTAACTGGAACTGAACGCGGTATTTATACGGTTCTAATCTTTATCATCGCTTATGGCTTTGTCATGGCGGAAGAGTTTACTGGCTTACGAAAATCTAAGCCCGTCATTATCGCTGCAGCAATCATTTGGGCACATGCCGCGGTTTTAGCCGCTGAAGCTGGCGTTTCTACAGCCGACCTTCATGAAGCTTTTGAGTTTAACTTAAAAGAATATGCAGCATTAATGCTGTTCTTATTAGTTGCTATGACCTACATCAACGCGATGGCTGAACGTAATGTTTTTGAAGCCCTGCGCTCATGGATGGTTAGAAAAGAATTTGGCTATAGAAAACTTTTCATTCTTACCGGTGTCATCACCTTTTTCCTATCTGCCATTGCTGACAACCTAACAGCCGCACTACTAGTTGGCGCAGTGGTATTAGCCGTTGGTAAAGATAATGAAAAATTTATCGCTATCGGCTTTGTGAACTTAGTTGTCGCTGCAAACGCAGGTGGCGCTTTTAGCCCATTTGGCGACATTACTACCCTAATGGTTTGGCAAGCAGGTTACGCAGAATTCTTTGATTTCTTTAACCTATTTATCCCTTCAGTAGTGAACTATGCTGTTCCAGCATTTTTCATGTATTTAGCTGTACCGGACGAGCAACCACCCACAACCAATGAAGATGTAGTTGTTTTAAAGCCAGGTGCGATTCAAGTTTGTGTATTATTCGTTCTTACCATTGCTACAGCAGTAAGCTTCAAGCAAGTCCTACATTTACCGCCTTTTATGGGTATGATGGCTGGTCTAGGCGTATTGATGGTTTATGGTTACAGACTACAAACATTATACAAATCAAATGCGAATGATGATCGACATAGCCCGTTTGATATTTTTGATAAAATTCGCGATGCAGAGTGGGATACTTTATTCTTCTTCTTCGGTGTAGTTTTTGCTGTAGGCGGTTTAGGTTATATCGGTTATTTAGAGCTTCTTTCTGCCGCGATGTACGATGGCTTAGGTCAAACACCAGCCAATATCATTGTTGGTGTGATGTCTGCAATTGTTGATAACATCCCAGTCATGTTTGCCGTTCTTAGCATGAACCTAAATATGGACCTTTACCAATGGTTATTAGTCACATTAACCGCTGGAACGGGCGGATCAATGCTATCAGTGGGATCAGCGGCGGGTGTTGCGTTAATGGGTTCATCTAACCATAAATACACCTTCTTCAGTCACTTAAAATGGACGCCTTTCATTGCCTTAGGTTATATCGCAAGTATTCTTGTACATTATTTAATTAATGGCTAGGTCTTAACGCAACCAGCTTTCAGCTGATTGCTCTATTGAAAGGGAGTAGAATGAAAATTCTACTCCCTTTTTTTGTTTTAAATTATCCATATTCATATGACCGAACATAGCTGGAAACAGGCTTTTTCTGCCTACCTACACCCTCGAGTACTAGGCATGTCATTTCTTGGCTTTTCAGCAGGACTTCCCTTCCTATTAGTTTTCTCAACCCTATCTGCCTGGCTACGTGATACCGGCGTAACCTTATCCGTTATTGGTTTCTTTAGCTGGGTCGGCATCACTTATTCAATAAAAGTTATTTGGGCCCCTGTCGTTGATAGCCTTTCAATCCCTTTTTTAAGTAGACTACTAGGCAAACGGCGCGGCTGGATGCTGCTTGCGCAAGTAGGAATTTCCGCAGGCCTAATGACCTTAGCTGAGTTAGACCCTCTCACTCAAATTGAACTCATTGCTGGCGTTGCAGTCTTTATTGCTTTTTGCTCAGCCACTCAAGATATTGTTATTGATGCTTATCGTATCGAAGCCATTAAACCTGAATATCAAGCCGCCATGGCTGCTATGTATGTTTTTGGTTATCGTGTCGCCCTCCTAGTTGCTGGCGCCGGTGCGTTTTATATTGCTGATTTTATTGGCTGGAACGCCGCCTACTCAGCTATGGCACTATTTATGTTTATTGGTATTAGCACCACATTATTGATTCGTGAACCCGAACATAAAAAAGACACTAAAACAGCTGAGCTTGAACAATCCATCGAAGCAAGCTTAGGAATTCAGGGCACACAAGGGCCTTTTCAAAAATTCAGCACCTGGTTTTCAAATGCCGTAATTACACCTTTTGCAGATTTTTTTATGCGTAATGGCAAGCTAGGGATTTGGATTTTATGCCTAATCGCACTCTATAAAATGAGCGACATCACTATGGGCGTAATGGCTAACCCTTTCTATTTAGACCTAGGATTTAGCAAAAAAGAAATTGCCGATATTAGTAAAATTTTTGGGTTTTTTATGACTATTTTTGGCGCAACATTAGGTGGAATACTTGTTATTCGCTATGGCCTAATGCGCCCTTTATTACTTGGTGCAATCCTTGTTGCCAGCACTAATTTATTATTCGTATTGCTCGCAACTTCAGAGCCAAACCTTAAACTTTTAGCCTTAGTTATTAGCGCTGACAATTTAAGTGGCGGCATCGCAACCTCCGTATTTATTGCCTATCTATCCAGCTTAACCAACAGCGCTTATACCGCCACACAATATGCATTGTTTAGCTCATTAATGACCCTTCCCGCCAAATTATTAGGCGGCATGTCTGGCTTGATTGTTGATGGTTTTGGCTACCCTACATTCTTTCTGTATGCCTCATTCACAGGTTTACCTGCAATTTTCTTAGTGATTTATTTAATGCGTTTACTACAGCAAGAAGAAACGCCCAGCCCGAATAACTAAACAACCACCCGCTAAAGACGGGTGGGTTAGAAAGCTTGGCGACTGAAAGTCGGGATACAGGGCAAATAGCCCTGTTTTCCTATCTATTTACATTTACTTTGTAACCTGACAACCTCACTCATCACAAGCAGCCTAACTCATTCATCACTATAATTTGCGGGTACCCACGAGGGGCAGAGGGGGCACCCCTACAACTGTACGGGCAATCCCTTGTGGTTGCCCTTGTTAGCTCAACACTCACAAACCATACGACTGACCAAACTCTGCCACTTGCAACACCGGTAAGAGATAAATCTGTTCGCCTAAAAGGCGAAGGTTTTAACCTTACGAATGGAAAATAAATATTCATACTTGTAGTATTGCATGTAAAACTACAAGTTGATTTTACCCCGCGAAATCCGGAAGAGCCAAAAGCATTAACTAATACTCGATGTTCAAGTTTTTTAACTGATTGATTTTATAGATAATTATTTTGACAAAGACATTACCAACATCTATATAAATCAATCGCTTATAAAATTCACTCGGCAAAATATACTTTTCTTAGCCCTGGTATAGCTGAAAACTTGAACATCGAGTAATACTATCCTATATTTTTAAATAGGCACTGATCATCGAACAATATGATTAAGTAATTTCTGCAGTGGAAACTAAGGTGAGATGTAAAGCCTTTTGCATGAAAAATTAGTGGTACTTTGGGCAAGACAAGTAATACAGCTTATCTCGAGTAGTCTAATAAAGTAAGGAAGGCTTAATTTACTCTGTGTACCTGCTCTCATTACTTTCTAAGATGCCTCGATAA
>ENA-OSET01002279-OSET01002279.1-sediment-metagenome-genome-assembly--contig:-NODE-2279-length-18707-cov-3.947236_pt1 | contig 18707 bp, 9 predicted proteins | sample MGYA00237882_ERZ534229 | MGnify/ENA primary metagenome ERZ534229 (study PRJEB26408, sample SAMN06266212) | sediment metagenome | isolation source: Hudson Canyon methane seep mesocosm | place: USA:Hudson... | reverse complement strand
TTGCTCGAAGTCTGGATTTTCCCAACCTCTCCCTGGTATAAACTCATGTGTCCGCTCGGTTGAATAACAGCCAAGCTTGTTTGTTTTGGTGAACTTAGATTTATGTGCAGTATCTGCAGCGAAGAGAGCAAATTGCTCTCTGGTTATTTCAGTTCTCATCATCTTGAAAGCGTTGACTCTAACACGGTGAATAGGTTTTTCATTGTCTTCACCCTCTCCACCAAAAAAACCATCAACAGAACCCATCATAAAACTACCAGCAGGAATATCGACCATTTCAATACTGAGTTTCTTGAATAATCCAACGCGTTTTGCTTCTGCTGCCTCTTCTGCCTCTTGTAACTGTAATGTTTCCAATAATTTTTTGGCTTCTAGTGCTTTATTATTCCAATATAGGGCATCTTCTTCACTTTTCTCGACCCCAATACCTTCACTGTAATACCCAGTGATATCCATCATAGCCTGGATTTCACCTTTCTTTGCGCCCGCCAACGCGGCCTTAGCTAGTAAGCGCTCTTTCTTCTCTTGTTTAGCAGCCTGTAGTAGTTGTCCAGCAGTCGTCAATTTAGGTTTTGAAAGCTGGATCTTAATTTTTTTTACGGTCTTATCTGCTATAAAAAAGCTAGTTTCGAACAGTTTCTCATAATCATTATCAATCACTTTTACCGCTTTCAGGGTTAAGTCACCGGGTGAAACGAAAGCATCGAGAGGGCATAATCCTTTTGGTTCACCATTTATATAGATATGGGCACCTTCATTAGAGCCTACACACTTAATTCGCAACACACCTTTAGCATCTACGGTTGTACATAGTGTTAATAGACTTAAAAAAAATAGTGAGGCGATTATTTTTATGTACATTACAAGTAACCAGTTGAAAAATGATTTCTAAATTATAGACATCAATATTATTTCAATTTCATGTCTATTACTAGCGGCTAGATTGAGCAGTAAAATTGGAATATTAATGGGGACTAGTGCTGGGTGATCGATTCAATAAGAGCTAGGGCAGTATCTAGAAACTCATTGCCTCTACTGTTAATTTATCTAAATGAGTATAATCAAATTTCTAATCATACAAACCAAGTGATCTAGCGATGAATAATTTCAAAAAAATGATCTCATTAACGTTCTTAATATTTTCATCTTTTAGCTTGTTAGCTACTTCAATAGATGATCTTGAGCTATTAGATCAAATTGATCAGTTAGACATGATGGATAAATTAGAATTTGACGATTTTTTGGCAAAAGCTAGAGAGTGCATTGAATTTAATGACTTTTCTTGTGCTGAAAATAAAATTGAAGAAGCTGCTGAATTTGTTAATACAACTGAAGACGACACGACATTACGATCTATAAAACATAGCCTAGCAATCAGGGAAGCAGAGAAAGCTGAAGAGGTTGCGCATGAAAAACGACTTCAAGAAAAGTTGCGTAAAAAAGAACGACGACTTGCACAAGAAAAAAGAGACTTTGAGAGCAAGCAAAGAGAATTAAAACGTAACCGATATAAGCAACCAAAAGGTTCAGCAACGAACGAATGGGTTGGTATAGTAGTAGGTATAGCTGATGAACTTTCAAAAAATGCTGTGCAACAATCGAGAAATAACGAACGTATATGGAGGCAGCAACAAGCAAAAACAGAGGCCGATACTAGAGCCTGGGAAAGAAAGCATAATGAGGAAGTACGAAAGCTTAACGAAGATAGAGCAGAATTGCTTAGGGTTAGCAATCAGCGAAAGCAAGAAAATGAACAACGCAGGCAACAATTAGCGAGAGACCGCCAGCGTGAAGCTGAGTCAAGAAAACAACAAGAGGAAAATGACCACTCTGCAGCAAAGAAGAAATGTAAGGCATCAAAATTTCCTATATATGATGAGTACAATGATTGGTGCTTAGGTTTGCATGAGAATTTTGGCATCATTAATAATTCGTTAGCAATCCCAACAGGAATAGAGCAAGAACGACTTCACTGTGTTGTCGGTATAAGTAAAGCTGAAAAACAATGTAAGCCTAGTTACGATAGAGAACTGACAAACTGCATGATCTCTGCAGATTACACAACTGGAAATATATTAAGTAAATGCCACAAAAATATTAGTTCAATTTATAAGTCCTGTGTTGAAAGTAATGCGAAGAAAAACTATCGAGACGGAAACTGTAGTTGGGGAGGAGGCCCTCAAAAAGTTCAAAGCAAATAAACTGGGCCGATGAACTCTAAAATTTTGTCCTAATTCGATTACAACATTAGTCGATTTGAAAGGGCTGCTTTGAAGCGAGAGCTAGCGGTTTGCCATTACTCAAAAAAGGCCGCTTTAACTCCATTTCACTCATTCTATGCGAAAGCGAAGTCATAATAATTAGGCCATTTGACCATACCCAAAAGAAGCTGTTTAATAGCAAGAATTGCCGTTTGATCTCAACTAGCAAAAGGCAGTGCATGGTATACTTACGACTCTAAAGCCATGCCTGTATTTATCCCCTATGTAAGGTTGATTTGAAAGCGAGGAAGATTTTGCCTTGACCCGGATGCATGAGAAGTCACCTCACCTAAGACAATGACAAATGAGTTAACCAATATCATCAGCGATGAACACCCCAATAAAAAATCGATGTTCATCGAATAAGACTGAATCATTAACTACAACCAATCTATCTCCAACTGTGTGCATTTAGATCACGCACTAACTGCACAAAAATAAATATACAATTAGTGTGCATTTAGGGGTTGTTCCCCGACTGATGCCAGCCCTACTAGCATTATTAGCTCTTAATGCACAGACTTAAACTGCCCCCCCTTTCCCTAACTAACGACTCTAGTATCAACAATCGATCGTTTAATGACACCAATCAACCACACCCCAAATAGTATCATCAATCTACCCTTTACATAGATGACACCACACCCTATTATTGATACTACTTTATGACACCAGTAATCACGGAGAACATCAATGGGACGATTATTCGCATACGCAAGAGTCAGCACCAACGAACAAGACGTTGATAACCAGAAACTGGCAATTGAGAAAGCCGGCTTTAATGTGGACGCAAACCGTTTCATTTCAGAGGTTGTATCGGGCAGCACTCAAGCTATGCAACGAAAACAGTTTAAACTGCTCGTAGAGCACAAGCTAGAAACAGACGATACATTAATCGTACTTAAGCTGGATCGCCTTGGTAGGGACAATATCGACGTCCAGCAGACTATCGAGATGCTCATTAATAAGAGTATCAAGGTTATTTGCCTTGATCTACCTGTCAGAGACCTGAGTAGCTCTGAAGGGAAGCTCATGCTTCAATTATTTTCTAGTTTTGCGGAGTTTGAGCGAAGCCGAATTAGGGAACGAACTCAAGAAGGTCTTGCTAAAGCCAAAGCTCAAGGCAAGCGACTAGGACGACCTACCGCAAGTAAAACAACTAAACTGGTACAAGAACAGAAAACCATAGGACTAAGTCAGTCCAAAGTAGCAACAGTATTAGGTATTAGCTTACCTACTGTGAAAAGGCACTGGAACAAATAGTTTAGGTATTACATGCAACAAATATCCCCGCATGATCGTCATTCGAACAGCTTTATCCTCGTTGATTATCAGATGACAACCTTGTTACGGCAAGCTGAAAAATTTCCATATAAGCCGTTTGCTATGAGTGACCAGACTCTTTCCCTTCATGAATCGCAGACTTGCTCCCTTTGACCCAAGTCAATGACAATCACCTCTATCTCCTCAACACCGAGGTAATGTTCAGCAATACACCGCCAATAACTTTTCAGAACACTTGCTAACTCACTCAACCCAACTCGCTGATCATTAATAATCCAACCCTTTTCTTGGCCACATTTTTGAGAGACCAATAACATAACACCACATCCAGCGCTCTCTTCCCGTAGATAATCGCCCGCCAACTGGTTTCGCAAACGCTCGCAGAGCTTTGGGCCAGACCACCCCTTATCCAACAGTTTCAGTTCAATAGGAACTGGTGATTTAACGTTGGTATTATGTAATATAATATCCATTCGTTGGCTGTTTGCCAGCTCTGGCTCCTGAGCCGTGGTGTATTGCTCACGACACTGCTGATTAAGCCAGCCAGCTATCAACGTGCGCATCTCGTTTTCTCCAGCGGCTCGCTTCCATGTCTTCCATGGACTGTCGTTTCCGCGTTCCAACCAGTTCTTCAGGTCCAGTAGGCGGTACACGGTAAGGTCGAAAAGCTGGCGATGCGTTGCTGGTGTGATTATTTGCTCTATATCAAACGCACTGACCTGCTCAGCCGTCCACGGTTCCAAGTCTCCATCCTCTTCTGCTCTCTTATAGGCCTGTTTAGTCATCCAGTGGCGACCATCGAGATCAGGGTGCTCGTGAGCGAGTTCCTTGATAACCGAATAGCTTTCTTTACCCGGAATTTCCGACAGAAGGTTAAAAAGTCTGTTACGCGCATCCTGTGCATCATCACGCAAATTTGGAGAATATACCCCTCCACCTGCACGATTATTATCCTCTTGTGCTCGAATATAATGGTGCATTAAGACGTATAGAGATTTCAGGTGCTCTGCTTTGCGAAAATAACCAACATTTGGAGCTCCGTCTCCGGCATGTCTTCCTCCCAACAGCGCTGTGACAAAAATTTGGGCCGCATGCGTCGCCAAACTTTTATCTAGACCTGACAACCATTGTTCGACTTCTGGGATACCATTTACCGGATCGCAATCGACTTGAACTGCGTACCACCAAGAAGTACTGTCCGGATCTTTAGTCTGTGCTATTTGTCGGCTAGCCAGCTCAGCCAATTTACCTGGGTCAGCTCCACCATTGACCAATATGCTAAGACAATAGTGACGGTTGGTATTGATTCCGATGGGATTGGTCTCCATCCACTCAAGAATTACGGGAGCCATGAGCGCATGGAGCCAAGGAGCATGGTGGACGAGATTCTGGAGAATATAGTTCATCGGCTCGTCCAAGCAAGTGTTCTCAAGCTCCCAAATTAATTCCTGAGTCACGGCCTCATCGACCAAGGTTGGAAATACCTGATATAAACGCTCAAACCAACAGGGAAACCCATTTAATTCCCAAGTAATGAACCGTAATACATGACGTACCTGTGACTCGTTCAGACTCTGTATGAAATCGACCGTCTCAGCTGTCTCTATTTCCAGTCCGGCCATAGCGAATATCAATGAATAAGGAGTGGAGTTATCCCTTTTAACCCCTTCAGACTGTAGAGTCGGTATGTAATGCCGCCAATGGTTGATAGCAGCATCGCGATAAGCATGAGCGACAGCTTCACCGAAATCTGGGAAGAGGGCCTGCCAGTTTGCGTATTCAGAGCGACCCGTTACTGAACAACGATCCTGCAATTCATTCATCAACCAAAGTTGATCGTTAGTATTTTCACCTGGACTCAAGTTCGGAGGATTGCGAACCCTCTCAGGGTTGTCGCGTAACTCTTCTATCCACGTATCACGAACCTGCTTTTCTCGCTCTTCCTTCTCACCCCAGTTTCGCCGATACTCCGCGTGTCTTTCTTCGTCTCTTCGCACTGTCTCAGACACCAACGGGTTCAATAGTGTGTCCAACTGATTTTGCAAAACGGAATCACCGGATACAACATCTTGCAGACTACTCAAAACATGTGCTGACCTGCCTGCTTCAGCATAGACTCGAAACGCCGTACTGAGTACAACTAACCTATCATTCTCAAGCTCACGACTACGCATGTAACCGAGTAATCTTGCCAGACTCGCCACATCGAAAGCCCAAAAATGCCCAAGATAGGAAACACGCCTATCATCATTTAGCACCTCGCTTGATTTTGCAGCATAATTGATTCTTGCTTGTTCGATACTAGCCCAGTAGAGGGCATCATTAAGTTCTGGCCAGCTGGGAACAAGTACCTGCAATTTGCTTTTGTGTTCGCTAAAATCATCGCCACGCCAAAAACGTAAGGCTGGTACCTTCAACATTATGGATAAGGCCGTCATTCCCAACGCCACAGAGCTCTGCCCTTGAACTAGCCTTTCCACCGCATGGGTAGCAGGACTCAATAACCACGCGAACTCCTCAGAAACAAGGCATTCCCCTCGCTCAATAAAGGGTTGTCTGTCGAGGTAGCCGTGTAGCCCATCAATAAACTGGTTTATAACCTGCTGGTCACCGGCAACTGACAGTCGTTCTACAAATCCATGCAATGAACGGCCTAGACCAGTAGATTTGTATCTTTTGTAGGTCGGTAACTTATCCAGCGAGAGCACCAGTTGCTCTACGCTCTGACTATCCGGATCCGCTTCACCAATCACCTCCGCAAGCAATTCACGCGAAATCAGGGCATCGCATTCGTTTAGCTTTTGCCATAAGCACTGTTTCAGTTCGACAGTGCCACAAGTCATTACTGCACGAGCCGCTACTATTCGAGCATAGGCCCCTCTCGAGTTATTTAACGCAATAGCAACAAAAGGGGCTACACAGCTTGCCATTTTCCCCTGCCAGACCAGCCGACCGAGAAAGAAAATCGCATCATCATTGTCTGTAAATTCGTTGATAAGTTGCTGTGTGTCTTCCGAGAGGTCTGGACTAGCAATCCGAGCAATTGCACTGTTATCTCGAGCAGAGTGGTCATCCTCGTTGGAAACTATCCGACGGACGATGTCTGCCAAAATTCTACGTCTTTCCTGTAAAGGCAGTCGATATGAATCACCACCTTCAACGGCAATTTCAGGGTGTATTTCTAGTACCCTGTTACGAACATCATCATCAAACAAAATAAGCCATGGCAATATAGGTCGAAGCAGAGGAGTAATAATTTTTTCACCGTATTGCTCGCGGAAAAACAGGGCTTCGACCAAATAACGACTATTACCTGCCTTCAAGAGCCCATCAAACCACTCAGCAGCAAGAAGTTCTCGTATATCCCTGTGCCGAAACCGTACTGCTCCATATATGATGTCGTTGAAAATCCCTCGCCCCAATAAAGCGTGTACTTTTTGGGGGTCCCAGTTTGCAAGAACAGTTTCTGCTTCGATGCCGGGTTTGGCTGATGTAGCATCGGGTACATTGATACCCGCATGACCAGTCAGAACAACTGCAGCCGCCAATCGACGCGCACCTTCTCTTGCCAATTCAAGATTCAAAGGTTGCCGCTGAGCCCTATCACTACTGTGGTCATCGAGTAACCGTTTGTCGATATTATGACGGAGAAGATCTAGTCGGCCACCAAGCGCTCTGTCTTCCTCCCATTTTGCCAAAATACCTTCAAGATCAAATGGGCGCTCTGCGAGACTCCAAAGTTTGGCTCGTTCAATTTCATTTAGCAGATTATCGATATCATTCACTTCTCGCTCCACGCAAAAGTGCCTGATTCTGTCTTTGTCCAATGGACGCATAATGTAAATTGTGAGCGCACTTTTCGGCTCAGATTGCCGCTCTTCTTCGCCTACTCCTCTCTCCTGCAGAGACGGGAGATATAGAATCTCATCCAATAGTCGTTTATCTTCCCTTGGTCTCCATGCGTAGGGCCGACTGGAAAGGTAAATATGCGCTCTATGCGCACCTATTTTTATATTTTTTACAAATCGGCGCAGTGCTTTTTCGAAAGCTCTTGGGTTTTCAAGCCGTGCCTCGTCGACAGAGTCTAGAAAGAACCATGCTTCATCCGTCGATTGCAACCATGCCTGAAATTGCTCTTCCTCACCTATCTCAAACGCCTCATAAAAGTCGGCTTCGATGTCTTCAATACGAATGAAGAAGGAAGGCTTGCCCTGACTTGCCAAAAGGCCTGCCCGGTATCGTAATTCTTCAGTTTTACCTGCACCTGCTTCCGCAAGGATGACGCACCGGAATTCACGATCCAGGTCATCCAAAGTTTTTGGATTAACATGACCCCAAACCGATAAAATTTCGTCATTCTCCGCATCATCTTGATTTTTAGGAACTGGCGAAAACTGTCGACCTAATTTAACATGGCTTTGCATCTGCATACTTTACACTTCGATTTCGAATTTGATGGCAATGGAAATAGGTTTACTGAACAAAAGGTCCCTCATTATTAAGAAAAAACACTCTTGTGGTTTAATGTTAGTTAAATCTGAACAATCAGAAGGCAGTGCTAACTAACCTCTACTGACTCAACAACTCAAACACAACCTTCGCAAACCCCTTCACCTTCTCAGGATCAGACAACAACTGCATCATCTGGTTCTGGTGCGCTTCGCTACTGCCCATAATCGCGTCATCAACCGCTTTAGGGAAATCCCCCAGCATGGCTTGTTCAGGTGAGTTACTCGTAATTTGATTCATCACTAGAGCGTTCTCTCTCACCTTGTCTCGTATGGTGTGCGCGTAGTTGACCATATCGTTTTCAGTCAGTTCATCAGTAATAAACAATTCGTTCAAGCGGTTTATAAGTTGCGAGAGTAGTTCTTCCTTCTTATCTTTAGGCGATGCCTTGCCGACGCCTTCTCCGGGCTCTAATTTGCTATCAGGGGCGTCGATTTGAAGTTTAAGGTGCTGCTGTCTGATTTTTGATAAGCGGTAGTGGCTGAGCTCTACGTTGCTTAGGTCGATCTCGTCTTCATCGAGGATAGATTCACGTAGCATTGGCCGTAGGTTACGGGCATACAAGCTGAGTTTTTCTAGGTCCTTGTCGTCGTAGTCGACGATCTGTGACATGAATTCATAGAAGCGCACAAAAGAGCCCAGATCTTTCTTGAAGATCTCAAGTGTATCTTTTTCTTTCTTACAGTCTTTAAAGCTGTTCTCTGCGTTGGCGATCAATACGGCGTCATTGGTTCGCTTGGTACGCTCAAACATCTCTTTTGCTTGTTTATAGGCTTCCACCGCTGACTTATAACGAAGGGTCCAACGCTCTACGGCAGGTTTGCAGATATTGGCAATCGCGGCATTACTTTTGTTTTTCACAAAGAACGCGTCACAGAATTGCTCGACTTCGCGGTTCTGGAAAATCCCTGCTGAACGAAGCTTTTCAGATAACTCGAAGATCAAATTAGGGTCTGACACATCATCTAACTCAGCCGTTTGGAAATACGGTTGGAAGGCGCTCAGAATGTCATCCGTGTCATTAAAGAAGTCTAAAACGAATGTGCCCGTTTCAGCTTTACTTGGGAAGATACGGTTTAGGCGTGACAAGGTTTGTACGCACTCGACGCCGCCGAGTTTTTTGTCGACATACATGGCGCAGAGCTTCGGCTGATCAAAACCGGTCTGAAATTTGTTGGCAACGATCATCACTTGGTAGTCGTCACTATCAAAGGCTTTGCGCATGTCTCGGCCTTTGAGATTGGGGTTCATGTTGCTTTCGGTAAACTTCTCACCAATTAGCCCATCTGAATTAGGGTCTTTCTCTGTGAACTCCACTTCACCGGAAAAAGCCACCATCGCATGAATCTTCTGGTAGCCTTTGTCGACAATGTACTTATCAAAATCATGCTTGTAACGCACCGCTTCTTTGCGAGAGCTTGTCACTACCATCGCTTTGGCTTGGCCGCCTAATAAGCCCATCACATTGTCTTTAAAGTGCTCAACAATCACCTGTACTTTTTGGCTGATGTTGTAGTCGTGTAGGCGCACCCATTGGTTGAGTTTCACTTTCGCCTTTTTGCTTTCTACCTCTTCATCACTGCCTTCTATTTTCATGGCCAGGTTATAGGCCACTTTGTAGTTGGTGTAGTTTTTCAACACATCCAGAATAAAACCTTCTTCGATGGCCTGGCGCATGCTGTACACATGGTAGGCTTCGGGCTTGTTGGTCTTGGAAGGTGCTTCATCCGCTTTGGGTAAGCGACCAAACAGTTCCAGCGTTTTGGTTTTTGGTGTCGCGGTAAAAGCTAAGTAACTTAGATTGCTAGAAGCTCGACGTGAGGCGACCGCCGCATCGAGAATGTCTTCTGTGCTCAACTCTTCGTCATTATCATTCGAGTCGACCATCAGCACTTCTTTTAACTGGCGTGCCGTGCTGCCTGTTTGAGAGCTGTGGGCTTCATCGGCAATCACCACATAGTTACGCTCTTTAAGGCTAACGCTGTTTTCAATCGCTTTTAATACAAAGGGAAAGGTTTGAATGGTGACGATAATAATCGGCTGTGAGCCTTCTAATGCAGAGGCGAGTTTTTCCGATTTAGAACCATCGCCCTCACTTCTATTGATGCGCCCGACCACACCCTCTACCGAGGTGAACTGTGAGATGGTTTCTTGTAGTTGATCATCCAACACGGTTCTATCGGTCACGACAATGATCGAATCAAACAGTTTATTGCCCTCTGCATTATGAATGGAGGATAACTGGTGCGCCGACCAGGCAATGGAGTTTGATTTACCGGAACCGGCACTGTGCTGAATCAGGTATTTATGGCCTGGGCCTTCGGTACGAGCGGCATTGACTAACTGGCTGACCACATCCCACTGGTGGTAACGCGGGAAGATTAAGGTTTCTTTCTTATACTTGCGGCCTTCCCAGTCTTCTTTTTCTTCAATCTGTAAATGAACAAAGCGAGCCAGAATATTTAAAAGGTTATCGGGCAGTAATACTTCATTCCATAAGTAATCGGTCGCGTATTGGTTTACGTCGGCAGGCACATCATTACCGGCTCCGCCTTCTTTCGTGCCTTTGTTAAAGGGCAAGAAGTAAGTGTTATCACCCTCAAGGCGAGTGGCCATATACACTTCGTATTGGCTTACCGAAAAATGTACCAATGCGCCGCGTTTAAAGGTTAATAAAGGCTCTGGTTTTTTAGTGGCAGGATCGATGGCAAAGCGGGTAGTTTTGTATTGTTTAATAGCGTTTTGAACCGCCTGCTTAAACTCTGACTTCAACTCCAAGGTCGCCACGGGCAGACCATTCACAAACAACACCAAATCAATGCGCCATTTCTTAGCTCGAGTACCTGTTTCGGCCTCGTGTTCGTCAGTCGCCCAAGGGGAATAGACTAACTCCGGTACGACACGTAAACGGTTCTGTTTATAACGCGCCAAGGTATCGGGGTTTAAGTCATGCTCGGGTTTAAACTGACATAAACTGAAACGAGTGCCACGGTCACGCAACTCATGACGTAGCACGCCCAAGGTGCCGTAGGTGCGCATTTCTTTATTGGCGGCATTAGGGTCAGCTTTATTCAGCTGTGAAGCTACACGCTCTAAAAACTTACCTTCAGGATCATTCGGATAAAGTGCTTTGAACTTTTGCCATTGTTCATCTTGAGTGTCTTTCACAAAACTCAAGACATCCTCTGAATACAAGGCCAGTTCACGGCTGTAGTTGTCGGGTTTACCCAGCAGCCAGCCGTTAGCGACTAGCTGACGAATCATATCGTTTTGAAAGGTAAACTCGTTGGCCTTACCGCCTCCTGACAATGTACTCATGCGGCTACTTCCTTATTATTCTTGTTAGCTGTGCTTGAAGGCTCAGGGGATTTCCAGCCTCTTACGTCTATTTTTCCGGTGACGGCTGCGGAGATTAGGGCTGTACGGCGCTCTTTTAGAAGTTCAATACCATCATCTGCTTTTTCTTCCAGGCGTTTATATTTTTCTATCGCCGATAGGATATGCAAAACTATTTCTTCAATTTCATTATCAGGAGGCACTGGTATAGCAATATCTTTCACAATATCAGTATTCAAGTTAATCTGAGTCGAACCACCTTTGTTTCGTATTTGCTCCCTTAACTTTTCAGTTAATGTAGTTAAATAAAAATATGCAAATTCACGATTTATCTTTAAATTTTCAAAACCCAATACACCATCATTTGCATTCGCATCTATCTTTAGAATCTTTGGGACGCCTAAAGTCCCACCACTATTTGAAAGAATTAGCGTATCTGCTGAAAAAACTCGACATTGCTCACTTCCTTTTTGAGTTAAAAATGACTCTGTATTAGTGAGGTATAAATCATTATTTTTTGTAATTTCCGCAACCGTAACCCATGGAGAATAATCTCCGCCAAATAAAGTTGGATCGCCAGCTGGCCTAGGCGATCCACCTCGGACAACCAAGGACAAATAGCTAAATTTACTTACAATCCAATGCGACGGAATTTTATCAAACCACTCAACCCCCGAATCGCGCATGGGGGTATTAGGATTGAGCCCTTTGGTGACGGCATGGCTGATCACGGCCTGGCGTTTTTCTTTTAGCAGTTTGATCAGCTGTTGTTGTTTATCGATCAGGGTGTCGATTTTGGCGGTTTCGTGGTCGAGGAAGTTGGCGATTTTCTCCGCCTCTTCATACGAAGGTGACAACAAAAACGCATTATTGATTAATTCCTGATTCAGAATGCGAGCTCCATAAATATTAGTAGAGGCATTCTCAATAACAAATTTTGGCAAGGCATAATACAGATATGACAGCGGCAACGAACCGCCTTCTATGAATGATGCTATGGCTTCATTTGTGTACATATCTTGGCTAGCAAATGAAACTGCACCTACAGATAATTTAAAGCTGTATAACAGAGAACCTCTTGGTGAAATTTCCATAGAAGCTGCCTTAGCAGCCTCGTCGGAGATATTCTTAGCTGTATGCTCTATGTATTTGCCTTTTAAATCGGAAATATTTGCCCATAAATTTTCACCAATAAAGTTTGCATCTACTTTAGTAGGCGGCGTCCATCCAACTTGAAAAGGCGCTAGGTATTTTACCTTGCTAACTACCCAATCACTTGGAATTACAGCCAGCCATTCAACACCAGATTCTTTATACTCCGGATAAGGCGCATACAAAGCTCTCATCACGAATGCACCTCTTGCAGCAGATTCATAATCTCAGCACTCACTGCATCCAAATCCCCATCAATATCCACTAAGTCCCTAGGCGGCTGATACTGATAAAAATGCCGATTAAACGGAATCTCATAACCAACAATACCCACTTCCTGATCTTTGTCGTCTTTCTTGCTGGCGTCTATCCAGGCATCAGGCACATGGGGTTGTACTTCTTTAAGGAAGTAGGCTTCGTTGAGGTCATTCACTGATTGTGTTGGATCAAGCGCGACGTTTTCATTATCCCGCAGGTCGCCATCGGGTTTGTATTCAATCGTCTGGCCTTGCTCTTTACCCTCACCCGCAAACAAACCATAAAACGGGTTGGGCTTGGTATTCTTGTGAACCTTCTTAATCACCTTCTCTGCTTCCGGGTTTTTCCAGCTGACAGAGGTGGTGATTTGCTTGAGTTCCTTGGCTTCCAGTTTAATGACCTGAGCTTTGCTTGCTGATTTAACCATCGCATCGTATTGGTTCATATCATCATGCTGTTCACGACCAATCTCAGTTTGTAGTTGTTTCGCTTTGAGCAGGATTTGTTTTTGGGCAAGCCAGGTTTTGCTGTCTAAAAGCTCTTTGATTTTGGCTTCTTTTACTTCGCTGAAGTGCGCTTTCAGGTGTTTGCGGATATCGGTTTCATGCTCGGCTAGTACACCATAGCTTTCGCATTCATTATCATCCGACCAGTTGTCACCGTAGGTCTCATAAATCCACTTCATCGGCGCATTTAATGGCTTGGCTGCAAAGCGCAGTTCCGCTAAACGCTCATCACCAAACTGGTAGCTCTCTCTTAAAGGGCGCTCAATGGTATTACGTCGATAACCAAACTCATGAGTATCAAATATTTTGCTGGCAAATGTCTTCGGGGCTTCAACTTTAGCGTTCGCAGACTGTCGACCGCGATTACTTTTTTGCTCCGCTGGCTTATCTAGCTCACGAGCATCGACCACTTCAAAAGCACCAAAGGTCCGGGTGATGGTGCGAATATCGTCTGCGCTCATTTCATTACGCTTGGAGCCTAAGGATTTACGCATTTTACCGCAGAGGTTCACGCCGTTAATGAGCTGTACTTTGCCTTTGCGTTCATCGGCTTTTTTGTTGGAGAGCACCCACACATATGTCGCAATGCCGGTGTTGTAGAACATATCGGTAGGCAGCGCGACAATGGCTTCTAACAAATCTGCTTCGAGGATGTAACGACGTATTTCAGATTCACCCGAACCGGCACCACCGGTAAACAGCGGCGAACCGTTAAGGATGATGCCAATACGCGCACCACCTTCAGAGCCTTCGCCTGTTGATGAAGAAACATCGCGCAATTTACTAATCAGGTGCAAGAGGAATAATAACGAGCCGTCTGATACGCGAGGTAAACCTGGCCCGAAACGACCTTCAAAGCCTTTGAGGGTGTTTTCTTCTTTAATTTTTTGTTCGATCTTTTTCCAATCTACCCCGAATGGTGGGTTGGATAACATGTAGTCAAACTTATCGGCGTAGAGCTGGTCATTCGATAAGGTATTACCGAGTTTGATATTGGTGACATCCTGACCTTTGATCAGCATATCTGCTTTACAGATCGCGTAGCTCTCTGGGTTAAGCTCTTGCCCAAAGGCTCGCATCACCGCTTTCGGGTTTAACTCGTGTACATATTCCATACCCGAAGAGAGAAAGCCGCCAGTGCCTGCGGTGGGGTCATATATAGTACGAATGATGCCAGGTTTGGTCAATGCATCATCATCTTCCATAAACACCAGAGAGGTGGTGAGACGCACGATGTCGCGTGGGGTGAAATACTCCCCAGCGGTTTCATTCGAGCCTTCCGCAAAACGACGAATCAGCTCTTCAAAGGTTAAACCCATATCGTGGTTTGAAATAGCGGCCGGGCTTAGGTCAGTCTTTCTTACCTTTTGCACCACTTTGAAGAGTAAATCTGAATCGTTTAACTGGCCGATGAACTCAGCGAAGTTGAAGTATTCGAATATTTCACGCGCGTCTTTTGAAAAGCATTGAATATAACGTTCAAGGTTGGATTTAATATCATCTTGACCTAGTTTGGATAAATCCATTTTTGAGGTATTGAAAAAGCTTAACCCGCCCGTAGCTCGAAGCAGTAGTTTTTCCTGGGCTTCTTCCGGCAGGTTCATCTTTTGAACTTTTTCGACTTCGGCTAAAACCTGCTCTTTGCTTGCTTCTAATACACCTTCTAAGCGTCGTAATAAGGTAAACGGCAGGATGATGCGGCCGTATTGAGATTGCTTAAAGTCACCTCGTAGCAGGTCGGCGATGGACCAGCAGAAAGCCGCTAAGTTATTTGGGGTTTGATTGCTATCACTTAGACTCATTTACCGTTTTCCTTGAACAACGAAGGTAAGACCAGCACCGGCGTTATCCACCAGCGACTAATACAAATTGCTTTTGACTGAAAATTACAATGAAGAGGTGCTTAGCATCTCGATCTTATTGTTATAAGCATTTGTTGTACAAGGTATCTTTTACTATAAGAAGCGTCAATTTAAGCAGGAAGTAATTTGTACTGATATTTGTTCTATCTAATAACGGTCAGTCTAATTACGGGCCGACGCCAACTAGCCTATAATTGAAATGAAGGACAATCTTTTAACCGACCGATCACACCAAACAATCTAGTGAGGTGCTCCATATGGACGATAATACTAATGACCTAGAGAAGTTTTATACTTCAAATAAAACCTCATCTAGCGTAGATTGGCCTGATTTTCATCGGCGAGCAAAACGACGACAAAAGCTAGCCTTGAGACACCCTCCAGAAGATGAACTGAACGATTGCTTAAATCTGTCAGTGAATAAATTTAAAGGCAAATACAGCGTACGACAGACCGTCGTATACGTAGATGGCAATCAGGTCATCTTAAATGAGTCATACAAACAAATTAGGAAGAGTAAAGTAGGTTATTCTTGCTTTCGGCTTCGATCTCTTAGATTACAAGAACTACAACAACTTACCCACCCAAACCTTTTAAAAGCGGCAACTTTGAAACAGTCTGAGTGGATGACTCATTTCGGTGGTGGACGTAGAATACCGTTTACCTATATAGGCAGTTTATATCCAAAGTTAAAGGGTAGAGTTTTCAATAGCTTTACGAGCTTCCTTGTTACCGCAGGCCTCAAAGAAAAAATAGAACTCATTACAAATAGACGTAATCAAGGCTGGAATCTCGACAAGGCAATTGAAGAACCGGCGTATAGATCAGATGGCTGCGGTTCAATCTATCTCATTACAGGCCCCAACCCTGAGCATCGCTATGTAGGCTTAACAGAGATGACTCAAGCAGAAGATAAGCGTATCGAACACATTCAAGGCGCTCATTCCGATCTAGAAAGCAGCAGACCTATACGCAGAGCAATCAATACATTTGGCGAAGCTCTGTTTTCTATCAAATTTATTGAAAATAATATCCCATCAGACGATCTCGGTAATCGAGAGCGACATTATATTTCCGAGCAAAATACTAGAGTTCCAAACGGATTGAACGCCACTGCCGGCGGTGAAAGGGGCGGCAGATTAAACCCGACTTCGTTCATGGGTGGCAATTATCACTCGATATCCGAAGCTGGCCGCGACTACGGCAGCGCACACGGATATGAGCCCTACACAGTAGAAAGGTGCATCCGTGAAGATAAGCCCCTTCCAGCCAAGCAAAGAAAGGTAAGCAATGACCCTGACGCTGGCACACATTTTTTTAGATGCTGGAAGTCTATTATCAATGATACAAATGCTGGCCGAAGGGCCGGGACAGTTTGTCATAGATGGCAAGAGTATCGAAACTTCAAAGCAGATATGTTTGATGGTTACTCCAAAGATCTTAAAATATGTAGAATTGACAAGAGTAAAGGATGGTCAAAGCGTAATTCAGAATGGGTAACATCGACACGCTGTGTCGAAAAGACTCATGGCAAATCAATAATCATTTTTGATAAGCTTTTTTATTCTCTTCACTCAGCAGCAATATTTCATGGGGTGTCAGTCTCAACGTTGAAATACCGTATATTCAAGGCAGGAATGACACCTGAACAGGCTGTCACAACCCCACTTAGGTCAAACTCACCCAATCATAAAAAATAAGTCTCATATGAAACCTCCCAATGTACGCTTGTTTTTACTCAATTGATCATCTGGGGGCTTTTTTGTATTTTTATACAAAATCAAGACGAGAAGGGTTAGTGTTCACTGACTTTGAATAAACTCATTAATTCATGCCGCTATGTAAGGCTTGTTTTAAAGCGAGGAAGATTTTGCCTCGACCCGGATGTAAGTAAAGTCGCCTCGTCTAAGACAATGACAGACACACTGCTACATTAGCTAACTTAGCTCTTACAATACGACTTGATGTGTTATTTAAAGCTTCTCTAGATCGACAAGTGCAATTTACCGCGATCATATGAATCTTATTCAAGATCTTTTAAAACATTACCCCAGAGCATTCAGAACGCGATTTACGATCTCATGTTCAAGGCATTTTTGAGCAGCTGAAAATGCATTAGCAAGGCGATCCTGCTAGGTCATCAAGAAGCATTCAACCGGCTGACATTCACTTGAGTTACCCAAAGAAAACAAACTTTGCTCAGGTGCAAGGGGGAAACGTTTCATTACAAAAGATGATGTGGCCGGTTTCATCCATGACTCAATCAGTTCGCCGTCCTTGGCAAATAGGGATTCTCGACTATATTATGCTCTACAGTAGGCGTGATATGCACCACATGATATAACAAACCTTAATTATTGCTTGAGCTGGTTTCGATCGATTCAGGTTGTCAGCAACCTCTTTTAGATACTTAATTATTGCTGTAAGATTATCCATGCTTTACTTTTCCTATGCTGTTTATGCTTCATTGGACAGAGTAATGCAAGGCTGAGCGGCTGCCACCGCTTTAGCCTTATCTCTATATCTAATTCTAATGGACAAGCTTCGTTTTTACTCATAATTGGATACAAAATTTTACTATATGACATTCTCTTTATTATTGAGGATGCATACCTAAGTGATAAAAGTTCGTGGCCGTGACTTCATTCTGATTCATAAAGGTGATACAAAGGACTGCATCTTGCTTTGTCATAATCACAGAGACATTGCTGGGATGGCTTTAGATATTTAACAAGTTCGTGCCCAAAAATGAAGCAGCTGAACAACGTCATTATTGATTTATCTTTCTCGTTAACCGTTATTGATATGACTGCTTAGCACTAATAACTAAACGTAAACCGTTGGTTATGGTTATGCGCAGCCAAGCCCGAGATAACAAGTTTATTGTCGCCCTCGAAGGCTTAGAGCCAAAGAGAACAGCTATTGAAGCGGGTTAAGCAAGCAAGACAGTGCCTTGCTATCATCAATTCCAATGCGAGCCCTTAAAAAACAAATAATGACTCTTCCATCCACCCTCTTAATACCAAGTGAAGTCTATCCCACTACATTCTCTTGGCACAATTTAAGGGTTCATCAAACATTTCATCTAACACTTTAGCTAACACTGGAGGTATTTCCTTCATTCCGAATATCTCGCCTAGATACCAGTCGTTAAAGTCAGGGCTCATGATCTCTACCGGTGTCTCAAAATAATATCCATTAACGGATTTACCAGAACCAACAGAATTTTTAAATTCAAACCCACCAGACCATTTGGCTGACCCTGGCCGCTTATATAAGACGTGCGACCGAAATTTATACCCCAAACGATAAATCGTTTTACTTTTATCCTTCGTGACTTCGATTACGTATATAAAATTGTTTTGAGCAGCCGCCGTTGCTTCCGCTTTTTTATTTGTTAAAGAGTATGGATTTTTTACAATATTGTTAAGGTGCGAGACCAAAGGTCCCATTTTACTTGCAACATGCTTTAACGCGAAGGATTTCAATTTATTGCCTACTTTTATCTTTAGTGTTTATATTCAAAGTACAATATAATA
>ENA-OSET01002277-OSET01002277.1-sediment-metagenome-genome-assembly--contig:-NODE-2277-length-18720-cov-5.091509_pt1 | contig 18720 bp, 14 predicted proteins | sample MGYA00237882_ERZ534229 | MGnify/ENA primary metagenome ERZ534229 (study PRJEB26408, sample SAMN06266212) | sediment metagenome | isolation source: Hudson Canyon methane seep mesocosm | place... | reverse complement strand
GCCTCCAAATACAGAAAAGGTCCATTTTTTAAACGTTTCATTTGAATCTTCAGGAGTTAAAACCTCCGTATTCGCAAAAGAATCATCCTTACTCAATGTGTCGGAGAATTCTTCCGAAATTTCTTTTTCCAGTACCAAGCTATCTCTAAGAATAGTCTCAGAAGCTAAGGTTGTGGCATCTATTATTTCTTCATTCGGAACAGAATCATTTTCGATAACTAATTCATCGTTGTGTTTTTCTTTAGTAGGTACTACTGCATCAGCTTCAATATTTTCGGTATTCATTTCAGAAACACCAAATTCCTTATTCTCAAGCAAAGAAGCATTTCTAGGAAGACTGTCTTTTACAAAGTCAACAGCATTTGAATTTATCTCTTTTACCGCTAGATCTGGTGCATTAACTTTTTCAGAAGGTCGAATGGAACTACCCTTTTCTTCTTTGACTTCGGTAGGGCTGTCGGAAGCTATAGTAACATTCTTTTCCGAATTATTTACAAAAGATGCTTTTGACTCTCCCTTTCTAGAGATAGATGTTTCCTCCTTATTATTTAAAGCATTTGTTTTCTTTGTTGTATTCTCATGATTACTAATGTTGTCTGGGAGCTCTTTATTTACTTCTTGTTGAAGCTCTTTATTAATCTTATCAGTTGATGTTTCTTTAGCAGTGTAAGTATTACCTTTTTGCTGTTCTTCTTGGGGGCTGTTAGTATCTAAGTCTCCTTCAATCTCTGTATGTGCAACCTTATTTGAAACTACATATTGCTTAGTCTCCTCCATCGATATTTGAGAGTCAATGGTATCATTCACATTATTGGTAGTTACATAATATGCAAACAACGAAACTCCAACTAACGCTATGAGTGCATAGAAAAACAATCGTCTATATTTATTAACAGGCTTTTGCGCATTCAACTTCCCTTCAAGGTCAGCTAAAAAACTTTCTTTGATGTCAAACTCCCTGTTGCCCAGTTTGTCTTTAAATAACTTATCTATGTTATTTTTTGACTCCATTTAATTCTTCTCTTTTTATTAGTAACGCTTTTAACCTTTTCCGCGCCTCCTTCATGTGCCATTTTGTTGTTTCTAATCCTATTCCCAATTCTTCTGCTATTTCTTTGTGAGAATACCCATCTACAGCAAATAAATTAAAAACAACCCTTGTTGCTTTTGGAAGTGCTAGTATCATGTTGTTTAACTCTTCCGCTTCAATTGTATCATCAACTTCATTGTAAGTAACTTCCTCTAATCCTTCAAAATTATCCTCAGTTTCAAACATCTCTTCTCTTTTTTTATTCTTTCGGTAGTCATCTATTGCTGTATTAATTGCAATTCTTCTTATCCAAGCCTCAAAAGGACTTTTAGAATTATACTTCTTAATATTTGTTAGAATTTTCAAGAATGCATCGTTTGATAATGCTGCCGCATCTTCTTCATTTTTTTTATATCGATAAGCAACACTCATTAGTGTACTAAAGCAAATTCGATAAAGCTCCATTTGTGCTTTACGGTCTTGTTTTACTATTCGCTTTATTAGTGTTTCACTTACTTTCACTTAAAAAAAATGAAACTACACTCAAGAATATTATCCTTGAGTGTAGTTTATATTTCACTCTTTCAAAATTAAGCTATATAAGCCATCTTATTGCTTTGCAAATCGGATTGTTTTTGTAAAACTACCATCTGTAGAACTTACATTCAACATATAGTACCCGTTCGCTAAACTAGATGTTCCAACTGCAATTTTATTATTTCCTGAATTTACATTCACAGAAAAGTTATTTACGCGCTTTCCAGAAATATCGATAATTGCTACGTCAATATTTGTATTTTGCGTGGCGTTAAAATCTAATGTTGCAGACGCATTTACAGGGTTCGGGTATAAAGATGTAAGGCTAATCACCTCTTCATTTTCAATTCCAACAGACGCTACTTCACTTTCGCTTATCACGTTCAGTGTAAAACCACTTGATTTAACTACCACAGAAATTGTGTCACAAAATGTGTCAGTACATCCATTAGCATCAGCGATAGAAAGACAAATAGCATAATTACCAATTTGACTATAGGTATGCACTGGGTATTGCTGATTAGAAGTATTTCCGTCTCCAAAATCCCAAGCATAAGTAAATGGTGCAACCCCTCCCGAAGCCATGTTCACTAAATAAACAACATTTGAAAATGTATTATTTGTAGAATCATAATCTTGCCACCAGTAAAAATCCGAACTACATGTTGGTGGTGGTGTATTTCCAATGGTTACAGAATCACAATATGTATCTGTACAACCTGCCCAAGCCCCTGAACCATCAAAAGTACAACAAACTTGATAAGTACCATTTGCTGCATAAGTAAAAAATCCTTGGCCATCAATAGATGTAACTGCAGAACCTTCTCCCATATCCCAAACCCAAGTTCCTGTTTGTGTAGAATCAGCATATAAATTTACATCCATTGAGCCTGGAGTATTGTAGATTCCAAAAGTGGCATCGCATTGTGCCCAACTTGCAAATCCAGCAACTAAAGCAATCATTAAAGTAGTAATCTTTTTCATCATTTTTATTTTAAGTTAAATATTGAAAGTTTGTCTTTCACTTATATACACGAGATAAATTGCATGAAAGGGGGGGGGTGAGCAAATTTCATATTTTTTTCAAACACAAAAAAACAAGCTATAACCGCATATAAACAAGCGATTTTAGTTTAAAATAACTTTTAAAAAAATTATTCTTTTTTAACATATATTAATAATTAATGCTAAATAATGCGGGTAGATTCACTTTTACTCCTATTAAAGCATTAATTTTTTTAAATTCGCACCCTAATAAAGTATTTATAATGAGCTATAAAAGAATAAATATAATAACCGGATGGGTAGTTTTTCTAATTGCGACCATCGTTTATTTACTTACCACCGAAGAAACTACAAGTCTTTGGGATTGTGGTGAATATATAACTACTGCTAATAAACTAGAGGTAGGTCACCCACCTGGAGCACCTTTCTTTATGATGCTAGGACGACTCTTCTCTGCATTTTCAAGCCCTGAAAATGCGGCGTACATGGTTAATGTTATGTCTGCCTTATCTAGTTCAGCTACCGTATTATTTATGTTCTGGAGTTTAACCATGTTTGCTAAAAAACTAGCAAAGAAAGGGACTAGCTTACTTGACAATGGACATATCGTTGCAATAATGGGTACTGGTTTTGTAGGAGCCTTGGCTTATGCTTTTACAGATTCATTCTGGTTCTCTGCTGTTGAGGGAGAGGTATATGCTATGTCATCTTTCTTTACGGCAATTGTCTTTTGGGCAATATTAAAGTGGGAAGTTGAAGTTGATCATTACAACAGTGATAAAGCAGGAGCAAAAAGAGGCAACCCAAATCGTTGGATTATTTTTATTGCCTATATGATTGGTCTATCCATTGGCGTTCACTTATTGAATTTACTTGCTATTCCAGCGATTGCCTTTGTCATCTACTTTAAAAAATATGAGTTTAATGTTAAGACTTTCCTAATTGCGGGGGTAATATCTGTATTAACGCTTGGGATTGTGCAAGCCGTTATAATACCTAAACTTCCTTCTATAGCGGATTGGTTTGAACGTTTGTTTGTTAATTCGTTGGGTATGCCATTTAATACCGGAGCATTTTTCTTTCTGGCATTACTTGCTGGAGGCTTAGGGTACGGAATCTATTACACAGCTAAAAAACAAAAGGCATTGTGGAATACGCTTATTCTATCTTTTACGGTATTGCTTATTGGGTACTCTTCATTTACAATGATTGTTGTTCGTTCAAATGCAAACCCTCCATTAGATGAAAACAATCCAGAAACTTTATCAGCACTTGTATCTTATCTAAATCGTGATCAATACGGGACATGGCCTGTTCTTTACGGACAATATTGGAACACTCCACAAAAAGGTTCGTGCGACGCTAGTGATTTGCTACCTGCTAAAGTCTCAAACATGAAGGTTTATACGCTTGAAGGCATGAATTCGCGTTTTGAAACAGTTACTAATAACGCTGTTAAAATTAACGAACTGATTAGTAATTTAGGATTAAATGCAAGTATTGTCCCAAGTACTAAGAACCCTGGTAAAAATGTTATTACAATAATTGGCAGCGAACAATCATTCATGAATATGTTTGAATTGGAAGACTACCAAAATAGGGTTGCACAAGCAAACGAAGAGCTGGCAGCTAGCGGTATTGATTTAAAAATTCAGTTTGGAAGTGAAGTTGGCGAAAAGTACATAAATACTTTCGCGCATAGACCAAAAGGAGAAAAAACATACGAAAAGCAGTTTATGACGCTTTTTCCAAGAATGTATAGACAAGGTGAAGGCACAAACTACAGAATTTGGTGTGGTTACGAAGGAGACATCAACAATCCCCTTCCTCCTACTTATAGATATTTCGGTCAAGTTCCAGGCATGACAACTAGAAGCCAGGAATATCAAAGATTATTGGAAGCTGGATACGAAAAAGAAGCTGCAGGGCTTGAAAAAGACGGTTTATATAAACCTACAATGGGCGAAAACATTTCATTCTTTAAGGACTACCAAATTAACTGGATGTACGTACGATACTTCCTTTGGAATTTCTCTGGTCGTCAAAATGACACCCAAGGATATGGTTTAACCGGGCCAGGTAGTGAGATTCTAGACGGTAACTGGTTAAGTGGCGTGAATTTTATTGACAACCAAAGGTTGGGATCACAAGAAAACTTACCTACAATACAGAGGCTAAATAAAGGGTATAACAAGTACTATTTATTGCCTTTAATACTTGCGCTAATTGGATTTATATTTCATGTTGTTAAGAGTCCTAAAGACTGGTTTGTAATTCTACTATTATTCCTATTAACGGGTCTAGCAATTGTTATTTTCCTTAACCAGAAGCCAAACGAACCAAGAGAAAGGGATTACGCCTATGCCGCTTCCTTTTACGCATTTGCATTTTGGATAGGTATTGGGGTTTATGCGTTATTTGATGCCGCGAGAAACATGAAGTGGAAAAACTTAGGTCTGGTTGCTGCTTATAGCTTGGGTGCTGGAGTTGTTCTTTATGGTTTAGAAATGGATTGGCCGTTTTATTGGGATATGGATTGGGATTTATTTTGGAGTGGAAAATTAGAAATGCCTTATGAAAACCATGCCTTTTCATATACTGTTTTTTACATGTCGGCTATTGCTTTAGCACTCCATACTACTATGATTTTGATTGGAGATGCTATTAAAAATAATCTGGCTCATGCCGCATTATCTACCGGGATGTGCCTAGTTGTTCCTTTCATATTAATCTATCAAAACTGGGACGATCATGATCGATCCAATAGATCAACGGCAAGAGATTTTGCCTACAACTATTTAGCCTCATGTGATAAAAACGCAATGTTGTTTACAAATGGAGATAACGATACATTCCCATTATGGTATATTCAAGATGTTGAAGGTGTGCGAACAGACGTACGGGTTGCGAATATGAGCTTGTTAAGTACTGATTGGCACATCAACCAAATGAAACGTAAAGCTTGGGATTCGGATCCGCTCCCGATTACTTTAAATGAGTTTGACTATAGAAATGGAACACGTGATTTCGTGATTTTTGATGAAAGTCCTTCTAAAAAAGGGAAATATTATTCTGCGAAAGAAGCGATTAACTTTATAATGAATGACCAACACTTAAAACAATTCCCTGGAATGTGTAACCCAGAATCATATATCGATTTTAGAGGTATTTATATCCCTGTTGACAAAGAGGCTGCTCTTAAAAACGGAATTGTAACACAAGAGCAAGCACACTTAATGGAAGACACTATTAAGTGGAACCTAAGTGGTGGTGCTCTCTATAAGGCAGACCTAGCAGTATTGGATATTCTTGCAAATTACAAATGGGACCGCCCCATCAATTTTGCTAGCTTAGGTGGAATTGGAGCCAACAAAGGAATTGCCAAATACATGCAAGCGGAAGGTGTAACATACAAATTAACTCCTATTTTATTTGGTGGTGGTGGTGGAACCAATACTGAAAAAATGTATGACCTTGTTATGAATGATAAATTCCTATGGGGGAACATGAAAGAAGAAGGTGTCTTAGTTGATTATTACACATTAAGAATGGTTCAGAATTTACGTATGCAAATGATGAAGTTAAGCGATGCGCTTATTAGCGAAGGTAAAAATGAAAAAGCAATTGCTATTTTGGATAAAACTTTCGAAATAATGCCGATTGAGAATAATCAAGTTGCGCCAGATGATATTTGCTTTTATTTATGTGGAAACTACTATGATGCAGGCGCGAAAGAGAAGGGAGATGCATTGGGCAAAAAATTAGCTTTACTTGAACTAGAAAAAATTGACCACTACCAAAGTTTAAACGAATACTTTTTTGATAAAGTTTGGTCTGAATGGGGAAAGTCATTGAACAACTTAGAAATGTTAAGACAAGCGTCCATTGGAGGATTAGACCAAGAAGCTATGATTGCTGCAGACACCACAAACACTTTCTTCACAAACCAAGGGGCATTGGAAGGAACAGGCTATAGCACAACATTAATAAGCTCTAAACAAATATTTTTGAAAAAAGGTTATACGAAACAAGCCTTTTTCAGTAACCCTCAGAGATTTCCTGTTGTATTAGCACAATATTGCTGGATGAATAAATAAAGTTTAAAAAAGGAGAGATTGTATCTCTCCTTTTTTTTTGAATATGTATTTTGTAAAAACACCTAAAATAGCTCGATCTATAATAAAGAAAGCTGTTTGGAATATCCCGAACAACGATAGAGAAATATTTTTAACTTTTGACGACGGCCCTACCCCATCAATAACAAATCAAACATTAGACATACTTTCAAAGCATCAGGTTAAAGCAACCTTTTTTTGTTTAGGGAAACAAGTTGAAAAATATCCTGAGATATTTCAACGAATTATAGATGAAGGTCACGCAGTTGGAAATCATTCATATTCTCACTTAAAAGGATGGGCTACCAACAATCAACAATATCTGGAAGATGTTCGAAAAGGTGAAGCGATTATAAAATCCAATTTATTTCGCCCTCCCTATGGAAAAATTAAACGTAGCCAAGTAGATTTATTAAATCCGCAAACAAGAATCATTCTCTGGGATGTTCTTCCTGGAGACTTCTCTTCAAAAACTGATGTAGAAAAAACTATCTCCAATACACTAAATTCAGTAGAGCCCGGTTCCATTATCGTTTTACATGACAATGACAAATGTGGTAATAAAATGCTACAAGTACTTCCTATTATCATTGACAAACTGAAAGAAAAAAAATATAACTTTTCAGCAATAACCGAACAAAAACTGCTTTAAAATATAATATTAAGTAATAATTAACAGTCAATTACAATATATTGTTGGTTAAATCGTCTAATAATTAAAGCTTCTAATATTTATAGGATAAGCTTTATTTACAAACTATATTTGCAAAAAAAAGACTTCATGAAGTTGACTGCATATGACAAACTTAGAGTTATTTTAGGCGTGTTGCTTATTGCCTTTATGGTAGTAATCACCATAAGGTATGGACTAAAAACTCCTCCTGTGATTAAAATCGCATTTTTAGCTTTAGACACAATTGTTATTTATTATGCAGTTAACAAAATGATATTACGAAAAAAAGAAAAATAATGGAAGAATTAAAAATTGAATTAAAATGGATCGTTCTGGCAGGTGTCGGAATTGTAGCAGGTATAATCTTTTTCATGTCTTGGCAAGATGTTGATCCAGGAGAAGAAGGATTTATTTACAGACCTTATGGTGAAGGAGTAAGTACAGATGTAGCCTATAATGAGGGAACACAATTTATTGCCCCTTGGAATGAGATGATTACGTACAATGTTCTTGTACAAAGTAGAAGTTATGAATCTCAAGTAATGGATAAAAATGGTACTGATATTGGTGTTGTAATTGCTGTAAATTATCATGCAATAAAAGGACAAACAGCATTCTTACATTTAAAGCATGGTAATGGTTATGCCGAATCATTTATCGATAAAAAAGCAAAAGGAGCAATAAAAGATGTAATTGGTAGATACACTTATGTAGAAGCATACTCTACTAAACGTGAAATTTTAGAGCAAGAAATTGAAACAATTCTTAATGAAGATTTTGACGAAAATCACATTGCTCTTGATTTCGTAGAAATTGCTGACATTAACTTACCTCAAAATATTGCGATTGAGATTACAAATAAAGAAACGCAAAAACAAAGAAATCAGACAGCAAAAGAAATGCAAAAGGAACAAGAATACTTAGCTAATGCTCGAATTGAAGAAGCTAGAGGAGATTCTTCTTTAGTAGTATCTGCTCGATTTAAAGCTGAAGCTATTTCTTTGGAAGCTGAACAAATTAGTAAAAACCCACAATACATTGAATTGAAAAAATGGGAGAAATGGAACGGTGTTGGTTCTCCTTATGGAACTGGAAATGTATATGGTAGCAACGCTATTTCTATCTTGAAACAATAATAATCCTACTTAACATAATTTCTTATAAAAGAAAGCAATCTTGTCCAGTGGCAAGATTGCTTTTTTATTTGAGTATCTTTTTAATGAAGTAATTTTAATTTTTAAAAATCAAGCCTATAAAAGAATATCGGCAAAAAACCTAACTGGTAATTCTTTCGAATTGGATTAGCATTAGGATCTCCAGGAACTGGAGCATAAGTCAAATTTAATATGTTTTTTGTACCCAAAAGGTTAACTATATCAAGCGAAAATTCGTGTGTCACTTTTTTTGCATTGTACTTATAAGATAACTTAAAATCTGCTCTAAAATAATCTTCAAATTGCAGCTCATTAAATCCTTCATCTATGTAGATGATTTCCTGCTGCGCAGTTGAAGCTGAATCATTGACTGTCCCATATCGCTTTCCTCCAGCTACAGTCACTTTTGCACCTAGACCCAATGAGGTCTTTTCGTTTAATTTAAATTCCCTTCCTGCTAATATATTCGCAGCATATCCTCCATTAAAACTTGTATTTCTTTCAACCTCATCACTCCCCTTATAACGAGAATTATATACCGCTCCTGTCAATAACATATGCCAGTTACTGCTATAGTATTTTTCTAAAGTAAACTCAACTCCATAATTATAGCCTGTTCCAGTATTCTTTAGAGAATCTGGGAAAAATCGACTAAATCCACTTCCTTGATTAATTAATGAAAATGACGAAGGATTCAGTTCAACCGGAATATTGGATAAGTCCTGGTAGTACGTTTCTATTTTTGCCGCTACATTTTTAGCTATTTTTCGAGAATACCCCAATACCGCATGATTACTTTTCATATAATCCATTCCTTTATTATGTGCTTCCGTATTTCCTTCTAACTGATAAAAATACGTATAGATAGGTAATGTCTGCGAATGCCTTCCCACACCTAAACTAAGTGAATTTTTATCGTTCACTATCCATTTAAGACCTGCTCTTGGTTGTGCCCAAGAATGGCTATTGCTCAATGTGAAACTTTGATTATGCAGACCTATGGTAAATATAAAATCATCTGAAAATTTATGTTTCCATTGAATATAGGATTGTATCAGCACAAATGACTCTTTAGTACTCCATCTAGTCCTGTAAACACCAGGAATAGTGTCATTTTCTGTTATACTATCACTTAAATCAGCTATATAATAATCAGCATTGTACCCAATTTTCAGCACATCCTTTTTTCCAAACTTTTTATTGAGATATGTTGAACTGGTAAATTTAGATGTATTGAACTGGTACCCCATATAATTGGAAAGTATGCTGTCCTGAACAAATTCGCCATTTGCGGAATTTACGTGTCTATAAATTAAATCATGCTTGGTTGACTGTCTTTCATAAGACCCTCCTAATGTTGTTTTTACAAAGGTTTTTTCATTCAGTGGCTTTGTATAGGTCAAGCCTCCTATTCCCATTCCTGTACTAAAGTACTGATCTCGATCATTCTGTCCGTACAAATCAATTTCAGAGGTGTCTTTTTGATCACTTATAAGAATATCAATTCCACTATTACCGCCAATTCCCCACAAAGCAAGATTACCTCCCTTTTTCAAAGGAAAATTCATTTTGAAGGATAAATCTTGATAATGTGGCAATGCATTTGTTCCTACATCAATGCCTGCCGCTTGAAACATTCCAAGCGTAGAGTACCTATACATTAATAGGTAAGAAGCGGACTTTCCCTTTTTGAAAGGGCCTTCTGCCATTAATTCTGCTCCTAAAACACCAAACTGCGCTGTCCATTCACGTTTTTCATTGTTTCCTGCCCGTAACTTTAAATCAAAAATTCCTGACGTACTATTTCCATATTCAGCAGGAAATGCTCCTGTGAAAAAATCACTGTTAGCCATTAACTTATTGTTGAGCATGCTTGTGGGGCCCCCTGAAGAGCCTGATATCGCAAAATGATTTGGATTTGGAATATCAACTCCTTCTACGCGATATACAACCCCTAAAGGAGAATTACCTCGAATAACAATATCATTACGACTGTCATCTGCACCTCCTACTCCAGCAAAATTTGAGACCATTCTAGCGGGGTCTCCTCTACTTCCTGCATATCTCTCCGTTTCTTCAACTGAAAAAACACGAGCACTAACAAGAGCCATATCATTATTTACCTTATGGTCCGACCCAGCTACTACTTGAACTGCATCTAAAATTTCTGTGGATTCCTCAATGCTAACATTTAATATAACTTCTTTACCTGAAGTTACAACAGTAATTAATTCTTGCTGGGTGTAACCAACATAAGAAACTCTTACGGAATGTCTTCCTATTGGGACATTTTTTAATTTATAACTCCCATCAATGTCTGTTACTGCACCAATAACTGGTTCAACCGTAGTAACCATCACAGTAACTCCCGGCAATGGAAACTGAGATTCTTTATCTACAATTTTTCCCTTAATGGTTTGTTGAGCAAACGATGCTATCGATAACAAGCATAAAAGTGATGCTAAAATTTTGTTCTTCATAAGTGCATAATTTTAGCCATAAAAAAAACAGTTGTGGCTTAACTGTGTCCAGATAGCCATTATGGATTCAGTTTAGGTTTTGTAACTGCAGTTAATTTTATTCAGTCTTTTACGCTATTTTTATACGCATCCAAACGAGCTTTTGCTTGGCTTGCTAACTCCGAATTTATTAAGGTAATATTCACAAAGTCGCAATCTGTACATTTTGACACATGATTGGTCTCACCATATTTACCTATGTACTCTTTTTTATCGTTGGATGTAAAATAAGTGTCGCGTTCAACAGTTCCTTTTTTGAACCATAATGTAATGTGCTCTGCATCTGTATTTGTTGCCGAACTTTCAGGATAATCAAGATCATAGTCTTTCTTAGTAAGCCATTCGACACGCTCTAAGTTCGTCATATCAAATTTTATAAAAGAGTATTCTTGGCCAGAATATGAAAAGTTTTTGACCGTTACGGAATTCCCTTTTCTTTCTATAAGCGAAGTTTTGTTGGGTTTTAGGTTTTCAGCGCTAAGCAGTTCGAAAAATTGACCTAGCTTACCCGTATCTTGGGCACCTACTAAAGAGGTAATTAGTAAAGAGAAGAAAAATAAAGATGCTTTTTTCATAATTTGTGTTTTGGCTCCTATTGTATTAAAGCTAATCAAATACTTCTTTAAACGAATACGAGCTTAAGCAGTAATTAGACCCAGCCATGATTCAAATATCGCTTTTCCGTCAACATTGCTTAGTTTAGAATCTGCAGCCCTTTCCGGATGCGGCATCATTCCAAAAACATTTTTAGCTTTATTTGTTATGCCAGCAATGTTTTCTGTAGCTCCATTTGGGTTAGACTCAGCATTAACAACTCCAGCAGCATCACAATATCTAAAAAGAATTTGATCGTTGTCGTTCAATTCTTTCATTACAGCATCGCTTGCATGAAACCTTCCTTCACCATGAGCGATTGGAATTTTATATGCCTTATTTTGATCTAAATGCTCAGTTAATTTTGCTGAATTAGATTCAGGTTTTAAATAAACATTTTTACAAATAAATTTTTGATTATTATTATGAAGCAGCGCTCCCGGCAACAATCCACTTTCACATAGAATTTGAAAACCATTGCACACTCCAAGCACAAAACCTCCATTATTTGCATGCTTAATTACAGCAGCCATAACAGGTGAAAATCTTGCAATTGCACCAGAACGTAAATAATCTCCATAAGAAAACCCTCCTGGCAAAACAATCGCATCACACCCTTTTAGGTCTGTGTCTTTGTGCCATAGTTCTTCAACTTCTTGTCCTAAAATATCTTTGAGAACATAGATCATGTCTTGATCACAATTAGAGCCTGGAAAAGTAATTACACCAAATTTCATTTTTCTTGTCTTTTAAATGAGACACAAAGGTACTTTAATAATAAAAATATTCAACAACGAAAAGGAAAAGTTATACGCTAATAAAGATAGATATTCACAAGAATTGAAATAAACATCGTGTAAAAAAACAATTGGGATAACCATTCCTTTTTTGCATAATTGAAATAGAAAGTAATTAGCAAACTAAGCGGCACTGCTCCAACCAATGAATATACATTTTCATTCGAAAAATACTGAACAAGAGATAAAATTGCAATTGATAGAATTATAATAAACAGAAAAAAGAAAATAATTTGTCTAAAGCGTAATGAGCTAGCTTTATACTGCCTCAAAATATTATAGCCTGAAAAACAAACTAAAACAAGCACAACTCCTAATAGGATATAGTAGGGCCATGAAATAGCTATATTTATAGAAGAATATTGCTCAGAATCAAACGCAAAGTAATCCAACCAATTATTAAGCGTATTCACCCAAACCAAGGCCACAATCCAATATGCTCCAAAAATGATAAATGCGAAAAATGGAATAACCCACTCTCTCCAAACAAAGGGTCTCAATATTTTTAATGCTACCCACACCAAAGCTACCATTAATAAAGAAGGGAAATAAAATAACCCTCCAAACAACATTAGAACAGTAGCGTTAAACACCTCCTTTTTACAAGGAACTTGGCTATATATATTAAATAATTGCTTAAAGGCAAGAATCCAAAATAAGTTAGAAATAACTATCGGGCTTAATACCTGATGCTCCTTTATTGCGCTCATAGATATCAAATATATTAATGCAGGCAAAAAAGTATTCCTGTTAAATAATTCATTTTTATTTATTACATCATTTAATATTAGTGCTGAAATCACAATAATAAGCAACGCTATTGCTGTTGAAAAAATAGGGCTTCCTAAATTTAACACCCATTGAAACAAGGGTGAAGCGTTTGAAAAACCAACAACAGTAGGACTAAGTAATGCTGGAAGCCAGAAAAGGACACCAATAATTGGCAATAAAACCAACCCCGTTAAGTTATCAGATTTATAAAATTTTAGAATCACTCATGCAAAAATATCTTATTTGTTCATCTTTTTATAAAAGATCTGATTAAACACCACAATTATTGTGGATATTTTATACTTTTGAAGCAGATTATAAAATTATTACTATGGATTGGTTAGCGTTCCCTTTGGCAAAGATGATGTATTGGTTCTTTCAAAATGTTCTTGAAAATTTGGAGAACTTACCAAATTACGCGTTTTGCATTTTTGCAGTTGTTGCATTTACTTATTGGGTTAAATGGCAAATGAAATACAATGCTGAAGCAGAAGCTAATCCTGATCAAATTAAATAACTCTTCTACTTTTTCATTACTATTTTTGGTTTCTTGATTAAATCAAAACCAATATCCTTTCTGAAGTTCATTCCTTGAAAGCTTAACTCATCTATTGACTCATAAGAGTTTTTTAGTGCCGACTCAATATCTTTCCCAAAGGAAGTTACAGCAAGAACCCTTCCTCCATTCGTAATAATACCCTCTTTTGTTTCGGTTGTTCCTGCATGAAAAGGAACACTTTTAAGCACGTTCTCAAACCCACTAATTACAGCGCCTTTTTCATATTTCTCAGGATATCCACCAGCCACTAACATCACTGTAGCAGTAGTTCTTGGGTCAAAATGAACATCTCTTTCCGACAACGTACCGGTTGCAATTCCATCAAAAAGTTCCAATAAATCAGATTTTAATCGTGGCATTACCACTTCTGTTTCCGGGTCTCCCAATCGGCAATTGTATTCAATAACATAAGGATCTCCTTTTACATTAATAATTCCAAAGAAAATAAAGCCTGAATAATCAATGCCTTCTGCCCTTAAACCTTTTATAGTAGGTATAATAACCTGATTATCTACTTTGTCTATAAATTCTCTATTTGCAAATGGAACAGGTGAAACAGCTCCCATACCTCCAGTGTTTAAGCCCGTATCTCCTTCTCCAATTCGTTTGTAATCTTTAGCCGCTGGCAAAATCTTGTACGATTTTCCATCTGTAATAACAAATACGCTTACTTCTATACCGTCAAGAAATTGTTCAATCACAACTTTTGAACTTGCTTCCCCAAATTTCGCATCTTTTACCATGCTTTTTAATTCTTGTTTGGCAAGTGCTAAGTCGTCTAGTATCAATACTCCTTTTCCTCCTGCTAAACCATCTGCTTTCAATACATATGGAGCAACCATTTTGTCTAGATATTCAAACCCAGCATCTAAATTTTCAGGTGTTACAGTAAAATATTTCGCCGTTGGAATATTAAATTTCTTCATGAATTTCTTAGAGAAATCTTTACTCCCTTCTAATTGAGCACCTTCCTTTTTTGGTCCGATTATAGAAATCCCCGCTAAATCCTCTCTTGCTTCAAAATAATCGTGAATTCCAGCAACTAATGGAGCTTCTGGCCCAACAACAATAATTTTCACATTTTTCTCTAATGCAAAACTTGCCATTTTCTTAAAATCTAAAGGTGAAATATCTACATTGATTCCAACTTCACTTGTTCCAGCATTCCCAGGAGCGATATAAAGATCTTTCATTTGTGAACTTTGCGCCAATTTCCATGCAATTGCATGTTCTCTACCGCCTGAACCAATAATAAGTACATTCATTTCCTTTGATTTTTGACAAAGAAACAAAGTTCCATGCCTCAATTAACAGATTGTTATTAACAAGCATGAAACTCTTTTAACAGAAGAGAGTAAAAGACAACTTTAAGCCCTAAAATTATAATTCATTATATTTGTACTCAGAATGAAATTATTTGCGCTCATATTATCTTTTTCTATGTTTTTCTCAACCGTGGTGCCTTGCCATGCTGGAGAACATGACCATACAGAAAAATGTGAGCACCATGGAGAGCATAATCATGATGGTCCCTCCGACAACAAAGAAAACAATGATGAGCATCCTTGTTCACCATTTTGTGGGTATCATTCTTCTGTTAACAGCCCCGCATCAAGTCCAGCTATTATTTTAGAAAATATTTTCTTTACTGAAAGTGTCGAAAAGGTGTTTATTTATACACCGACTTATTTCTACCTCCTAGAATTCTCAATCTGGAACCCTCCTAAAGCATAGATGCTCTTTTTCGCATCTATTTTTCTCGCTGTAATTAGTACAGTTGAGTTTCCCGTTACATTGTAAAATACTTTATCATGATAAATAAACTAATTGATTTTTCAATTAGGAATAAGTTTATTATTGGACTTTTCACCTTGGCATTGATTGCCTGGGGCTCTTATTCCATTCAACAAATTCCTATTGATGCTGTGCCAGATATAACCAATAATCAGGTACAGATAATAACGCAAATGCCAGATTTAGCTGCTCCCGAAGTTGAACAGCAAATTACGATTCCTATTGAGAAAGCAACTCAATTTATTCCTGGTGTTATAGAAATTAGATCTATTTCAAGATTCGGTTTATCTGTTGTTACTGTTGTGTTTAATGACGCTATGGGAATTTATCTTCCACAACAATTAGTAGAACACAAACTCTCCGAAATAAAAGAAAAAATAACTGAAAATGACTTGGGAGATTTGGAAGTGGCTCCACTTTCAACCGGGCTTGGAGAAGTTTATCAATATATTTTAAAAGCTGACAGCTCTTCAAAAAACAAGTATACGGCAATGGATTTACGATCTATACAAGACCGAATTGTTAAACCCCAATTTGGAGGAATCGAAGGTGTAGTTGATGTAAATAGTTTTGGTGGTTATTTAAAGCAAATTGAAGTTGCAATAAACCCGGAGTTACTTAAAAATAAAGGAACGTCATTTGCTGAAGTGTTTGAGGCTTTAGAAAAAAACAATAAAAACACAGGAGGTAGCTACATTGAAAAAGGGAGTGAAAACATCTATATAAGAAGTATCGGTCAAATTTCGTCTATGGATGATATTCGAAAAATTTCAATTAAAAACAATAATGGCACCCCTCTATTAATCGAACATATAGCTGAAGTTAAAATAGGTTATGCCCCTCGTTTTGGTGCAATGGGAAGAAATGGAGAAGGAGAAGTTGCTGGCGGCATGGTTCTGATGATGAAAGGAAGTAATGCCAACAAAGTTGTAGCAAGAATAAAAGAACGTTTAATAACTATTAAAAAATCGTTGCCAGAAGGAATTGACTTAATTCCTTTTATTGATCGGTCGGAACTTATTGGTAGAACCACTTCTACAGTATTTACCAATTTATTGGAAGGTGGTTTAATTGTCATCTTTATTCTGGTTTTACTTCTTGGAAATATTAGAGCAGGGCTTATTGTGGCTTCAGTCATCCCACTATCTCTTTTGTTTGCAATTTCTCTGATGAACCTCTTTGGTGTTTCTGCCAACCTAATGTCTCTTGGAGCTTTAGACTTTGGAATTGTCGTCGATGGGGCAGTTATTATTGTAGAAGCCATTGTGCATCGATTGTCTAAAAACCGACCTGGAGAATCATTAACGCAAAAAGAAATGGACAAAGAAGTTCGAGAAGGAGCGAGTAAAATTAGAGTTTCTGCGGCGTTTGGAGAGATTATTATTTTAATCGTTTATTTACCCATTCTTGCGCTTGTGGGGATTGAAGGGAAAATGTTTAGACCAATGGCACTAACTGTTAGTTTTGCCATTCTAGGAGCGTTTATATTGTCGCTTACCTATGTCCCGATGATTACTTCTGTGTTTTTAAAGAAAAACATTAGTCCTAAAAAAACCATTGCCGATAGTATAATGGACTTTTTCGAAAGGCTTTACATTCCTATTTTACAACTGGCACTAAAATTTAAGTTTATCGTGTTAGGATTAGCAGCAGTAATCTTTATTATTAGCATAATGACCTTTTCTAAAATGGGGGCGGTTTTTATTCCACGTTTAGAGGAAGGTGACTTAGTTGTTAGTGTGGCTCATAAACCAGGAACATCCTTAACTCAGATACTAAAAACATCAAATGAGGTAGAAAAAATTCTAATGACGAATGTTCCTGAAATTGAGCAAATTTGCTCTCGAATAGGAACAGCCGAAATCCCAACGGACCCAATGCCAATAGAGTCGGCAGATATATTTGTTGTATTAAAAAACAAAGAAGACTGGACTTCTGCTTCCACTCTACCTACATTAGTAGACATCATAAAGCAAGAAATTAGTGTTATTCCTGGAATCAATGTAGAAATTTCTCAACCTATTGAACATATGTTTAATACGTTAATATCTGGAGTTCGCTCTGATATTGCAATCAAACTATACGGAGAAAACCTAGATGTTTTAGACACTAAAGCGAAAGAAATTCAACAGCTAATTAGTGGTATAAATGGTATTGGTGATGTAAAACCTGAAGAAATTAAAGGAATGCCACAGGTTGCTATTACCTATAAAAAACAGGCACTTGCTAAGTATGGTTTAAACATTGAAGAAATAAGTGACGTCGTACAAGCTGGATTTGGAGGTAAAACAACAGGTGTTCTTTTTGAAGAAGAATGGCCCGTAGACATTGTTATGCGATTAGATAGTGCGCATAGAAAAGGCACGAAAGACATAGAAAACATGTATGTTTATCTTGCAGATGGGAATCAAATACCTTTAAAAGAAATTGCAAATATCGATTACATTAAAGCTCCTGTTCAGGTATCTCGAGACAATGCAAAACGAAGAGTAGTAATTGGTGTTAATGTCAGAAATAGGGACATAGAAACGCTAGTAACTGAAATACAAAACAAATTAGATGCAGAATTGGACTTACCGGCTGGGTATTATTTAAAATATGGCGGACAATTCGAAAACCTTCAAAACGCAAAAGACAGATTGCTTATAGCTGTTCCCATTGCATTAATCTTAATCTTTATTCTCCTCTTTTTTACTTTTAATTCTATAAAACAAGCGTTATTTATTTTCACCGCTATTCCAATGGCTGCCATGGGGGGAGTTGCAGCTTTATGGATACGACAAATGCCTTTTAGTATTTCTGCAGGGATTGGTTTCATTGCTTTATTCGGTGTTGCTGTATTAAATGGAATAGTACTCATAGCCTACTTCAATCAATTGAAAAAAGAGGGTGTTTCCAATACTATGGAACGAATTATTACTGGCGCGAAGGTCAGACTTCGTCCTGTAATAATGACTGCCTCGGTAGCTGCCCTTGGGTTTTTGCCCATGGCTATTTCTACCGGAGACGGTGCAGAAGTTCAACAACCTTTAGCAACTGTAGTTATTGGAGGTTTGGTTTCTGCAACCCTATTAACCTTGTTGGTTCTGCCTATTTTATATGCATTATTCGACACTAAAAAAACGAAATCTCATGAATAAAGTTTTACATATAATTAGTCTTGTAATAGCAT
>ENA-OSET01002276-OSET01002276.1-sediment-metagenome-genome-assembly--contig:-NODE-2276-length-18724-cov-5.410844_pt1 | contig 18724 bp, 17 predicted proteins | sample MGYA00237882_ERZ534229 | MGnify/ENA primary metagenome ERZ534229 (study PRJEB26408, sample SAMN06266212) | sediment metagenome | isolation source: Hudson Canyon methane seep mesocosm | place... | reverse complement strand
CAAGGATTGCAGGTTACCTAGGGAATGGTAAGGGAAGCTCTAAATATATGAGGCGCTGCATGGAAGTAGCGCCTTTTTTGTAATTGCCTAGAAAATAATTTCTGACAAATTTTCAGTAAAGGTTATTTTATCCCTCTGATCTAAATGAGACCCATCAGGCAAATCAAAACCTGATAAGATATCAAAATCTTTAAAATGTACCGCTCTCGCAATCGTTTTTTTAGCAAAAACATCCCAGTATTGTTTTTTTGGATAACGAGCTTCGTCAATTTCCCATATTTTTTTGCTGGTAGGAAAGCGAATAAATAGTACCCTACCTCCTCTACCCATAATTTTAGAAACCAGATGATTAACATAAGCTATGTTATCTTCAAATCGAGGAATCAACTTTAATGACAGATCTTCTGAGGCACCCAAATGCCTTTTAATTCTTTTAGTATAAATAAAATTTTGATCAATTAATGAATAATCAGCATCAACAGAACGATCACTGTTAAATGTTAAATAACCTGCTCGAACCAAACGTTCACTTGGCCAGACAACCCATTTATAAGGCGTGACAAAATTAGAAACAGACCGTATATACGAATGTAGCTTTGAAGACAGTAATGCTTCTATTGATTCAAACCTGTAGAAACTATTGACAATAGAATGGTAGTAGCTCAAATATTGGTGAGCCCTATTTTTCAAATTATTATCTTTTGATAAACCTAAGACTGTCGATGAAATAATAATAGTTCCAACAATAGAGTCATCAGCAGCAAGATCCTCCAATATAGACATATAAGGATTGCCATCAATGGCAAGTTGTACAATTTTTTTCTCTGCTAACTTACTTAGACTAGACATATCCACGCCTAATTGTATCCGTGACGCACCAACTAGAATCAAACCATTTTCACCAAGCTGACTTGCAGAGATTCTTTTCTCTGCCCACAAGCGCTTGCTATCATTCGTTCCAACTTTCCACAACGAATACGAATCGTTGTAAGCATCCCAAAAAAATAAAGCCATGCTAGTTAAAATAAGCACTAATAGCATAGTTCGTCGCCAGTAACGTTTTGGACGACGAGAACTAGAATTGGAAGTATATATAGGCACGATTATCCCCTCCTTCCACTAATACGACTGAAATCAAAAGCACCGCTAGCAATAGCCCTCGGATAACCCAGTGTCGTGAAGCAATGACACTCTCAATATCACGATGCTTCATAAAGAGTTGCCAAATAAATAGCAGTGATATGATCACAATGACTTCAATACGCTCCAACATCCCCGTCAGCGATGCATTATCGTTCCCAAATAAGCTTGTTAAAATATTTACAGCTACAAAGACATCAGGTGAACGAAATGGGATCCAAGTAAGAGTGACGACCAAGAAGGTTATCGCAATTAAGAAATTTGAAAGAATAAAATCAGGCATAAATCGCAAGCTAATACGTTTTTTTATAACATGCTCAATCACTAGAAATATGCCATGTAGCCCCCCCCACAATACAAACAACCAAGATGCTCCATGCCAAAGACCAGCGATTAACATTGTCATAAATAGATTTCTATATTCTTTCGATTTACCCTCCTTGTTTCCACCTATAGAAATGTATAAATAATCTCTCATCCAGCGTGACAATGAAATATGCCAGCGTTTCCAAAACTCTGAAAAACCGATTGCAGCGTAAGGATATCTAAAATTATCAGGAAGCCCAAAACCAAAACACATTGCCACACCAATTGCACATGTGGAATAACCAGCGAAATCAAAATAGATTTGCCCTGAATAAGCAAAGACTCCAACCCATGTGTCGACAGCGTTTATATTTAAATAACTAGTATAAATTTTGTCAACAACAGGCGCTAAGAAGGCATCCGCCAAGACAACTTTCATAAAAAGTCCTAGTATTAATAAAAATATTCCCCAACCAAAATGGCTGAAAGTTACAGATCTAGGATCTTTGCATTGGGGTATAAATTCACCGGTTCTAACAATTGGACCAGCCACAAGCTGAGGAAAAAAAGAGACGTAAAGTGCAAAATCAGTCAGTGACTCAGGCTCTTTTTGTGTTCGTCTATAGCAATCCAAAACATAGGACAAAGCCTGAAAGGTATAAAATGAAATACCGATGGGGAGAAGAATATCTAAGACGGGAGGCTGATAATGTATCCCAACTGAACTTAAAATACTTATCAGATTTTCTAACAGAAAAAAGCTATATTTAAAAAATGCCAAGACCCCCAAAGTACCTACTAATCCGAGAAAAAGTAAGAGTTTTCGTTTTTTAGGATCTTCAGATAGAATTAATTTATTACCAACACCCCACGTAAATATGGTTGAGAAGAATAACAATAAAACATAAGGAGGGTTCCAAATTGCGTAGAAAAAATAACTACCAATTAGCAGTATTATTTTTCGCCTATACCAATTAGAAATACAGTGATATAGGAGCAAAATAATTACAAAAAAGATAAAAAAGATAATACTATCAAACGTCATACTTCTGCGGGCTCAGAATTCGAACTAACTTTAAGACAAACCCTAGCTGGGCTGGCTAATAAAACAACATATGCTGCATCACCAATAATAAATGAATTACAAAATATTGTAATTCATTTATATGTACTATTTAGTTGACGGGTTCAACTGGTCAGCACAACCCCCTTGTTCATGCACTTAAACAATAATTTTTTTCTGGAAAGACCCTGATCTTCACCCATCATAGCAACTTCAATAAACTCTTTATGAGTAACCATTCAAATAAGTATTATGCTATCGTTTTTTATGGTGCTAGCCTCCGCTATAATGTTAAACAACTTTATTATTGCTCTGGCTTTGCTAACCCACGATTTGAAGGTCAGCACTATCGTGAAGAGTCATTATATTTAGCCGTAAAAGGAGGCACACCTATTATAAAGAAAACTATTTTAAGTTGGCTGGGTAGGAATCGTCACACATCGAAGATTGCTGCTTACTTAGTTCTGTACAGATGAACTAATTCCTATTTGAATGCTACTGGGTGGTTTGAAAGTTTTTTAACTGAAAATGCCTAACAAGACAAATGCACTCGGACAACAAAACGCCCCACGCCTTCGTCGCTCTGCTTTTTACTATCGGTGATTTACAGAAATAATGAGATCTCGTATAACGTCTTTACTAAACCACCAAGCGATTCGTCGTTATGGTTCAAATACTTTATGGCTTTTGGGCGAAAAAGTATTACGAATGACCTTAGGTTTGTTTGTCGGTGTTTGGATGGCTCGTTATCTAGGTCCTGAAAAATTAGGCGTATTATCTTATGCGCAAAGCTATGTTGTCTTATTTACCGCTTTTGCTACCTTGGGCCTTGATAACATAGTTATTCGAGAGTTGGTTAAATATAGTGATAAAGCTGGAGGGTTATTAGGCACTTCATTTATTTTGAAACTTATAGCTTCCTGCACTGTAGTGATCATGATTTATTTGTCTCTTGGCTTTCAGAATCAAACAGATGAAATTGAAAATGCAGTAATGATTTTATCATTTACTATCATTATTCAAAGTTTCAATGTAGTTGATTTTTATTTTCAAAGTGAAGTGAAAAGTAAATTTACTGTTATCAGTAATGTTGTATCACTATTGATATCTTCCATTGTAAAAGTGTACTTAATAGTTCATGACTACCCCTTAGTTTATTTTCTGTATGTATTATTATTTGATGCGTTAATTATTTCGTTTTTTCTTATTTTGTTCTATAAGGGTTTAGCGAAAGGAAAGGTAATATATTGGAAATTTGATCGAAGGCTCGCAATATATTTGCTCAAGGAAAGTTGGCCGCTAATATTTAGTGGGTTCCTGATTACCGTATATATGAAAATAGACATGGTGATGATTAATCATCTACTTGGATCTTATGAAGTTGGTATCTATTCTGCAGCAGTAAAATTAAGTGAGCTTTGGTATTTTATACCAACGGTTATTTGTTCCTCTATATTTCCTGCGATTTTAAATGCAAAAAAACAATCCAAAGTACTTTATTACAAAAGAATGAAAAAACTTTATTTTAGTATGTTTTGGGGTTCATTTTTTATATCTCTTGTGATGACTTTTATTGGTTCCTACTTAATAATTTTTCTTTATGGTACTGATTACCTAGAAAGTTCAAGCGTCTTATATATTCATATATGGGCTTCAATTTTTGTATTTATAGGAGTATCAAATTCTAAGTACTTGTTGGCTGAAGGCCTTCAACGATTAACTCTTGTAGGAACTTTAATAGGGGGAATTGTTAACGTAGTTTTGAATTTTTATTTAATACCTTTGTATGGGGTATCTGGTGCAGCTTGGTCAACGTTGATTTCATATATGCTATCAGCTTATTTGTATTTATTATTAATACCTTCGAAATGGTATATATTTATTAGAATAACAAAAGCTATTTTTTATAGAGGAACACATGAAGAAATTAATTAGGAGGGTTCTTCCTGTTAAGATTATTAAATTAATAATCTTTTTTTTAAAGGGACATAAACATGAGTCATATTCACAAGAAGGCGAGGATATGATTTTAAGAAGAATCTTAGAAAAAAAAGACTCTAAAGATATATTCTATATTGATGTTGGCGCTCATCACCCTAAGAGATTCTCTAATACTTATTATTTTTACAAACGTGGAGCTTCGGGTATAAATATTGACGCTATGCCTGGTAGTATGAATTTATTTAATAAAATCCGGCCTAATGATATAAATATTGAAAAACCAATTTCAGATAAAAAGGAAGTATTAACATATTACGCATTTAATGAACCTGCATTAAATGGATTCTCTAAAGAGTTGTCAGAATTTAGAAATGATAAAAATAATGATTATAAAATAATTTTCAAAAAAAAAATTGAGTCATCTACCTTAGATGACGTGCTGAATGAACATATAGATAAAAACAAAGAAATCGATTTTTTATCTATAGATGTGGAAGGGTTTGATTTTAAGGTTTTAAAATCTTTAGACTTAACAGTGTATAAACCTAATTTAATTCTTATAGAAATGCTTAAATCTTCATTTGAGAATATAAAAGAAGATGAAATCTATTTATATTTAAAAAAACATCAGTATTGTTTATTTTCAAAATGTATGAACACGGTTATATTCAGGAAAGTAATAGATGCATAATATTTCCCCAATCGTGCTATTTACTTATAATCGTCCTAATCATACAGAGCAGACAATTGAAGCATTAAAAAAGAACTATTTAGCTAATCAGAGTGACTTGTTTGTTTTCTGTGATGCGCCTAAATCAGTGAATGATGAAATATTAGTTTCAAATGTTAGAAACTATGTTAAATGTATCAACGGATTTAAATCCGTTACTATTTTCGAACAAGATCAAAATATAGGCCTAGCCAATTCGATTATATCTGGGGTGACAAGTGTTATTGCTCAATATGGTACCGTTATTGTGCTTGAGGATGACCTAGTTACCAGCCCTTTCTTTCTTCAATATATGAATAATGCGCTAATGTTTTATCGTGATAAGCCTCGTGTTATGCATATTTCTGGCTGGAATTACCCTATAGATAGTGATCAGCTAGGTGACTCATTCTTATGGCGTTCCATGAATTGTTGGGGGTGGGCCACATGGGAGGATCGATGGTGTAATTTTAAAAAAGATACGCCTTATTATATCGATAGTTTTACGACAGAAAGAATTCAAGAGTTCAATTTAGATGGTGCTTATGATTTTTGGGCACAAATGATTGATAATCAACAACAAAAGATAGATACATGGGCAATATTTTGGTACGCATCAATATTTGAGCGATCGGGCTTATGCCTAAACCCTTCAGAAAGTTATGTTAAAAATATAGGCATTGATGGTAGTGGTCAAAATTGTGGAAATAATGATTACTTATCCTCACGTAAACAGAATAATCAATTAATTACTAACTTCCCTGATGATATTGAAGAATCTAAACTTGCAGTTTCATTAATATCAGATTTTCACTTGAGCCATAAAAAAAGTACATGGAAACAACTGTGTTTAAAATTTTTAGTGCAAATTAAGCATGCTTTGAGCAAGAAATATGATTATTAGAGATACGACATTAGTATTGTAAGTATTATGTATAGAATTCACGACTTAGAAACTAGTGTACATAACTAAAAAATGGACATACCGATGAATTTAGACTTTTTTAAATCTTTCCTGAAACCAAATGCTATATTTAGCGGCACCATTTATGGATTTATTCAACATTTAATCTGGCTTCTTAAATCTGCTAAATATAGGCAGCATGCGTTACTTGTCACTAGGTATTCACATTATCCGAGATATAAAAAAACAACTCTTAATTTAAATGGAAGAGTTCTAGAGGTACCTGATATCGCATCTTTTTTATCGACTCATGAAGAATTATTTGTTAATGAAATCTACAAATTTGAGAGTGACGAGGCAAGCCCAGTTATTCTTGATTTTGGTGCGAATATAGGACTTAGTATTTTATACTTTAAATACCTATACCCGTTATCTACGGTGATTGCCTATGAGGCTGATCCTATAATTTTTAAGTCACTAAAGAAAAATGTGGGTGACTTACCTGGTGTTATATTACATAACGCCGCTATTTGGTCAGAAAATACCAGTTTATCTTTTTGTTCTGAAGGAGCTGATGGTGGTTTTATCGATACGAAAGGCGGGAATCAAACAATAAAAATTGATGCCGTCGATGTTGCAGTCGTTTTAAATGAGTCGAATGCAGATTTTATTAAGATGGATATTGAGGGTGCAGAGTCTGTTGTAATACCCGCGTGTAAAGGGAAGCTTGCTAACGCAAAACATATATTTTGTGAATATCACTCAAAAATAAATGAACAGCAGGAGCTGAGCTCTATTCTTTCTATTTTGCAGGGTGAAGGGTTTCGTGTTCACATACAAAGCATTAATGCTGCCCATAAACCTTTTATTACCCATAAAGTCCAGTCTGGGTTCGATATGCAGCTGAATATTTTTGGATGGAAGGAATAATAGTTTCTAGTCTCCTGACTTACTGATTAAAGCCTCTACCAAACTTAGGGAATTGAATTGAAAACATTATTGATTAACTCTCACGATAAATTTGGAGGAGCGGCAAGAGCGGCATATCGCTTACATAAAGGTTTTTTAGAAAACGCTATTGATTCCAGAATGCTTGTAGGCTTTAAGTCTAGTGATGAAGTTAGGGTTAAGGGCCCAGTAAGTAAAGCGCAAAAACTAAGAGTAATGGCGCAAACAGAGTTTGAGCCATTACTTCTGAAATATATCAAGGGAGGAGCAATCAAAAGTTTTTCCCCTGCGTGGCTCCCATCATCAATGCTGCATCAGGACATATCCCTTATTTCGCCTGATATTGTTCATCTCCATTGGATGTGTGGAGGGTTGTTTCGTTTAGAGCAGATTGGGCACATTAAAAAGCCCATGGTATGGACGCTTCACGATATGTGGCCTTTTACAGGAGGTTGCCATTACGACGAAGGCTGTGAAAAATATAAGGTTAGTTGTGGAGAGTGCCCTCAATTGAAGCGTAGCTGTGATTCAGATTTGAGCCACTCGGTATGGTCTCGCAAGCGAAGTGCATGGAAGGATTCAGATATAACCCTAGTAGCACCTAGTAATTGGTTAGCTGAATGCGCAAGGAATAGTACTCTGTTCCAGGGGCGGCGTATTGAAGTCATTCCCAATGGTATCGATTTAGATTTATTTAAGCCCGTAAACCGAGAATTGGCTCGTGATATGTTAGGTCTACCAAAAGATAAAAAACTGGTTATTTTTGGTGCGATGAATGCGACTACAGATGATAGGAAAGGGTTTGACTTACTCCTTAAAGGTATTCAGGCGCTTCAAAAGTCTGATGATATTGAATTAGTTATCTTTGGGGCCAGTGAACCGCTAACCCCCCCAGAGTTCGGCTTGCCTGTCCATTATATGGGGGTAGTAAATGACGATACGAGCCTTGTATTACTATATTCCTCGTCAGACGTAATGGTGATATCTTCACGCCAAGACAACTTACCTAACACTGTTGTTGAATCTATGGCTTGTGGGGTTCCCTCAGTTGCTTTTAAAGTTGGCGGGCTAGTAGATCTAATTGAGCATAAGACCACGGGCTATTTAGCTGATGCATTCAACGTTTCTGATATAACAAAAGGAATTGAGTGGATACTTGGTGATAGCAAACGCCATTTAAAACTCTGCGAAGCCGCAAGAGAAAGAGCCGAGAACCTTTTTGATATTAACCTCGTCGTTAAACAATATTCAGATGTATATAAAAGTATCATTTAAAGAAGAGGCCTAGACAGAACAACGAACACCTCCATCTAGTGATTAATGAACTTCATGTCGCTAAATTCTTCACAAAATATGCATAAGCAACCGTTTCAATATATATGAGGCCTACGGTTTCGTCGATTTTATGAATTTGGCATACAACATTAAACTACTGGGTGATACGGGGAACGGGGATTTATATACCCGCGCCCCCCCCTATTAACTTATTTATCAGACATCAATTACCTTGAACTTGCGGCCAAATTAGCTGTCGCCTAATACCTATTTTAGTTTTGCGTAGCATATCCATGTATAAAACATAGCTTCTTCTTGATATATTTTATAATCAATATTTTCAAATTCAGTCAATACTGGAGGCGGAGTCGGATAGTGCTTATCTTCCCATTCATCAGACCATCGGGTGTATTTCGACTTGAATATAGGAGGAAATTCAGAATATATTTCAAGGTGTTTATGAAGTAAATTTGAATCAAAATTATTTGGCTGAACTTCAGTGATTTTATCCCTCCCCTCTAGACGAGAAAATACCTTTTGAAAAAAGGAATGATTTTTTAAGTGCGACGAATCATTAAATCCACTACCTGAAAAAGCTTTTTTTAAACTGTAGCAATCTCCTTGCTTTACAGGATAATTATCCTCAAATATAGTATGTTTAAATCCATACCAAGAACATTGTTTCAGTCGATTATAAGCATTTTGATGATCATCAAAAAAAGCAAGTGAATTATCTGGGATGCTCGTCCAGTTTTGTTCATCGAAATCACTGTCAGAATATGTGACATTTAGGCTGTTAGAGATATATTCCCTTTTACTTAAATCAAGATCAATTGATATTATTTTAGCCGTAGGACAAGCCTGTTCTAGTAACCAAGTACTTTGTCCTTTCCATACGCCGCTTTCCACAATCAAATCTGGCTTAATTGTTTTTGCAATATACCATACAGCAAACATATGAGGTGTTTTCATACCGCCTTGGTTATCCTGGATAGGACGTTTTTTGTATATTTCCAGAAACTCTTCTAAATGTTGTTCAATTTCATTATAACTCCATATGGGAGTACCTATTGTCATTACTTCATTCATATTTCACCCTATATCATATGACTAGCGTGGGAGTAGAAAAATACATAACATAGTCACTCCCTACCAACCCTTAATTTATTTTTTTAATCTAACGAATCTATTCAGTTCAACGCCGATATTCAATAATTTATTCAGATAGCCGTAAATACTGCAGTAAACCGTTCATATAGCCATACTTTTTACGTAGCTCCGCGTGCGTACCACTCCACGGCTTCAACGAATTTGTTGGTAATTTACAACCATCAATCACGAAGTGTACTTTTCCAACCAGCCCCACTCTGACCACAAATCAGTAAGACTTTATGAAACAAAGTATTGTTGGCACCGACGATAGATCTGACAAAGTCAGCGCCTAATTGACTAAACCTAGCGGTTCATAGCCAAGAAAGGAAATCACTTGAGGGTCGAGCAATTCATTTACTATTCGAAGATCATCTGCACTATATTTCTTCAAATACTCTTGGTTCAAATAATAAGTTCGTTTGGTTTCTGAAAAAGCGCTAGATTGAGATACTTTTCCAGGCTTTTTCAATTTCAATCGAGAAAGAAGCTTCCTTTTTAGCTCCATTCTATTTTCAAGCGAACTTAACACTGCACCTGTGTCCTCTATTAAATCTGTATACCTGATAAATAAGAACTTGTCAGACTGAGATGAAAACTCCATAAACGTTTTGTAAAATTGGTTATATTCTTCAATATAATGGTGAGTGACCTTTGGCCAGTTGCACTTATCAGCCCAAGTTCTGTAACTCAAATACCAACTATAGGGGTCTTTTGAGATTATCAAGTAATAGTCTGGCTCGACCTTAAAGAGTGACTCAAACTGCTCAAGTTCATCTACAATAATTTCATTGCAATACTGAGGCTCTGGGATTAGCTCCTTATTTTTATAGAACCTACAGTGCTTTTGTAATGGGGAGCGTCTATCTTTATCAGAGTTAAGAAAATGAACCTGATAATTCTTCTTGAAAAGAAATTCAAGGAAATTAGTGCCACTTCGTTGTAACCCGTAATGCAGTAGATTCATAATCTCGACCCCTTTTGATTTCGCAGGTAAGCGTTTGATGAAACACCTTGTTTGTCAAGCCTAAATCATCACTCCCTAACCAATGATACATTAGGATATGAATATGATTGCAGCGGCACCTTTCTAACAAGTTTTTTAATCGAAGTAGTATCGGAGTTTTCTGTACAACGGATAAAAAAACCACCATAACTGATACAAAAAGAACAATCCTTTGGATTTACAATTTTTATCGTGGGCTTTTTTTTCTTCCCCAAACCTCTGTTTCAGGCTCCCCCAATCTTCTCGTGAACTTATCCCCGTATTCCTAAAAACCGTTAAAACTTCTGGCTCAATACTATAACTTGAGTTGCTCTCATAAGCCCTAAGAAAAAAGTCATAGTCCATTGCTATTTTAAAGCTTGGATCAAACCCCCCAAGTTTATCAAACAGCGAGCGTTTGCATAGAACTCCAGGATGATAAAATGGCATTTTAAAATTTGTATAAAAATTGAAACCCCGTGATTTCCCTCTACGTCTTCCATCCTTTGCTTCAAAGAATATATCCAAAGCTATCAAGTCCGTATTTTTTTCAATACTACGTAATGCTCTTTCCGTAGATAGCTCATCAAAAAAATAATCATCGGCGTGAAGAAATACAAGATATTCACCGCTTGACCTGGCAACACCTTTATTTAAGGCATCTGAAATACCGTCATCAGGCTCGGAGCACCAGTCATCAATGATATCTTGGTTCTCCTTGATAAGCTCCAATGTCCCATCATTTGAGCCGCCGTCAATAACTATATATTCAAATGATTTTTGTTTTTGTTGACGAATACTGTTAAAGGTTGCTTCTATATAATCCTTAGCATTATAAGAAATGGTCACTACCGACAACGGGTATTGATAGTCATGACCCATTTCCACACTCTCGATTTCCTGCTTTCACATCAACCCCCATTTCTTTTAAAAATTTCAAATTATTTTTTTCAATAATTTTACGTTGAAAGCGCTTTGGGGAAACATGAAGAAACACAAACAAAGGTAACCAAACTATCATCAATTTAACATTAGAAAACGCAAATTTTGTTCTGAGAATTGACTCCTTTAAACACCAAAAATAAGCGCGGATATTCCCAAAAGATAATTGTGTGATGGCTGCTTTAGTATATATAAGACTATCGTCCTGTTTATATTTCGCTTCAAGATTATTAACCAACTTAGAACTCAGAGCCTTGTCACCTAATATATCAGAGCCGTTCTGTTTACATTGCCAATATGCCAATAAAGCAATTTGGGTACTATGGTACCTTAAAGGGTTTAAATCTAACTTCTGTGTAAACGAATTTGATTCAGAACGATAATTATAAAGATATTCAGGCAAATTTTTATATTTATGAGTCAATAACATTCGCCAAAAAAGATCTAAATGTTCTGCGCCAATACGATCAAAAAATTCTCTATACCCATGGTAGTCATCCAAAAATTGACGCTTTAACATCACACTCGCCCCACATAGAACAACGGTATCACCTCGTTCCAATTTTTGAACAACCTTTTCATGAGCTAACGGAAAGCTTGACCGACGAAGCTCTTTACCATTTTTTGAGTATTTACACTGAGTGCCACAGTACATCAGCTTTGGATCACTTAACAATGATTCCGCTTGTAATGAAAATCTATGGAAAGAAGACACATCATCAGCATCCTGAAAGGCTATATACTCACCTTGCGACTTAGAAAATAAAAAATTAACTGATTTTAAATAACCAAGGTTTTTCTCATTTTTAAAAATGACTACTCTGTCATCATTAAAACTTTGCATGATTTGGTAAGATCTATCATATGAACCATCATCAACGATCAATAGTTCAAAGTTTCCATAACTTTGCTTGAGGATACTTTCTATCGCTTCACCAACATAACGCTCAGCATTATACACAGGCATAATTACCGAAATTAGTGGCTTATCACTTGGTTCAAGAGAACACATTTAAAATGTACCAAAGTAAAATTTACAAACATGCTTAGATAAGCACTCTACTCAAAAAAATGTTTGGCTTGCTTTGAAATAATTTGAGGCCAGCTATAACTCTTTGCTGTTTCTAGTGCATTCTGCGCTATCCGTTGATATTCAGGCGAACTTAAACCTAAGGCTTTTTGTATCTCGTCAAAAAGCAAACAAGAATCACCACCACGACACAAAAAACCATTTTCGCCAGAGATGAGCACCTCTCCAGCACCACTTTCAATAGTACCAATGCAGACCTTTCCATATGACATACTTTCTAACAGAGAAACAGGTAAACCTTCTCTATCCCCGTCTTTACTTTCAATTGAAGGTAAAACATAAATATCAGCGATACGGAGGTAACTATCCTTATCTTGCGAAGTGATAAACCCAGGCATCAGTACATTTTCACTCAATCCAAGTTCAATAATTGAAAGCTCAATTTCTTCCCTTAAGATACCGTTACCCGCCAGCACTAATATTATAGAACGATCTACATATACTAACTTGAGCATTGCCTGTAATAAGATATTAATACCTTTCTTAGCAACAAAACGCCCCATAAAGAAGATTATTTTTTTATCTTTCAGACCCTTAAGCTCTTTAAACACTTCATAGGATTCGCACTCATTTTTTTCTGGTAAGTTAACTCCCATGGGAATTACTTTAAATTTGTTTGAAATAATATCCCACTGTTCTTTGCTATAAAATTGAGCAATACCATCAAGCGTTCTCTGACTTACAACCGTCACGGCTTTCATTGAATTTATAGCTGAACGAACAATGTGCCCACCAACAAAAGGTACTCGTTTACAAATTTCTACATCATAAGAGTGACTAGTAAAAACATGAGACACCTTATAACGCTTTGCCAACCAGTAACATAATAAACCTTGTGGCAAAAACCAATGAGAATAAATGTAATCAGGCCTAAAACGTTTTAACTCTTTAGCAATAGCTAAATACTCAAAGAAAAAGAACAAGGGAAGCTGAAGTAGATTAAGTTTTCCCTTCTTTATTGCCGGAAGAATCCCCATAGAAGTTAAGTTCTGTTTACGAATAGGTCTAAAATATGAAAAGCGTTTTATAGTTACATTATCAGAAATTTTCTCATCAATATTACCTTCTCGGCTAGTTGTTAAGACAACAATTTCAGCATGTGGGTAATAGTCAGTTAGAGCTTTAACCTGTTCTAGTAAAAACTGCGGGATTTCATCCTTGTTCGATAAAGGAAAAAAAGAAGTCACTATCAGGATCTTCATTCCTACTTTAACCCCCTACAAACTATAGTTATCATTTTTTATTATTACTCGACTGATAAATTAACATGGTAATTTGTTCAGAAACTAAACCAATTAAAAAAATTAATAATGACGTGCTAAACAATAACATCGACATATTAGTAAACGTACCGTTAGTAGAATAGGTGTACAAATAGCGAAAGCCTCCCATTAGAAATACAGCAAAGCTAATCGGGGTGAATAATTTTAAAGGAGAATACAGCGATCCAACTTTGAAAATAATCAATAGAAAACGCATTCCATCTTTGGCTATATTTATATGGCTTTCCCCTTCTCTTTTCGCAGCTTTAATCGGTTCATAGCAAACAGAATAGCCAGCACGAAAGAATGCCATCGTTGAAGTTGTTGGGTATGAAAAGCCATTTGGTAACAGATACAAAAATTCTTTAAATTTAGCCGCTTGAACAGCTCGAAACCCTGAAGTTAGATCCCTGATTCTAGAACCAACCATCCAACTAGCTAAGCGGTTATAAAGTTTATTGGCAGCTAAACGACCAAAACTGGCTTGAGACTTATTATCTCTATTGCCTACCACCATATCATAACCTTCATCAAGGCGCCCCAGTAACCGTGCAATATCTTTAGGGTTATGCTGTCCATCACCGTCCATAAAAACAATGACTTCACCTGTGGTTGCACGCGCCCCCGACTTAACAGCAGCGCCATTCCCTTTAGAATAGGGGTGTTTAACTTCTATCACACCATTTGAAGAACAAACATTAGAAGTATCGTCTGTTGAACCATCATTGACGACTATAATTTCAGCATCAGCATAGAGTTCTTTTAGTTCTGGTAATAACTTTCTCAGCGGAGCTGCTTCATTTTTTGCCGGTATTACAATAGATAATAGGGAATTTTTTTTATTTGTCATGGTTAGTAATTGTCTTTAGTTTGTGTCTATAAATTTCAACATCTTCAGTTCGTGATTTTTTATAACCCGCCAGACTCTCATTTTGCTTAGCCGCTTTCTCAAGATACTCTTCTGCTATATTGTATGCACCCGCTGAAATCAGCCACTCAACCTGATTAAATAGTAGATCGATGTTTGGTGACTGAGCAAAAGCATTATCAAAAGCTGTCATCGCTTTTGGCAAGTTACCAAGGCCAATATACAGGTTTCCACTGTAATAATATAAAAACTGCTTTGTCACCCGGCCCTTTATACTAGAGTTAGACAACATATCATTAATAAACTTAATAATAGTAGGTTTTTCTAAACCAACACAGAGGTCCATTTTTTCAACTTTAATCAGGTTGAGAATAATTGTGTCGACGCCTGGTTCAACGAGCCCTTGACTTAACTGACGACTCACTGCACTAACTAAGTCACCGCTAATATCCCCCTTTAAAGCACATTCAAAAATAACATATTGCAACCAAAGGTCGGCATTATCAGGAAACTGTTTCATGGTATCGATTAGTTGTAGCTGCGCTAAATCAACCCGTGACTGAGAACGATAAGAGTTGACCAGCATTCTTTGCGCTCTTAATGAGCCGGGGTGCTCTTTTGCCCATACTTGCGCCATAGCTGCCTCACTTCCCCATACCTGAGCATTGCTAAAACTAATACCTGTCATTAAAACCAAATAACATACGACTGATAGATTAATTAAGTGACTTTTTAACTTAGAATAAATAAACCCTAATGCCAATGCGATCCCTAGCATCGGCAGGTAGTTTCTATGCTCAAAGTAAAGCTCTAAATTCAAAAATGTAGATTCCATTAAGTGCCCTGCAAAGAAAAATAAAATTGCAAAAGCATAAACTGGATATTTATGTCGAATTCTAATGCCTATAAACAATAAAACAACGACACCGATAATAGATAAAATAGTCGTAATGGGTGAAAAAAGGCTCGTTGAAAACGAATAATCATCATGAAAAATACCACCGCCCGATAATTTGGGAATTAGAATATTCCCTAAATATTCAAACAATACGCGACTTTCCGTTAATACGCGTTCAAAAGCATTGAAATCACGGTTCCAATAAATGCCTCCCGTAGGCCAAATAACATAAAACAATCCAGCTACAATCAGCATACAAGGTAAATAAATAACTAAACCTTTAGTCCATTGCCAACCTTGAGTATTTACCATCGGTAAGCGCTGTAAAATAGTGAACTCTAAAACCAGAAAATAAAAAGGTAGTAATGCACCATTTTCCTTCGATAAAACAGACAAACCACCCAACAAACAAAGAGCAATAAAGATGAGCATATATGACTTGGTAGGAGCTCTAACTAAAATTGAGCGAGCATAGATATATAACCATAAAGCAAGTAAGGAAAAGAACGTCATGAGCAAGGTCATTCTCTGAATAACCAAAGTGACAGATGACATATTAAATGGATGAATTAGCCAGAATAACGCGGCAACGAAAGCACCACATATACTTTCTTTGTCACTTAGATCCAAAATTCTTAGTATTTTTTTTACTAAAAGAAACAGTACCAAACCATTCAAAATATGAATAATCAAACTTGTTAACTTAAATGGAAATGGGTTTTCAGGAAAAGATAAAGCGTGAATAGTGAACGATGCAAGAGAAATTGGTCTTCCAGTAGGACCTGATGTCCCACCCAACACCCACTCTAACCAAGTTAGGTTGCCTTCTTTGAGGCCGATTAATGGTTGTAAGTTTGGAAAATCATCAAAAAGAAACGGCCCAGACAAAGATGAAAAGTAAACTAAGCACGTATTTGTTACCAATAAAAGGCAGGGCAATACCGTGAAAAACCAAAAATGCTGTCTAAACAGGTTCATTGCCCCTCCTAAATTTCACACAAAAAAAATCAGACACTCAAGAGTGTCTGATTTTGGTAGAGCTTTAAACTATTAGCCTATGGAACAGCTGCCGCAGCTACAGTAGCTTGACCACCATCACAACCTTTAGGAACAATTTTTTCCAAAATATTTGATTCACACGTCCAAATACCATCTGAATCACGTGAGAACTCAAGCACCCCACCTGATACATCAGCATTCAGGCCTGTAGTCGCCATTGTAAATGTAAATGATCCTTGCGTACTATTACCGGTACTATTGGTACCTAAAGTCGCAATTGATGTCGCTCGATCTATATCAATCAATGTTGCCAAGGAACCGCCCGTTGGGAAAGCGCCATTTGAAGAAACAAATTCTTCAATCGGTGTTTTAGCTGCACCACCGAAAGAGATTGGCTCAGCCATTTGAGCACGAGCAATGTAATCCTGATAAGCAGGAATCGCAACTGCTGCCAAAATACCGATGATCGCTACTACGATCATCAATTCAATTAAGGTAAAACCTGACTGCTTTGTTTTCATATTTTTCATTGTTAATTCTCCAGTGTTAAAAAAGTATGACCGCTTCGTCTTCCGCTAGTAAGCGTGTCTGACTTAAACAATAGCAGAGCTTATGCCAAGTGCAATTTTTATTTTTAATTTATCTATTTTTCAATAGTTTAAGTTTGTTACTTAATATAAAGTCTATAGAAAATCATAATAAAAAGTAACACCTCACAATGTCAACAACTGACAAATATTGTCAGTTTTATACTTAAACAACCCAAATTTGTAATTGATGAGCTAAAATTTAAATCAAAGAAAGAAACTAAAAGGAACATATTAGATAGAGGAAAGCTAATATTCAGAATGTGATACGATTCTTTTGATGATATAACAAAAACGAATAAGGGGGTTACTAGTGGGACTTTAGCTTGTTATGCACAAATTAAAATTGAGCTTTACACCCAGGAGGCCTTAAGCTGGTTGGAATACTAAAACTAACTGAACACTCCCATCTACCAGTAGCATTACGCGAAAACCGTACACTTTCTCCAAGTAAATCACTACTCAAACCAGATGATATTAATGTAAAGGTAAAACTACCAGATGTTGTAGTACCTGAGGTTGAGGCAAGTGAATCAATAGATTTCGCGCGATTAATTTCAATCATCCCGCTTAAAGAGGCGCCTGATGGAAATACGCCATTAACTGAAATAAACTCCTCCACAGGCGTTTTTGCAACACTACCAAATGAAATAGGCTCTGATAACTGCGCTCTGGCGATATAGGCGTTATAAGCGGGAATAGCGACTGAAGCCAATATACTAATAATCGCAACCACAATCATTAATTCAATTAGTGTGAAACCTTGCTGGATGGTTTTCATAGCGTCACCCTGAGACATAAATACGTTTAAACCGGTGTGCAAGCACACTCAATATTTACCTTAAATTAAAGCAGGACTTATGCCATATACAAATAATTACCTAATACTTTAGACTCACACCTTAGTTAGATAACTCTTCTTTTGAACATCGCTTTTAAAAACCAGAAGTTACACTACACTACTTTAGTAATAGTCATTCATTTCAAAGAATCGGTAGAATATTCGATTATAAGAGAAATATTGGCGCGACACAGTCATCCAAATTCAAAAGACACTCAATGGCATCACAAGATAATATTACATTAACAGGCTTGGCAAGAAAGTTTGTACAAGACCAGCTATTAGATGAAGATACGGCTAAAAAGGCTCAAACCCATGCACAAGATAACCGTATTTCACTCATCACCCACCTTGTATCTAATAGTATTGCAAAGGCTCAAGATTTAGCTTTTTCTGCAGCTCAAGAATTTGGCATGCCTGTCATGGATCTCAACGCATTCCTGACTGAGTCATTACCTGAAAAAATTGTTGACGAAAAGTTAATCCGTAAACATCACGCGCTTCCTTTATATGTACGTGGAAACAGACTCTTTATTGCGGTTTCCGACCCAACTAACATATTGGCACAAGATGAAATCAAATTTCATACAGGCTTAAGTGTCGACGCAATTTTAGTTGAAGATGACAAGCTTAATGCATCAATTGACAAATATCTTGAAGCACAAGATACCACAATGGGTGACTTGGATGATTCTGACCTAGATGACCTGGATGTAGAAAACCCGGACGATAATGAAACAGATACTGCAAACGAGGTCGATGATGCCCCTATTGTTAAGTACGTTAACAAAATGCTACTTGATGCTATTAAAGGAGG
>ENA-OSET01002274-OSET01002274.1-sediment-metagenome-genome-assembly--contig:-NODE-2274-length-18731-cov-5.177281_pt1 | contig 18731 bp, 16 predicted proteins | sample MGYA00237882_ERZ534229 | MGnify/ENA primary metagenome ERZ534229 (study PRJEB26408, sample SAMN06266212) | sediment metagenome | isolation source: Hudson Canyon methane seep mesocosm | place... | reverse complement strand
GTTTTAGTTTTTGTTCTATTGCTTATAATTATTTTTGATGCCCCCATTTTTTTTAAAGCTATTATTATCGAGGAAACAACTCCTCCTGCGCCTAATATAAAAACAATTTTATTTTTAACCTTAGTCCACTCCGCTTTAAAATTAAGTGGCATGGGAGTTTTTTTCGGGATAGCGATTGACTCCGGACTTAAAAAGTTCTCATAAACCTTTCGAATTGCATTGTTATCTTTTGACAATTGATCAATGTTTCTTCCTTCAAGAACCTTATCTAGTCTGTCATTTGAGCTAACTAAAAGAGCCTTTATGCAACCAGATGCTCCACAATTAGCCGAAGATTCAAGAATATAATCAGGTGCTCCATCAGAATTTACATCGAGGTCGAGTCTTTTTAAGGTGACTTTAACTATTGTTCCATGTGGCTGGAGTGTGAAGGTGCATTCTGGATCACAGGTTTGAGTTGCAAGGGTTTTGTATATTTCTTCGATCAAAAATTGATCATAGACTTCATCAGCATAGCTAACCGATAAAACAAAAAAACCAATTATTATTTTTAAAACAGTTAAATATCGGAACATCGGGTTCTCCAATTTTTTAAATGCATTTTGGTTGTTGATAGCCAATCAATCCTTCATAATTAATATCTTGATAGATGTTTGGATTAACAACTTATTTCAGAAATTTACAAAGCGGAAAGGTAAAGTAAGTTCAATTCTTGCGCAATGAATCCTGATAAACATAACCACCTCCCTGGCTGGTTTGTACTTTAATCCAATCACCAAGGTTTTCCAAAATTTTGACCTTTTCTCCACGCTTCAATTGCCTGTGAACTGAAGAAAATAAGGATGGCTCAGCTTTTAATTCTGTGTTTTTTATTACCATCGCTGTTGCAGTCACACTAGATGATTTGGTTTTTTGAAAAGTCGATGCACTTTCGGTTGATACGCTATTAAGTATTGGTTTGGTATTTGTAGCCTGATTTTCGTGATATGCATTACTACCAGCTTGCTTATACGACTTAAATTCAATAGGTGTAAGATTAAAGGCAACTGTTACTGCAGAGTCTTTAACTTTTATTGTTTTATTGATCGTTTTAAAACCCGGTTTTTGCAATCTTAAATGGTAATCACCTTTATTTAATTTTATGCCCTGAGTAAATTTAGGGCCGATATTCATAACTTTTATTACCGCATCTGAAGGCTCTACATTGACGAAAAGCGGATAAGAAGCGGCAAAACGATTAATACGTCTACTGGTTGAAGATTTTAAACGACTAAGGCGCTGTAAAGCATCTTGTGGGAACCTGTGGCCGTTACAGTTATTACAATGATGGCCTGAACGGTTATCTTCAACACTGATGTTGTAATAAGTTCTGGCTGCTTTTTTAGCATTTACGCCTTCTGCTGAGCGACCTAGATAATACCAGGAAAGATCCGTTGCATAACCAATTCTCTGTGTTTCCAGTGCAAGCTGTTTCCAATGTCCGTTATCATGAAGTACTTTCAAACGAGACAGCGCATTTAACCAAGTTGTCATACAACTAAATCTGCAATCCAAATTTGCACGTCCAGTGATTAAATCATTATTTAATCGTTGTTGTGTAGAATCATCAAGTGTTCGATAGGCTGAAGAGCAGGAAGACAATAATAGGATAATTAATACCATCAAAAACATGGTTGTAAATCTTATGATAAATGAATTGTCATGTATGTTTAATCTTTTCATAGTTATTACTTTTCCATTTCTGATTTTTCTTTGCGAAGAGCTATACCCATCTGTAGATGTCCGATTTGGGCATACTGAAACATAAAAACAGCGACAATACCTTGCACCAAACCAGAAATGGTAAAACAGTAGCACCAGCCAATACTTTCAAAAAACTTAGCTAGAAAACCATAAGTTTTTAGTTCAAGCGATTTTTGACTGTATATGCGAGCATATTTAATACAAAAATACAGCATCGAAACCAACAAAAAGCCAACTGAAAGCCCCCTTAAACCATATAAAATAGTTGCAAATATTCTTTCATATTGCCTTGTTGGGTTTGTTGTTTTTAACGAAGTGTCTACTTTTTTTGATTTTAGCTTGTCAATTACTGCTGAGAGTGATTTTACTTGTTGCTGGTGATCGTGTTGTATTTTTTTGAGATATTGGTCTTCCATGTAAGAGAATATGAAATCTAACTTTTCAAGTGTTTGGTAATCCCTTCTTTCTTTATAGAATTGCCATAGATAAAAGAAATTATTCAAGCCAGTATCAAACCGAAAATTTTTCTGTGCCGTGTCTAACACCTGTGTAGCTGCTTGCAGGTAGGAAGATTCTGCTTTGTCAGAAAACCCTGACTTTTCCTGTAAATTTCCGTAGAAGGCAGGTAAGGAAATGTTTTCATCAGTCGGTAATTTATCTTTATCAAAAGAGACAAAAGACAGTGGAACTTTAAAGTCCAAAGCATTACTACCTAGAACCCCACCAAGCTTTTCAATCGCTCGTATCGCTTGAGCGTAATCTTTTCGCTCCGAAGCTAGTTTTGCAGCCGTTAAATATTTTTCTACATAAGCATCTTTATGTGTTCGAAAAGGTATGCTGTCAATTCCCATTGAAATCGTTCTAGATGCTTGTTCCAGCCGCTGATCACTAAGCAAGTAATCAGCTAATTGAAAATAACTCTCAAGTGATTGAGTTACTTTGGGCAGTTTTTTTATCCCCCGATTAATACTATTTTCCATCTTATTCTGCATTGCAAATTTGATTAGTTCAACTAACTTGTCTTTTGATCGTGTTTTCTGAATAGCTTGATCTATAACTTCAACTGCTGCATCATATTTTCCTTTATCAAGATGATATTGACTCAATTGAAGAAGTGCGGCCTCATTGTCTGCAATTTTAATAGCCTGGTTTAATGCTTGTTTAGCGGAGTCATCCATATGGTACTGTAACAAATAATCCGTTAAATTAAGTAAAACACTTAAATCATAAATAGTCGGTATGAAATGACTCAATGACTGACTAGTTAAACTAATCTGATCATTTTTTAGTAGAAAATGGATACTATTCAGTGCACTGTCCATTTGAAGCTTTGTTGGTTTTTTGTCTAGTTTTTTAAACATCAGGCCTAGATTATCAACAGCAGCACCCAGTTGATCGGCTTCGTTATAAAGTGTGGCGAGAGTATAGTAATAACTCCATTTACCTATTTGGACTGTTTCTAATGGTTTTAAATCGGGATTTTCAATTTTAAGTTTCGGTATTTCAACAACTAGCCCCAGCCTGCCTTTATATGATTCAAGAATACGTATCTCTTTTTCTAAAGGGGGAAGATTGATTATTCGTTCAGTTTCCGAAATTTTGAAAATCAGCTTTTCTGTGTTCTCATTGGCCTGAACAAGTGCAGGAGATGCGAAGAGGAAAAATAAGCTTGCGGCAATAATAAAAATTATTTTTTTTCTTTTTATGAAAAGCTCTCGTTCTCGAAAATATAAAAAAAGAACACTATTTATAATAGTAACAGGATATAAAAAATACAAAACCACCTCACCAAATCCCAAAAATATGTTAAAGAACATTCCTGGGAATAAAATCATTACAAGGAATTGAGAAAAGGCACGTGCTTCGTAGAAATAAAAATTAGAAAAACTTGCTGATTTATTGTTCGATAGCTCTTTTATAGGTTTAAGTTTCTGTATTTGCCATTGCAATTGTTGTATTTCATCAGTTTGGGTTTCCATTAATTCTTTTTTCTTTAGATAAAAAGAATTCCTCTTTTTATCTAGCTTTTCGATTGAAATTGATTGTGCCTTATCATCGGCATACACAGAAAGCGGGTTAAAAAAACTGATTGCAAAAATCAACAACAATACAGAAGAAGCGTAACTGTTAAATAGTTTTTTTTTCATTATTTATCCTTGCCTAACCCCAATGAGATGATGAGATGGATCAAATTAGAATGCAGCTATATTTCAGACTAACGCCTCATTAGCGGCTGTATTTTAATAGTCATGAAGACTACTATTAACTCAGACTTTAAAACAACCCAGTTTGGCGGTTATTCTACTACATATTCTTTACTGAAAAACACTATTTGAAAAATGCTCTTTGGACTAGGTAAGTAGAAATTATATTAGCGCATCAACTGATAGGTATGATTGTCCCATTACCTGAAAGCAGTTATTGAAATAAATCATTTATCTGTAAATCGAGGAAACCCAAGCATCGCAATGCGAATAATGAATTTCCCCTTCAAGTTAAAAGGCATATTGACTCTCTAAGTTACTAAAACTCAATATTCACTAGGCAGTAGCAGCGTCACATGCATCTCATCATCAATTAAATAAAACTTCCAGTCACCTGTTTGCATATCCCTATAATGGATATGATAGGCAGCAAGTTGTTTTTCATTGCCATCGGTGACTAAAACCGTTGCTTGATTCTTATCAATTTTACCAACAGATAAGTTGATACAGCCAAAACCTTCGTTTTTAGATTTCAATAAAGGTGCTATTTCAAAAGCGACTTTATCAATAAACCAATAAGCGCCCTGCTCGCCTCCATTTTCTGCCAGAAATTTTACACCCTCGGTATAGATGAGGTTTCTGTTTAGATTATGTCGATACCATTGTTCAGTGCCTGTAAATTGAGCCAATTGAAAATTCAATTGATCTTGATTCAAACGTTGATTAATGGTGTTGTTTTTTTCAATTACTTCAGTCATTGTATTTCTCCAGTCAATATAGATTAAGCCGAAGAATACAAAGCCCTCGCAACACGAGGAATTGTATTCCCCGGTTGGGTTAAAAAACGTTTTTAATTAATGAATACCAGACAGCCCCATCAGCCTGACTGATAGTCATCGGATTTTGCCTTTAAGAAAACAATTGATCTTTGCTGTGCGTATTGCACATTCATGATTTGTCATTCCGAGTGAAACGAGGAATCTTGAATCTGGATTTATGCCTTGCAACGCTCAAGATTTCTCCCGCTGGTCGAAATGACAATAAAAATCAAGAACTCCAGTAACAAGTTTCGTTTGACTAAGTTAGGTCAATGGTTTCTCCATATTAAACTGAGAAATAGCATGACCCAAAAGGAATACTATTCCTCAGCAGGTGAAATGAAAATAAAGATTATGCCTCTTGTTGTTTTAGCTCTGTCATGGCTTCAGCCAAGGTCCACAGGGCTTTATTTAAACGAACATTACCGTCAATTCCATTGATTTTACGCGTTTTAGATAATTTACCTTTACGCGTGATACGAGGAATACCGCCTTTGACTAAATTTTCCTGAACTACATTAAAAGTGGTCCATAAATCCTTAGCTTTATCAGCAGATCGTCGCGGTCTTAATACATACTCAGCCTTTGGTTTTTCCTCAGACTCAGAAAAGCGTATAGGCAATGAAGCTTTGGCAAAAGCCAATTGTTCATCCTCTGATAGTGTAATGGCAGCCATGACTGCTCTTGATTCTGAGACGCGATCAAAGTTTTTAAGCACTTCATATGCGCCTTCAATGACATTATCAACCACATTGCCGCGATGCTGCACCCTGACATCCTGAAAGGTATCGCCGCAAACCATGCCATTTTGGCAGACAAATCTAAAACAACCGGCTAGCATTTGATAAGAAGAAGAGCCATCATGAGAGTTTAATAAGATAATCTCATTTGTTCCTTCTTCATTATTCTCAGAATCAATTTGTGAGACATGTCGTAAACGTAACATGTGTTTGGCAAACCCAAGTTTGGATTCATCACGCACACGAGCCTGACAGGCCATGAATGGTTCAAAACCTTCTTTTCTGAGTGCATCCAGAACCACAATGGTTGGAATATGTGAATATTTGTCTGACCGTGAATTATGCGCTGTATCAGCATAAATGGAAGGTACAAACGTGTGTAATTGATCATCCTGTAAAGGATGATTGGCACGGGTGATATGGCACCGTGCAAAACGTGAACTTAATTGCATCGTGTTTCTCCACTTTGTGAAAACCAAAGAAACACATTGCCCACAGGGAATGGTTTCCCTGGTTGGGTTAAAAAAATAAAACTCAGTCAATCCTGTTTATCATTCACTGTCACAGCAAACCATGCTCTGCAAATGAATAAGTGCTATCACCAATAATGATATGATCCAGCACGCGTATATCGACAAAATTTAATGCCGCCTTTAACTTTTGCGTTATCGTTTTGTCCGCTTGGCTTGCTTCTGCAATACCTGACGGATGATTATGAGCAAAAATAACAGCGGCAGCATTATGCTTTAGGGCTGTTTTAAGTACTTCCCTGGGATATACACTGGCACCATCAATCGTGCCTCTAAACATTTCCTCACAACTAATCACCTGATGCTGATTGGTTAAAAACAAACAGGCAAATACTTCATGCTCATAATGAGCTAATTTCAATTTGAAATAATCTGCTGATTTTGCAGGTTCTGTGATAGCAGTCCCTTTGGCAAAGTAGCGATTGTAAATATCAGTCGCTTCACCAATAACATCATCTTCATCTGCTATACGGTAACGACCATTGGGTTTTTTGATATATAACATGGGTATTCTCCAGCCAATAAAAAAACCGAAGAACACACCACCGCAACGCGAGGAATGAATTCCCCGGTTGGGTTAAAAATATAAAGATATAAACGTCTGCAACGCTTCCCACAGGAAACGACCACTGGACTATTTGCAGACTCGCAGTGATAAAAGGTGTTACTGAATACGCAGTAACCACGGGTAAAACTCAGAGTATTTAATTTTTCACATCCCCTTCCAGTCGAGTGTTACAAAAATGAAAGAGGCTCTGAAAAACCAGATGTGCATGTTGCCTAACTCGGTTCGTGCACATCTTTTCTGTTGTTAATTAAAATCGTTAAAAGCTGTAAAAGTCATGATCCATCGTTAGTAACGATAATCACAGATTAAAGGCCTAAAAGACCTTGCCACTCTTTACAAAATAAAGTCTGTTTCCCGTTACAAACTGACTGTTCTAATGCCTGACTTGTCTATTGAGTGTTCTAAAGTCAAACTAAATCATGCACGGTCTACCGCACAAAAGGTTCCACCATTTTCCGGCGATGGCAGCCGGTGTGGTTAGCTGGAAAATATCAATGACATTTTCCCAGAAGGCCCTGGAAAACAAGACCTTCTGCGAAAAATTTATGCTGATTAAGGCTGAATTGAAAAGTTAGTTAAAGACCGCAGATGCGGTCTTTAACTAAAAGATAAAACAAATCACTTAACTGGTAACCGTCTCAGCTTCAGAGTGTTCTGTTTCTGGTGTGTTTTGAACTGTATTGTCCTTGGAAGGCGCTTTATAAACAGACTCACCATCAACTTTGACCCAGCCAATATATAACAGCCGAGCTTTTAAGCTAATACCAACTTCACCTGCTTTATTGCCACTTTTGTAAGTAAATGTTTCTGGATAAAGATCACCAATTTTAAAGCCAATCAGAATTTTTTTATTTTCCTGACAAGCATTATTTAAACGCTTAATCACTTTTGCAGCCTCTGATCCACTGACACGGCAATCGAAATTGGTATATTCAATGGAATCCTCTGCGCCATGAAGTGCTGATATATTACAGGCCCAGAAAGGTTCGCCACGTTTAACAGGGACTTCACGCACCCGGTTAACATAACCGACACCTTGAGTATGAAGATCGTAATATTTTGTTTGATTATTTTCTGTTGAAGTTGTCATGATGTTTCTCCGAAATGGAATAAAAAACGGAAAAACACAGATTGCCCGACGGGGAAAAGGTTTTCCCGGTGGGTTTGTTGAATTGAATTTAGAACTAAAGCCTAATATTCAGGCTATTTTGATAGTGTTATATTTTTTATATTAACAAAACTGATATTCGTAATTCTCCTTTTGAAAAACCAAGGAAAATACGCTACAAGGGAATGGTTCCCCTCGCTGGGTTTAAAATAATTGTCTGAGAAAGGTTTTCTCTGGATAGATAAACGTCTGTAACAATTCCCTCAGGAACTGGCTATCGGATAGTCAGACTCGCGATAGCAAAAAGTATCACTAAAATGCAGTGATCACCCACTTCACTGTCATGGCCTATATGCACATAGGCCATTAATAGATTGTTATTGCCTATAGTGGTCTCGCCACGATCCTGTACAGTGCCACGGTGAATCGTTACACCTTCACGAATAACATTATTATCACCTATGACCAGCGTGGTTGCCTCACCCTGATATTTTAAGTCCGGAGTTCCCTCCCCCACACTCGAAAACTGAAAGATGTGGTTATTGGCGCCGATAGTACAAGGGCCTTTGATAATGACATGAGGTTCAATTTTAGTGCCGGGACCGATGACAACATCGGGACCAATGACAGACCAGGGGCCCACCTCTACACCGTCTGCAAGTACAGCGCCCGGATCAATTATTGCCCGTGGATCTATCATAACCTGCCTCTATACCTGTCGGTCAGCACACATAATAATAGCCGAAGCTGCCAACTCGCCGTCTACGGTCGCTTTGCAATCAAACTTCCAAATGCCCCGTTTCACCGTCATCACTTTGGACTCAAGCACCAGGCGATCTCCCGGCACGACCTGTCGTTTAAAACGAACTTTATCGACGCCGGCAAACAGGTAAATCGAGCCGTCTTCCGGTGTTTTGTCCTGGGTTTTGAACCCCAGGATACCCGAGGCCTGGGCCAGGGCTTCAACAATCATTACACCGGGGAAAATGGGTGCTCGAGGGAAATGTCCGTTAAAGACTTCTTCATTGGCAGACACGTTTTTATAGGCACAAATCGATTCGCCTTCTACCAGTTCCGTTACGCGATCAACTAATAAAAAAGGATAGCGGTGTGGCAAGTATTTTTTAATACCAGCTATATCCATCATAGAGGCAAAGTCCTGTTGTGTTGGGTTGTACAGATTAAGATTCAGCGTCCGGATCGCGCTGTAATTTTTCCAGTGATTTTACTCTCGCGGCAAGCGTGTTGAGCTGGCCGTAACGAACCGCGTTTTTGCGCCAATTGGCCGATTCATCCATAGGGGTACCCGAGGAGTATGAGCCGGCCTTGCTGATCGATTTGGTGACCAGCGTTTTAGCTGTCACGTGCACTCCGTCAACAATGGTTAAATGGCCTACAATGCCAACCATCCCCGCGATAGTGCAACCCGAACCAATGATTGCACTACCGGCAATCGCACAGCCTGCAGCGATCGCAGTATTGGCACCAATGCGCACATTGTGGGCAATCTGCACCTGATTATCAACAATCACCCCATCTGACAGACAAGTATCGTCAAGCGCGCCCCGATCTACCGTGGTGCCGGCACCCAATTCAACTCGATCACCAATCACTACACCACCCAGCTGGTGTATTTTCACCCAGCCTTTACCATCCGGGGCAAAACCAAAACCGTCGGAGCCGATGACCACCTGGCTGTGAATCAAACATTCTGCCCCGACTGTCACACCATGATAAATACTGACGTTGGCGCACAACACAGTGTTTTGACCAATCTGACTATTTTCGCCCACAAAACTGCCAGCACCCAGTTGAGCGCCTGCGGCAATAGAGGCGCCGGCCTCAACCACGCAATGCGGTCCAATGCTCGCATCCGCGTGAATGTCGGCTCGATCAGATACCACAGCACTCGGATGCACCCCCTCTGCGACTCGAGGTTTATCAGCAAACAGCGCCGTCAGTTTGGCATAGGCCAAATAGGGTTTAGGGTGTAACAGTTTGTTGCCGTGAAAATCAGCCGCGACATCCGGGTGAAGTATCACCGCGCCTGCCTGGGTTGTGGTAAGAAACTTGAGGTAATGATTGTTCGCTAGAAAACTCAGCTGTGAGCTCTGCGCTTCTGCAAGTGTAGCGATACCGGAAATAAGGCATGTTTCATCGCCGACCAACTCAGCGGAGAGAAACTCTGCCAGCGCCCCCAGAGTGTGGGAGGCTGGCAAGGTTGAAGACTGCGTGTGTTCCATCTTCCGAAGCCGGAGGGTGCTTACTTGGCCTTATTCAGCTGGTCCGTCACTTTTGCAGTAATGTCATATTCAGCTGTCGCAAACAGGGCGGCTTTGTTGTCCAGAACCAAGCCAATGCCTTCAGCCGTGATGAGCTGCTTTAAAATTTCCTGCGCTTTAGGGGCAATCTCCTGCATGATGCTCTGAATTGCCGCACTTTGCTCAGCCTGTAACTTCTTTGCGGCCAACTGCAGGTCTGCCTGCTTGTATTCAATTTTCTTGTTGTGAGCAGCAATTTGCTCCTGAGACCAGGTCATGCCGTTGGTCTTGCCTTCTTTGTCGAGGTTTTGAAGATCGCTCTTCAGGCTCTCGAACTTGGCTTGCATTGATGAGAACTCAACACTGGCCTGCAATTCTTTCACTCGCTGCTGGGCAACGTCTGAGGCCATGATGGCACCTTGCGCATTAAAAACGACAACTTTGTCGGCAGCCATTGCCACACTGGTAAAAGCCATTGCCGCTGCGATCAGTAAACCCTTTTTCAAAATTCCCACAATATCTATCTCCAAACGTATTTTATTGTACTTTTAGCGTGCGACTCCGCCCACAGGCATCGTCAATTTCCGTTCGTTTTATACGACCGTCTTAAAAAGAGTTACCCAATGAAAATTGGAAGAACTCGGTTTCATCATCATCATGTTCCTGCAAAGGTTTCGCGATGCTGAATGTCATTGGACCAAAGCCCGTGATCCATGTGACGCCTATACCGACAGAAGCGTTGAGTTCCGCAGCGTCCACATCATAACAGTTTACCTGACCAATGCCGCAATTGGTGTCAAATACATTACCGGCATCCAGGAAAAAGGCGGATTGAATCGAGCGTTGGTCTTTAATAAAGGGCATGGGGAAAAGAATTTCCGCACTACCTTCTATCAGAATATTACCACCGAAGGGTTGGTCATCACGCCCTACAATACTGGTAATAAAGTTGCCATCACTGTCCAGCGCATAGGCTCGGTCTGCAGCCACAACACTGAGGTTGCCATCGGCATCTTCACTGATGAGAGAATTTAGCTCCGACAGAGTTTCAGACGGCGTGCTTCGTGGCCCCAGTGTGTTGCGCTTGAATCCACGTACCGACCCAAAACCACCGGCATAAAAATGTTCAAAGAATGGCAGTTCTGTGGTGGAGCCGTAAGATTCTGCATATCCGATTCTGGTGCGCAGACGCAGCGTAAAGGCCCGAGTGAGCGGTTTGAAATACTGGCCGGTATAAATAAACTTATAATATTCCAGGTCAGCGCCGGGCAGCGATACTTCAAGAGACACACGCTGAGAACTACCACGAGTTGCCATACGGCCACGGTTCAATGTGGACTTCGCCCAAGACAGTGTAAAGGAATAGTTATCGAAGTCATCGCCATTTAAGTCAACAAAACCATCGGGGCTGTCAATTTCAAAATCCGATATCGGTAGCCTGACGTCGCTGAGATCACAAGCTTGCTGTAAACCTGCATCACTAAAACACTGGTCGAGATATTCTTCATTGCTAACAGCCCAATCCACATCCTCTTCAAAGCGTGGGCTGCCCACAATTTCCTGCACTGCAAAATCGCCGGTTTCAATGGATAAGTGAGAATAACCCAGACTGAAATTCAGTCTTTCGATTTCCGAGATAGGGTAACCAAAGTTAACCGCAGCGCCGTAGGAATCGGTGTTATAGCTGGAGATGTTAATTTTAGAATAGTCGCGCTGACGGTAGAAAACATTGAAACCGCGACTCACACCGTCCTGGGTAAAATAGGGGTCGGTGTAATTAAAGCTGTATACCGTTTGGTAGGCACTGGTATTCACTTGGAAAGCCACCTGCTTACCCGTACCAAACCAGTTATTCTGACTAACGTTGGCACCCAGTACCAAACCGGTACCCTGGGCATAACCTACACTGGCGCCAATGCTGCCCGAAGGCTGCTCTTCAACAGTGTATTCAACATCAACCAAATCTGCTGTACCCGGCACCTCATTGGTGGCTACTTGCACTTCTTTGAAGAAACCCAGACGCTCCAGGCGCACTTTGGATTGCTCGATACGTGCAGAGGAAGCTGAACCGCCTTCCATTTGGCGCATTTCGCGACGCAAAACGTCATCGGATGTTTTGGTATTGCCCCGGAATTCTATCCGTCTAACATAAGCCCGCTTTCCCGGATCAATGAAGAACGTGACTTTTACAGTATTGTCTTCTTTATTCGTTTCAGGAATGCCTCGAACTTCTGCAAAGGTATAACCTTCGTTGCCCAGACGTTTGGTAATGTAGTCCGACGTGGTTGTCATCAGCACCTGAGAAAACTTGGTTTCCTCACGCAGCAATACCAAGCGACGAATTTGCGCTTCGGGCAAAATGGGGTCTCCCGCCAAATCGACCTCACTGACGGTGTAAATTTCACCTTCCGTAATATTGGCGGTGATGTAGACAGATTCTTTATCAGGGCTGATAGAAACCTGGGTGGAATCAATATTGAAATCCAAGTAACCGCGATCGAGGTAGTGGGACTCAATACGCTCTAAATCACCTGTCAGTTTTTCTTTAGAATACTTGTCGTCACTGCTGATCCACGATAACCAGCCCGTGCTTTTGAGTTCGAATAATTCCCCGAGCTCTTCATCGCTGAATTCTTCATTGCCAACGATGTTGATATGTTTGATCGAGGCAACCGAGCCCTCATCAACCTGAATATTTAATCGTACCTGGTTGCGGGGCAGATCTTCAACACTGGTCTCCACAGAGGCACCGTAGCGACCCTGAGCAACGTACTGGCGCTGCAGCTCCTGACTCAAACCTTCCAGAGTGGCACGTTTAAAGATCTGACCTTCCGACAGGCCGTTATCTACCAGCCCCGTCATCAAATCTTCCGTCTTGATGGCTTTGTTGCCTTCAATGTTGATCTCACTGATCGCTGGGCGTTCCTTCACCGTAATGATCAGAACACCTTCGTCCCGGGCGATCTCAATGTCGGCAAAAAAACCACTGCGAAACAGCGCTCGGGTAGCGGTCTGAATATGTGCGGCAGACATGTCTTCGCCAATCCTCACGGGAAGCGCCGCGAAGACCGTGCCCGCAGATACACGCTGTAAACCTTCTACACGAATATCTTCAACACGAAAGCTTTGGCCAAAGGCGACCAATGGAAAAATAATCAGGCCTAACAGGAGAACTCGAAAACGCTGCATATAGTTGCTTCTAATTGTAAAAGTAAATTCTTATCGTTTTAGTCACGTATCGCCCCTGGCGATACGACTTAATGTGGTCTGTCGTCAATCACTACTGTGACTAGTGCCCGGCCTTTTAAGTTCAAAGCCCCCGGGAATTAATCAATCATCACAAGCGCATGATGTCGTTATAGACGGCCAGCACCATCACCCCCAACACCATAAACAAACCGAGCTGATAACCCACCACCTGCACCTTTTGCGATACCGGACTGCCTTTGACCACCTCAACCAGGTAGTAGAGCAAATGCCCTCCGTCCAATACGGGAATCGGCAACAGGTTAAACACACCCAAACTCACACTTAAAAGGGCCAGGAAGCTCACATAATAAAGCCAGCCCGCCTTTGCTGAATCGCCCGCCACTTTAGCAATGGTAATGGGTCCACTCAAGTTTTTCGTTGATATTTGCCCAAAGATCAGTTTTTTGACTGACAGAAGTACGAATTCTGAGGTTTCCCAGGTCTTTTCTACCCCCGCCACAAAGGCTCCCGCCAGAGTGTATTGGTATTGCCGACGCATTTCCTCAGGCCACTCGGGCACCACCGGGCTCACACCCACCTGCCCCTGCGCTTCCCCCGATTCCGTTACAATTCGGCGAGGCGTAATAGACAGATCGATCAATTCTTGACCTCTCTCGACCGACAGCGTCATTGCCTGCTCCGGCCTGGCGCGCACATAGCTGACCCAATCCATCCACTCAGGCATGGCGACACCATCGGCAGACACTACAACATCCTCTGGCAGCAATCCGGCTTTTTCAGCGGGGCTATCGGGCAGTACGGTCGCTATTTTGACTACAAATGGGGGGCGATACATCTGGATGCCCAGGCCCTTGATGACATCTGGCTCTTCCGCACCTTTGAGCCAATCGACCAAATTGGCCTCGGACTCGTAGGTTAAATTGGACTCGGCATACTTAACGGTAAAAGAGATAACGCCACTTTCCCCCAAGCGTTTTAATAATTGCCGATTAAAGGCCTGCCAGGTTGGGGTTGGCTCCCCATCAACGGCAAGAATCTCCTGGCCACGGTCAAGGCCAGCTTCTTCGGCAACAGAACCCGACTCTACAGCGCCGATGACAGGCACGATATCGTCTACACCCGGTATCAACATGGCCCAAAACAGTAACACCGCCAAAATAAAGTTAGCGATGGGCCCAGCCGCGACAATCGCGATACGCTGCCAGACGGTTTTCTGAGTAAATGCCTGGGATAGCAGCTCTGGTGGCACCTCGCTTTCGCGCTCATCCAGCATTTTGACATAGCCGCCCAGTGGAATGGCCGCCAAGCGGAATTCTGTGTCCTGGCTGTCGCGCCAGGTAAACAATGGCGTGCCAAAACCGACTGAGAAACGCAAGACCTTCACGCCACAACGGCGCGCGACATAAAAATGGCCAAATTCATGAAAGGTGACCAGAACGCCTAGCGCCACCAAAAACCAAAGGATCGTTTGTAAATTCTCTAACATCAAGATAACTCACTGCTTTTTAACAACTTGCCGGCCAAGGCACGCGCTTGGCGATCGGCATCTTGGACCACATCCAGACGCACGGGTTCAGTCAACGGAATTGACTGCAAAGTGCTCTCTATTATATTGGGTATTTGATCGAATCGTATACGTTTATCCAAAAAGGCCTCTACGGCAACTTCATTGGCAGCATTTAATATTGCAGGCGCCGTTCTCCCCGCCTCTGCAGCCTCTATTGCCAGGCGCAAGCAGGGGAATCGATCCAGGTCCGGAGCCTCAAAATCCAGACGGGCCGTGGCAATAATATCAAGACTACCCACGCCGGACTCGATTCTCTCTGGCCATGCCAGCGCATGGGCGATAGGCGTGCGCATATCAGGATTGCCTAACTGCGCCAATACAGAGCCGTCAAGGTATTCAACCATAGAGTGAATGACACTCTGCGGGTGAATAACGATGTCGATTTTCTCGGGGGAACAATTAAACAACCAGCAGGCCTCTACTAACTCTAAACCTTTGTTCATCATGCTGGCAGAGTCGACGGATATCTTGCGCCCCATAGACCAATTGGGGTGCGCACAGGCCTGATCGGGCGTCACCCGCCTCAGCGCATCCAGAGGTGTCTGTCGAAATGGTCCGCCAGATGCCGTTAGCAGTATCTTCCGTACCCCAGCTCCCTGCATTGACTCAAAATGAGAAGGCAGGCATTGAAATATAGCATTGTGCTCACTGTCGATAGGCAGCAAAGTTGCGCCTGAATCCACCACCGCACGGGTAAACAAGCCACCCGCCATCACCAGCGCCTCTTTGTTGGCCAGCAGCACTTTCTTGCCGGCCTTGACCGCGGCCAATGTTGGCAAAAGACCCGCAGCACCTACAATCGCCGCCATCACGCTATCAACGTCGTCGTGAGAGGCCACCTGCTCCAGCGCCTCAAGGCCTGAGAGCACTTCAGTGTCGCATTTCAGGCGGGTTAATTCCGCGCTCAGCAAAGAGGCCTGACTGCTATTGGCCATCACTGCATAACGCGGACGATGCACCGCACATTGCTCAGCCAGTGTTTGCCAGCTGGAATTAGCCGTCAGAGCAAAAATCGCATAACGATCGGGGTGGCGCGCAACCACATCCAGAGTGCTCACGCCAATGGAGCCTGTCGCCCCCAGAACGGTGAGCTGTTGAATCACGTGTGTCATTGTTAGAGATGCCAGCCGGTTAATAGGACTGACAGCGCAAATACGGGTACCGCCGCCGTTATACTGTCAACACGGTCCAGAACCCCTCCGTGCCCCGGCAACAGCGCACTGCTATCTTTGATACCCCGGTGGCGTTTGACCATGCTTTCTACCAAGTCACCCAGGACGGACGCCAGGCTGGCTGGCACAATAATGCTTAATATGAGCGGTAAACTGAATGAACCGAAATAGACCAGTGCACCAGCGAATACGAGGTTGAGGCCGAGCCCACCCCAGAACCCTTCCCACGTTTTACCGGGGCTGACATTGGGTGCCAATTTATTGCGACCAAACTGTCGACCACTGAAATAACCGCCGATGTCAGCCAACACACAAATCAGTACCGCCATAAGAATAAGCCAAGCACCCCCCTCAAGGGACCTGAGATAGGTGAGGCCGATGAAAGTAGGCACGAGAACAAACAGGCCCATAATACCTCGCAACACGCGATGCCCCCAGAGCAATGCACTGCTGGGAAACCCTTGCACCCACAATAATGCGATCGCCCACCACAGGCACCCCAGCAGGAGCAGCCAGCGAACATTGGCCTCGACCAACACATCGCCTGGGCCCATGCCGCAAGCCTCTCCGGCTAGCCATAACATCGCGGCACACAACACAACATAAAGTGTCCGCTGTCGATTGCCGCCATAACCCGCCAGGTTGGACCACTCCCAGGCCGCGATCAGCACAAAGGTCGCAATGAAAAGCGCAAACAAAAATTGAGGCAAGTAGAAAAGTGCGGCCAAAAAGGCCAGGGCTAACAAAATAGCCGTAATAATTCGTTGCTTAAGCACCTCTGGCGCCTCCTTCAGAATTTTCGATCTGATCGCCACTTAAACCGTAACGACGCTGACGACTGTCAAATTCCTCTACGGCCAGATCCAGTGCCGCGCCATCAAAATCTGGCCAATACTGGTCACAAAAATAAAGTTCTGTATAGGCAGATTGCCACAACAAGAAATTACTAATACGGAAATCCCCACCGGTTCGGATCAACAGGTCGGGAGCGGGTAGATCACCCAAAGACATGTGAGACTGCATCGCCTCCTCATCAATATCCTCCAGGCGTCGGTCTCCCGAGACAACCTCTTGGGCCACGCTCCGGGCCGCCTGGGCAATATCCCAACGACCGCCATAGTCTGCAGCAATAACAAGGGTAGTAGCCCCTTCACTGGCCAGGGCTTCTGCCTCTTGAATCGAGCGCTGGATACGCTCACTGAATCGACTGCGATTGCCAATCACTCGCAGCTTCACCCCTTCTTTTTGGAGTTTCTTAGCCTCTCGTTTCAAATAACTGAGAAACAAGGCCATCAAGGCGTCCACCTCTTTGGCCGGGCGCTGCCAATTTTCACTGCTAAAAGCAAACAGCGTCAGCACTTCCACACCGTGTTTCTGGCAGGCAGACATAACGTCGCGGATGCGCTCGACCCCAGCTTTGTGGCCAGTCACGCCAGACTTGCCTCGCTGCCGGGCCCAACGGTTATTACCATCCATTATGATGGCAATATGTCGAAGAAGATTAGTGGACAACTGAGTCTCCAGACGAAGCGCTTATATTTCTGTCAGGTCTGCTTCTTTGGCGCTCAGGGCCTTATCGACCTCAGCAACAAATTTATCAGTAATTTTCTGCACACCGTCTGTTGCTTTATGTTCTTCATCTTCCGAAATTTCTTTCTCTTTCTGCAGATCTTTCACCGATGCAATCGCATCGCGGCGAACATTGCGAATAGAGACTCGAGCATTCTCGGCTTCAGCACGGGCTTGTTTGACAAAGCCCTTACGGGTTTCCTCAGTCAGGGCCGGCATAGGAATACGAATAATGTCACCTGTCGTCGAAGGGTTCAGGCCCAGGTCCGACTTCATGATGGCTTTTTCGATTTCCGGAATCATGGGTTTTTCCCAAGGACTCAAGGCCAGTGTTCTGGCGTCTTCAACGGAGATGTTGGACACCTGGTTCAACGGGGTTGGCGTGCCGTAATAGGACACCATGATGCCGTCGAGGATACTGGGGGACGCCCGCCCCGTGCGAATCTTGTTAAAATTACCCGCAAGTGCCTGCAGCGACTTTCCCATGCGGCTTTCCGTATCACTCATAATTTCGTTGATCATTTTTCGTTCTCCTGAATTTCTTGAGTTGCCTCTTCAATCAATGTCCCTTCGTCACCACCCACGACGATATTGAGAAGCGCACCGGCTTTATCCATTCTAAATACACGTACGGGCATATCGTGTTCCCGGCACAAACAAATAGCGGTCAGATCCATCACTTCAAGCTTCTTGTTCAGCACCTCGTCGTAACACAGACGGTCGTACTTGGTGGCGGTAGGGTCTTTCATGGGGTCCGCACTGTAGACACCGTCAACTTTGGTGGCCTTCAGTACAATTTCAGCGTCTACTTCGATGCCTCGCAGGCACGCGGCTGAATCTGTGGTGAAAAAAGGGTTGCCCGTGCCAGCGGTAAAAATCACGACTTCGCCAACATTCAAAAAACGGGTTGCTCTGCGGCGGTCATAGTGCTCAACCACGCCGCTCATGGGGATAGCAGACATCACGCGACTGCTGATATTTGAACGCTCCAGGGCGTCGCGCATGGCCAGTGCATTCATCACGGTAGCCAGCATGCCCATGTGATCACCGGTGACCCGATCGAGTCCCGCAGCGCTCAACGCCGCACCTCGGAAGAGATTACCACCACCAATAACCAGACCTACTTGTACACCAATTCCCACCAACTGGCCTATTTCCAGCGCCATTTTATCAAGCACTTTAGGGTCAATACCAAAACCCTCTGATCCCATCAGCTCTTCACCACTGAGCTTCAGCAAGAT
>ENA-OSET01002273-OSET01002273.1-sediment-metagenome-genome-assembly--contig:-NODE-2273-length-18733-cov-4.040470_pt1 | contig 18733 bp, 15 predicted proteins | sample MGYA00237882_ERZ534229 | MGnify/ENA primary metagenome ERZ534229 (study PRJEB26408, sample SAMN06266212) | sediment metagenome | isolation source: Hudson Canyon methane seep mesocosm | place... | reverse complement strand
CCGATGGAGGGACTCGAACCCACGACCTGCTGATTACAAATCAGCTGCTCTAGCCAGCTGAGCTACATCGGCTTTTTTTATAAAAAAACAACCCGCTATTTCTAACGGATTGCAAATGTATAAAGTTTTTTTAATTTCTAAAACTTTTTATTATTATTTTTTTGTTTTTTTTTCAATTTTATGAAATCAATGAATCTCTATGCTTTTCTTTTGATCTTTTTAATTGCCTTTTTAAGTTATCCACAGCTGAATTTATGCCTTCTTCAAAAGTTTTTGTCTCCCTTTTCACAATTAACTCATTTCCAGGAATATTAATTTTTACTTCTGTGATTTTATTTTCTTTATCACTTGTTTTTTGAACCTTTAAAAAAACTTCTGCATCTATAATTTTATCATGAAATTTTGTAAGTGATGATAATTTAGTTTCGGCATATTTTATTAGTTCCTTGTCTGCATTAAAATTAACTGACTGTGCAAATACTTTCATACTTCATTCATTTTTTATTACTCCTAGGGTGAGCGCTGTTATACACTTTTTTGATTGCTTCAAGACTATTATGAATATAGACTTGGGTTGAAGCTAAAGAGGAATGCCCTAACAATTCTTTGACAGAATTCAAATCTGCTCCTTGATTCAACAAATGAGTTGCAAAAGAATGCCTTAGTATATGAGGACTTTTCTTTTCTTTTGAAGACACTTTACTAAAATAGGAATTTATAATTCTGTAAACAAGAGTTTCGTATATTTTATTTCCTTTTTCTGTAATAAAAAGTTCTTCTAGACCTATTGAGAATTCTTTTTTTACTTTTAAATATTGTTCTAAAGCCAATACCGTAGAACCTAATAAAGGAATATACCTTTCTTTATTTCTTTTCCCCAGTACTTTAATTGTTTTATTTGAAATACTTATATTCCTTTCTTTAATATTTATTAATTCTATTCTTCTAATTCCGGTGGAATAAAATAGTTCCACAATTAACTTGTTTCTTATGGGTATAAAATCATTATTATTAAAATTATTTAAGACTTCATGTATTTCTTGAGTATTAAAAGGAATCTGTATCTTTTTTTTAACTTTAAGTGCTTTATGATTGGCTAAAGGATTAACCTCTATTTTTTCTATTTTTTGAAGAAACTTATAGAATGATTTTAGCGCGCTTATCTTTCTATTAATTGTCCTGTTTGAAATTTTTAAATCTACTAAAGAAACAATCCAACTTCTAATTTGATGATAATGAACTTTAGACAATTCCTCTTGATCAAATTCAGTTACCAAAAAGTCTTTGAAAAGGATTAAATCGTTCTTGTAGGCAGTTACAGTATGAACTGAATATTTTCTCTCTAAGGATAAGTACTCTAAAAAAGATTTTACCAAAATTATAATATTATTTAATTATAAATTTACAAAATTTTTAGCATAATAAAATCTAGTACAAATTTAATTTAATAACAATATTTTTTTATAGATCTATATACTTTTTTTGAACAAAAAAAACCGCGCAAACTTAAATTTGCACGGTTTTCATTCTTTAAGAGCCCCCAATTTAGATTGGGATTACTTTAACTTATAGTTTTAAATAAGGCCTGAGCCGTTTTAAAACTAAGTTTCTCTAACCTACTTCTTCTTGAGTTCTTAATCTTTGAACATAAGAAGCTTTAATTCTTTGAGCTCTTTTTGCTACAGATGGCTTTGTAAAGTTCTTTCTGTTACGTAAGTTCTTCATTGTCTTTGTTCTGTCAAACTTTCGTTTGTAACGTTTTAAAGCTCTATCTATATTCTCTCCTTCTTTAATTGGAATAATTAACATTTGTTAGCACCTCCCTTCATACGTATCTTTATATTTTATAACAGCGTAAACTGTTGATTTCTAATTTTAGGACTGCAAATGTAATTATTAAATATGAAATACAATATCTATTCTGCGATTTCTTTTTTAAGTAGGTTTGCGTTAGGGATTGAACGACGTGTTTGAGCTCTTTTATTTTTATCTACTATTATTTAACAGTATTACTTTTATGACATCAATTGCCTTTATGAAATATTAAAAGTTTTTGACAAAATAAAAAGCGAGTAGTGAAAGCCCGACCTTTTGGGAACGCTAAAAATAATATTCAGTTTCTAAAATATGAATTATGTTGCAGGTTTATACTCTTTTTTATCAATTATCATTTTTGCGATAATCTCTTTTAAGATTTCTGAAGTTCCTCCTCCAATGGGCCCTAATCTGCTATCTCTAAGCAAACGCGCCATTGGATATTCTTCCATATAACCATAACCACCTAAAAGCTGTAATGCATCGTAAATAACTTCGTCTGCCATTTTTGTAGATAGCAACTTAGACATACTTGCCTCCTTTACCACATATTGACCATTATTTAAACGTTTGGTTATTGAGTAATTGTACTCCCTACACATATCAACTCTACTTGCCATTTCAGCAACTTTATGTCTTAATACTTGAAATTTATCTAAAGAAGTACCAAAAGCCGTGCGCTCTTCCATGTATTTGATAGCATAATCTACAGCAAATTCTGCTCTAGCATGAGCATTTACCCCCATTAACAAGCGCTCTAAAGCAAAATGTTGCATGATATAAGGAAAGCCCTTACCTTCTTCTCCTAAAAGATTTTCTTCTGGAATTTCTACATTATCAAAAGCGATTTCTCCTGTATCCGAGGCTCTCCATCCTAATTTATCTAGTTTAGTTGCTGAAACTCCCTTTGCATCTCTATCTATCACAAAAATACTAATACCTTTATATTTATCTGATGGATCTGTTTTAGCAGCCACAATTAAATAATCTGAATATACTCCGTTAGTTATAAAGGTTTTTGAACCGTTTAGAATATACTTATCGCCTTTTTTGATTGCTGTTGAACGCATTCCTGCAACATCACTTCCTCCAAAAGGCTCTGTAATACACAAACAGCCGATCATATCTCCTTCTACACTAGGTACTAAATACTTTTCTTTTTGTTGATGATTCCCTTCTTTATTCAAGTGCGTCATCGCTAAATATTCATGCGCCCACATAGCTGCTGCAAAACCACCAGAATTAATTTTTTGCATTTCTTCTAAGAATATAATCGTGTAGAATAAATCTAAATCTAGCCCGCCATATTCTTCAGGAGTGGATAAACCAAAATATCCCATTTCCCCAAATTTTTTCCAAATGAAACGTTCAATAGTTCCTGTTTTCTCCCACTTATCTATATGTGGCACAACTTCTTTTTGTAAAAAATCTTTGAAACTTGCACGAAAAACTTCGTGTTCTTCTGTAAAATACATGCTATTCATTAGGTTCGTAATTTGTTTATTTATTCGGCTAACAAATATAATACTATTCTATCATACAAGTCTAATGGAAATTCTTTGATGTTTTTCAATTCTGCGATATCTTGCAATTCTGCAACTTCATCTCTGTACTCGAAAATCTTTTTACAAAGTTTGTAATCGATATAGGGATTTTTAAGTAATTGTTTGAATTCTACTGTATTTACATTCTCTTTTTTAATGATAGGTTTTACATCAATCTTAAAAACAGCTAAAACCCTATCGGCTACTTCCTTTTCTAAACCCCAGATTTCATACAATTGATCATTGAAAGAAAAACCTTGTAATTTAGAACGATACTTAATAATTCTCTCAGAAAACGCAGGTCCAATTCCGTTTATGGTTTTAAAATCTTCTGCTGTAGCTTTATTGATATTTGTGGTACTTATATTGTGTTTAGGGTATTTAGATTTATCAGTTTTACTGTAATTAAAATTTCGGTAGGTGTTTTTTTGTTGATTGCGTTTTATAACCCAATCTGGAAATTTAAAATAAGGAGCAATTTTATTGAGTAAGCTGTCTGAAACTTTGGTTATATTTTGAAATTCTTTTTTTGAATTTACAAACTTATTTGATTTTCTAAATATTAAAAGTCTATCAATTTCCTCTAAAGACATCCCTAACTGTTCTCCTTTATAATCTGTGATATAATTTGGATTGAACGGATAAATTTGAGGCTTTCTATTTTCAATTTCAGCTAATCTTAGGCTATCGATTTGATGTTGAAAAGCTAAAATTTCTGGACTATTAGTTTCAATAAATTCATCTTGAGCAAAAACGTCTGTAAAAATTAAGACCTGAAACGTTAAGATTATGATACATAATGCAAAAACCCCATTTCTTTGGTTTTTGTTATACCAGAAATGGGATTTAAATATTTTCAATTTTTTCTTTTTTAGCTTTTTATGGCCTCAAGATAACGTTTTAATTGCTTTTTAACAACTGGAAACAAGAAATAAAGACCAACCATGTTAGGGAAAATCATTGCAAAAATCATTGCATCAGAGAATTTCCAAATTGACCCCATACTAGCTGCAGCTCCAATTATTACAAACAATAAGAATAATAGTTTGTAAGTTAAATCAGCCGCTTTTCCTCTACCAAATAAAAATTTCCAAGATTGAAGCCCATAATAAGACCAAGAAATCATCGTAGAAACCGCAAATAATACCACTGCAATTGTTAAGAATACATTAGAATAAGGAATATAAGCAGCAAAAGCTTTTGATGTAATTCCTGCACCTTCATAAGAAACACCATCAATTAAAACAGCACCAGAACCATCTCCACCATATTGAAAAATAGCACCTTCACCTCCACCAAAGTTAAAGATAATAATTACCAAAGCTGTCATTGTACAAATCACAACAGTATCAATAAAAGGCTCTAATAATGCAACTAAACCTTCTGAAGCAGAATATTTTGTTTTTACTGCAGAATGTGCAATAGATGCAGAACCTGCTCCAGCTTCGTTGGAGAAAGCAGCCCTCTGAAAACCTACTAATAACACTCCTATTATACTTCCAACTCCGAATGCTGTTGGGTTAAAAGCTTCTCTAAATATTAATCCGAAAGCATCATCAACAAAAGAAAAATTTGCTCCAATTATATAAAGACAGGCCAATAAATACATTACAGCCATAAAAGGCACCACTTTTTCAGTTACTTGTGCTATTCTTTTAATTCCTCCAATAATAATTATACCAACTAGAATAGCCAAAACCACTCCAATAATTGCTCCAGCACTTGAACTTTCTAAGCCCATCAGCTCTTTTAATACTATTGTTGCTTGATTTGATTGAGCTGCATTACCTCCTCCAAAAGAACCTCCAATACAGAAAATTGCAAAAATTACTGCTGCAATTTTTCCAATTTTTGCAAAACCTCTTTCTTTTAAACCTTTACTTATATAATACATCGGTCCTCCGTAAACTGTTCCGTCTTCGCCGACATCTCTGTACTGAACACCTAATGTACATTCTACAAATTTTGTAGACATACCTAACAAGCCACAAACAATCATCCAAAAAGTAGCTCCTGGACCACCTAATGCAATTGCTAAGGCTACACCCGCTATATTCCCATTACCTACAGTTCCTGAAACTGCAGTTGCCAAGGCTTGAAAGTGTGAAACTTCTCCTTCTTCACTTTCATTTTTAATGGTTTCTATTGAATCTCCTCCTGGAGTTGAATCTCCGTAAGCTGTTTCCACAACTGGATGATCTACATCATCATATTTACCTCTTACTACGTTAATCGCAGTTTTAAAATGAAACAAATTTGGAAACTTGAAATATATTGTAAAAAAAGCAGCACTACCAACTAATAAAACTAATACAAAAGGAATTTCTAATGTGTCACTTTTATAAATGGGAAAGAAAATAAGATTGAAAAAAGCGTCAGCCACAGGTTGAAAAGCTTCATCAATTTTTTGGTCTAGACCCTTTTCTTGCGCAAATGTTATTATTGGTGCTACCAAGAGCAACAATGAAAGAAGTTTTTTCTTCATAATTAGTAAATTGTTCGTTTTAAATTAACTGACGCGCAATATCATAAAAAAAAGGGCTTTTGACAACTTTTAGTGGTTAAAAGTCATTTTTAGAGCAAGGTTTCCTTAAACCTCAATAAATCCTCTTTAAATGATTTTGGGTAAAAATCTAACACTTTGTTGGTCTTAGATAAATCAAAACCTGTTTTAGCAGGTCTTAATGCTGTTTGATTTAAAGTTGATGTAGAAATAGGAATAATTAAACTTTTATTTAAACTAAAGGCATCTGCAATCTGTTGGGCAATTTCAAAAATACTCAACAATTCGTTCGATGAAATATTAAAAATTCCAACTGCTTTTTTATCGATAGAAATTTTACAAGCTAGAGCCAAATCTTCTACATAAGTTGGGGTTCTAAATTGATCATCAACTATGGTAATTTCCTTGGCTTTCCCCAACATTTCTCTTACCCAAAGTACAATGTTACTTCTACTCATGTCAAATACTTTTCCATAAACTAAAATGGTTCTTAAAATCGTATATTTAATATCAGAATTCACTAATACCTCTTCTGATTTTAATTTTGACAATCCATAATAACTGAGTGGATTTGGAACATCTATCTCTTTATAATTACCTTTTTTACCATCAAAAATAAAATCTGTAGATAAATGTATTAGATGCGCATTAATTTCTTTTGAAATATCTGCCAACCATTTTACAACTTCAATATTTAGGAGATTACAAGCTTCTTTATGAATTTCACAGTCATCTACCTGCGTCATTGCAGCCGTATTTATAATGAAATCTGGTTGAATTTCTTTCACTTGTTCTCTAAGTATATTATCTTTTGTTATATCAATTGAAACATAATTAAAATCCTGTCTACCACTCCTATTTTCTCCTCTTGAAAAACCATACACTTCGTAGTGCGCTTTTTCTTTAAGCAATAGTGCCAATAATGATTGACCAAGCAAACCATTACTTCCTGTTATGATAATTTTTATCATTTTAAAATAACTCTCTTAATTTTGCGATTTGTTCTGGCCTGCCCAAAACAATCAAATGTGCATTTTGAACTAGTTTTGTATGCGCTTCAGGATTTATAATATAATCTTTATCAGGGTTTCTAAAACCTATAACCGTACACCCTGTTTGCTTTCTTAAATCTAAATCTAATATAGTTTTACCTAAGAATTTTTTTGGCAAATCGTTTACATAGATTTCTTCTAAGTTGGCTGTAGTTTCACCTTCAATGGTTAATCTATCTACAAATTCAATTACATCTGGAGTAGTAACTAAAGAAGCCATGTGATCACCACCTAATTTATCTGGCATAATCACATTATCTGCACCAGCAATTTTTAATTTACTGTAAGATGTTTCATTTGACGCTCTACTAATTATTTTAAAATCGTGATTCAATTGTCTTGCCGTAAGCACAACAAAAAGATTATCTGCGTCAGAAGGTAAGGCTGTAATTAAATGATTAGCTTTTAGAATTCCTGCCTTAATTAAGGTTTCATCTAAAGTAGCATCTCCCTGAATACATAAATACTCTTGAGATTCAAGCTCGTCTATCAACTCTTTATTTTTTTCGACAACAACAAAGTCTTTATTGTAATTCATTAGTTTTACTATAGCTTGCTTTCCATTTCTTCCATAACCACAAACAATAGTATGTCCATTTAATTTTGCTATTTCTTTTTCCACCTTTTTGTATTTAAAATAATCAAATAACTTACCACTTACCAAATATTCTGAAAAGGTTGAAACTGAATAACCTACAATTACAACACTTGTAATAATTAAAAAAATTGTGAATACTTTATCTTCTGGTGTAAATGGTTTCACCTCACTAAAACCCACTGTAGTTACCGTAATTACGGTCATATATAAAGCATCTATAAAAGAATAACCTGAAATAATCATATAACCTAAAGTACCTATCAGTAAAACTGATAAAACCAAGACAATTATTTTGTTCAATTTTGAGGTTAAAATTTTCATAAATTACAAATCAAAAACAGAACTTCTTTTGGTATATATTAAATCTTTTAACTTCATAGCAAATACAAAAGTTAGATAAAAACCAAAAGAGAGACCTACTGTAAAAAATGTTACATAAATAAAATAGATACGCACATTTTTTGCACGCATGCCTAGTCTATCTGCCAATCTCTGAAAAAAACCAAAACCATGCCTTTCAAAAAAATGACGAATTTCATGTATAATTTTCCTACTCTTCATATTCATGGCAAGATAACAATATCTCTTTATTTGTTATTTACATTTCAATTAAAAATGATTTCTATTGATTAACTTTGCATTTTTCGCAAAACCACCTCTCTTTGAAAGATCAAGAATACTTAGAAGTTTACGGAGCAAGAGCTCATAATTTAAAGAATATTGATGTAAAAATTCCTCGTGAAAAACTTGTTGTAATTACAGGTTTAAGTGGGAGTGGAAAATCTTCTTTAGCTTTTGACACCATTTATGCGGAAGGGCAAAGGCGCTATATAGAAACATTTTCTGCGTATGCCAGACAATTTTTAGGAGGATTAGAAAGACCTGATGTTGACAAAATAGACGGCCTATCTCCAGTAATTTCTATAGAACAAAAAACCACGAACAAAAGTCCACGGTCAACTGTAGGTACTATTACAGAAATTTATGATTTTTTAAGATTGCTATTTGCCAGAGCTGCTGACGCCTATTCTTACAATACAGGAGAAAAAATGGTAAGTTATTCTGATGAACAAATTAGACAACTTATTTTAAAAGATTTTGCTGACAAAAAAATAGCAGTTTTAGCACCTGTAATAAAATCTAGAAAAGGTCATTATCGTGAATTGTTTGAACAAATTTCTAAACAGGGTTTTGTTAGAGTTCGTGTTGATGGCGAAATTAGAGAGATCGAAAAAGGAATGCGTCTAGATAGATACAAAACACATGATATTGAAGTAGTTATTGATAGACTTTTGATAAATGAATCTTCTGAGAAAAGATTAGAAGAAAGTATAAAAACAGCGTTATACTCTGGGAATAATATTATGATGGTTTTAGAGATTAATGATAAAAAACCTCGTTATTTTAGTCGTGAGTTGATGTGCCCAACAACAGGAATTGCATATCCAAATCCAGAACCAAATACATTTTCTTTTAATTCTCCAAAAGGCGCATGCCCTGCTTGTAACGGATTAGGAATCACTAATAAAATCAATTTAAATAAAGTAATTCCAGATTACACAAAATCTATAAAAAATGGCGGTATTGTTCCTTTAGGCGAAGAAAAAAATAGCTGGATATTTAAACAACTTCAGAATATTGCTGAACGTTACAGATTTAAATTAACTGACGCTTTAAAAGACATTCCAAAAGACGCCTTAGAAATTATTTTAAATGGAGGAAACGAATCTTTTAAAATTACATCTAAAGCAGCTGGAGTTACTAGAAATTATAAAATTGATTTTGAAGGCATTGTAGCTTTTATTGAAAATCAATATAAAAATGCAGAAAGTACTGCCATAAAACGCTGGGCAAAAGGTTTCATGGATGAAGTTTCATGCGCTACTTGTAGCGGTAAAAGATTAAAAAAAGAAGCCCTTCACTTTAAAATCACTAACAAAAATATTAGTGATATTGCTCAAATGGATATTACTGAATTGGCAAAATTATTTGCTAATATTGAAGAAGATTTATCCGATAAACAACTAATAATTGCCGCTGAAATCTTGAAAGAAATCAGAACTCGTATTCAATTTTTGTTAGATGTTGGTTTAGATTATTTAACTTTAGACAGAACTTCTAAATCGCTTTCTGGAGGTGAAGCCCAAAGAATTCGGTTGGCAACACAGATTGGTTCACAATTAGTGGGAGTTTTATATATTTTAGATGAACCTAGTATTGGTTTACATCAAAGAGACAATCAAAAATTAATTGATTCTTTAATAAAATTACGTGATGTTGGAAATTCTGTTCTTGTTGTTGAACATGATGAGGACATGATGAAAAAGGCCGATTATGTTTTAGATATTGGTCCTGGAGCAGGAAAACATGGAGGAGAAATAGTGAGCATGGGGACTTATGATGAAATTATCAAAAACAAAACCCTAACCACTGATTATCTTACGGGAAAGAAAAAGATTGAAGTTCCAAAAGAGCGCAGAGCTGGAAACGGTAAAACTATTAAACTCAAAGGTGCTTCTGGAAATAATCTAAAAAATGTTTCAGTTGAGTTTCCTTTAGGTAAAATGATTTGCGTTACAGGAGTTTCTGGTAGTGGAAAATCAACCTTAATAAATGAAACTTTATATCCAATTTTAAATGCACATATATATAGAGGTGTAAAAAAACCAATGCCTTATAAAAAAATTGAAGGTTTAGAAAATGTAGATAAAGTAATAGATATTGACCAATCTCCAATAGGTAGAACTCCAAGATCTAACCCAGCAACGTACACCAAAACTTTTGATGAAATTAGAAAATTATTTGCAAAAACTCCTGAAGCCGCTATTCGAGGCTACAAACCTGGTCGTTTTTCTTTTAATGTAAAAGGCGGACGTTGTGAAACTTGTCAAGGAGGTGGTGTAAGAGTTATAGAAATGAATTTTTTACCTGATGTGCATGTAGAATGTGAAACCTGCCAAGGAAAACGTTTTAATAGAGAAACTTTAGAAATAAGATACAAAGGAAAATCAATTTCTGATGTTTTAAATATGACCATTAATGATGCTACTGACTTCTTTTCAAATATTCCTAAAATCTATAGAAAATTAAAAACAATTAAAGATGTAGGTTTAGGCTATATTACTCTTGGCCAACAATCTACTACACTTTCAGGCGGAGAAGCACAACGTATAAAATTGGCTTCAGAATTATCTAAAAGAGATACCGGGAATACATTTTATATTCTAGACGAACCAACAACTGGTTTGCATTTTGAAGATATAAGAGTATTAATGGAAGTTTTAAATAAACTGGCAGATAAAGGAAATACAGTGCTTATTATTGAGCATAATTTGGATGTAATTAAATTAGCAGACTATATCATTGATGTTGGTATGGAAGGCGGAAAAAATGGTGGAAAAATACTAACACAAGGAACCCCAGAACAAGTGGCCAAACATAAAACAAGTTATACCGCGAAGTTTTTAAAAAAAGAACTATTTTAGGAGGCTGAATTTTAAAAAAGTAAAACATAATGATTGAAGATAGAAAGATAAAAGAAAAATTTCAACCAAAAACTTGGAACGAAATTAAAACCAACGATTCTTGGGCTATTTTTAAAATAATGGCTGAATTTGTGGAAGGATATGAAAAGTTGAGCAAAATTGGGCCTTGCGTTTCTATTTTTGGATCAGCAAGAACAAAACCCGATCACCCTCATTATAAATTAGCAGAAGAAGTTGCCTTTAAATTAACCCAAAGTGGTTTTGGAGTAATTACAGGTGGAGGACCAGGAATAATGGAAGCCGGTAATAAAGGCGCACGCAGAGGAAAAGGACTTTCTGTTGGTTTAAATATTGAACTCCCTTTTGAACAACATGATAATCCTTGGATAGACCAAGGAAAGAGTTTAGATTTCGATTACTTTTTTGTTAGAAAAGTAATGTTTGTAAAATACTCTCAAGGGTTTGTAGTAATGCCAGGAGGTTTTGGAACTATGGATGAACTTTTTGAAGCTATAACATTAATTCAAACCAAAAAAATTGGGCGTTTCCCAATTGTTTTAGTCGGAAAAAAATTCTGGGCTGGTTTGCTAGATTGGATTAAAAACACACTTTTAGAAGAAGGTAATATTAGCGAAGAAGATTTAAATTTATTTAGAGTTGTAGACACTGCAGAAGAAGCAGTAGACCACTTCAATAAATTTTATGCGAAATATAAACTTAAGCCAAATTTTTAATGCCAATTATAATGAGTCTTTACGTTTTATAATGCGCATTGTAACTACAATTAATTGTTTAAATAGTGGTTAAAATGATACAATGCTGTTTTCAAGATCAACTATTGCTAGAAATGTAATAACTTTAGCCATGAAAGAAAAAGTAGTTAATTTTCAATTGCAATCAACTACACCAAATTATTTATCAATAGAAAACAGTAAAATTGAATTGAAAATTAATATTAATTCTTTTTCGAAAGGAGTATAAATTCTTAAAAAAGCATAATTTTAAGCTTCTAAAATTTGTCAAAAATTAAATTGAAAAACTTCTACCTTACTTTTTTAGCTTGCTTTATTTGCAGCTGCTTCTTGGGGCAAGAAAATAGTATATCTATTAAAGCAGACCTAGATGTAGATAAAAATGAAATATTAATAAAGCAAGAAATTGTATTTGTAAACACTACAGGTACCATCTTATCAGAAATTTACTTTCACAATTGGCCAAATAGCTTTAGAGATAAAAACACACCATTATCCAAAAGATTTATATTAAACTACAGAAAGGATTTATACTTTGCCAAAACTGATAAGTTGGGCAAAACAGACATAAAAAATATAGCTGTAGATTTTGAAAATGTTGCGTTTAATGAGTTACCAAATAACGCAGATATATTAAGTGTAACACTTCAAAAACCGCTTCCTAAAAACGATAGTATTACAATAGTTTTAACGTATTCAATTAAAATACCAAGTGCATCTTTTACTGGTTATGGTAAAACAAAAGAAGGCTATCATTTACGTTTTTGGTATATTACCCCTGCTGTCTATAAAAATGGCTGGGAATTAATGAGTAATCTTAATATTGATGACTTATATGAAAAAGCAACCAACTTTAATATTGAGATAGATATCCCAAAAGCATATCAGTTAAAAAGTAATCTTTACCAATACAAAACCAAAAAAGGAGAGAAAGTAAATTATTATTTAGTTGGAAAAAAGAAAACAGATATCATTTTAGCCATCAATAAAACCAAAACATTTAGCATTTATAAAACAAAAAATATTGCGGTACATACAGATATTTTTAAAAATGATAATGATATTAATTACAAAACTAAAGTGAGTATTTTGGATAGAAATATTCAATTTCTAGAATCATATTTAGGTAAATACCCACACAAAGAAATATTTATAGACAAAATTACTCAGAAAAAAAATCCTGTTTACGGCTTAACACAACTACCAGATTTTATTGAACCCTATAAAGAAGGTTTTAAAGAAGAGATTATAATGTTTAAAGCACTAAGCAGTAAATTCATAGAAAACACTTTACTCTTAAACAAAAGAAAAGATTATTGGCTTTTAGATGGTTTACAAAACTATTTAATGATTGAATATATTGAAAAATTTTATCCGAATACAAAAATATTAGGAAAGTTTTCTGACAAGTGGTTTTTAAAAAATTTCAATTTTTCAAAAGCAGATTTTAATGATAAATATCCATTAATTTATCAATTTGTCTCTCGTAAATTTTTAGATCAGTCATTGTCAACATCTGCAGACTCTTTATCTAATTTTAATAGGAAAATTGCAAACAAATACAAAGCAGGTTTGGCTTTTAGATATTTAAAAGGATATTTAGGCGACAGTGTTTTAAACAATTCAATAAAAGAATTTTATCAAAATAACCAAACCAAGATAATAACAAGTAAAGACTTTCAAAATCTAATATTAAAAAAGACCGATAAAGAAATCAATTGGTTTTTTAATGATTTTATTAAAACAAACAAAAAAATAGACCATACTATAGATGATGTTGTGATAAATGATGATAGCGTAGCTGTAACAATAAGAAATAAAAGAAATATAACTACACCTGTGTTACTTTACGGATTAAACGATAAAGAAGTAAAATTTAAAAAATGGGTTACAGGCATAACAGACACTGCCACTGTAAATATTCCTAAAAAAGGAATTAATAAAGTTAGTTTAAATTATGAAAACTTTTATCCAGAATTGAACACACTAGACAATTGGAAAAGGTTAAGAAAAAAAATTTTTAATAAACCATTAAAATTTAGTTTAATAAAAGATATTCAAGACCCTTACTATCACCAACTTTTTTATCAACCTAACTTTAGTTATAATTTTTACAACGGATTAATTTTTGGAGTAAGTGTGCACAACAAACCTTTAATTAAAAGAAATTTAGAATTCTCTTTAGCACCCGCTCTTGCCACAAAAAGTGGTTCTGTTGTTGGTAGTTTTTCAGTTGTGTATAATCAGTATTTTGAAGAAACAAATATTTACAAAATTGTGTATGGTATGGCAGGTGGCACATCAGATTACGCTCCTAACCTATCTTACAGATCATTGATACCTTTTGTGAATTTAATTTTCAAACGAAAAGATTTAAGAGATGCTACTCAAGAATCTATAAGTGCAAAAATATTAAGCATCAACAAAGAAATACCCACCGACCAACCTGAAAGTCCTGAAGACAATTATAATGTATTAAGCATACGGTATAACTATATGAATCCAGATATTATTCAAGAATTTAGATATAATTTTGGCTTCGAAATTGCAGAAAACTTCTCAAAAGTGTCAGCAGATATCAGATATCGTTCTTTATCTTCTTCTAATACGCAATTAGATTTTAGACTTTATGCAGGTACTTTTCTAAGTAATAGGTCTTCTGGAGATTATTTTAGCTTTGGCCTAGATAGAGCTAATGACTATTTATTTCAATTAAACTATTATGGACGCTCTGAAGATTCAGGTATCTTTAGTCAACAGTACATTATTGCAGAAGGCGGATTCAAATCAGTCTTACCCACAAGATTTGCTAATCAATATATGTTATCTTTAAACTCTAGCCTTGGTTTATGGAGATGGGTCGAAATCTATAATGATGTTGCCTTTCTAAAAAACAAAAATACTCCGGTATATTTTGCTTACAATAATGGAATCCGATTAAATTTTATTCACAACATTTTCGAAATATATTTTCCGCTTTATTCTAATAATGGATGGGAAATTTCACAAAGGGCATACGCAGAGAAAATTAGATTTACCTTTACAGGAAATATCAATGCCATCTACAACTTCTTTAGAAGAGGATTTCTGTAATTTTAAACAAATTCATTTTTTTTGTAAAATTACTAACAAATTAAAGTTTTCTAACCATTTTATTAACATATTCTTAGTAAAATTAAATATTTTTAAATATCAATTAAAAAAACTATCTTTGCAAAAACTTAATACTCTTAAATTATGCTGCAAAAAACGGTTCCTTTAAACAATCAAGAAATTACTTTCAACGAATTTAAAAAGGAAGTTTTGCAAGACTACAGAATTGCAAAAATAAGCCGAGAGTGTAGTTTATTAGGAAGACGTGAAGTACTTACCGGAAAAGCGAAATTTGGTATTTTTGGTGACGGAAAAGAAGTGCCACAATTAGCCATGGCTAAAGCTTTTCAAAAAGGAGACTTTAGATCTGGTTATTACAGAGACCAAACCTTTATGATGGCAATTGGTGAGCTAACCGCTCAACAATTTTTTGCTGGTTTGTATGCACATACAGATATTAAGGCAGATCCTATGTCTGCAGGAAGACAAATGGGAGGTCATTTTGCAACACATAGTATTGATGAAAATGGCAATTGGAAGAATTTAACAAAACAATACAATTCTAGTTCAGACATTTCTCCCACTGCAGGTCAAATGCCGCGTTTATTGGGTCTGGCTCAAGCTTCAAAAATATATAGAAACGAAAAAAGCGTATCCAATAAAACTAATTTTTCTATCAATGGAAATGAAGTTGCCTGGGGTACAATAGGTAATGCAAGTACAAGCGAAGGTTTGTTTTTTGAAACCATTAACGCAGCTGGTGTTTTACAAGTACCTATGGTAATGAGTGTTTGGGATGATGAGTATGGCATTTCAGTACATGCAAAATACCAAACCACAAAAGAGAGTATTTCTGAGATTTTAAAAGGATTTCAAAGAGATGAAAAAAATGATGGCTACGAGATATTTGTGATTAATGGTTGGGATTATGTTCAATTGGTAGATATTTATCAAAAAGCTGCAAAAATTGCAAGAGAAGAACACGTGCCTGTTTTAATTCACGTAAAAGAACTGACACAACCACAAGGGCATTCTACCTCTGGTTCTCACGAAAGATATAAAGATAAAAAGAGATTAAATTGGGAAAAAAATCACGATTGTATTGCTAAGATGCGAGAGTGGATTTTAGATTTTGAATTGGAAACTGAAACTGGTGAAGTTTTACGTTTTGTAAATGGTGAAGAAGATTTAATCTTATTAGAAAAACAAGCCAAAAAAGAAGTTACCAATGCCAAGAGAAATGCTTGGAATGCGTATTTAAATGAGATAAAAACCGAAAGAACAATAGCCAGTGAACTTTTAGAAAGAATTACTGCCAAAAGTAATAACGGTACTTTTATAAATAAATACAGAAACGACTTACTAACAATTGCAGAACCAACTCGAAAAGATGTTTTAGCAGCAGCAAGAAAATGTTTACGTTATTTAAAAGATGAGAGTTTTGTAGAAAAAGTAGAACTTCAAAACTTTATAAAATCTTCTTTAAAGGATGCACATTATAAATATTCAACACACTTAACTAGCGAAACTGAACTTAGCACTGTTGAGGTTTTAGCGGAAAAACCAATTTACGCTCAAGACAAAAACTTAGTTGATGCTAGAATTGTAATGCGAGACAATTTTGACGTGCTCCTAAACAAGCACAAAGATGTTGTTATTTTTGGAGAAGATGCGGGTTATATTGGTGATGTAAACCAAGGTTTAGAAGGTTTACAGGAAAAATATGGAAATATTAGAATTTCTGACACGGGTATTAGAGAAGCTACTATTTTAGGGCAAGGAATAGGACTTGCAATGCGAGGTTTAAGACCAATTGCAGAAATTCAATATTTAGACTATCTTTTGTATGCACTGCAAATAATGAGTGATGATTTGGCTACTTTACGCTATAGAACTTTCGGCAAACAAAAAGCACCTTTAATTATTAGAACGCGAGGCCATCGATTAGAAGGCATTTGGCACGCCGGCTCACCTATGGGCGGAATTATAAATAATCTAAGAGGAATTCATGTTTTAGTACCAAGAAATATGACCAAAGCTGCTGGATTCTACAACACTCTTTTAGAAGGAGATGATCCTGCTTTGGTAGTTGAATGTTTAAATGGTTACCGATTAAAAGAAGAGTTGCCTACTAATTTAGGTGAATTTAAAACACCTATTGGCATTGTAGAAACTGTAAAAGAAGGAAAAGATATTACCGTTGTTTCTTATGGATCTACTTTAAGAATTGTAGAAGAAACTGCCAAAGAATTAGCACAAGTCGGTATCGATATCGAAATTATAGATGCTCAATCTTTGTTGCCTTTTGATTTGAATCACGATTGTGTAAAAAGTTTAGCGAAAACAAATAAGCTGATTGTAATTGATGAAGACGTTCCTGGAGGAGCCTCGGCATACATTCTACAAGAAATTTTAGAAAATCAAAATGGATATCAATATCTAGACAGTAAACCATCTACATTAACCTCTAAAGCCCACAGACCTGCTTATGGAACTGATGGTGATTATTTCTCAAAACCTTCGGCTGAAGATATTTTCGAGAAGATCTACGATATTATGCACGAAGAAAATCCACAGAAATTTAAGAGCTTGTATTAGAAAAACATGTTATAATTTACTTTATTAGTTTAACAAAGTAAAATTGGAAATACTTATTTATAGTTTTCTGGTATTAAAAAGCTTAAACTATTTGATATTGAGTCACAAAATTATCAGTAATGTCTTTATAACTATTAGTGCAATAAATATGATTGATAGTTTCTTTTAATTCCTCAAAACCATAATTAAATTGTGCATGTGTAACGTATAAGAAAACCTTATTTGCACCTTGATCTTTTAACTCTATAGCCAATTGCTTAAAAGTTCTTCCTCCATCTGCTAAATCATCTATAATTAAACAATTTTTCTGTTTTACATCTGCCTGAATTTTAATTTTTGGCACTCCATTAATTCTTACTTTATTAGATGGTATGATATCCGCATTCAGTTTTACAGCAAACGAATGTGTAATTTTATAAGCGCCAGCATCAGGACTTACTAAAACTGGATTACCAATGTCATGAAATACTTTCTCAACATAATCAAAACAACTAATTTCTATTGAATTATTAATCAACGCTAAAGTAACGCTGCTATGGGGGTGTAATATTTCTACTCTATTAAATTGCATCGCATTAATAAAATTGGCAATAACCTTTAAATCAAAAGATTCATTGTCATTAAACCTTCTATCCGAACGTTGCCCAATTAAACAATAAATTGTTAAGACAGAAATATTGTTTGTATTTCCTATATCCGCATCCCATGCCTCTTTTACAGAAGCAATTTTAAATAAATCCTCATAAGTATTTCCTCTAATTTTAACATAAAGATTACCTCTTTCAATCATTTTAGCAGAAACTTGACCATCTTTAAAGTTCTTTATCGTGTACATCTTACTTGTGTTAAATTATATTATTTATACTATTTCTAACTTCCATTAAATTGACCTGATTAAAAAATTTACCATTTTTATATATTAACTTCAATTCACCTTCTTGTTCTTCTATTTCTGATACTTTATCTACTAAAGTATATTCGTTATTTCTAAGCGTTACCTTAAGTAATCCTTTTGCGGATTTTTTAATGCCATCATCCGTAATTGGATCTTTAAAGATTTCTCTTCTTTTACCATTTACAACTACCGATGTTGCTTTCATTGCAAACCCAAAGGTATCTCTGGTGTTAAATTGATACGTAAAAGAACCAATTCCTAAAACCACATTGGTAGATGCAAAACCTTTATCAAACAAACGTTTACATATTTCTTCCGCTCTTTCTGTTGTAATACTATCTCCATAAATTGCTCCTATTTTAGGATTAAGTATTTTAAAGCCTTGCTCATTAATTGTT
>ENA-OSET01002271-OSET01002271.1-sediment-metagenome-genome-assembly--contig:-NODE-2271-length-18753-cov-13.310077_pt1 | contig 18753 bp, 20 predicted proteins | sample MGYA00237882_ERZ534229 | MGnify/ENA primary metagenome ERZ534229 (study PRJEB26408, sample SAMN06266212) | sediment metagenome | isolation source: Hudson Canyon methane seep mesocosm | place... | reverse complement strand
TAAACCCAATACAGCGTTAAGTTTTCACGTTTGTATAATTCAGTGATTTTGTTCTTATCTTCATCTGAAAATTCTTGTCCGCCATCTGAAACCAATAGCACCGTTCGTGAACCTCGATAGGTTTCCCCACCATACATTTCAGCAGCCTTGATCATGGCTTTTGCAATATTAGTTTCAGATAAACCTTTACCTAAGGCACTGGCATTAATCGCCGCTCGAATCGAATCTTTGTTATAACTCAAAGACAATAAATCAAGCGCTTTATCACTAAATAGTACAAAGCCAAATCGGTCATCAGGACGTTTATTAACAAACTCAAGCAAATATTTATTAGCAATACGTCGCTTACTATCACCTTTACCTACCGTTCGATTGACAGCTAAGGCCTTACCTCGCGTTGAGAAAGGGTCATCCATACTACGACTACGATCTACCAAGATAACAACTTCAGCACCGCTGCCGACACGTTTAATTTTTTGCTCTGGAACATATGGTCCAGCGAGTGTGAAAATCAAACTTGCTATCACTATTGATGCCAGAGCTTTAAGCGCTAATCCAATCACATTAGATAATGGATCAACGGGAACAAAATTACTCCATGCAACTGTCTTATCTTGATTATGCGTAAACCATGGCAACAACAATAAAGGCAGCAGCAATAGCATCATTGGTAATGCCCACTGTAAACCTAAGAATGTCATGCTAGCATCTCCTTAGAACGACAGGCTTTAGCTAATTTTCTAACATCATTAATATCAGGTCCTTGTTGCGCGCTTCGTGCAAAGAAGTGTTGTTCTGATTGCTTGTAAAACAATTCAATATCTTGTTGTAATGGTGTTAACCAGGAATACTGTGTCATCAAGTTATCAATTTCACCGTAGACAACAACCGTTCCTGATGTGTGATTAAAAGCTGTATGTAAAATACGAGCGGCTTGATCAGGTGTTACAGCATGCAATGTTAGGCGTGATAGTTCATGAGCGGCTTGTGCAAATGGTTGACGATTTTTAGTTTTCCAACCAAAGTGCCATAATGACAATATCAAGCCTGAAACAGCGGCAAGAATAGCAAACAATTTCAACTGCTTTTCAGTTTCTATTGTTGATATCAGTGTTGGTGTCCTATCGGGTTTTGCAGCTAAATTGGCCACTCCCTCAGAAATAGCTAGTGATGGCCCTATTGTTATTGGTGTCGATGGTATAAGCAGCCATTTTTCATCTTGTTGTTTTATATCAAATTTTGGTGTATCAATTAATGTGTTTTTAATTGGTACATTAACGATTTGATAATGAAACACCAGTTGTTCTGCTGTTTGGCTAATATTTTTAAGATATAGCCATGTTCCATAACGTTTCTCCAGCTGAGGTAAGCTTGATGTGTCTATATCAGCCGTTAAGGTACTTAAATCAACCCGAGCATTTACATCATCACCTAATAATAAGCCCCATGTACGATCAACGCTCACATTAAGCGGTGTCTCTTCCGCGATACTCGTTCCTGCATAAATAGTGACAACAATCATCATCACGTATTTTAAGAGTGTAGTTCTTAAATTTATCATTATTATTTCCTACCTAAAAAGTAGTCTGTTAACTGTTCACCGGTCACATCACCATCCGTGAAGATAGGTCTGACACGATGTCGCATAAAGCACTCGGTTAACTGTTCAAAATGGTCATCCATTGTTTGCTTCCAACGTTTCTTGATACTTGGTCGCATCCAAATACTACGGCGCTCACCTGTTTCTGAATCACACATTTCTGTCCAACCTGCATGTGAAGGCAAGTGATTCACATCATCATGCTTCCAAACAATAGGAACAACGGTATAACGTGATAGCTGTCTTAACGCTTTATCCACCACATCAATATCGCAACAAAAATCAGATGCTAAAAAAACAATCGCATGTTTGCTGGTAATCATATTGGCAGCGTGTATCAAACCATCAACACCGGCTGCTGGAGAAGGTTCCGCATCACGAATCATATCGGCCGCAATCATTGGCATGCTTCGTTGTCTTGTTGGCATCATATACACATCATGACGTAAACCAGAGTCAAACCCTGCCATACCAAAACGGTCACCCATGCCAACCGCTGTATGAGCAACTAATTGCGTTAAATTAGCCAGTTGTTCGTGATTAACATTGGATATTGCCATTGAACGTGATAAATCAGCCATCATCCATAAGGTGATAGGGGATCGTTGCTCATAACGTTTGACGAGATAATTATTATTACCCGTTGCCATATTGTCACGAATGGTCGCACGCAAATCCAAACGTCTAGGATCGGGATAATCAAACAGATCAGAAAAACCTGCAAAGCTATCCCCCGAGCCTAATGATTTACCTTGATGCACACCAGGAAGGCTACCGTATACCTTGTGAGGGTAACGATAACTAAACTCGTCTTGTATATTTTTATTTTCGCTCATATTAAGCCCTAAGATAATAAAGTATTTTTCGGCTTATCTTTAAGGAGCAGAAATATGATCACGTAATGCCGCAATAAACTGAGGCATAATTTGTTCACGACGACCTTCATAAATAGGCGACAAGAACACGCGATGAGTTAATGTGGCAAATAAAACTGTATGTACATCATCAGGCAGTACATGGTCACGACCTTCTAACCATGCAGATACTTTAGCTGCACGTACCATTGCTGACATACCACGGACACTGGCACCGGCAACAACAAGGTCTTCCATAAATACATCAGGAATATCAATACCGAAATCTTGAGGTCTCCATGTCGCATCCCAAATTCTAATGATGTAGTCTTCGATTTCTTGTGAAACAAATACAGCATGTTGAACATCTTTATCAAGTGCATTGAGTTCAGTGTAATCCAGTAAAGGTTCTGATAAACCACTTAATAATTCATCAACATCATGGAATTTAGAATCAAAGATTAATGATTTACGATCTTCCACCGCTTCTGGATTGGCAATACCAATTTCAAACAAGAAACGATCTCGTGCTGCAGCACTCAATTCAAATGTTTCTTCTTTTTCAACACCATTACGATCGGCAAATACGACCATATGTGGAAATTTGTACTCTTTACCAAATGCTTCAGCACTACGCTCAGCCATTGCTCTTAATAATAATGATTGAACTTGTGGACGAGCACGGTTAATTTCATTAAAGAAAAATACTGCCGTGTCATCACCATGTGCAATGAGGGGACCCGGATCAATAACGGGTTTACCTTCGCCATCAACCCATGCACTGTAAAGTAAATCACTCGGCATTAAATCAACACTACCTTCGATACGACCAAACGCGCCACCTAATGCTTTAGAAAAGGCACGTAGCAAAGTCGTTTTACCAACACCTACACCACCTTCTAGCAAGACATGTCCACGTGCATGCAGAGCAATCAAAATTAAGCGAATCGCTTTTTGTTGCCCGATGACAACGGTATTAACAACCTTTTCTAGTGCTAAGGCCTTATCTCGAGCTGATTGCAATTGTTCTGTATCTGCCATGTCTTCCTCTCTTTAAAATTATCTTGTTATTGTTTATTAAATTAATTTTGCATATATGTTTCAGCCATCTATGCATACTTGTTTACTTTCTTACTTAATTTGTTGCTTTTAGAATATTTTCTAAAACCCTCTTTTTCTCATTTGTCAGTGGTTTCAGCGGCCGTCTCGCCGCCCCCGCATTAAGCCCCTTTATTTCTAAACCTGCTTTAACGGTTGCAGCCAATCCGCCATTTACAATGAATTCTAACAATGGCAGTTGTTGCTCAAACAGCACTTTTGCTTTTTTTGCATCACCTTTGTTAACTGTCTCTATTAGCTGCTTCGGTAAATCGCCAATTAAACAGGGTGCAACAGTACACCAGCCTGTTGCTCCAGCATTAAGTGCATCAAGAGCGATATAGTTACAGCCATTAAAGAAAGGTACTGCACCTTTTGATAAACGTTGGAGCTTACGCATTCGCTGAATGTCGCCGGTGCTCTCTTTAATCATCGTTGCATTATCAATATCACTCACCATTGAAATCATAAATTCTGGTGACATATCAACCCCGCAGGTAGCAGGATTGTTATAAATCATGATGGGAATAGAAATCGCTGCAGAAATAGCAGCGTAATGATCATAGATTTCATCTTCCGATAATCTGTAATAGGAAAAAGGGGAAACCATAATGGCATCAGCCCCAATTTCATTAGCAAATACGGCGCGTGACACCGCTTTTTTTGTTGTCAACTCAGAAATACCGATAACCACAGGTACCCGACCATCAACATGCTTAACTGTCTGTGAGGCAACTGAAGCCCATTCATCATCATCAAGATAAGCGCATTCTCCCGCACTGCCTAATGCTGCAATCGCATCCGCACCCGAGTCGATTAGTTTATCTATAAGCAAGAATAAAGCGTCAAAATTGACCTTTTCGCCATCGTTTGTAAAAGGTGTCACCGTATAGGCAATAATTCCGGCCAGTGTATTTTGGGTCATCTAGAGTGTGACTCCACTGAGTCTTATAAAGAAGAGGCTACAGCGTTTATAAGCTACAATTTTCAACATTACTGCCCTCCTGTTTATAATTAATAATACAAATAAATTTTGACATATACGCATAGTCGCAGAGATTTAATTGAAAGTATAAGTTTTTATAACTATCATATTGATAACTTTTACGAATCATTTTTACTCACTAAGGCATAATAATGGAACTTCGACACTTACGATATTTCAAGGTGGTTGCTGAATTACAGCACTTCCATAAGGCCGCAGATAAGCTGCATATCACCCAGCCAGCTTTATCTAACCAAATCAAACAATTAGAGCAAGAGCTTAATACTAAATTATTTGAACGTGTAGGCCGCGGTGTTAAATTATCAGAAAGTGGTGAACTTGTTTTATCTTCTGCCATCAGGATCCTTAATGAAGCAGAATTACTTAAAGAATCCGTATCTGATTTAGAGTCTGGACAAGCCGGAACACTTAAAATTGGTGTTTTACAATCCATTAATTCCTTATATCTGCGTAGTTTGGTTGCTGAGTTTGATCGTAATAATCCTAATATTTCTCTGCAAATTGAAGAAATGACCAACTACAATATTGAAAAAAAAGTCACCCGTGGAGATATCGATATTGGTATCGGTTTCATTTTAAACAAAGACTATCCTGATATTGAATTTGAACGATTGTTTGATGAAAAATGGAAATTGATCATCTCACCCACCCATGCGAATCTTGCAAAAAACATTATGGCCGGACACTCTCATCCTTTAAAAGCAGTACTACTTTCTGAGTATTTTGAAACGCGAAAAATTGTCGATAAATATTTTTCCGATAATCAAATCAAATATACTAATGTGACTGAAGTAAACACGATATCTTCCATCCTTGACTTAGTTGAAGGTGGTGCATCATTTAGTATTCTCCCTGAAGCCTTTTCAGCATTAAAAGCCCAATATAGATTAGAGATAGTTGATCTAGACCCTCAACTTCCTCCACGAACAATAGGTCTTCTTGTGGCTAAGAACAGAAGTACAAAAAGAACTGTTGAGAAATTTTGTGATCTGGTAAGAAGCCAGTTATCTCAAGCTTAAGTGAATATTTTACTCATATGCTTTTCTTACCCCCCATGCTGTATAAAACCGTGCCAGCATTAGAATGAGTGCCGCCAGCAGTGCAACCAGATAAAAAACTGTCGCTTTTTCCTCACGAGGCAGTATTTCTTCAACTATCAATGTTTGATATTGCTGCTTATCAATAGTATCCATTGCTTGTGAAAAGGTTTTCACCGACTCAATTTCAAAGGCACGATAAGGCACACCAATTGATTTAAAGAAGGTGTGTAACTTCCTTTCAGGCGTGTCAGTCCAACGTCGATTATCTCCAGTCGCTTCATCTAGTGTCATTCCTGTCACTGAACGCATATACAACCAATACAGTGATACATTCTCACGTTGGTATATTTCGGTGATTTTTTTCCGTGCCTCATCACTTATTTCACGACCCCCATCAGACACCAGCAATACAATACGTGAACCACGATATGCGTGACCATCAAACATCTCGGCAGCGGTAATAAGTGCACGAGAAATATTGGTATCCGACAACCCCTTACCTAATGCATTAGCATTAATTGTTGCTCGTATAGATTCTTTGTTATAGGTCAATGGCAAGATATCGACGGCTTTATCACTGAATAAAACAAAACCAAAACGATCATCTGGGCGCTTGTCGACAAACTCCAATAAATATTTCTTCGCCACACGCCGCTTGCTATCTTTCTTGCCCACACTGGCCATCAATAATTGGCCTTTAATAGCAAAGGCATCATCCATACTACGACTACGATCAACGAGTACAACCACTTCCGAGCCCTCACCAATACGCTCCACTGTTTGCTCGGGAAGATAAGGTTTAGCAAGAGCCAATATTAAACCGGCCATTGCCAGAGAGGCTAAGAATTTTAAAGCAGCTCCGATAAAATTAGACAGTGGATCAATAGGAACAAACTTACTCCACACCACCGTCTTTTCTTGGCTTCTTGTAAACCAAGGTAAGGCGATGAGTGGAAGAAGCAATAACAGTAACGGTGCTGCCCAATGTAAACCTAATAACGTCATACTCGCTTTTTCTTCCTAAGTTTTCTATACAGATAAATAGTGTTGAACAAAGGTATAACAAACCCATACAAAACCTGTTGTCGTAATTAGAAAGCTAATGCCTGATAAGACTTTCCACATCATTTTATCCCAGAAGTCTTCATCTAACGCTGCCACAACAAAAATACTTGGATTGGTAAAACCACCAATAGCGACACACCAACAAGCTATAACGGGTAGTTCAATACCGGCACCCATTGCTGCACCAAAAAAGCTAAAATTGAACACAGCCATCAGAGCATAATCAACATGAGCTCGAATCATTGTCGCAAAATCAAACGTGCCATCAATACCTGGAATGGGGTACCACTTGGCAAACGTCATCAACCAAGCTGAAAGAATCAGCGCCATTGCTGTTACCACACCACCTATTAATAAGATTTCCATTATTTCCCCTCTCGTTTATTGTAATTTAATGCGTACGCCATCGTACGGATCGCAGAGACAATGATAACCTTATTTTCACCTTATAAACTCGGGCAAATTTCCCTATGTGTTTTGTCCGGTTATTATAAATGAAAGATACCCCAGCTTCATCAAGAGCTAGAGAAGAAAACACAACAGTCTTAGCTATTTTCATCGGGAAATATGCCCGACCCGTTTTGATTTAAGATACTATCCTTGTTTGTATTTTTATATACAATAATTAAACTTTGAAAGAGAATTCACTATGAAAAAAACAAGCTTAACATTCTTACTTATTTCACTATCCTTGGTGATAAATCCTGTTTGGGCCAATAGCTCTATTGCAGTCACTGATTTTGAACTACTTAATTTGACATTAAAGCTAACTGATCCAAAAAAAGTGGCTGAAATAGATGCTCAAGATCAGAAAAATCTGGCCATGATTAATGAATTATTAAAAAGCGGCCTTAGTAATATGGATGGTTTTACTATGATAAAGGTATCAGATGAGAGTCATAATGATGCCGATAAATCCGTCGGCTTGTTATTTGATTGTGCTAGCTGTTCTGCCGAGTTAGGGCGTAATAATAATGCTGATTACATTCTTATCGGTCGCCTACATAAACCAACCTACTTATTCTCTTATCTGATCGCTAGAATCTTTGATACTAAGACTAACAAACTTGTTAAAGAGTACCGAAGTGAAGTAAAAGGGACGCCAAGCAAATCAATTCCTGGTGCTGTCGGTAACCTACTCCATAAAATTAATAAAGACATTCCTCACTGATAACTGACATCTTCATTTTATAGAAATGCCCTGAATATATTATATTTAATACATTCAGGGCTTATTAACCATTTACTCATTACTGTCTAGCCACTATATTATTTCCATCTGACAATATTGCTATATTTAAAGGCAGCTCAAAAGCTAAATTTATGAATCTGAAGAAACAATTATTTTTTCGAATCTTATTTATTGCTGTTATTTACTTAGCCGCCAGTGCATTTTATGTGCTTTACCAAACAGACCAACAAGCTATCTCCGAGGCTAAGTTCACGGCCGATCGCATTGAAAAACAAGTCAATAACCAGTTATTACAAATGTTCACTCGACATGATTTATCGAGACCCTTCCCAAATACTGAATTATGGCCAGATATTAACGGCCTTTCTGGTTCCTGTATTCAGTTTTTATCTCGCGCTGAAAATCGTCGTAGAAATCTATGCCAGCAAATTATTGAAGCAGAACGCACATGGCCAGCTTGGTTTGGTAGCTTATACCAGCAGCTCTTTTCACCCGACTTTGAAGTTCAAAAAAATATTTCATTCAATATTATGTCCTATGGTTCTATTATGGTGACATTAAACTCACGTATTGAAACGGCCCGAGCTTGGAATAATCTTAGAGCCGTTATCGATGTGTTATTTATCAGTATATTTGCTATTAGCTTACTCGTTTATTTCACCATTAATCGAATGTTAAAACCCGCTCAACAGATTGTGATGGGCTTGGAAAAAATGCGCGATGGTCATTTAGAAACACGTCTCCCTCGGTTTAATATCAAAGAATGGCAACAGACCAGTGAAGCCATTAACCAACTGGCAAGCAGTCAAGAACAGATCATTGCTGACAATAAACAACTCGCTTTGAAATTAATGAATATTCAAGAAGAAGATCACCGTTATATTGCCCGAGAACTCCACGATGAGTTTGGCCAATGTTTAGCAGGAATTAATGCGGTTACCGCCTCTATCAATCAAACCGCAACAATACAATGTCCTGAGCTGGTACCCGAGATCAAAACAATTAATCCAATTACCAGTCATATGATGGATGTATTACGTAGTATGTTAACGCGTTTACGTCCGGTAGAAATTGATGATTTAGGTTTAAGTCAGAGTCTAAACACCTTAGTAGACAATTGGAATAATCGTAGCCATGGTAAAACACGCCATCAATTAAGCATCACAGGGGATATCGATAGCCTAGCCGAACCACTGCCCGTTAATATTTATCGAATCGTACAAGAATGTCTAAGCAATATTGCTAAACATGCCGAAGCATCTCATGCTGATGTCAGTATTCAATATTTAGCAACACAAAATATCCACCTTGAGATTAGTGATAACGGCATTGCCAAGGCAGATGATTTTGATAATACACTGGGGCTTGGTTTACTTGGCATTCGTGAACGAGTCATGGCCCTAGGAGGTCAATTAACCTTAATACCACAACACTCAGGGGGGCTAACTATCAATATCAGCCTTCCCGACTTAACTCAAGACAAAGAATCATCATGAATAACACTATTAACATCATGCTGGTTGATGATCATGCCATTGTACGAGAAGGCTACCGTTCATTACTGCAAAAACAAGACAATATGACGGTGATTGCTGAAGCCAGTGATGGAGCCGAAGCGTATTTACAGTATAAACAACATCATCCTGATGTCACGGTGATGGATATTTCCATGCAGGGCCAAGGTGGACTAGAAGCAATCTCACGCATTAAGCAACTCGATTCATCAGCTAAAATCCTGGTTTTTAGTATGCATCAAAATCCGAGCTTTGCTGTGCAAGCTACCCGTGCCGGCGCCTTAGGATATGTGACTAAAAGTAGTGATCCAGAAGTGTTGATTCGAGCCATTGTTGATGTACAACAAGGAAAATACACTTTGAGTGCTGATATCGCACAGGCTTTATCTTTAGAAAAGCTCGGAACAGACAATGCCGCTTTAGATCAGCTCACCGTACGTGAGTTTGAAATTTTACGACTATTAGTTGAGGCAAAATCAACACACACTATTGCAGAAACACTGAATATCAGCCCTAAAACCGTGGCTAATGCTCACTACATCATCAAGAAAAAACTGAATGTAAATAGTGATATTGAACTCACCCATCTCGCCATTAAATTAGAGATCCTCACTCCCTTAACGCTTTGAATAGATAATTTAAGTGTAATATGTATTAAGTGATACAACTATTTCCAGCCTATTATTTATCAGAACAAGGAAAATCATATGAAAACAATGACATGTAAACAACTCGGGGGCGCATGTGATAAAGAATTTAGCGCCGACACCTTTGCAGAGATAGTTGAACTAAGCAAAACACATGGCATGGCGATGTTTCAAACACAAGATAAAGATCATCTTCAAGCAATGAGTAAAATCCAAGCAATGATGCAAAAACCAGAGGCGATGGAAGAATGGTTTGCCAGCAAACAGCAGGAGTTTGCAGCATTAGCTGAAGATTAATAACAACACGGCAGTGTGCAAACCAACAAAAAATAGTTATTATGGTTTGCAATCATTTCCTTAGCAACAGACCTAAAGAAAATGATCCGTTCGGCATGGAAAGCCAAACTACTGAATATTAATGTCAGTGAAAACAAGTAAAGCCAATGATCTGGCTGCTTGTTTATATAGGGAGATAACATCTAAGCATGAAGCTTAAAATTCACAGCCAATTTTCTGCTGCTCATTCAGCACTAAAAATCACCTCCTACTCACTCACTAAAATTTCAACGTATTTGCTTTCGCACGCGGTAGCTTTGCTACGCTGCGGTGCCTTGATTAGCAATATAAGGAGTCAGTCGTGAAAGCAGGAGATGTAATTTACAGCCAATCTGAGAATAATCAATGGTCAGTCATAAAACTACTCGAGATTGATCAATGGGAAGATGGCAGCGAAACTTTCCATTGCCTTTCATATGAACTTTTAAGCAGCGAACCTTCGCTTAATGAGCGTGATTTATTTAAAACGAGTATATGGCATAGCCCGATTGATGGTTCAGAATTTAGAAACTCATGGCAAGTACTTTGTTCTGAAGAGTTACAAGCAGAAGAACTTATAGGCTTCCATCACTACTTAAAACATACAGATTTTCCACGCTACTTAGCAGTGACAGATCAAGATGCTGCTGAAACTGTCAGCAAAGCAAATAAGCATTATCAAAAGGCCTTAGTGCTTAGTGATGAGGGAAAAATTGATGAGGCTATAGCAACCTATTCAGCTGCTCGCGATCTGTTCCCTCTTTTTTTCGAAGCGACTAATAATATGGCATTTCTTTATATGGATAAGGGAGAGTATGCCATTGCGCTGTTAATCTTTGATGAGTCCTTGCGTGTCAATCCAAATGGATTTCATGCCTTTTTCTCGCGAGGGGAATGCCTAATGAAACTGGAACGCTATGACGAAGCCCAAGCCGTATGTCTTGCTGGTATTCAAAAATTCCCTGAGCAACAAGAAGATTTTTTAAGCTTATTAGAGCGAGTCAAAGCAGGAAAATAACAATATTACACGACACTAAAGATGGCACTAATTGAGTTATCTACTCAGCGATCCGGTCAATAATTTTGCCGATCGCCTGAGTGATAATGGTCAAATCATCACTAGTAATAATATACGGAGGCATAATGTAAATCAGGTTTCTAAATGGTCGTATCCACACACCTTGGTCAACAATAAAGCTAGGTAAGCAGTTCATCTGATCATCAATAGTTTGATGTAGTTCCACCACTCCAATCGCCCCTTTCACCCTAACGTCTTTCACCAAGCCCTTTGATTGGTATGGCATCAATTCATTAATAAGTTGTGTTTCAATGCTATCGACCTGCTGTTGCCAATCCGATTCCAATAATAAATCCAAACTTTCGCAGGCAACACGGCAAGCTAATGGGTTGCCCATAAAGGTAGGGCCGTGCATCAATACACCACTACCATCAGCTGCGATGCCATTGACCACTTTATCATTACACAAGGTGGCAGCTAAGGTCATATACCCCCCGGTTAATGCTTTACCTACACATAATATGTCTGGGCATATATCAGCTTGTTCATAGGCAAATAAACTCCCCGTACGACCAAAACCAGTGGCAATTTCATCGAGAATGAGCAAGATATTATACTGATCACATAAACGGCGAACTTGGCGTAAATATTCGGGGCAATAAAAACGCATACCACCCGCACCTTGTACTAAAGGCTCTAAAATGACCGCTGCTATTTCTTCATTATGTTCACTGATCAACTGTTTAAACTCAGCAATCTCACTGTCCTGCCAGTCTTCGTCATTCTGGCACGTTGGTGCAGGAGCAAAGAGGTGTTTAGGCAATACATGTTCAAACATGCCATGCATGCCATTTTCAGGATCACTTACCGCCATCGCACCGAAAGTATCACCATGATAGCCATTACGAATGGTTAATAAACGTTGTTTATTTGGTTTACCTTGAGCAAAACAATATTGAATAGCCATTTTAATAGCGACTTCAACAGAAATAGAACCCGAGTCAGCTAAAAAAACAGTCTGTAACGGTTCAGCAGTCATATCAATCAATTTACGTGCAAGATCAACTGCAGGTTGATGTGTCAAACCGCCAAACATCACATGGGACATTTGGTCGATCTGCCCTTTCGCCGCTTCATTCAAACGAGGGTGATTATAACCATGAATGGTCGACCACCATGAAGACATACCATCAATAATTTCGCGGCCATCACTCAGCGTTAAACGCACCCCATCGGCAGACACCACTTCATGAATAGACGATGGTTTGGCAATACTGCTGTAAGGATGCCAAATATGGTGAGCATCAAAGTGTAGATTATTATTTTTATCCATAGACAGATCATAGCAGTTCGATGTCAAAATGCCCGTAAAAATGCTATTAATTATTTAACCGTCGCAGGTATACTAAAGTTATGGGTCAAGAAATAGCTAAAGCTCACTTTAAAGCCGCTGATTTTGAACAATTTCATCAGCAACTCAGTTGTGAGACAAATCTGCTCAAACAAATGATCATGCGAGGAGCGTGCTCTACACAGTCGCCTGTTGCTGGCCTTGAATTAGAATCATGGCTTATCGATAGGAATATGCAAGCCAGTGCAACTAACGATGATTTTCTAGCAAGCTTAGCCGATCCACTTGCCAATGCGGAACTGGCAAAATTTAATATCGAATTTAATACCCACCCTCTTAGCTTAACGGGCGATGGTTTAGAAAAATTACACACGCAGTTAGATGCAACATGGCAGCGTGCAGCAAAACATGCTGAAACAATGGATACTGCACTGATGATGATAGGGAGCCTACCTACATTACGTGCTACGAGTTTAAACACCCATAATATGTCTGATTTAAATCGTTATCGCGCTCTCAATGAACAGATCTTAGCGGCGCGTGCCAAGCCGATAAATCTCGATATTATAGGTGTTGAACACCTGCAATTTGACCATCATGATGTCATGTTAGAATCCGCGACAACTTCATTACAGCTGCACACACAAATACCACTTGAAATAGCACACCATTATTATAATGCGTCGATTATCGCCTCGGCAGCCATGGTGGCAATCTGCGCTAATTCACCCTATTTATTTGGTAAGCAGCTGTGGCAAGAATCTCGTATTCCCCTATTTGAACAAGCGATTGAAACAGGCGGTTACGGTGGCGCTGCCGATGGCCCTCTAAAACGTGTCAGCTTTGGCAGCTGCTATGCCAATAAATCTATCTTTGAATGTTTTCAAGAAAATCTTGAACATTTTCCCGTGCTATTACCGGTTAATTTACAGCATGACGACACCCTCTTTGCCCATTTAAAATTACATAATGGCACTATCTGGCGTTGGAATAGACCGCTATTGGGTGAAGATCCTGATGGTACACCCCATATTAGAATTGAACACCGTAGCCCTGCTGCAGGCCCAACGATAATCGATACGATTGCTAATGCAGCCTTCTATTTTGGTTTAAGTAAATATCTCTGTGACGATATTATTGCTAATGGTTTGCCAATGCCTTTTACGCAAGCAAAAGATAATTTTTATCAAGCCGCTCGACATGGTTTAAAGGGTCATATCATATGGTCTGATGGCCAGCATCATAGAATTCATACACTGATAACAAATACACTGATACCTTATGCAATATCAGGTTTGCAGTCGCTTGGCATCAACAGTGTTGATATTGAAAAGTATATGGCGGTCATTAAACATCGCTCTGAAACACAACAAACAGGTAGTCAATGGCAACAGCAATTTATTCAGACACACACTACTGACTTTGCCACCATGACACGTCAGTATTTAGCACATCAACAACAAGGTAAACCGGTGAGTCAATGGACACTGTAACAACTGAAAAGCTAATTGAACTCGACTATATACCAGATGGATTACTGGATGCATCACCACAATCATTGCATTCTATTCTACCTCAGCCTTGCCTAATTCATTTAGCCGGAAAAAGCAGCTCAACCTTATTTGTCTCGGTGTTATTGCATGGTAATGAACCAACGGGTTTATTAGCCGTGCAAGCCTTATTAAAAAAATACCAGCAGCAACAATTACCTCGCTCATTATCATTGTTTTTTGGCAATACTGAGGCGGCTAGTCATGGGCTAAGAAGACTTGATCAACAGGCCGATTTCAACCGTATATGGCCGGGAACACCGATAGAGGAATGTCGAGAAACAAGAATGGCAGCTAAGATTGTCGATGCCATGAAAACAAGGGAGTTATTTGCCAGTATTGATATTCATAACAATACCGGATTAAACCCTCATTACGCCTGCATCACGAGTCTCGAACCTGAGTTCTTACAACTTGCCACCTTATTTGGTCGTTTTGTTGTTTATTTCACCCGTCCACAAGGCGTCCAGTCAGGCTGCTTTGCTAAGCTTTGTCCTGCGGTTACATTAGAGTGTGGGCGCCCTGATCAACGCTATGGTGTAGAACATGCCTTAGATTTCCTGGAGAGCTGTCTGCATTTAGCACAATTTCCCACTCATCCAGTGCATCATCAAGATATCGATTTATTTCATACCGTCGCACAGGTGAAAATAAAAGATAATATTCAATTTAGTTTTTCTGATCCGGATGCAGATTTGTTACTCAGCACAGATCTAGAACAATTAAATTTTAATGAAGTCTCAGCTGGCACAGTCATCGGAACTATCACAAACTCAATTGAACTGCCTTTAGTCGCAGTTGATGAACATGGCCAGGATGTCAGTGAACAGTTTTTTTCTATCGAGAAAAATCAACTGATTATTAGTCGAACAACCATGCCTTCAATGTTGACTCTCAATGAAAAAGTGATTCAGCAAGACTGTCTGTGTTATCTAATGGAAAGACTCGCTATATAAGTGTTATTTAGTGGTGCTAAAACTCTCGCCACAGCCACACGATGACACCACATTAGGGTTATTAAATTTAAAACTTTGATTTAAACCCTGTTTAACATAATCTAACTCAATACCATCAAGAATAGGCATGCTTGTTTCATCAACTACAATCTTGACCCCATCTTGTTCAATCACTGTATCGTCATCATTCACTGTTTCAGCAAAATCCATCGCATAGCTATAACCTGAACAACCACTTGCAGTTACGCCAATACGTAAACCGATAGCAGCTTCTCGTTTGGCTACCATTTCTTCAACTCGACCCACTGCTGAATCAGTTAACTTGATCATAATTGGCCCACTTGGATACTATCAAATTTAATAACACTATCTGCATGTTTACTTGCTTCATGATTATGCACCACTTGGCCTAATGTAATTCCAGATAGATACACTCTGATTTGCTCACTCAGACTTGTCCATAACTCGTGACTTAAACAGGCTTCCTCGCCATGACAATTAGCTTTACCTTCACATGCAGTGCTGTCTACTTTTTCATCAACAGCAGAAATAACATCTAATACAGTGATTTCATCAGCGGTGCGACTTAAACGATAACCACCACCGGGACCACGCGTACTACTGACAAGGCCTTGTTTTCTTAAGCGCGCAAAAAGTTGTTCTAAATACGATAAAGAAATGCCTTGGCGATCAGAAATATCTGCTAATGTAATAGCACCTAAGCCGTAGTTAAGGCTTAAATCTAGCATTGCAGTAACTGCATAGCGGCCTTTTGTCGTTAATCGCATGTGAATACCCTTTGAATATATAAGCTTAAATTTTCACATACCCGACTATTTTAGTCAACTACTTATTATCGTCTCTTTGGCTTAACTCACACTTATCCAACTCCGGCATTTCAACCTCAGAAATTTCACCACCAAGGTGCTGAATGGTTGCTGACATTGAATCTAACCGCTTATCAAGTGCATGAATATGCTCAATTAAACCATGAATAGCGGTTGCGACCGGATCCAAGGTTTCACTTGATGTACCGTAGGCATCAAAACCCACCGATTGCGCTAATTTCTGTTTTTGTTTTTGCTCTTCAGACAACTGTGTTTTTACCACACGTCCAGGTACACCAATAACCGTTTCACCTGCTACGACGTCTTTGACAACTACGGCATTTGAACCAATACGTGCACCATCATGCAGGCAAATAGGACCAAGTACTTTTGCACCAGCGCCGACGACCACATTATTAGCTAGGGTTGGATGACGTTTACCTTCTTTCCATGAGGTCCCCCCTAAGGTCACACCATGATAAAGAGTACAATCATCGCCAATCTCAGCGGTTTCACCGATCACCACGCCCATGCCGTGATCAATAAAAAAACGACGGCCTATTTTAACCGCAGGATGGATCTCTACCCCCGTTAACCAACGACCAATCATTGATAAAAAACGCGCAATCCACTTAAGGTTTTTCAGCCAGAACCAATGACTAACACGGTGCCATTGCAGCGCTTGCACACCAGGATAGGTAGTGACAATCTCCAACACATTTCGAGCGGCAGGATCACGATCAAATACGCAATTCACATCTTCCTTAATCTGTTGCCATAAGGTGACTTTATCCGTCATTGCTCTCTCCTTTGCCCTTTTCAGCTGCACGTAAAATCCCATGCATTATTTGTAATTCATTACGATCTAAATCGGCACGATTAAATAAGCGACGTAAGCGACGCATTAAGTTTTTTGGCTGCCCAGGGTCTAAAAACCCAATCGCCGTTAATGATTGTTCAAAATGGCCATAAAGATGTTCTAAATCTTCTGCATTAATCGCTTCTCGCTCTTCACCTATGCGCCCTACTTCAATCGTTGGGTCAAAGCTCATTTTAAGCTCATAAGCCAATACTTGCACAGCGGCGGCAAGATTTAATGAACTATAATCTGGGTTTGCAGGAATATTGACTAAATGTTGGCAGCGATCTAACTCTTCATTGGTTAAACCTGAGTGTTCGCGACCAAAGATAATTGCAATCTGAGCATCATCTTGAGTTTGTTGAATCTGCTCGACTACCTCACGAGGATTCACTACCGGCACAGGTAAATGACGCAATCGAGCACTCATGCCATAGACCTGCTGACAACCTTCTAATGCAGCATCTAGACTGTCATGAACAACTGCTTTTGCCAAGACATCATCTGCACCCGACGCACGGGCTGTCGCCTCTGCACTTGGATAAATCTTCGGCGTGACCAAATGTAAATTTGATAACCCCATTGTTTTCATCGCTCGTGCTGCAGCACCGATATTACCAGGATGTGTTGTTCCAACTAAGACAAAGCGAATATTTTCTAATGTTTTCATGAAGATCTCTTGGTAAGAAACATAGCATCACCATAACTGAAAAAGCGATATTTCTGTTCAATGGCGTGATGGTAGGCCGACATAATATTGTCTCGGCCAGCAAAGGCTGACACTAACATCAATAAAGTAGATTCCGAGGTATGGAAATTAGTCACCATCGCATCCACCGTTTTAAATTGATAACCCGGATAAATAAAAATCTCAGTCTCACCACTAAATGGCGTAATGTGACCCGACTGTGAAGCACTTTCTAAAGCGCGCACACTGGTTGTTCCCACAGCAATCACCCGTCCACCTCGGGCATGTGTCGCTTTGACCTGCTCGCACACTTGTTGAGTCACTTCAATACGTTCAGAGTGCATCTGATGTGTTTTAATATCATCAACACGAACAGGCTGAAATGTACCTGCGCCGACATGCAATGTGACCTGTGCAGTTTCAATTCCTAATGCATCAATCTTATCTAACATCATTTGATCAAAATGCAAACCAGCCGTGGGAGCAGCCACCGCACCAATATGTTGTGCATAAACGGTTTGATAACGATCTACATCTTCCTTATCAACATCTCGCTCAATATAAGGCGGTAAAGGTAATCGCCCATATTGCTCTAATGCTTGAGTTGCAGACAAGTCACCATGGAAATAAAGCTCATATAAGGCATCATGTCGCCCTAATACTTCAATATCTAAAATACCTTCCATCAATAAACGTCGCCCTTCACCGGGTGACTTACTACTGCGAATATGGGCTAACACCCGATGGTCATCTAATACCCGCTCGACCAATACCTCGATCTTGCCACCGGTTTCTTTTTGGCCCAATAATCGGGCAGGAATCACCTTGGTATTATTAAACACCAAAAGATCATCCGGTCTTAATAAGCTCGGTAAATCAAGGAATTGAAGATCATTGACCACAGCTGTAGAACCGTCAAGCGATAATAGCCTGCTGGCTGTTCTCTGATCGGAAGGAAACTGAGCAATCAGCTCAGACGGTAAATCAAATTGGAAATCAGTACGTTTCATAACTAGATCATATCAAACTCTTTCTGATCCCGTGATCAATAAACGACAGATTATTGAATAAAAGCTTCCCATAACAGTCGTAGCTGGTTATAATTTCGCTTCTTATTTGGCCGGGGTGGCGGAACTGGTAGACGCGCCGGATTCAAAATCCGGTTTCTTCGGA